>Ga0214473_10001483_pt1 | contig 30812 bp, 31 predicted proteins | sample RVTome_7_FD_203509 | JGI IMG/M metagenome (GOLD analysis project Ga0214473, IMG submission 203509) | Soil microbial communities from uranium-contaminated site in the Upper Colorado River Basin, Wyoming, United States - RVT98D197 | ecosystem: Environmental > Terrestrial > Soil > Contaminated >...
GGGGCGGTCTTTAACGAATTCTATTTTGTCTTCGCCCAGGTTCATATGTTTCAAAATCAGCTTGGCAACGCCGAGATTGTCAATGTCTTCTGACATACCACCGACTAGGTAGGTCTCTCCTATTGCTCCTTTTTGGAGGATGAGGTCGATAGCGCGGCAGTGGTCGGCAACATACAGCCAGTCGCGCACGTGCTTACCGTCGCCGTAAACTTTAATATTGTCGCCATCGAGCAAGTTAGTGATCATGCGAGGGATGAATTTTTCCGGGTGTTGGTAGGGACCGAAATTATTAGAACAGTTGGTGATGGTAACCGGGACTTGAAAAGTTGTGTGATAGGCGCGCACAAGATGATCGGACGCGGCCTTGGAGGCGCTGTACGGACTGTGGGGTTCATACAAGGTTTTGGCGGTAAATTTTTCCTGTGTGCCTAACGGCAAAGCGCCGAAGACTTCATCGGTTGATATGTGGTGAAAGCGGGTGTTGTTCTGGCGAGCGGCTTCTAACAATACGAAGGTGCCTCTGATGTTGGTCTCGATAAAGGCTGCCGGGCCTAAGATAGAGCGGTCGACGTGAGATTCGGCGGCGAAGTGAACGATGATATCGGTATTGCCGACTAACTCCCCTACTAGCTTGGCGTCACAAATGTCGCCCCGGACAAATTTGTAACGAGGATTGTTTTCAATATCTTTTAAATTGGCGAGATTGCCAGCGTAGGTCAGAACATCGAGGTTGGTGATATCGTCTGCGGGATGTGCGGCGAGCCAGTACTTAATAAAGTTGGAGCCGATAAAACCAGCGCCGCCGGTGACTAATAATTTCATACAGGGCAAGTAGTATCAGAAATGTTATTTTCTGGCAAACAGGGGCTCGGCGGGTTTTTTAAGGGGACGGGCGGCCAGGAGTTTGGTGAGTTTATCGTGGGTAGCGGGAAGGAAAGGGGCGATGGCTTCGTTGATGGCAATGAGGGCTTCATACAGTTGACCAAGAGTATTTTTTATTTCCTCGGTTTTACCCGCCTTGGCTAATTCCCAAGGTTTGGTTTTTTCGATGAGCTCATCGGCATCACTGATGGCGTGCCAGATAGTTTCGAGAGCTCTATCGAAAGCGAGGTTCTCTAAGTGAGCGTCGCTTTCTATTATTTTCTCTGGTGTTTTCTCGTCAAAGTCGGGCCAGTACTGCTCGATCATATTCAAAGTGCGGGAGACAAGGTTGCCCAGGCCGTTAGCCAAGTCAGCGTTGTAGCGATCCTTTAGTCTGGCATGCGAGAAGTCGCCGTCATTGCCAAAGGGAATGTCGCGCAGCAGGTAATAACGAATGGCATCGGCGCCATATTCGTTGGCTAATTCGACAGGGTCGATGGCGTTGCCAAGACTCTTGGAAATTTTTTGTCCATCAATAGTAAAGAAGCCGTGGGCGAAAACTTTTTTGGGGATACTCTCCCCTATCGCATTGAGCAGGGCGGGCCAGATGACGCAATGAAACTTGAGGATGTCTTTACCGATAATGTGAATGTTGGCCGGCCAGTAGCGGTTGAAGTTTTCGTTATCACTGCCATAACCAATAGCGGAACAATAATTGAAAAGCTCGTCCAGCCAGACATAAATGGTTTGGGTTTTATCCCACGGCAGCGGCAGGGCATTCTTGGCGGTGCGCCGAGAGATGGTGATGTCTTCCAGCCCCTGATTGATGAGTGATAGGACTTCGTTGCGCCGCGCGGCCGGCTCTATTTGTAATTGGCCGCTTGATATTTTTTCTGCGAGGAAACTTCCGTATTCAGACAGCTTAAAAAACCAGTTCTTTTCTTTAACTACCTCCGGCGGCTGGCCATGGTCGGGGCAGTTGCCTTGGCCGTCCAGTTCTGAATCTTTCAGAAAAGCCTCGTGTCCAACACAGTACAACCCTTCGTAGTTGTCTTCGTACAGCTTACCGGAGTCTTTTAATTTTTTAAAAAAGAGCTCGACAGCTTTTGTATGACGTTCTTCGGTGGTGCGGATAAAGTCGTCGTACTTTATGTTCAGCCTTTGCCAGGCTTGCTGGAAGAACTTGACGTTGGCGTCGACGAAGTCTTGGGGACTCTGGCCGGCCGCTTCGGCGCTAACGGCTATTTTGGTACCGTGTTCCGCCGTGCCGGTAAGAAAATGGACGTCGTGACCCTGTTGTTTGTGCCAACGAGCCAGCACGTCGGCGGCTATAGTGGTGTAGGCGGAACCGATGTGAGGTTTGGCGTTGATGTAGTAGATGGGCGTGGTGAGGTAGAACTTCATACTGGTTTAGTCAACATCTTTAAGTCGTAAATGTAAAGGGGAGCGCATTTGGCTGCTCTGACTATGTGGAGAGGTTTGGTGTCGGGTGGCAACGGGAAAGCGTAGATAAGAAGGTATTTGCTGTGAGATAAAGATTGTCTTGATAAGAAATGGCGAACCTTGCCCATGTGTTTAGGCATAAGGAAAGCGAAGATGACTGTGGCGTTGGGGAGAGATTGCTTGTAGAAGTTGCGCAGTTTTATTTTGATTTTTTTATTACCCAAAGTGCGCAGCAAAACTACGGCCCACATGATGGGTGAAAGCTCATAGCCGAGAGAGGCGGCGCCACGCCGGGCAGCGGCGAGCAGCACCCGACCATCGCCGGCGCCGAGGTCTATAAGGGTGTCTTTCTGACCGAGCTTAATGTAATCAAAGGCTTGTTCGATGGCGGGGGTAAAAGTGGGAGCGTAAGGCGCGCCAATAAGACCGGCATAGGCTGTCGGTATAAGGAGTATGAGAAAAATTATGACGAGGAGGGTGAAAATTTCCACCAGTGTCTACGACGTCTTGACTTTGAGCTTGCGGGTCATGGCGGCGTTAGCCTTGGGGATACGAATGGTCAGGATGCCGTTTTTGATTTTGGCTTCGGCGCGGTCAGCATCAATTTCCACAGGCAGGATGATGGAGCGGGAGAATGTGCCCCAGTAGCACTCTTGGTAAAAGTAGTCTTCGCTGTCAACATCGTAGGAGCGGCTCCGCTCACCACGGATGGTTACCATGTCGTTGGTGATGGAAACGTCCAAGTCATCAGGCGAAACGCCGGCAATAGTACTCTGAATAACTATATTAGTGTCGTCTTGGAAGACGTCGACGGTGAGCTGCCCTTCTTGTTCTTCTTTGTCGTTTTTACCCGTGTCTTCGTCGGAGTACTCTTCCTCGGGTTCAGTGTCCGGCTCGTCTATGGCCTCGTCGAGAGACCGCTCTTCTTCCGGCTTGTCGAGTTCAAGAGTATTTTTTGAAATGCTCTTTTTATCTTCCTCTTCTTCGGGATTCATAAGACGAGCACCAGTTAATCGTTCAAAAAAACCGCCTGATTCTTTTACCATAGTTTAAATGTATCATAAATTTTAAGTAAACGGTATCTACCCATTATAGCAGCTTTTGGCTTTTGGTAATCTCCTTGATTTTGAGCTGGGCTTGGGCAATAGCTGCTTCTTTGGCAGATATTATATCGTCTGGCGCCTTACCGCGCATTGTGGACAAAGCCTTGGTCTGTTGTTTGATGAATTGATTAAGTTGCTTGGCGGCGTTGGCTAATCTTTGTCGGGCTTGTTTAATGGTGCTTTTGTTAATTTCCTTGGCACCAATGAACACGGCTCCGTCCCCGGATAAGGGGAATTGCTTCATGGTTTTGGCCGGCGCGTCGACAAGTTTGGCGCGGCAGAGTTTTTCCAAGGCTTCATTTAAGGCAGCGGGTTTTTTAATATACAGCTCGATAATTGACCGGGGGGAAAGGTCGAGCAGCGCCCGGGCGCTGCGGACAGTGATGACGATATCTTGGAAGCGTTGCAGGCCGGCAGAGACGTCGGTGTTTATTTTCTCGACTGGGCTCGGGACGGGCCAGTTGTCCGTGATGAGCAGTCCTGCTTGCCCGAAATGTTCCCACAGTAGTTCGGTGAGGTGAGGCAGGAAGGGATGCAGTAGCCGGAGTGTGCTTACGAATACCTGCTTAGCAACTTTGGTTGAGCCTTTTACTTTGAGTATTTCAATGTACCAATTGGCAAAGTCATTCCAAATAAATTCATAAAGAGCGCGAGCGGCCTCGCCAAGCTTATACCGGTTGAGCAGTTCGGTTACTGCAGCGGCTACGTGTTGGCTGCGTTGTTCAATCCATTGGTCAGCTATGGTGGCACTGTCTTGCTCTGGCAAAGACTGCAGAAGGCGGGCTAGGTTCCAGACTTTGTTGGCGAAGTTGCGAGCGGCTTTAATTTGTTCCTGGTCAAAAGTAACAACCTGGCTGCCATAAGTTAGCTGGTAGATAAGGCCAAAGCGAGTGGCGTCGGATCCGAATCCCCTGATGGTCTCTAGCGGGTCGACCATAGACTCGGGGTTGGATTTACTCATTTTTTTGCCGGTCTTGGTGGCAATAAGCCCGTGCAAGTAGACGTCCTTAAAGGGTACTTGGCCGGTTACATAGGTAGTCATGAGAATCATGCGAGCTACCCAGAAGAAAAGGATATCGTGGCCGGTTTCCATAACTGTGGTGGGGTGGAACTTCTGGTAATCGGGACTTTGTTTAAGTAAGTCTGGAAGGGATTTGCTCGGGTCGGCAGCCAGGTCTTTGTCTATAAGAGTGCTCCAGGTCCACAGGGCGGAAGAGAACCAGGTGTCCAGAGTATCGTTGTCCTGCTCCCAATCCTGGCCGGGCGGTTCGGTACCAACATGAATTTGATCTTTCCGGTACCAAACGGGGATGCGGTGTCCCCACCAAATTTGCCTGGAGATACACCAGTCGTGCAGGTTGTCTATCCAATGAAAGTAGATCTTTTGGAAACGAGGGGGCAGGATGTTTATGTCGCCGGAGCGAACGACGGATAGCATTACTTCTTTGAGGCTCATTGGCTTGCCCTGCCAGGCAACGGCCTTCTTATCCACGTTTATGAACCACTGCAATTTAATTTGGGGTTCAATTATCCCTTGACCCCGGCTGTTGACGGAAAGGTTGTGGACGTAGCCTTCATCAACGTCAAGCAAGAGACCTTTATCCTTGAGCTTGGCCACGATTTTAGGGCGGGCTTCTGCAAGGGGCAGGCCGGCAAATTCACCGGCGAGGGGTAGCAGCTTACCGTCGAAATCAATGATCTGCTCTTTATCGAGCTGGTGGCGTTCGGCAATGTCGAAGTCAGTAGCATCGTGCCAGGGAGTGATAGTCATGACACCGGTGCCGAAATCAGGGTCGGCGGCCTCGTCTTTAATAACGGTGGCGGTGACAGGACCATTTATCCACTCGGCTTTGAAGGTGTCACCGTGCTGATACTTTTGATATCGCTTGTCGTCAGGGTGCATGACAACATATTTGTCACCAAACTTGGTTTCGGGGCGGGCCGTGCTAATGGCGAAGGGACCATATTTTAGTTTGTAAAGGGGAGTCTTTTCCTCCCGGTGCTCTACCTCATCATCAGACACGGTGGTTTGCAGGCTGGGGTCCCAGTTGACAATGCGGTGGCCGCGATAGATAAGACCGTCGTCATACATTTTTTTGAAGGCTAGAGCAACAATGCGGCTTAAGGCTGGCTCCAGCGTGTAGCGCTCGCGGGACCAGTCACAGGAGGCGCCCATAGAACGAATTTGGGAGCGGATGGTGTTGCGGCTATCCTCGACATACTGGGCGATGCGTTTTACTAACTCTTTACGGCCTAACTCCTGGCGAGGATTCTCTATCCCCTGCTGGCGGAGTTGGCGGATAACAACGCTTTCCGTAGCAATGGCGGCGTGGTCGGTGCCAGGCACCCACAAAACTTCTTCGCCCAGCAAACGGTGATAGCGGATGAGAATATCCTGAATACTCAAGAAAAGAGCGTGCCCGAGGTGAAGTTCACCAGTGGCGTTGGGCGGCGGCATGCTGATAGTGAAGGCTGGCTTGCGACTGTTGGAGTCAGCAGTAAAAGCGCCACTGTCTTCCCACTTCTTATATATAGCTGCTTCGTGCTTTTGAGGTTGGTACTGGGGAGGAATGTCGGACATAATAGCACCTTAGCCATTAAATTAACATGAAGTCAATATGGCGGATGAGGCTTAAGCACGTTAGACTAGTTATATTGTATGTCATTAGCATTGACCCTTAGTCATTTGCATGTTCTAGCTGGTAGTCCAGTAAGGGTTAGGGTGGAATGTAGTTGTGACGAAGCGCGGCAAGGATGTACGCCCGCCTTTGTTTTTAGCGTCCCGGGGCAAGTGCGGTTTCGCACCTCACTGCATCACCTGATACAGTGCCGGAAGTTAAGCTGTCGAAATTTACGAGCTCGGGTATTTTCCGGTATGGCATTAAAGTTACGCTGGCTCTTAGCCCAGGAGTGCCTTTTAGGCTGTGTGCATATTCAACCATCGCTGTACGGCAAAGAGCACATCATTATGCAGCGAAAGGATTTTCCGTTAATCGCGCGACATCTGGCTTTTTGCCCCAAAGAGAGTTGTGCGCAGCTCCGACGCGCGCTGTTGCTTAAAGTACGCGACGAGGTAAGGCCCAGTTTGTAGAAATTTGTTCTAGATCTATACGGGCGCGGGCATCTATGTCGCGCCAGCTTTTTTCGCGGCCGTCTTGATGCGCAAATAGGGCGACTAGACCAATCATGATGGCGTTGTCTCCGCACAAAGAATGGGGAGCTAGTTTAAGAGAAATGTTTGATTCTTTGGCCATGGCCCGCATTTGTTGGCGCAGTGGGCCGTTGGCGGCTACGCCGCCGGCCAGAAGGAGAAGAGCCGGCTTGTGCTCCACGGCGGCGGACTTGGTTTTCTTGACTAGTGTTTCAACCACAGCCTGCTGGAAGCTGGCAGCGATATTGGCACGTATTTCTTCGTCCGCGGCGGGTTTCGTCATCCGCCGCTCTTGCAGATCACGTAACGTGTACAGCACCTCGGTTTTGATGCCGGAGAAACTGAAGTCGAGGTCGCCGGAGTGAAGCATAGGACGGGAGAAAGAAAAAGCTTTAGGGTTCCCTTGCTTGGCCAGCTGGCTTAAGGCCGGCCCGCCTGGATACGGCAGCCCCAGTAGGCGGGCTACTTTGTCAAAGGCTTCGCCGACGGCGTCGTCACGGGTGGAGCCGAGTATTTCATATTGCAAGTGACCGGCCATTTTGACCAGCATGGTGTGGCCACCAGAAACTATCAGTGCCAGTGCCGGGAAGAAGCTGTTGTTGTTTGAAAATTGGAAATTGGAAATTGGAAATTGCGACTTACTCGCCGGTGCGAGTAAGGCGCTGTATATGTGCCCTTCTATATGATGCACGGGGATGATTGGTTTTTGCCAGACAAAAGACAAAGTTTGCGCGGCAGTAACGCCAACGGATAGAGCGGGTACCAGGCCAGGCCCGACGGTGACGGCAAGGGCAGTTAGAGAAGGGGGAACCCCTCCCAGCCTCCCCTTATCAGGGGAGGCGTCCATCGCCCCGGCTTCTGTAAGCACCTTTTTAATCAGTGGTCTAATGATAGATACATGTTCTCTGGCAGCGGCCTCGGGGACCACGCCGCCGGTAAGTTTATGAATGTCAACTTGGGAAGCGACCGCGGAGGCAAGGACTTTTATGCTATCCCCTACTTTTTGCAACACGGCCACGCCCGTTTCGTCGCAGGATGTCTCAATGGCCAGTATTGTTGTCGTCTTCATAGGGAGAATGGTGGCACACAGCAGCTAATTTGTCATTCGATGAACTTTGGGTTGTTATTTTACGTTTTTATCTTTACTCTTTACATTTATTACAAGGCCCTATCGTCTAATGGCTAGGACGCCAGATTTTCACTCTGGCAACCGGGGTTCGATTCCCCGTAGGGCTACTAAACGAGATTTGTTGTTACCACAATCACGAATTGTCTCTAAACAAACCGATATTTTCGGGGTTCGACACTTCTCACCATCCCATTCAATACCTTTCGGAAACAAGTGACGTTGGAACTCAACGCGCGGCTCGATTGCTTTGATAATTTCCCACGTTTCGGCCGGATTTTCTAACATGGCCAAGCCTCGATTTATGAGCTGCTGCACGTTGACCTCCTCGGTATAGAATTTGGCCTGCTCAACCTTTACGTCCTCAATATCAACGTCAATCTTACGCTTGCGTGACAAATACTCCTCACGGTCCAGGATTTCAAAGTTCGGATCATTGAGCATGGCAGTAATAATCTTTTCTCGCCCTATCCGCAACTGGCTCAACTTACTCTCAAACCGTTGGCCTTCTTTTTTGTGTTCGGTTGCTTTGGATTTAGCAATATCAAGCATAACCTCCTTAAAGAGCTTCACATATTGCTTCTTTGGCTTGAGTTCTTTCATCATATCTTCAAAACTAACATGTACCGTGTTTTGTTTGAATGAACGAGCCAGAGGACACTCTTTGTTGTAGTGGTGATAGTAGGGATGGCGCTTACCTGTTTTGCTGGTTGAAAAGCTGCCTTTAAGGTTCATGCCGCATTTGGGACACCGCAGGCGCACGGGAAAGTCAGGATTGTATTTGCTGCGCTGTGGGGCGGGGTTGAATGACTTGTCATCTACAACTTTTACTCGCAAGTACAACTCAGGTGAAATAAGCGGCTCATGCTTGCCCTCCCGCTCCTCACCAAATGCTCGCATGACACCGTGATAAAACGGATTGTGCATCATACGCCACACTGATTGCGGGTGTGGGTCTTTTCCACCGCGCATTTTGAAACCACGCTTACGCAGTCCACTGGTAATCTCTATATAACTATAGCCCGCTACACGTTGCCTGGCTGCCCAGGTAACGAGTGGGCCGTAGTCAGGATGCGGTACTGGAATAGTTTTACCCGTTCCTTCCTCCCTACCACGCATATATCCAGAGGGGGCGGGAAATGACCAGTAACCATCCTGAAAGCGCTTGTATTGTGCACTGCGTACACGTTCGGATCGAATATCGTTATCAAAATTGGCGGTAGCCCATAATATCTGACGCATGAATTTCCCAACACCGCTTTCTCCTATGCTTTCAGTGGCAGACTCAAGCTTAACATCAGACTGCTGCAATTTGTACATGATGGCGTATTGGTCGTCCGTATTGCGCGATAGCCTATCCAGCTTATGAATGATAAGTACCGCGACTTTTCCTTTGTTCTGCTTGAGGTAGTTCAGCATATCCAATAACACCGGGCGGTTGGCGGCCTTGGCGCTTTCGCCTTCTTCACGAAACACCTTAGCTACACGATAACTTTGCTTACTTGCGTATGCTTTGCACTGTTCAATTTGCACTTCTAAACTAATGCCTTGCTCGGCTTGTTTGTCTGTACTAACTCGCACGTATATGACTGCTGTTTTCTGATGTGACTTAGGCATAGTTATATAGTATCAAAAATGGACGTACTGGTTGATCCGAATACCGTAAGGCTTCGGCAGTACGCCCATTTAAAAAGCCTACGGACGTAGTTTTCGGATCAACAGCTTTATTATACCGCACATCTTTTGTTAGCGCACACATAGCGTCAGATTTGCTTTATTAATTCCCCGTTCCGAATTGATAAAGCGTTTTCGACGCTGTGTGCCCCTATTGATTTGGGTGTTTCCCATGTGATTCATAGAGATATTTGCTCGATTGGCTTGCTAAGGTCATCTCCAAATACATCCTGAAAGTCACGCTTGAAGTTAGGATTTTCACTTTGCCGCACTTCCCTTTTTTCGTCAGTTTCCCCAGTTTTATCAGTTTTAGGCATTGACAAGTTTTCACTTTCATCTTCTGGTTGCTTCTTAACTGGGGTAACTAAGGAAACTGGGCTTTGGGGGAGAGTATGGTCGTCCTCCTCTACACCGTATTGAATAGCTAATTTTCTTAACCGTGTTTCATTCCATGGTATCGCTGCTGAACCATCTGGCATCTTCCATGCCTTAGTCACCTGTTCTCGTATACCGAGTTCAGTCAGCATTGAACCTATCCTTTTGGGCGAGTAATGGTACTTTTCCGGGATGTCCTTGTTCATTTCCTCGGTAATCATTTTGAGCGATAGCGCGCCATCCCTTACTCCTTCTCTCATAGTCAGAATGACGGCGACTAATTTACCGGCCAGTGTTTCAGCTCGGCGGGATACCATGCCGCGCTCAAGCTGTCTGATATACTCAAGCACGTCCTTTTCCACTGACGGCCTGACCCCTCTTATCACTTGGACAAGCGGACGGAGAATATCACCAAAACGGCGCTTGGCTGGTTTTCTAGCACTGGGTAAAGGCTTATCAAGTGACCAAGCACGATATGCCACTAATCGTTCACGGAATGGCAGCCCGGCTTCCTTTTTTACATCCGTTTCAAATTCCCGATCAGTGTCTTGCATAACAGTCGTAACACAACGAGTGCCAAGTACTTCATCCAGCTCCTCGTTCGTAGCGATAACTGTGGCACCAAACACTTTATAGTGCTTCGTGTCTTGGAAGTCCCCCCGATCCGGATACAGAACACGGGGCACAGTGCCGCCTTTTTCGAAGCGATGTAAAAATAAGTCATCACAACCATTTTTTTCTACGACCTCCCAAAACTTGCGAATATCAAAGAACAAAGTTGCCCCACACAATTCAGCCATGCGGAAAATAAACGCTTCTCTGATTGAAACAATGTGCACACCACGGTAAGCAACATAAACCATTCCCTTCCCCGTCCGGCTCTTGCCTCTCTCTGGTACTGCGTAAAAGGCAATTTCCGGAGAGTACTCTACCTCCTCCTGCCGGTAAGTGTGAAAGTCCCATGCGGCGATGAGGCGGTAAAGATTTTCTGGCAGGTCGGATATTCCACGATGATAGACAATAAGGTCGTTGAATAGTTGTGCTGATACGCTTTCGCCCGCTCGGTATCTGGCATATTCTCTTTTTACCTCTTCATATCGAGGCAACAGCCACGGCAATTGCTCTTTGGGAGGCGGGTAATATACATCATCTCCCAACCGGTGGCTTGCCTTGATAACTAGGTCGTTACCTTCACGCAGCAAGTAGTGCGGTTCGCCCCTATGCTCGACGATGTCTACTAGGTCGGGGAATAGCGCCTTGTATTGCTTCTTGACTTGGGGCTTTTGTTCCGAAGTCTTGCCGTCATTGGCAATCGTTGCCGCTTCATCAATAATCTCGTTCATAAACTCCCCACTTTCTTAACAGCTTCCAGGAAACTTACGCCTTCGGTCTCCATGACAAATGTAAACACGTCCCCTCCTTTATTGCACCCGTGGCAGTACCACCCTTTATCAGGATTGACGTAGAAGCTCGGCGTCTTTTCTTTGTGCAGCGGGCAAAGCCCTTTGTAATTTTTCCCGCAGCGTTTGAGTGTGGTGTAACCGCTGATAAACTCTACTAGATCAATACGCTCACGGATTGCCTCTTTGTCTAAACTGGTCTTTTGACAAGGCTGGCAAAACCTATGCTGTCCGGCAGCCTTGTCGTGCAGTTGACCCAGCCAACGTATCTTCCGGCGGCATTTTGCCTGTTCTTCTCTGGAACGCCCAAGCATTAGTTCATATAATTCTTTTCCGAACTGGCTTAAGTGGTTGGGTTTATTTATTATTTCTTCTGTTAGCTTGATCCAAGCCGCAAGCCGTTTATGTTCCAAGACCCATCCGGCAAGGCAATTTTCGACATACTCTTGCCTCATGCCGGAGCCTAGGATATTCTTGTTTGTATAAGACTCTGGTTTAAGCGCCGGGGTCTTTTTGATTCCTAATGACAACATATAACTACTACTTTTAAGAAATTAGATTACTTCCTAGGTTCATGCATTAGCACCACCGTCTTTCTTCGTCCCTTTCGCACTTGCTGATACGCTTGTTCCCCTAGGAAATAGAAGAACGCAAGAGTCTGTTCCACCTCATTGTGACTAGGTTGTTCATTCATCGGAAAAAACTTCTTAGCCTGTTCAACCGTTATCACAATCGTTCTCTTAGGTATTGTTCTCGGAAAGCTGCCCTAAGTTGCTCAACTTTGGAAGCAACGTCTGGCCGATGAGCAAACTTCCAAACCGTGTTGTGGTGGTATCCTAAACGACGAGCGAGCTCCCGCTGATTTAAGCCAGTAGCAAGGCCGACAACGATATTCTCGACGCGTGATAATTTCTCTTCTTCGACAAGCGTTGTTTTACGGTCCATAAACTAAGCGTGACCGAGGCATGACAAAAACGCCCCAGTAAGAATTGATGTTAATTCTTACGGGGAGGGATTATTCTGCTCCGGTCATGGTTTTATCCAGAGTACGCAATTGTCTTCCAGTATCCTTTCCGTTGTTGAATTGAGCGAGAGAAAATCCCTGATGCTTCAAGCTACTGAGAGCCACCCCTGGCTCAAGCCGATCATGTTTAATCAATTTATAGTAATGCAGTTGGCGGATAAAGTTTTCCCAATCATGGGCTCTGCCACTCTTTCGGTAGTGTAGAAGCCACGGCCGTGCTTCCTGTTGTTTACCCGGGGAGAACTTACGGATGGCTTTCTCCCATAAAATATTGCGTTCTATTTCTATACCTATCCTCGGCGGGTTAGTGCTAGTGTCATGAATGATTTGAAACGGAAAAGGGCGACAAACTAGCCCTCGCTCAATGCCGTAGCAGATATAGTGGAAAAGAGCAGTTCGATAAGGATAGAGCGGCGGAAAATTAGTGATGATATGCGCATCTAGGTACTTCTTCACGTCAGGAAAATGCTGCCTATCATAATCACCAAAGCCAGCGAATGCATATATTAGCTCTTGTTCTGACTCATCAACTGATCTGCCATCATCCGGCAGATTGGTAAGCGTAGGCGGCTGGTAGAACTCCCGATGCTCAAGGAAGTCGAGAACAAACTGCTCATGGGTTTTTATGGTTCCTATCCCTTCTACGCTCTTCACGGCGTACTCCCAATGCTGTTGAGGATCACCAATGCCTAAGTTACTCCGGAGTTCATGCAGCTGGTTTCGTAATGGCAAATACGTGTCGGCAACTGCACCAATAGTTAGCTCTTGTTTCTGCTGCTTTAGGTATGCTGCCTCATCAGCTATTCTTTTCTGGGGAGACTTTATCACCCTACTAGCGTAGGGCGTGAAGGACATAACAGCAAAAAATGTCTGACACTTTTACTTGTTCCTTAAGTAAGTAGCAATCAAGACAAGTACTGCTGGATAAATTATTACCCAGAAAAACCAATCACTCATAATTAATCTTTAACCACACATGTTTGACACTATTGAGACGCCTGTTCGTTCATGCTTAAAGTAAACTACTACATTAATGTCATACACGCCTATGTTTTCGCCTCGTGCTAAATCCCGCCCTAGTCTGTACTTCGCTTAGAAATGCCATCTTAGTCCCTACTGGCACTAATGGGTCATCAACCATTTCCCACTGACGCCTGTAAGCCTCAAGTGCGTGTTTTAAGTACTGCTGCCTAAATGACTCAATATACCCTTGTACCCCAACATTTCCCAACAACCGCGACGCCATGTTCTGAGTGCTCTTCTCTGCAGGGTTCTTATCGTAAACAAGCGCATAGGCTCTGCTTGCAGGCAAGCCTTCATGGACAATGTAATAGGCAAACTTTTCATGCCTAATGTCGACAACACTTCTTTGCATACCTTTATTTTACCGCCTTTTGGTGCACACCGTAAGCAATCGGAGGACATAGTCTGGCGGCTTGGGCCTAGGAACTATCCTCGTAAAAGGTCAAACAAAAAATCAAAAAGCCTAGTTACTCTGCACGCACCGTATCTCGATGTCGGTCCTTTGGTCTTTTCCGAGTTCATAGAAACACCCTAGCTGTGGGTCTATGTATGTATCATTGGTTAGCTGCAAGTTCACGCCACAGGCGCTGACGGTATATCCCTCCCGGCAGTTCACCCATATTGCTTCTCCCCGTGTAAACATAGTAGTAACCCACTCATCCGCCGGAATAAGGTTTTGATTGTTGTCCGCCTCGACAGCAAACTTCTGGACGAGTTGTGAACCGGCCCCTCCAATCTGGATGATTCGCCCGTTATATTCGTTTGCGAATTGGGCGTCTACAACTTCGAAGTAGTCTTGGTCAAATGTCGGTGTTGGAGTCTCCGCCTGAATCGTGGCTGGCTCTTCATCGGATGTTGCTGCTGCTTCTCTAATATCTGGACAACTTCGTTTATCCTCAATACACGCGCGTAAATATCCCGTGTAATAACCAGCTTCCCAGTAGCCGATCCAAGAAGCATTACCGTTGGGATGTAGGGTGTCCTCAAAATTCATCTCGCCTTTACCAACAGCATAGCCTTCTCTTAGCCCGTCCTCCCATCCATTGAGCTCTGCCTCACTGCTCCCCGCCAGCAACTTTTCCAACGCGCTAGGGTCGGAAAAGGCAGCGAGTGTCATTTGTGACCGCCATTCGTTCTCTCTTGTGTTGTCAGTTACCTGTTCGTCTTCTTCAGTTTCGGGTGGACTCTGGACTTCAGACAATAGGCGGTTTTGTTGTATCAGTTTAAAGCCAGCCAGTACCAACGCGACAGCCAAAGCTATAATGACTAGATTTTTTAACAATGGCATTGTGTTACTTATCTTTTCAGTATATTCCTTAACGGCCATCCTCAAGATCGTCATAATCCTCATCCAGCAACCGCTTGAACTCTTCACCTTCAAGTTTAGACACTCTTTCCTCTAAATTGTTAATTGCCCGATGAATAGGGTGAAGAAATAACCCATAAAGAACTGCTAGCGCAATAAGCCACTCTAGCCATAATCCCATACCACTCGTATCTATGCTGTCGCTTAACAGGAAATAAGCAATCAACGCAATACCTAATCCCACCAGTATCCCTATCGCCTTAAGCACAAAGTTGGATAACTTGTATGCCCATACCAATATGGCGTTGTCTGTCTTTTTTCCATCGAGGGAAATGTGTATAAAAAGGGGAACCGTCAAGATAATAAAGCTCATGATGAGTTCTTTCTCTAGTTTGGTTATGCCTAAGTAAACACCATAAATTAGCATAACAAACCAAACCAGGGCCAGAAGGTTAATGATTATACTGTCACTCTCAAGTTCTCGTGGCGTATCGAGTAGTAGTCCGTTATCTTCGAGTAGCCTCTTGACCCAACCTAGCTTTGCATAAGGCTTCGGTTTTACAGACTTTGTTGGCTTACGCTTTTTCATAGGCTATAGACAAAACCAAAACCCTGTACTTAGTAAAATAGTCTGTCATGCTAATAACTTAACCAGCATTGAATACTTCTACGTTAATGCTTAAAGTGAAATATTCGCTTCTGAATGTGTGTAACTCAACATCATTTTCCATACGTTTAATTCCTACTTCTTCGGCCCATTTTTCATCCTCAAACTCCATCGGCTTGCCCGCGGCTCTCATGTCAGCATTCCAAAAGTAACCTTCTGCTTCATAGGTTATATTATGCTCCTGCATCAACTTACTAATTCTTGCCGGAAATTCCTTTATGGCTTTCATGGAAGAATGTGTATGCTCACTAGCTTGTATAAGCAAACGCACCATCTCCCCAATAAATGGAATTTCACTCATCTTTTCTTCATCCAACAAACTACGGTCTGGCAGAACTTTGGGATACCCTATAAATTCGGGGTTGATGACAAGAAAATCATTGAAACTACTAGTTGTCCCATACGATTGAATAGTATATTTCTTCTCCAATTCATCAGTTTCATGACCTAGAGGAAAGCCACGCATTTCAATTTCTCTGACAAATGTTTTAGAAAAATCAGACCAAATTTGTCTCATCCCTGTGTCTTTACTATAGAATTCAATAAAGTGGTAGCTTGAGTCCCACAAGCCGTCTTTAGTAATGAGGCCATTAGTATGCTCGCCCGCTAACTTCGAATATTCTTTAAAAAATTTAATCGCATCTTTTTCTGTTTTTACTCCCGGTATCATCTTACGGGCAATCTTGAGCCAATTAGGAGAAATAATTATATCAACCCTATGAGCAAGCGGCTTATTGCTATCTGTGTTAAACATCTCCCTGATTTCTCCTATAAAATCTGATAACAGCGACATAAAATTTATTATATGCAATATAAGGGTGGCGACTAACCAAAAAGCCCGCCGCCAGTGATGACTTTCGTCACCTATCAGGGTTTCCCCTGACAACCGTGGAAGCGGCACTGACAGACGAGCTGCCTAGCTTCCACGGAATTTGATGCCATGCCCCGCTAAGCGTGGTTTAGGCAATATGGTTGTATCTTTAGATTTCCCTGATTTTATCTTAAAGTCAATTGATGGACACGACCTTACCCGTCATCACTTTTATCTTCTTGGCCCTTTTTAGCTTAGTTATGAATGTGATTGTTACTGAAACTATGCTAAGTGAGACCGAGCGGGACGCAGGTTTTGGAGGGCGCTTTTTTGTCTTTGGCAAGATAAGTAACAACTTGTGAGAGGAGGTGATTTTATGAAAAAAGTAATAGTGAGCGTCTTCACTATCTTTGTTGTGGTGGCAGCAGTAGCGGGAGCCACAACAGCGTTCTTCATCGACACGGAAACGTCAACGGGTAATACAATGACGGCTGGCATGATAAACTTGGGTATCGACAATGAGAGTTATTATAATGGTGTTCTTCAAAATAACTTGACCTGGAGTGTATCTGACCTAAGACATCATCTCCTCTTTGATTTTGACAATTTGTTGCCAGGTGATTACGGCGAAGACACCATAAGCATCCATGTGGATGACGAAGATGCATGGGCATGCACTGGTGTCACCCTGACCAGTAATAAGGACAACAACTGTGCCGATCCTGAATGGGATGACGACCTTACTTGCAGTTTAGGAGACCCAAACTCTAATGGCGACCTGGCACAAGAGTTGAACTTTATCTGGTGGGCTGACAACGACAGCGACAACGTGTTTGAGGAAGACGAGGAGGTTATCTCTAGTGGTTCTTTGGGCAGTCTGGGCGTAGGAAACACGGCAGTAGTCACCTTGGCTGATAAAGACGTCAACATATTCACTGGTTCCGCTAATACTCCCATCATTGGCAACGATACGGACTATATTGGAACGGGATGGTGCCTTGGTACCCTGACTGAAAACCCCCTTCCTGAAAACAGCGACTCGGGGCCTGCCGGACGTGGCGCTGGGTTTACCTGCGACGGTGCCAGCGTGGACAATGCTCCTCAGACAGACAGTACAACACTTGATGTCAGCTTCTACGCTGTGCAGTCAAGGGGTAACACTGGCTTCACGTGCGGTTCGTGGACACCGACTGACTAGAGACAATTTCCTATTTAACAGATGATGAAATCTACAGTTGCGACACTGTAGGGCTGTTGATACGTTGGGATTAGTAAACGTCCAAACTTACAGATCGTAGGTGGCCTTTTATGTAGATCTCAAATAGTAAAGTAGGGCCGCAAGAAGCATTAAGTTGCCAACTTGATAAATAGTTGTTATTGCCAGCCTTAATATCCTGTAATATCCAATATCTTTAAAATCTTTTTTTAGACGATGCTCAATATCGTGCTCAACATATCGCCAAATAGTGCCCGCAACTGCATATAAAAAGAATGCCCAAGTTTGCTTAAGTCTAAATCCGAAGATAAGAGAAATGGCTACAAAAACAGTACTTACAAAAACAAACAGTAAGTATGGTGATTGTTTTAATGCTCTTTCTAGGCTGCTAATAAACTTTTCTAACCATTTCATATCTAACCATTCCATACCCCTTGGCATAATTTCACTGTAGTACCTAGCCTAAAAAGAAACCACTCGCAAAGGGACATGCGGGGATTTTTCTTGTTAAAATACAAGTGCTTCAAACTCCAGGAAAAAATCACAGCCGATTGGTGTTTGACAATGGGTTTAGTGCGGAGCTTAATTTGTACACCTAATTTTAATTCTTCAGAGGGCGCTTTGGCGAGCTTCTGTGAACGGCGCGACCCTACCCGAACCATCGTGTGGGGTGAGTTCCACTAACAAGCTAACAACGAGCTATGGTGTTGTGCTTGTTGCTAAACCACTGCCGAATACTCGCTCCCGAAGTGCCGTTAAAGCCTGTAATTCTGCCACAATAGAGTTCCACTTACTCATCAAACGGGCTACCAGAAAAGAAAAAGGGGCGCAGGCGGCTTAGGTAAAAAGCGGCTGGCCCCGGGGAGGTGTAGTTTAGATCCGGTGGGCTTCAATTAAGAAGCGGCGGCACTGGTCTTTCTCTGCTTCTAGTTCCTGGAGGCACTGGAAGAGTGATGCCTGGTAGGCGGTAAGGTCGCTGACGTGACCCGGTTCTCCCTTCTGGCAGGCAGCGCATTCAACAATGCGCTGGGTGATGTTTTTCGGGCAGTGAGGATGGGGATCATCAAGTTGCCGGGTGAGACGAGCTACTTCGAAGCAGGTTTCTTTCAGCCTGGCAGTGACCGATTGGACGTCGTGAGGGTCAGCGGGGTCGGGTGCGTAGCAGCCCAAGTTTAAAAAGGGAGAGGGAGAGAGAGGGATGCCCCCTGCGTTTGAGAAACAAAAGGCGTCGTTCATGGCAGTTTCTCCAAGGGTTGAAAAAGGTACCAAGGAGAAATTCTCTGTTCCTTATTTCTCCATATAACAAATTTGCCAAGAAGTGGCTAGGGACGCAACTTGGTTATGTCAGGGGCAATTGACAGTTCAGCCTTTGTTCAGTTCACGAATAATTGGAAACTTGTCGGGAGACTGGTAGTTAGAAACGAAGTTTTGTTCGCGGATCGTTTTACCGTTTAGTTTGACGAATTGGGCGATGGCAGCCGTTATGGAGCCGTCGGGGTAGCGGGCGGTCACATAAGGACCGTTGATAGTGGTTTGGCGATTTCCTAACGTGCCCGAAAAGTCGAAGATAAGGCGGGTACCGGTAATTTTGGTGGCAATATAGACGGGATAGCCGGTATCGTTTGTGAATTTCAAGTCGGGATGAGGTGGATAGACGGTGGCATCGAAGCCAGGGGCGCCGTAGTAGCTGACGGGGTAGGAATGGTTTTTACGCTCGGTTATTTTCAGGCCGGCGGCCAAAGCGGCGCGGAAGGCAGTGGTGGAAACCTGGCATATTCCCCCACCGTACTCGGGGGTGGTGACATTTTCTTTTATGACTAGCTCGGGCAGGTAGCCGCCCGCGGCATCGACGGTGCCGAGGTGTTCATTGAAAGAAAACTCTTCCCCGGGCATGATAACGAGACTATCGAATCTTTGCGTGGCGATGTTGATGTTGTGGACACGGCTCACTGGGCTGCCGGCGAAATTGGTTTCGCCGCGGGCTAGCTGGTCAGGAAAAGACAGTTTCTTAAAATCGGCAGCGGAAAAAATCGACGGGCGGTGCTCTTTTAGGTAAACTGGAGCTGAATTTTTACCGGCGACAATTGCGCTCCGTATAGCCAGAGAGGTTTTGGCGCCATCAACAATTTTGCCCTTACGGCCGGGGTTGATTAGGTGCAAGTTGCCATCGATATATTTAAACCGACTGGCCACGCCAAGCTCGTTAATCTGGGGCGAGATGTAAACATTAAGATAATCATAGATGGCGCCGGGGCGCAGTTGCAGTAAGGTCTGTTCACTAAGGGAGCGAGTTTTGAACCAGGCTTGGACGGTGGCGGCAGGGGCAGTCCATTTTTTTGCGCCATAAACTAGCGTGAATGGTTGGGTGCGAGATAAGGCTACCCGGGCGGAGTCAATAGTGACTTCCGCGTTGAGAGCAGAGCCAGCCAGAGCCTGGATCGGGACAGCGCCTATGAGAAGAAGGGCTACGAACGAGGCAATTTTATTCAGTAAAGCAATCGACGTCATAGCGGTTTACGTCGGCGGGTAGGCCCTCCATGCCGGCGGGCAGGCCGGTTTTGATGAGGTGGCGTAAATAGTACAACCGTCCCTGCAGCTGGTCGAAGAAAGTGACATCTTCGAAGTTGTCTATGGCTTCGGCTGTTGTTTGTTCAGATGTTTCCTCGGGTGTTTCCCTGGTAGGTAAAGTTTGGCCTGGTTGACCATATCCAAGAATAGTTATTTCTTTATGCTGTCTGCCAAACTCGAGTGCGTCACTGGTGGAAGGAAAGAAAATGTCAACGGTTTGGTAATAACGCGAATTGGCGCGATCCTCAACTATAAAAACTTCATCATCTATTTGAAGTAAGGTACCTAAGGGTAAAAAATTAGCGGCCACGGTGCCGGGTCGCACACGAGTGCCGGCCGCCGTTATACAAGGAGTGGAGTCGGTCTGGTAGGGAGAAGGGGCGTAACCGGTTATGGGTACTGCCATGGTTGTACCGGGTTCGGGTCGAACGATGGCGCGAGCGCCCAGCAGGTAGGAAAAGGAGGGCAAAAGCACAACAAAAATTAGAACGAGAGCAAGCGAGAGCGTGAGCAGCGTGATCAATACAATTTTTTTAGACATACGGCTTTAGGTGAATAAGTTACGGAAAACCGACCAGTGTGATTGCAGCAGTAAGACAGTAATAACTATGAGACCGCTGCGTATTATTATGCGTTCGACAAAGCTATTAGTTGTGATGCGCACTTCCTCCGGTCCAGGCGGAATTTTTATGTTAAGCCGCAAGGGCCAAAACCAAGGCACGCCCTGGTCAGTGAAGGTGTCAACAACCGGATGGCTTAAATAGCCAATCATGAAGGCAGACAGGAGCGTTAAGGCATGGCTGGTGTATTGAGTATTAACCAGGTGAAGCACGCCGGCGCGCAGCAGAGCCCCGACGACAAAAATACCGACAAGGGAGTGAGTGAGATGACGGTGACCGCCGGAAAAAAACTGAAATACGTTGCCGAGAGCGTTGCTGCCAAGCAAGCGGTGCCAGATATTGGCCGTGGGCTGGTCGAGATCGGGAACTAACGCCCCCACCATGACGGCGATAATCGCTAAGGCGCCAAGGACGGGCCCTAAGGAGACGGGGAAAAGTATCAGTAACAACAAACCAGCCACCAGGGCCGCCATTTGATGTGTCGTTCCCGTCATAAATTCAGTATACTATATGGTATGGCGGGAGAAGTGGCACACGTAGTGTATGGAGCGCGCGTACTCACTTATCTAGACGACAAGGTGACAAGCCCGGAGTTTTGGGCTGGTACGCTTTTCCCCGACATACGCCATTTGGGTATTATCAGCCGACAACACACACATTTTGATAGCGTGTCACTGGAAACACTGGTGGGAACGGGAGATTTCGAAACGGGCATGCGAGTGCACACTTGGGTTGACGCTACGCGCGATCAATTCTTAAGGGAAGCCAATATGAAAGAGGCGCTGCCCTGGCACCCTTTTGTGCCTCACGCGCTTAAGTTGGTAGAGGATGAGCTGCTATATGAGCGCTTTGATGACTGGAATCTTATCCATCGGGTGCTTAATAAGACGCATGACGAGGAGTTACATTATGTGAATTCTTTGCAACATATTACTACTTGGCACAGTGTTCTGCAGGATTACTTTAAGCAAGCACCAACGGATGAGACGCGCTACCAGCTAGCATTGTCTATTGGTTTGTCGGAGAGCAGCGCGGAAGAAATTAATAAAGTGGTGGCTTTATTGAAAGCGGACGAGCGAACGGAGAAACTGATTAAGCAGTTTCTATATCATCTAGAAACGTTGCTACAGTAACCCCCCCCCCCCGCCAAGGGGCGGGGCTTAGAGAGATTTTTTTATGCCGAGCATTACGCCGATGGCACTGACTAGGTATGAACCGAGGCCAAAAATAATTATGCTAAAAATAATATGGGGGGCGGTCAGGGGAATAAAAAACCAAGCAGCGACTAAGGCGCCAATGACAAAATCAATTTGATCGAATGGTATCCAGGAGGCGCCGGGGGGAATGTTAAGACGACGTTTAATGAAACTGAAGGCAGCATCTGAAAGAAGCGCGCTCAGGCCGATAACGGTGCCCTGAATAACGGAGCCCTGCGAACTGCCAACCAGAGCCGCCGTAAGGCCCCCAACAACGAAGCCCCGAATTGTTTTGTTATCTCCTAAAAGGCGTCGGCCGTGCCAGGCTAAGCCATAATCAACTGGTAGGTTGAGCTGCGGCAGCCAACCGTAGCGGGCGGCGAAAACGGGTACCATGTTGGCTAAGGCCGCTGGCATAAGAAGCCAAATCGTCTCTAGAATAGGGGCATGTATCATAGAATGGGCCGAGCTTTTTTTGCTCGCGACACCCATAGGGTAGCACAAGAGTTGTTGGGTAAACTACTGGTACGTTGCTGGCGGGGCAAAACTATGACGGGCAGAATTGTTGAGGTGGAAAGTTATGTGGGTGAAAACGATAAGGCCTGCCACGCGGCACGGGGTCGAACAAAAAGAAATGAAGTCATGTTTGGTGAAGCAGGCCGCGCTTATGTATATATTATTTACGGTATGTATAATTGTTTAAATATTGTTACGGAACGTGAAAACTTTCCGGCGGCTGTTTTAATACGGGCTCTCAGGCAGGGGCAAAATATTTTGACCGCGACTGATGGTCCGGGGAAATTAACGCGGGCATTACACATCACGAGAGCACAGAACCGCGAGGATCTCACGGTGAGTGAAAAATTATTCGTAGCCGACGACGGTCTGGTCGTGGCCAGGAGCGATATCAAGAGAGCGCCGCGAGTGGGGGTTGGGTACGCAGGGGAAGACGCTATGCTTCCGTGGCGATACTATATTGCCTAATTTTCAATTTACAATTTTCAATTTTCAAATTCGGTAATAGTATTTCACTCAAAATGTGTTACCAGGTTCTTCTGCTCGACTTTTTTCATTAGTATGGGATGTTTCTTGAGTTCGGGGTCTTTTTTAAGCAGCCGCTCGGCTGACTGACGAGCTTTTTTAATAGTGGGATAGTCAAGAAGCGAGGCTACCTGGAGGTTACCAAAGCCAGACTGGACTACTCCGTACATTTCACCCGGGCCGCGAAGCTTTAAGTCTTCTTCGGCAATAATAAAGCCGTCAGTAGTTCTGGCCAGAGTCTGGAGACGGGGATTTTTGATACCAGCCTCACTACTGGGGAAAAGATAACAATAGGACTGTGCCTTGCCCCTACCCACTCGGCCACGAAACTGATGGAGTTGCGCTAGACCAAAACGTTCGGCGCCTTCAATCATCATTATAGTAGCGTTTGGAACATCAATGCCCACTTCAACAACGGCGGTGGCAACGAGCAGCTGCAGGGCGCCGGCGTTAAAATTACGAAGACTGGCTTCTTTGGCGTCAGATGACATTTGACCGTGCAGTAGCCCGACGGCAATGTCGGGGAATAGTTTTTGCATTTCGTCGGCTGTTTGTTTAGCGGATCTTACTTCGAGTTTCTCTGATTCATCTATTAAAGGGGCGATGACGTAGGCTTGCCGGCCTTGATGTAATTCTTCCAATATGTGCAGCGCGACTTGGTCCCGTTCACCAGGCGATACTATTTGTGTTTTGATAGGCTGGCGACCAGGCGGCAATTCATCAAGTACGGATATATCGAGATCACCATATACAGTTAAGTTGAGAGTGCGCGGAATGGGTGTGGCGGTCATGGAGAGTAGATGAGGCGTATTGTCGGTGGTGGCTGCTTTCTGCAGAGCAGAACGTTGGGCCACGCCGAAGCGGTGTTGCTCGTCGATGATGGACAGGGCGCAGCGGGACACCGTAACATCTTCCTGCAACAGGGCGTGGGTGCCGACTACACAAAGGGGTTGGTTGCTCTGCAGGCGCTGTTTTATAGTTTGCTTAGCTTTCTTAGTTAAGGCACCGATGAGAAGGGCAACCCTATGTTGACCGAGAGTCTGGCTAAAACTGGCTGCTTGCTGACGAGCTAAAATTTCGGTGGGCGCCAAGTACAAAACAGTTGAGCCGGCCTCGAGCGTTAAATGGGCAGCGTAGAGGGCAACCACGCTTTTGCCGGAGCCGACGTCTCCTTGGAGCAGGCGGTTCATGGGTACGGCTTTACCAAGGTCTGCGGTAATTTCCTGCAGGGCAGTGTGTTGGGCACCTGTTAAGGTAAACGGCAGACGGGCGATGAATTTTTTGGTCAGGGCGCTGTTGGCAGGAATAGGCAGGGCAACTTGCTGTTGGTAGTTCCGGCGGCGAACGAGGGCGGCTAGTTGGAGAAAAAAGAGTTCATCAAAGCGCAGACGCAACTTCGCGGCGGCAAGTTCCTGGCTGCTGCTGGGGAAGTGCGCAGCCTCAATGGCTTGATGTATGCCCATGAGCTGGTGGCGCTGGCGAATAGCATCGGGCAGGTACTCGGGGACAGAGCGCACGAGTGGCAAGAGTTGTTTAACCTGATAGCGCAGGAAGCGCGAGGTCACACCATAGGTTTCGGAATAAACGGGCGTGATGCGGGCAGTGTGAGTGTGCTCGCCCGATTTGTCAGCGAACTCCAGCGCGGGTGAGCGCATGCGGAATTGGGGAGGCATGTTACGGGTCCTGTCCCGGCGGGTCCTTTCCAGCCCTGCGTCCAGTTCCGCTTCCCCCGCCCCTCGACTGCGCTCGGGGTGGGGCCCCTCGGAATTCCCTCGGGCTGGAATCCTTCCCGCCGGGCCACCCGTATCATTATTTTCAATCTCGCCTGCTATGAATAATTCTCGTCCTTTCCACAATTGTCGAGGGAGAAAACGCAGGTTGTACCAGGTAACGGATAGCAGGCCGGTGTCATCTTCAAGGTCGACAAAGATGCGCAAAAGTCTTTGCTTGCCGCGCCAGCCCCAGACACTTTTGACCGACTTAACGCGCCCGCGCACGGTCATCTTCTCGCCAGCTTCAAGTTTAGCGATGGGCGTTATCTTGGAAAAATCATCATAGCGACGCGGGAAGGTGTAAAGAAAGTCGCGGACGTGTGTAATACCCAGTTTGCCCAGGAATTTCGCTTTAGCGGGGCCGACGCGAGCAACCGCGGTGACGGGTGAGGAGAGACGGAGAGGCACACTGTTCATGCTGTTAGCGTAAGCTAAGCAAGCAAGAAAAGAAAAAACCTTCAACGATTCCGGTTGAAGGTTACCTGTTCCTAAAAACTAAGGGGCAAGCGGCCTGTCTTGGCGCACAAACAATGTGGGGCGCCAAGGGTAGCGTAAGAAGACAGAGCCGAAGCTGATAGCGGCGGCTTTTAGCTTACGGAGGCGCGCGATGTCATTAAACTCCCACACGCTGGGACCAATGACAGGAATATCAGTCAGGTCAGCCAGGCGTCTGACGAGCTGCCAGGTGTATGGTTGGGCAGCCTGGCCGGAGACGCCGCCACCGCCGTGGCGGTGCAAGGGGCTTGGCCTGTTCGGATAAACAAGGCGCCACGGTACGCTGTTGATGGAAAGTGCTTCAACAACACCATCTAGTTTTGGTACGATCTTGGCAACGTCATGCATTACTGAAAGCTTGAGAATGAGCGGGCCAGGATATTCATCCTTAACCGCGTGACACTGGTCAACTACGAGAGCGGGGTCGGCGAGGGCCGCGCTTTGGGTATTGGGGCATGAAGCGTTGAGCTCCACACCGACGACGCGGAGACGGATGGGAAATCGGCGCAATTGGCGAGCCATGACTTTAACTTCCTTGATACCGGACTCCGACATTAAAGAGATGACGAGCGGTATGGCAGGTTTGCTGGTATCACAGGCCTGCCGCATCAGTTGGTCAACTCGCTCGCGACACCACCACTTGTAGCCGGGATTAGTCAGCCCTACGGCGTTGACCATCCCGCCCCGTATTGGCCGCACGCAGCTCCACGGTTTGTACCAGCGCAGATTGCCGCGGCGCGGCCGGTAAGTGAGTGTTTTGGTCACGACGGTAAACAGGGAGGGGTCAAGCAAGCCAAGCCACACGAGTGGTTTCTCCCACCACCAGCCGCGGCCGAAATAGGCCAGCGCTCCGCTGGCGGCCATGTACTCAAATTGGTGGCCATTAGAGAGCGTAATCACATTTAGTCTCCTGTTATATTGGGTAATGTTCAGGTCCTCCGTGCCCTCGGGAGGATTCGAACCTCCAATGCCAGTTCCGAAGACTGGCGTGATATCCGTTTCACCACGGGGGCATATACACTCGGAAATCTTAGCTAAAATACATATAAACAACAATGTTATTTGCCGGAAGTATACTGATAGTAGCCACGTTCTTTGGCTGTTTTTTTTGCATGACAGTTTGTGCATCGCACAACACATTTTTTAATTTCAGCGAACATGAGTTTTTGTGAGTAGCGACCATTTGACATCTCACTTACGTTCATTCGTTTCTTGCCGTGAACGTGGTCAAATTGTAGTACTACCGGATCTTTGATTTTACAATCAACACACCAATGGTTAGATAAGTAATCATATAAGAATTTGGCGGCTTTCTTTTGTAGCTCACGGTTGCGGCGCGACCTGTATTTTAAATAGTAATTATGGTTTTTGTAGTAAGCGGCTCTGGTGTCTTTTCTGGTGCAGTCTTTGCACCGAGCATTCCGTCTTCCCTTCGCTTTATCCTTAAAATTGAATTGATAAATAGGCTTTTCCTCCTGGCACTTAACACATATCTTCATAAATCAATAATATCATGCATGGCTTCGATTCTATAATTATATTCGAGGCTCAATTGACAATCTTATATTTGCCGGGTTTTGACCAGTATGTGATAGAGAACGATGCCGGCGGCAATAGTGACGTTGTGGGAGTTGCCCAGGCCGAGGATGGGAATGTCAATAATGGTGTCAGCTAGGTTAAGGAGTTCTTGACGGACACCCTGGCGTTCATGGCCGAGGATTAAAGTAACCGGTAATTTGTAATCCGTAATCCGTACTTTGTGATATGGGACGCTGTTGCTTGTTTGTTCTAAGGCGATAATTTTATGGCCTTGTTTCTTTAGTTTTTTAAGGAGAGGCACGGGGTCTTCGATATGCGACCAAGGCTGATGGGGAACGGCGTAGACGGCTGTTTTGCTAATGCGGTTGTCGTGTCGCTCTGATTGGCCGGGGTGGCCGGTGTAGCCAGTGAGATAAAGGTGCTGGGCGCGGACTAATTCACACAGACGAAAGAGCAGGCCGACATTGTCCAGGCTGCGCAGATTGTCGGCAACTACGGAGATAGACGTGCGAGGCAGTTTTGACAATTCTGCAGAGGAGGGCCGCTCCCCCACTAGTTCTTCGGTTGTCTTCTTTTTATGGATCACCGGGTATCTGTATTGTACCAAGCTCGAACCTATTTTTAAAACAAATGATGTCGCACGCCCCGCGTGCGTGGTGAAGCGAAACTAAAGCGTACGCTCGGAGAAAGCCCCACGCACTGGCGAGTACGCCAGTGCGTGGGGCTTCAAAATGGACTCGGCAAAACGAAAATCTGTTTTTCTGGGGAAAAGGATTTTTCGTTTTGCCTCGGCTGGCTTCCCGCCCGCAGGAGGGGTCTGGTTTGAGATATTTTTTAGACTTATCCATAATCAACACGACTAAAGGTAAGTGCTCACAGGTTAAGGAAAGTTGCGTATCTCCCCCTAGTAAGGCCGCCCAGTGGGGCGAGTCGCCATCAGGCGAACCTCGCCGTGGCGGGCCTCGCCATAGGCGGAGGTGGGTTTTGGGTCATAAAGACTGCCAGCTGGCGGACGAAGAAGCCCACCTCGCACTCGCTCGGCGAGACGGGCAATCTCGCTTAACAAAGGAGATTGCCGCACCTCGCCAAGGCAAGGATCGCCGTGGCAATGGCATTTCTATGTGTATCTTGCCATCTCCCCCTCTTCCTCCATCACGCAGACCAGCCCTACTTAATTGTCATTCCCCCCATAAATCGCATACCTCCTTTAAAAATTTTGACTCCGGCAGCGGAACCAAAAGTCCATCGGGTATTATTGCCGCTATTTACTCCGCCGTTATCTGTTATGCCGACAGTAGCCACCGAATCCTTAACATCAACGTAGCGGACATTATTACTGGCGCCGGTGTCGTTAATACCCCAGGTGGTATCCGTCACAGTGCTACGGAACACCACCAGGTCATTCTGGCTGCCGTGAGCGTTGAAGTTCTCGGCCACTGTATAAGTTGTACCAGCCGTCCAGTTAAACTGCTTGCCTGGCGCGTTAAAAGCAAGACTCTTGTATGACCAGTCTTTAACGATAACCGGACTGCTGGCGCCGACGTAGGTAACAATGGAACCAGACTGCAGCGTAGGCGTGGTCACTGTCTCTCCACCCTGCAGTTGCAGGCCACTCCCGGATGCTACGGTAAAAGCGCCAGTGGCGGTGAGGTTGGAGCCGGCCATATCCAGAGTGCCGGCCGTGACCGTAAGTGTTCCGTCAACGTCAATCGCGTCCTGTACGTTCCAATATCCCCCGGCGCCATTCAAAGTCAGATTATTAAATGAGCTTCCATTTGAAATGACTGCCTCCGCGTTATTTGAGTCAAATATTACCGTTCCGGAACTAGTAAAACTGCCTCCGGCGGCATCCCAGGAACCTGACACTGTAACTGTATTTGCTCCCATCGTAAAAGTCCCGTTGATATCAATATCATCCGCCGTTACCGTTCCCCCGGGGGCAAACGTATCACCCGTCCAAACTAGCAGCTCCTTGCCGTCAACCACCGTCAAAGCTCCCGTTGACACAGAATATATGCCGGAAATATCATTTTCTCCGCTCACCGCCGCGGTAGTCAGATTACCATTGGTTAATGATCCAGCATTGTCCTGCCGCGCGATCAGGCGATTCTGATAGAGATCAGCGCCTGCCAGATCGCCCCCATCGCTGACAGTCACGGTTACCGCGTCGGCTATTTCGTCTTCCAGATATATCGTCAGCACATCAGTTGCAGAAATCGAACTAGCAGCGAGAGAAAATGAATATGTCCCGTCGGCGCCAGAAGTCGTGGCTATGTTATCAGTGCCGTTTATGGCCAGCCGCACCTGCTGGCTGGCCAGTGGCGTTGACCCTTCATTTGAATATACCGTCCCTTCCACAACAATTTCCGTGAAATTCACACTGATAGAATCCAGTTTCGGCGTCGCATCGCCGTCCGACATATAGTTAATCCGGTAATAAAAATTGGCTCCTGACCAACCCAGAGCTGACAAATCTACGGTATTGCTCCCGGTAGAAAGTGCATCCGTTCCGTTCTGCACCCCAGCGGAACTGTACCACGTAGCGTTATCCTGGCTGAATTGCGCGTTCAAACTGGTGCCAGCCGGAATAACAGAGACGTTGTAGGTAAAGCTATCAATACTGTGCACCGTTTCGCCCGTCAGCAGGTTTATTGAAACTAGGGTTCCGGTAGTGTTGTATATATCATACTGACCCACCAAAGCATCAAAGGTTATTTCTATTGAATCCAGCAGCGGCGTATCCACCCCGTCAGAAGTAAACCACACCCGGTAGTAAAAACTGGAACCGCTCCAGTGCAAAGCGGTCAGATCAATCATATGACTGCCTTCGGCCAGCGTATCCCAACCGTGCCTCGTCCCGGCTGAATTGAACCACCAGGCGCTATCGCTCACGCTGCCATTATACTGCTGGCTGAATGAAATTTTAAGCGCCGTCCCCGACGGAATAGAAGAAGCATTATACGAAAAGCTGCTCATGCGGCGGGCTCCCCCCTCGCCAACCAGCAAATCCGTGGAAACCAGCAGGCCTTCCGTATTATATGCCAAAGCCTGTCCGGCCAAACCAAAACAGCCAACCGTCGCCAGCGCGGCCACCACCATAAAACCAGCTAATTTTTGTTTTTCCGGCTTTATCAATTGCTTGTATTAATAACCTGCGCTATCAATTTTACCACATTTTTCTCCTCCCCCTGGTCAGCTTTCCATTACCCACATCTCCAGCGTCATTGCGACCCCGCACTTGGCGCGGGGGAAGCAATCTCAACCCCCTGATAATAGGAGGTTTTGCGGGCAGGTAAGTGGTCGTGGGAATAAGTTTCAGAAAACTCTCTCAAACCACAAACTCCTCATAGTTTTCCCGGTGGACTACCGACAACTCGCTTTCAGGATACGCCCGTAAAAACTCCCGCTGTGTGGACTTTTTAACGCTCTTCGGCTGCCAGCTGAACTCGTAGCCGAACAGCTTCCCCTCCCGCTCTTCCAGCCAGTCAATTTCCTTCTGATCATAAGTTCGCCAGAAGTAGTTATCGGCATAAAGCGGCGTGTAAGCCTGCTTTTTGAGCCGCTCCATCACCAGCCAGTTTTTCCATAGGGAACCTATGTCATTGCGCTTCTGCCAGCTATTGAAGTTGCCAATCAGAGCATTGCGTACGCCATTGTCATAAAAATAGTAGCGCGATGATTTAGTTATCTCCTTACGCAAATTCCGGCTATAACCGCGGATATTAACTATTACGAAGGCTTCTTCTAATACATAAAGGTAACGGGCTACCGTTTCCCGGTCTGTTTGGAGAGCATTGCCTAATTCAGTCAACGAAACCTCCTGTCCAATCCGATAGGCCAGCAACTCCAGTAAATTGCGTATAATCTTGGGTTTACGCAGGTTTTCCACCGACATCACGTCCTTGTACAAATAAGAATCAACCAGCTCCCACAGTATCTCTTTTTTATTGCCCAATCCCCCGGCTTTCATCACTTCCGGGTAAGAGCCATAAACCAGCAATGTTTCCAGGGAATCAGTCACCGCGAACCAATTCGTGAAGTCAACTAACTCGCTGACCGCCAGCGGAAAAATACGCACCGTCCATTTGCGTCCCACCAGCGGCTCCCCGATTTTTCTGGCCAAATCAAAGGAAGATGAGCCGCTGGCAATTATTTTTAACTTTGGCTGGGTATCAACTAGTATTTTAAGATTGGTTCCGATGTCCGGAATAAGTTGCGCCTTATCAATAATAAGCAATGTCGCCTGGCCGACAAAATTTTTCAGCGCGTCCAACCGGCGCGAAGAAAGCGGTTCGTGCGTGGTCACATCCTCTCCCGTCACGAACAGTATTTTTTCAGCGTCTTTATACTCCTCCTTCACCTGATTAAGTAGAGTAGTTTTGCCAACCCGCCTTGGCCCGC
>Ga0214473_10001484_pt1 | contig 30810 bp, 27 predicted proteins | sample RVTome_7_FD_203509 | JGI IMG/M metagenome (GOLD analysis project Ga0214473, IMG submission 203509) | Soil microbial communities from uranium-contaminated site in the Upper Colorado River Basin, Wyoming, United States - RVT98D197 | ecosystem: Environmental > Terrestrial > Soil > Contaminated >...
ACTCGCTCAAACATAGCACAGGTCTCTTTCCAGGGCACGAACCACCTCCTTGTTGATTCACACCCAAGTTAACCTGTTACCTATGTTCCCGGTTTAATCTGTTACCTATCTGCCCGGTTCATACCCGCTCCTGACGACGTGCCGATGACAAAGAACAGAGTCCCAGACACGGCTGCGCCGTCCCGGCGTGAGCGCAAGAAAGCGCTGCGAGAACTGCTGCTGGCGCGCGATCTCGAGCACGTGCTAACAATGGCGCGCGACGATGCGCACGTCGTGCGGACGCTGCCGACTATGCTCTTCGACCGCGAGCCGTTGGTCTGTTGGCGGGCCATTGAAGCGCTCGGTCAGGTGGCGGCGATGATCGCCGAGAGTGACCTGGAGCGAGTGCGGGTGATGATCCGCGGGCAGATATGGCAAATGAACGACGAGTCGGGAAATGTCGGTTGGTATGCAGCGGAGGCAATCGGCGAGATCCTGTACAACGCCCCGATTTTGATCGACGAGTACGGAGCGTTGCTGCTATCGTATCTTCACGAAGAACCGTTCGAGCGCGGGGCGCACTGGGCGGTGGCGCGGGTCGCCTCGCTTCGCCCCGACGTCTACCGCGAGCGCCTCGAAGAACTTATCCCTTCGCTGGAGAGCGATGATGCGTACGTTCGGGTGTTCGCGATGAAGGCACTCACTCGCATCGACGCGGAGCGAGCCAAGCAGTATGTGGAGCGTCATGCGGGAGATGTTGCGGTTGTAGAGTTCTATGACCTAAGAGATGGGGTGTTTCGGGAGGCGGCGTTACACGATTTGGTCAAGGCGGCACAAGAATCGGATGGATTCCCGCCTTCGCGGGAATGACAATACCATCAAAGTCCCCTCTCGATAGGGGATTTAGGGGTGTGTCTCTGATCGCGGGGGGGCAGATGTCAACGTTGGCCGCCAACGTGGAAAGCTGTGTCACTTGATCTTCTGCTTGGCCTTCAGTTCGGAGCGTTTGGTCGCGGCGACGGCACCGTCGATTTTCATCGTGTCCTCACCGAACAAGACGAACCGCAGCCACCGCACGCCGAACTTGAACAGTTCGACGTCGTCGGTCTTGATCTTCTCGACCAACTCGTCGGCCACCACGAACTTCTTCAGGAAGGAACTGCCGAAAACAAACTCACGGAACTTGTCGATGTTGTAGCAGACATTGAAGAACATTTCCATCCGGCCGAGGTCGAGTTTTCCCCCGTCCTGGAAGAACCGGTGCAGAGTCAGGTTCTTGTATAGCTCGCCCAACTCGTTGTACTCGCTGACACCTTCGGAGTCCAGCCACTGACCGACTGTCTGCTCCTTGTCCTCGTTGAACCCCTTGCAGACGTCTTCTTTCAGAAGGAAGAAGAACTCCTTCTGCAGGGGTCCGGTCATCCCCTCTTTGGGTGAAGCCAGACCAAGCGGATACATGCGACAGGCCCAGGGACGGTCCCGGTAGACCGTGCAACCCTGCTCACCCACGAAGTAGCAACTCTTCTTCTCATTCTCCTGCATGGCCAGCAGCAGAATCGGGTAGGAGAGGTTCTTGTCGAACGGCGTCAGCGTGTACTTGCTTATGAACTCGCCGGAAGTCATCCCGAGAGCGTTTTTCAATCTGACGATGTCGTACGGCGTCAGGAAGATGTTGACGTCGGCGCAGCACTCGTTGAAGCAGGGCACGCCCGGATGACAACGGAACTTGAACCTGGTGTCCAGGTCCATTCGGGGGTATTCCTTCTCATCTTTGAGAATCGCTTCTTTGAGGTTTTCAATCTCTCTCATCGGTTATTCCTCATCATCTTCAACGATGCGGTCCCTCAGCGCCGACGGCGACCAGACCGGAATGGGACCGGCGATACCGGTTTCCGGATCAAGGCGGTGCCGGTAGGAGACGTTCTGCTGGTATTGTGAGTTCATCCACTCCCAGCCTTTGACGTAATAAGGGCAGTCATCATTGAAACAAACATAATGGGGATGGGCGCCCCATCCGGCTTCGATGGGCGGCCGCCACTTGTTCATCTTCTCACCGCAGTGCGGACACATGTCAGATACTCCCATGGGCCTAATAGTACGCAAAAAGTTCTGTGTCAACCAGCACTAATCCTGGCGCACGGCCGGTAACGGATGTCAGGTTCCACGGAACCCGACCTACTCTCTCCTGGCCGAAAAGAAAGTCCTCCGGGCAGGTCCGCCCGGAGGACTTGTCATTGACACGTTCAAACCGAAGTCGCAACTAGTAGATGGAGTGGATCTCCCGCTTCATCATTTTCCAGTTATCGGCGGCCGGATCGTATTTGCAGTTGGCAAACACTTTCCAGTCGTCCTTCATCTTCGGCTCATCAGCGCGGAAGTAGTAACCGGGCCAGCGCGTCTCTTCCCGGAAGAGGATGGTGCGCACGTGGGCTTCGGCCTGCCACATCCGGTGGATGTTCTCCCAGCAGCGCATCAACTCGTGCTTGGTCTCGGCGCCCAGCTTGGCGGCGTCCTCTCTCAGGAAGTCGATCAGCTCGAGACCCCTCTCGAGAAGTTCCTTGCTGGTGGTGAAGTTCGTCGAGACACCGCCCGCGTACTCGTCCATGATCTTCTGAAGGCGGAACATGAACATCTTCGGGCGGATGTAGTTCGGATTGATGTTGGCGTCGGAGGTGTAGTTCTTGTGTTGTTCGAAGAGATCCAGCGGAGCCAGCGTCATCTTCTTGAGCGCCTCCACCTTGGCCATGTCGACCTTCGGCGCGGCGGCGTTCTCCTTGGCGTACTTGCAGGCCGCCTTGGCCGCGATACGACCCTCGGTCAGCGAACCGGAGGAGAACTTATGGCTGGAGGCGCCGGAGGCGTCACCGGCCGCAAACATACCGGGGACCGTGGTCATGTGGGCATAACCCCAGAAGTAGTCCTTTGGGGCGAGATCCTCAGGACCGGAAACCCAAGCGCCGGAGGCGCCGGAGTGGGAACCGATGAAGTACGGCTCGCAAGCCGCGATTTCGGACGGTCTCTCCTCCGGAGCGGTGTTGGTGGCCGCCCAGAGAATAGCCTGCGAGATGGTCATATCCAGGAAGTCTTCCCAGGCTTCGCTCTCGAGCTCGCGGAGCTTCTTTTTGCGCTCTTTCTCGTCGGGGACCTGATCGGCAATCTTCTGGATGGCTTCCTCGGTGCGCATGAAAATCGGGCCCTTACCGTCCATGACGTCGAGCATCATGAGCCAGTTGCGCAGGTTGGCCGGGACCGGTTTAACCTGACCATAAGGCTTCCATTTGTTCAGTTCATCACGGCGGGTTTCCATGTAGTTCTCACCCAGACCGTTGGTGGCGCGGGACTTGAACAGCAGGAACCAGGCGCCGACGGGACCATAGGCGTCCTTAAAGCGCACCGGGATGAAACGGACTTCCTGACAGGTCATCTCAGCGCCGGCCTTGATGGTGAAGTAGGCGCTGGCACCGGAGTTGAACGGCGGGTACCAGGAACGACCCAGGCCCTCACCGGAACTGCGCGGCTTGAAAACGTGCACGGCGCCACCCATGGCAACGACCACAGCCTTGGCCTTGAAGACATAGAACTTGTCATCGCGAACGGAGAACCCGACCGCGCCGACACACTTGCCGCCTTCGACCAAAGGCTCGGTCAGGAAGATGCGCTCGTAAATGTTGTCCATGCCGAGGGCGTTCTTGGCCGCCTCGGCCACGATCACCTTGTAGGACTCACCGTTGATCATGAGCTGCCAGCGTCCTTCGTGGACGTAAGCGCCGTCGGCATCCTTCCAGATGGGGAGTCCCCACTTCTCGAACAGATGCACGGTCGAATCGACGTGGCGGGCGATGTTGGCCACCAGGTCTTCGCGAGTGATGCCCATCAGGTCGTTGCGGACGTACTCGACGTAATCCGCGATGGAGTTCTGGCCGTCCTTGACGCCGACGTACTGGTTGATCGCGGACAGACCCATAGCGACAGCGCCGGAACGGTCCATGGCCGCCTTATCGACCAGCGTCACCTTGAGGCCGTTTTTCTTGGCCCAGTAAGCCGCCTCAACGGCCGCTCCGCAGGCCGCCATGCCACCACCGCATATCAGAACGTCGGTGTTGACTTCAACAGTTTGAAATTTCGCCATATCTGAACCATTCCTTTCTTACTTGACTGGCACCATGTCGGATTTACATCCATGCGACGCCGGCTCACCCATCAACTGCTGATTGCCCAGATCATTGGGCATGGTGGCGTAGCCGCCACCGGGCACGGCAGAGCCTTCCGGGGTGGTCCGGATGGGGAACTTGAAGCGCTTCAACGTGCCGTTGCGGAACTTAACGGTCCACATGATGGCGTCGGTGCTCCGCATGGGAGTAACCATCGCACCCAGCGGAACGAAATCGGCGTACCCGCGCACTTCAATCGCCTGCGGCTGACAGATCTTCACGCAGCTGTAGCACTCCCAACACATCTCGGGGGCTTGATTGTACGCCTTCATGAGGTCTTTGTTCAAGACCATCAGATCGTTGGGACAAATGTACTGGCAGGCGGTCTTATCCAGCGCCTTGCAGCCGTCGCATTTGTCTACAATCACAAAACTCGGCATTAAATCCTCCTTACGTGATACCTTTGAGTTTCATGCAACATGTTTATCTTCATCTTCGTGTATGTTCTCTGTCGTCTCGCCTCACTTGGCTTCGCCGGTAGCGTGCCCGTGCAGCTTGACCTCGACCTTGTCCTCTTCCTTCAGGCCGGCGTAGTACTCGCGCAGGATAGCCAGCACCTCGGGACGGCTAAACTCGACCGGCACTTCGCCGCCCTCGGAGAGGGCTTTGCGCAGAGCCGTTCCGCTCAGGAAGAGGCGATCTTCCTTGGCGTGCGGACAGGTCTTCATCGAGGCCATGCCGCCGCACTTGTAGCACCAGAAAGTCCAGTCTATCGGCAGCATCTTGCACAGAAGAGCTCCCTCAGGCAATTCGTGGAAAATGTCCTGGGCGTCGAAAGGACCGTAGTAGTTGCCGACACCGGCGTGGTCGCGGCCGATGATCATGTGGGTGCAGCCGAAGTTCTGACGGAAAACGGCGTGCAGCAGACCTTCGCGCGGACCGGCGTAACGCATGTCGAGCGGGTAACCACCGCAGACCACCCGGTCCCTGTCGAAGTAGAACTCGACCAGAGTGTCGATGCACTTCACGCGCACTTCGGCCGGGATGTCGCCGGGCTTGAGCTTGCCGACCAGTTGGTGGATGTACAGCCCATCGCTTACCTCCACCGCGATTTTGGCTAAGTACTCGTGGGAACGATGCATCGGGTTGCGAAGCTGCAGAGCGGCGATCGTCTTCCAGCCCTTCTCCTCGAAGATCTTGCGGCTTTCCGCCGGACGCTGGTAGATGCCCTTGAACTCCTTGGGAAAGTAGCTTTCCGAAAGCACTTTGACCGGACCGGCGATATTGAACGCCTTCTGCTCCATCACCATCTTGACACCGGGGTGCTCAGGATCGGTGGTGGTGTAGACGTGTCGGCATTCGAACTCTTTGTCGATCTGGTAGGACTCGGTGACCTTCATGGTGCCCATGATTTCATTCGTCTCGCCCGACACCAGACAAATCTCGGTGCCCGGATTGATCTTCTTGTCATGCGACAGAGTGACCGGAATCGGCCAGAAGGTGCCGTTGGCCAGTCTCATTTTTTCGCAGACACCCTTCCAGTCGTCCTTGCCCATGAAGCGGGTCAGAGGCGTGAAGCCGCCGATGCCCATGAAAATCAAGTCGCCGGTCTCGCGTGAGGTCATCACCAGCTTGGGCAGAGTCTCAGCTCTTCTGAGCTCGGCCGTTCTTTCGGCGCCTTCCAGAAGGCAGATGGTCAGCGTGTCGCTACCATGCGGAGGAATCAGTTTTGATGCAGTCATTGCGCACATACCTGTCTTTCTTTCGAGTTATTTCTCGCCGATTCACCGGGCAAATCGACATGCACCTTTTTTCACAAAGTATATCGGCACAAACCGGAATTTCTTCACACAAATTGTCTTCTTTGGCGTCTTTAATATCCACCTGTTATAGTACTTTTTTTCACAAGGTCTGTCAAGCGGAAATTGGTGTTTTTGTGAAAAATTTCTCTTTTTCTCGAAGCCCAATTAGGTCCATCTTGTTTTTTCGCAATGGGTTGAGCATCCTAGCGATGGCGGTATCTATATGAACCACACTAACATCAACCAATTACTCTAGTTTTCAAATTATACGCCAATCCGGTGGTATTGAGTATTGTTTGCAATGAGGCAATCGTAGATGCTCAGACATGCTACACAGTCGGTCAGTGCCGTCGTTTTCGTGGTAAATCTCGGGTTTAGCGGCGGCAAGGGGCGCGGACTCTAAGGAACTGTACTTGAGATTGTGAAAAAAGTAGCAAAAAACTTGACAGTCGCGTCCAGAGTAGCGAATTTTAAGTATGGAGATTATACCTAGGATGCGGCCCACCGGGCCAGTATCTCGGAAAAGGAGCCTGTGAATGCCCAGCTTCGAGATAACCCGGCCTGACCTGAATTTCATTAGGGAGGTCAGATCGGCCGGCGGCGCCGATGTTAACAAGTGTTTTCAGTGCGCCACCTGCTCCACGGTCTGCAATCTGTCGCCGGCGGATCGGCCGTTTCCACGCAAGGAGATGCTGTTGGCCCAGTGGGGTCAGGTCGATCGACTGATCTACGACCCGGATATATTTCTTTGTTACCAGTGTAACGATTGCACGACTTACTGTCCCCGCGGGGCGCGTCCGGGGGACGTGCTGGCGGCGGTGCGAACGTCTATCTATAAGCGCGCCTCGTTTCCTTCGTTCATGGGACGGGCGCTAGCCAGTCCGGCCGCTTTGCCGTGGTTATTGATCGTGCCGGCGGTGATACTGTTGGCCTGCATTTTCGCTTTGGCACCCCAGACCGACGGCTCTTTCGATTTCTTGACGGGCAACGTCATTGATTACAACCTTTTCCTGCCCCACAGCGCCGTCGACGCGCTGTTCGTTTTCGGGAATATCCTGATCTTCATCCTCGCCGCAGTGGGGTTCCTCAGGTTCTGGAAAGGTCTTCAGGCCAACGGTCACGAAAAAGGACTATCGTTCCTTTCCGCGCTGCTGAAGACAATAGCGGAGATACTGTCGCACGGCCGTTTCAATAAATGCGAAGCCAACAAACCTCGAGCGGTGGGTCACATGCTTTTGTTGTTCGGTTTCATCGGCGCCATGATCACCACCGGCTGCATCTTTCTGTTCATATTCGTGCCGCACTATCTGGAGCTTCTGGGACTGCAAAGTTGGGAGGCGTTCTTCGCCCTGCCGATTGAACTGCCCAACCCGGTCAAATTCCTGGGAGCTTTCAGCGGGCTGGCGCTGATGATCGGCGGTCTCCTTTTGATTGGTCGACGCATGGCCAACCGCGATCAGGTCGGCGCCAACGGCTACGCCGACTATCTGTTCCTGTGGGTCATGTTCCTGGTCGGCCTGACCGGCATGCTCTCCTGGCTGGTCCGACTGGCCGGTGTGCCCATGCTTGCCTACATAAGCTACTTCGCCCATTTGCTGGTGGTGTTCTTCCTGTTGTGGTATATGCCATACTCCAAATTCGCGCACATGTTCTACCGGACGATGGCGTTGGTGTACGCGAAACAGATCGGCCGAGAGACAAGAGCTTGAACGGCCGGCCGGAGCCGGCCAGGGAGCGGACGCGATCGTTCATCCAAGGAAGACAGTGATGACCAACTCCATCAGTTCGCTCCGGAAAAACGAGGACTACTGGGCGATATGGATCGCGTTCATCGTGATCGCCGGAGTTCTCAGTGGTATCCTGACAAAAGTGCCCAAGATCGGCAAATGGAGTGACGATCCGCTGACGCCGTTTCTAGTGATAAAGGCCGGCGTCGTAGTAGGAAACATCCTGCTGTCACTTTTGGTCCTGATGCTTGGGTTGGGACTGTTGACGGCGATCACGGTGGCCGTGATGAAGGCGGGCAGTTTCGGCCGGAACCTCGCAGGTTTCGCCGTCCTGTTTGTTCTTGCCTGCATCGCTAATTGGATAGCCAACCAGGTCAACATCAAATACTGGGGTCTCAGCTACGCACTGTGGGCGCTGCTTTTGGGGTTGCTGGTCTCCAACACCAGCGGCGCCCCAGGTGGCTGCCGGCGGCGGCCAAGAGCGAGTTGTTCATCAAAACAGGCCTGGTGCTGCTGGGCGCCGAGATCCTGTTCAAAAAGACTCTGGCGCTCGGCCCGCCGGGGTTGATGGTGGCCTGGATAGTGACGCCGCTGGTGATCATCTTCGGGTTCAAATTCGGCGGTCCCTGGCTGAAGATGGCCAACAAGAAGCTGGTGATAATCATCGCCGCGACGATGCGTCGGGGCCGCTGGCGACGTCCGACATCGCCCGTTAGATAGAAATCACCTAAGTAAGAAAGGGAACTACCCAAACATGGCGACCAAAGAAATCCAACAGGAAATCGTAGCCAACCTTCGCAAGTGGCAGAAGGTGGAGAACGCCTCGGTGGCATCGACCGGGAACATCATCGAACGCACCGACAATCCGGTGGTTCGGTTGATTATGGAGATCATCCAGCGCGACTCGCAGATGCACTACCGGGTGCAGGAGTTTATCGCCGACAGCCTGGAGAGCAAGACAGTGTCGCTCAGTCCCGATGAGCTCGACGACGTCTGGAGCATGATCGAGAAGCACATCGAGCTGGAGAAACGGACGATCAAGCTGGCCGAAGCGGCCCTGATCGGACTCAGGGGCAAGAAGATGGTTGTCCAGGAGTATTTGTTCGACTACCTGTTGACTGACGAAGAGAAGCACTACAAAATTCTCGAGAACCTGGCGACTATCAAGAAAGGGATGTATCCATACGGATGAGCGACCCTCCGCCCCTCGACCCTGACGCTTGTCGGAAGAACTCGAAGCACCCCTCCCGGGGTGCTTTTTATTTCCCTTGAGACCGATAGAACGCCACCAGTTCCTGCACCAGCCCCGGGACAGAATGCTCTTTCGCTTCCAGCGTGACTTTCAGGCCGTGCGATTCGATAATGCGACTGGTCGAAGGACCGATGGACACGATCTGTGCCTTGACCGTCACCCTCCGAAACTCTTCATCGTTCAGGATAGCGCGCAGCCCGTCGGCGGTCGAACCGCTACTGAACAGAATGGCGTTGGGGGGCGTCTGCAGCAGTTTTCGTTTGAACCCTATCGGCCACTCGGGATAGTAGGTGCGGTAGACCTCCATCGGGATAACCTCCGCTCCGGCGCCGGTGAGCGCATCGGGTACGGTGCTGTCGGAGAGATTCCCCTGCACTCTCACGACCGAAGCACACGACCAATCGAAGTTGACGACCAGTTCGGTCACCAGCCCCTTGACGGTGGCCACGCCGGGCACAAAGTCCGTAGTCAGGCAGTGACTCTTCAGGGCGCGCACGGTGCCGAAGCCGATGGCGGCGATCTTGAAGGCTGAGAGCTTTCGGATGTCGCCGACGCGATCCGCGAACTGCTGCATGAAATACCGTACGCCGTTCTCGCTGGTAAAGATCAGCCATCGCTCCTCGCAGTCGATGCTCTGATATGTGGCCCACGCACGTTCATCGACGCGTTCCTCCGTAGCAATCGATGGATACGGCATCACCTCGGCGCCGTAGTCTCTCAGCGCCTGATAGAGGTTCCCCCCCTGATCGGACGGCCGCAGCACGAGGATTCGTAATCCGTGCAGCGGGCCTTGTCCGAACCAGTCCAACTGCTCGTGAAGTTTGACCACATCGCCGACAACAAACAGCGCGGGCGGTTTCACGTTATTGTCGTTCACCATCGCCGGCAGACCGGCCACTGTGCCCACGAACCGCCGCTGCGTCGGCATGGTGGCGCGCTCAATCACGGCCGCCGGCGTGTCGGCCGGCATCCCGGCGTTGATCAGTTTCTCGACTATGCTCTCGATTTCCCCCACGCCCATGTATACGGAAAGACTGCCACCTTCCAGTTGAGCGAGCTTCTCCCAGGGTACGGCCGGGCGCGAGCTGTCGACCGCCTTGTGACCGGTGGCAAAGACCACGAAGGACGCCTTCTCGCGGTCGGTGCAGGGTATGCCGGTGTAGGCCGCCGCACCCACGGCCGCCGTCACGCCCGGAACGATTTCGAATGCCACGTTGTGTTCACGCAGGAAGCGCGCCTCTTCCCCACCCCGTCCGAACACCAGGGGATCCGCCCCTTTCAGCCGCGCCACGAGCTTGCCTTCGCGCGCCAGGCGCAACATCAGATTGTTGATCTCGCTTTGGGGCAAGACATGCGAGCCCGCCTGTTTTCCCACGTAATGCTTTTCAACTTCGCGTGGCATCAGGACGACCAACTCATCGGGCGCCAGATGGTCGTAGATGACGGCGTCGCACGCCTTGAGCAGGCGCATCCCCCGCAGCGTTATCAACTCAGGATCACCGGGACCGGCGCCTATCAAGTAGATTCTACCTTCGGCGTCACTCATGCTTCATGCACCCATTAACAATGTCACAACCGCGACAGCGTCACTCATTGAGCCAGGTTCGGAATTCCGTATTGATCTCTTCGTCGTTCTTATCCTTCAGCAGCTTTTTCCAGTCGGCGTTGAGAAAACGCTGGAGACACGCCGCCTTCCGCTCGCGGCCCTTAGGTCCTTCTTCCATGACCATACGGCGGAACTTTCCTGCATAGCCGGCGATGCGGCGCCACCGATCCGTGAAAACACCGTCGAGAAACTCGCGCAGGAAGCCCGCCAGGAACGGCGCCTGACCATCGGTGGAGACGGCCACCGTCAGACAGTCACGTTTGGTGATGGCGGGGAAGATGAAATCACACAAGCCGGTGTTGTCGACGACGTTGACCGGCACGTGCGCGGCGATCGCATCGTTGTACACTTCCTGATTCACGTAAGCATCGCTGGAGGCGGCAATCACCAGACCATAGTCGGCCGCCTCGGGCGAGGCGTACTCGCGCTTGATCAGTTCGATCCTGCCTTTGTCGGCGTGGTACTCGATCTTGGCGTCCGGCTTGGGAGCAATCACGGTAATCTTCGTCTCGTACTCCAGCAGAGTTTCGACCTTGCGCAGGGCCACGGCGCCGCCCCCCACGACCAGGCAGGGGCGGGTGACCACCGAGATTGCTATGGGCAGATACTTGTTGGCCATTTTCTCCTACTCCACATCATGGGAACGGTCGGCGTTGGCGCCTATTCTCATTCGGGCCAGTTTTCGCACCAGTTGTTCGGTATGGGTATCGACCTCTCGACGCAATTCTTCCGGCAGCTTCGCCAGTAGCGCGGTGAGGTCGTCACGGCGAACCTGCTCAAAATCGTCGATCAGCCGTTCAGCCGTCATCTCATGGCGCACGTGGTCATACCAGTAGGCGAACTCGGCCAAGCGCTGCTCCACCAGCCGTTCCGCATCGGGAATAGCCGCCGCCCGTTGCGACTGCTGATCGGCCACATACTGCTCGACGTCGTCGAGGTCGTACAAAGTCACGTCCGGCACGGAATCGCTGTCGCATTCAACGTCGCGCGGAACGGCCATGTCCATTATCGTCAGATGGTGCGACGGATGAGCCGCGTGGTGGGTCTGCAACATCTCTTGAGTGATGATCGGTTCTCGCGATCCGGTGCAGGACATTATGATATCGGCATCAGCTAACAGCGACGGCAGCTCACCGAGGGAGTGAGCGGAGGCACCATACTTGACCGCCAACTCCTCAGAAGCGGCGCGCGTGCGGTTGGCGAACATCAGACGATGATGATGCAGCCGGTTCCAACCGGAAGCCGCCAGGGTGATCATCTTACCGGCGCCGATGAAGAGCACCACTGGCCGCGCCTCGGTATCCAGTCGGCTTTTAAGCAACCCGACCGCCGCCGTGCTTACACTGCAGGAACCTTTGCCCATCTCCGTCTCGGTGCGCACCTGCTTACCGACGCGAAAAGCCTGGTGAAACAGACGGTGCATGATCTTGCCGGCCACCTTGACGGCACAGGCGGAACTGTAGGCGTCCTTGACCTGGCCGAGGATTTGATTCTCGCCGAGCACCATGGAATCGATCCCGGCCGCCACTCTGAACAGATGCGCCGCGGCGTGCTTCCCGATGCGCACGTAGAAACGGTCGCGCAGCTTCGTGATGTCAAGGTCGCGATGACGTCGATAGAAATCCGCCACCAGGTCGAAAGGGTCGTCGCTTTGTCCGGCCACCATGTAGAACTCGTTGCGATTGCAGGTTGAGACGATCACCGCCTCCTCCACGCCCTGAAACGAGGCCAGCCCGGCGTGCGCTGAGGCGATGGCGTCGGCGCCGATCTGGAGAACCTCGCGTTCCCGAAGCTCGGTGGTCTTGTGATTGACGCCGCACATCACCAGATGCCAGCCGCTCGGTCGTGCCTGGTCGGGTCTCGTGCTCACGGAGTTATCACCCTCCTCGGATCAAATCGACCGCGGTCGTGCCGCCGCCGACAATATATACGTTATTAAACCCGGCCGCCGCGAGTATTGCGGCCGCCTGATAGGAACGTGGCCCGCGACGACAGATTATCACTACTTCGGCCGAGCCATCAAACCGCCCCAGGTTTTCCCGTAGGTCGTTCATGGAGATATTAACGACCGCGCCGTGGCCTTCGGGAACCCTCCACGGCGCCGCCGCCACTTCGTCCATCTCGCGAACGTCGAGCCAGACCACCTCGCCGGGCGTCCTTAACCGCGCGGCCAGCTCCTCGGGCGCGCCCGGGCTCATAAAACGAACGCCGCGCTCCTGTGCTTGAGCCATCGAGGCCAAGTGATGCAGCGGGTCCATCGCCTCGGCGTACGGCGGGGCGTAGCCGTGCTCGTGGTCGAGCAAATCAACCACCGAGGCGCCACGTTTCAGGAATGCCGAGAACACGTCGATGCGACGACAGATATCGCCGGCGCCGATTGCCTGCAAGCCCAGCAGGCGCCGGTTGTCAGCGGCATAGATCATTTTTAGGACCATCGATGAAGGCTCCGGATAATAGTCGGCCTTATCCAGGAAAGCGCCCCAGACGGCGCGCGCTTTGATACCCGCCGCGGCCGCCGCCGGCTCACCCAGCCCGACCGTGCCGATGTTCAGGTCGAACAGTTTCAGCACACATGCTCCGACCACGCCCGGGAACTTCATCTCGTTGCCGGCGATGTTCTCGGCGATCACTCGTCCGTGACGATTGGCCAGCGATCCCATAGGTAGATAGACCGGCTTCCCAGTCGCAAGGTGTCGCGACTGCACGCAGTCGCCGCCGGCGTAGATGTCGGGGTCGGAGGTTCGCATGTAGTCGTCAACTGCGATGCCGCCGGTCTCACCCCGTTTCAGGCCGCACTGTTGCGCCAGCGTGACTTCAGGATGTACACCCAGGCAGAGCGCAACGTAATCGGTCTCAAGAGTGCAGTTGTCGTTGAGGTGTACGATGAGGTGTCCCGGTTCGCCTTCGACAACAGATTGCACGGCGGTGGAGGTGTACACCGTCACCGACTGACGCGCCATTCCAGCCGCCGCCATGCGCGCCATCTCCGGATCGAGCAGGTACGGCAGAACCTGATCCTCCTTCTCCACCAAGACCGTCACCAGCCCCCAGAGTCCGGCGGCGGCTTCGGCCAGTTCGCAGCCGATGAACCCGCCGCCGACGATCAGTACCCGGCCGACCTTTCCCTGCTCCACCAGCGTGCGAAAGTGAATGGCGTCGTCGGGACGAGCGAACGGTCGGATGCGAGCGGACGGAGCGATCTCGAACGGCGGATCGTTGGGCATAGCGCCCGTGGCCAGCACCAGTTTGTCGTAACCGTGCTCGAACATCTCGTTGTTCGACAGTATGCGGACGGTGACAGTTTTGGCGGCGCGGTCAACGGCGATCACTTCGGCGTCGGTGACGACGTCGAATCCTTTGGTCCGTCTAAAGAAGTCAGCGTCGCGCGGCACGCCGTAGTTGGTGACCGTCAGTTCCTCGAAACTTGGAATCTCACCCGCCGCGTAGTAGGGCATGCCGCAGGTACCATAGGACAGCCGCGACTCACGCTGGAAGAGGGTGATTTTCGCCCGGGGCAAACGCCGGGCCAGCGTGGCGCCGCTCTTCGGACCGCAGGCCACGCCGCCAACTATGACCACGTCCGATCTGTCACCGATATTGTTCATGACACAAGATAGTAGAGGGGTTGTCCGAAAACAACCCCACGCGTGAACATCTATTCCCTTCTCGTCGCCGGCGCGACGACCCAGTCAGGCGGTGGCGCCTATCAACTACCGACCTTCACCGAGCCGGTCTGCTTCTCGATCACCCGGCTGGACACCCACTGGCCGCGCACCGACAACGCAATTTTGTAAAGCACGGTCACCAACAGCGCGCCGAGCGCGTAGACGCCCAGCGAGATCATCAACTCCGTCAGTGTCGGCACATAGGTCGGCACCTCGCCCAGCACCGAAGGAATGAACCCGGTCACGACCAGCGCCATCCCCTTGTCGATCCACAGGGATAAAAACACAGCGATACAGGCAGCGATCAGAATCGGTTCTTTCCTACGCCAATTGGGATTCAGCAACAGTACGAGCGAAAGGACCGCCAGTATCGACGACGTCCACATCCACGGCACCATCAGGTGGTTGCCTTCCAACCCCAGGAACATGAACTTGAAGTGCTCCAGATGTTCCGGGATATCGCTGTAGACGGCGGTGAACACTTCCATCAGAACGAAGAAAACGTTCACAACCATGGCGTAGGTGACGATCTTTCCCAAAGTCTGCACCGGCTCGCGCCCGGCGTCGAACCTGGTGACCTTGCGCAGAATCAAACAGAACAGAATCAGCAGGGCGGGACCGGCGGCGAAGGCCGAAGCCAAGAAGCGCGGCGCCAGAATGGCCGTCATCCAGAACGGCCGCGCACCCAGCCCGGCGTATAAGAACGCCGTCACCGTATGGATACTGACCGCCCAGGGGATCGACAGAATGATAATCGGTTTGATCCACTTCGGCGGGGCGATGCCCTGTTTCTCGGCGCCGAGCGTTACGTGACTGATTATGACGTTCAGGACCAGGTAACCGCCCAGCGACACCGTGTCCCAGAACATCATTGAATTGGGCGAGGGATGCAAAAAGACGTTGATGATGCGGAACGGCTGACCCATGTCGACAAAGATAAAGGTCATGCACATGGTTACGGCCGATACGGCCAGAAACTCGCCGAGGATCGTAATCTTGCCGAAGGCCTTGTAATTGTGCAGGTAGTACGGCAGCACCACCATCACCGCCGAAGCCGCCACGCCGACCAAGAACGTGAACTGGGCAATGTAGAACCCCCAAGTGACGTCTCGCCCCAGACCCGTAACGCCCAGACCCTCGCTGAATTGCTTCAAGTAGAACAGAGTGGCGATGCCGATCACCGCCATGAGGCTGATCACCCAGGCGTAGTACTTCTTATCTCCAACAAACGCTCTTTCTAACATTGGTACCTCACACTATGTAATACACTTCAGGGTTAGTACCAAGACCGGGCTTGCGTCGAATAGTGTAACGCTCGGCCAGCAGCGCCCGGACATTTGAATGAGCGTCTTCCAGATCACCGAAGTAAAGCGCGCCGTGCTTGCACGCCTCGACGCAGGCAGGCATCAAACCGCGCGCCAGTCGTTCCTCGCAGAAGGTGCACTTCTCGACGACGCCGCGCGTACGGGTCGGGAAGTCCGGCCGAATCTTCTTTATCTTTGGACGCGGATCCCGCCAGTTGAAACTGCGCGAACCGTAAGGGCAGGCCAGCACGCAGTAACGACAGCCGATGCAGCGATGCCAGTCCATCATGACGATGCCGTCCGCCTCGCGCTTCCACGTCGCTTTGGTGGGGCAGACGCGCACGCATGGGGGGTTGTCGCAGTGATTGCACATCACCAGCGCCGTCGCGTGTTTTAGCTTCTCCTGCTGATAGTGATGCTCCTGCTCGTGGAAGGCGTGCTCGAACGATTCCTTCCAGATCCACTTGACCTCGTCCTTGGGGTTACCCCAGTCGGGCACGTTGTGCGCGGTGTGACAGGCCGTAACGCAGTCGTCGCATTCGTGCTGCTCCTGACACTTGCGCAGATCGATCACCATCGCCCAGCGTTGAGCCGTCAACGGCCCCGCGGGACGCACGGGTTGGATGACATCGGTCGAATCCTCGCTGGAGAACACCTTGCTCACCGAACCGCCGGTCAAGCCCAGGACCGTGAGACCGGAGACCTTCAGAAACTTCCGTCTATCGATACCCATCACATGATCTCCTTCGGAACAACATGACAGTCCCAACAATAAGGGTCCACACCCATGAAGGTATGACAGCGGTCGCAGAACTTGTCCTTGTTGACGTGGCAATCGAGACAGGTGTTGGAGAGACTCTTTTCGCGTAGCCGGTCGCCGGGCGGTCGGAAGAAACGATCTCCCCCTCGCACGACCTGATCGCGCCAGTCGTTGAGCAGATCCATGTGATGTCCGCGCATCCAAACGGTATCGGCGACACACAGCGTCGACGGGATCGAATCGCGGGCTTTTTCCAAATCCGGAACGGTCACGGTCGCCTCGCCGGCCAGGTTATACCACATCGGGAAGGTTACCAGGACAAGCGCGACGACGATTCCGAGAATCACTTTGCCGGCATCATACATCTTCACCGCCCTCCCTTCCGTTTTTTTCGTAGGGTGTGCCGCGCAGATCGGTCGGTCGGTCGGTCTGACCCTTCATGATCAGCGCGTTGCCGACCATCTCGTGCACACCCCCGACCACCACTTCCGGCACCCAGTACTCCATCAGGGGAGAGAGGGTCGCCTTGTCGATGGCGCACATGCACAGCAGGATGTTAACGCCGTGTTGGTCGTGCACGTATTGCACGGCGTTGGCCCGCGGCAGGCCGCCGCGCAGACGCATCTCCATGTTCTCGTCGGTGCCCAGCCCGGCGCCGCTGCCGCAGCAGAAGGTCTGCTCACGAATGGTGTTCTCGGGCATTTCGTGGAAGTTGTTGCAGACTTTGCTGATGATGTAGCGCGGTTCTTCCAGAAGACCCATGGCCCGAGCCGGGTTGCATGAATCATGGTAGGTGGAAATCCAGTGGTCGTTGCGGCTGGGGTCGAGTTTGAGTTTATCGTGGCGAATCAGGTCGGCCGTGAACTCCGAAACGTGCACCATCTTGGTCGACCTGGCATGGTCGAAGGGCGTGCCGGTGAGCGGCGAAACCGGTTGCTCCAAAAAATCGGCCGGGCCGTTGAGCGTGTCCATATACTGATGCAGCACCCGCCACATGTGTCCGCATTCGCCGCCGATGATCCACTTCACGCCGAGGCGTTTCGCCTCCATGTAGATCTTGGCGTTGAGACGTTTCATCATTTCGGCCGAATGAAACAGCCCGAAGTTGCCCCCTTCGGACGCGAATGAACTCCAGGTGTAGTCCAAGCCGATTTCGTGGAACAGTTGCAGGTAGCCCAGCAACGTGTAGTAGTGCGGCGAAGCGAAGTAATCCGCCGACGGTGCGACGAACAGTATCTCCGCGCCTTTCCTGTTGATGGGAGCGTTGACGCGTACGCCGGTCAGCTCCTGGAGTTCACCGACGGCGAACTCGATGCTGTCTTTGAACCCGTGCGGCTGAATCCCTAGATGGTTGCCGGTGCGGAAACAGTTGGCCGCCGGCGTGCCGATCCATTCGATCGAAAGTCCGATCAGGTTCATAAGTTCGCGCGCCATCATGGTGATCTCGGCGGTGTCGATGCCATAGGGACAGAACACCGAACAGCGGCGGCACTCGGTACATTGATAAAAGTAGTAGAACCACTCTTTCAGAACACCGACCGTCATCTTGCGCGCGCCGGCCAGGCTGCCGAGGATCTTGCCGGCCGTCGTGAAATCGTTGCGATAAACGGAGCGCATCAACTCGGCGCGCAGCACCGGCATGTTCTTGGGATCGCCGCTACCGATATAGTAATGACACTTGTCGGCGCACGCGCCGCAGCGCACACAGATGTCCATGAACACGCGCAGCGAACGATATTTCTCCAGGCGCTCCTGAAAGCCCTCGAGGATAATCTGCTCCCACCCGTCGGGCAACTGCCAGTCATCGTCCGGCGGCTGCCACTTACGCGGAAACGGCAGACCGAGATACTTCTGTTTCCCCGGGTCGGCGGCGTAGTTGTAGGTTCCTCTCTTGAACTTGACGGTGGGGTCGGTCCAACGCCGCCTGGGCGGTCGGTAATCTATCTGAACCAGTTCTTCCGGTTTCTTCACGTTTTCGGCCATAGCTACTCCTTCTCCAGAGGCATCTCAGCCGCTCTCATGACCTCACGGAACTCGTCTTCGTACTCCTCGTAGGTGTGGACCTTGACCCGGTAGTCCCATGGGTTGACATGTCTTCTCATTCGGTTGTTGTTGGCCAGGTTGCGCGTCGGACTGAAAAAGACCCCGACCATGTGCACCAGTTTGGAAAACGGAAAGTAGATCAGAAGCGCGCTGACCAGGAAGAGATGGATAAAGAACGTGACCGTGATGCCGTCCGGCACAACCGGTGCAAAGGTCACCAGACCCATAGCCAGTTCCTTGACGCTGAGGATATCGGTCTTGTCAAAATAGCGAACGCAGACGCCGCTGAGCGCTACGCCCAACAACAGCAGCAAAGGAAAGTAGTCACCGGCTAAGGAGATGTAGCGGAGCCTGGGATTGACGATGCGACGGAGGAACAAGTAGGTCAGCGCCGCCACGATGACAACGTCGGTGATGAAGACTATCGGCAGACCGATCTGGAAGAAACCGTCCAGACTCTCCAAAGCGGTCACGCACCACGGCACCGGCTCCAAGAAAAACCGCATGTGGCGGGCCAGAATGATCAAAAACGTCCAGTGAAAAGCCAGCCCGCCGGCCCAGAGCCACTTGTCGGCGGCATAGGTCAACCTGGGGCCGTCCCTCAATTCCGCCCGGGTGTTGCGGAACAGTGAGCGAAAGAAGAGCACCTCGAGAAGCATGCGACCGATCACGCCCAACATCGAGTGCGGGCTTTCCAGCTTGCTGGACTTGATCCAACCAAGACTCTTTTGCTGGCCGCAGGTGGTCGGGATGCGAAACGGCACCGGCGACCGCGCCCACTTGAGGACGCGCAGCACCAGCCCGACCACGAAGACGACCAGGGCGATTAACGGCACGATCACGCCGAACAGGTAATCCAGGCCGGCCGCGCCGACCAGCACCCAGGGCAAAGCGATCAGCACCGCAATAATCACCAACGCTGAAAACAAGTTCATAAGTTGTCGTACTCCTCCGTCTTTATCTGTCAAACCTCTCTGTCTGTGATGCTCTCCCCCGCCGCTTGAGCCTTGCCGGCGTTCAGCCGTTCGATGAGCTTGGCCGTTTGTCTCCTGGCGTCGTTCACTTTGATCTGCGAAATCAGCTCGCGGCAGATCGTATACTGGTCGAACGCCATCAGCGCCATGCGATCGATGGCGGCGTCGATGTCATGCCACTCACCGCTGAACGCCTGCGCTTCCTCATCGGTATCGGTCACCTCCCTGATAAGCGGCTTGAGCATGAATACAAACGACGTGGCCTCCGACGGCGCCATGTCCTGCACGGCGCGGATGCGGATCAGTTTCTCCAGCGATGACGCGGCGGCGGCGTCATCGATGCCGTCGATCAACTGCTGAAAGAGAACGGCCGTCTCTTCACGAATGACGTGACCGACCGGGTTCTGAAACCTGTCCATCTCTCCCAACAGGAACTCGTGGGAATCAGCGTGGTAGGCCCCGACAATGCGTTGACGCCAGTTTTCCACCAACGCTTCCTTGTTCCGACTCATAAACTCACGCAGCGACACGGGAATCACCTCAATCTGCTTTGCCTGCCACACCTGCTTCGGCCTTCCGTGCGGACGCGATCGGCCGCATCGTTACGGCAGGCTTCCGCCACCGACAACGCCGTCAGGCGAACGACCCGACGGCGTTGCGATGCGCTATGCCAAGAATAAGACTACTATAGCTTACACGCAGCCGGTCGGCTTGGCCAGGCCGGCGACCTTGCAGGCGCCCTTGGCCGGTCCGGACGGGAACAGCTCGTAGACCTTCTTCAGCGGGAAACCGGTCTCCTTACACAGCTTGCGGATCATCGGCGCAATGCCGAACTTCAGGTAGTAGTCGCGCAGGTAATTGACCAGTTTCCAATGCTCTTCGGTCAAATCATCCACACCTTCGGTGGTGGCCAGCGCCTTCGCTATGGTCACGTTCCACTCTTCCGGCTGCTGCATGAACCCGTCTTCATCGACCTCAATGCTTACTTCGCCGTGTGTAAAAGTCGGCATTCTCAACCTCCATAATCAGACTTAAAAGTTAGTTTTCCTTCAACGACACATGAATTGCGCCCTATCTCATGTCCAGATATCCGCAAGGGCACTGTTCCGCGCACTTCTTGCAACCGGTACAAACGTCGTGCTTGAAGATATACTCCGGCTTTCCGACCACCGGACCGCCGCGCACCATCGGCTTGGTGATGGCGCTGTCCTGACACAGACTCCAGCAGGTGCCGCAGTCGAAACAGAAACCGCAACTCATGCAACGCTTGGCCTCGGCGACGACGGCCTCGGCCGTCAAGGTCGACGTGATCTCGGCCTTGATGTCCTTGAACCGCTGCACCACCGGCATGACGACCGGATTGTTGCGCTGCACCAATTCGTAGTAGTCGGGGTACAGTTTGTCGAAGTGGATGGCTTCACCGACACCGTTGCCGGAGAAGGCCTCGGAGGTGATCATCTCATGGATCGCCTCCGCCGCCCGGCGGCCGTGATAGATGGCGTCGATGACCAGCCCCAGGTTGATGTTGTCACCGCCGGCGAAAGTCCTCTCGACTTTGGTCAGGAATTTGTCGTCGGTCTTGATCCAGTTTCTGCCTTCGATCAGTTCATCGAAGCCGGTGAAGTCCGGTTCCTGACTGATGGCGGCAATCAACGTGGTGAATGACAGGTCGAAGGTATCCCCCTCAATCGGCACAGGACGGCGACGACCCGATGAATCGGGTTCGCCCAGTTCCATGCGCTGGCATCTCATACCAGTGGCCTGATCGCCGTCTTTTGAGATCGAGATGGGTGCGGCCAGATAATGAATCTCAACGCCCTCCTCCAGGGCGCCTTCGATCTCTTCCTTGATCGCCGGCATCTCCGTGCGCGTGCGACGATACAGAACAGTCGCTTTGGCGCCGAGTCGGCGGGCGATGCGAGCAGCGTCGATAGCCGTGTCACCGCCGCCGATCACGACAACGTGATCACCCACCTCAACCGCCTCGCCCGCATTCACCTTGTTCAGAAAGGCGGTGCCGGTCCAGACGTTCGATGCATCTTCGCCCTCGACCTTCAATTGCAGCCCACGGTGAGCACCCAGACCGACGAAGATCGCCTGATAGTCTTTCTTGAGATCGTCCAGCGGCACGTCGCGGCCGACCATCGTGTTCAGTTTGAGTTCGACGCCCATGTCGAGGATGCGCTGCATCTCGGCGTCGAGCACGTCCTGCGGCAGTCGGTAATCGGGAATGCCATAGCGAAGCATGCCGCCGGATTTGGGGAAGGCCTCGAAGACAGTCACTTGATAACCGCGCCGAGCCAACTGGTAGGCACACGACATCCCGGCCGGGCCGGAACCGACCAGGGCGATTCTCTCGGCGCGTTTCGCCTCGCTGAGCATCGGCGGGGGTAGCTTGTGCTCCAAAGCGTAGTCACCGATGAATCGCTCGACACTGTTGATACCGACGGCGGCGTCTTTGTCTTTGCGGTTACAGACCGACTCGCAAGGGTGCGGGCAGACCCGTCCGCAGACACTCGGGAACGGCGTCGTCTCGGCGAAGACCCGCCAGGCTTCGGCGAAGGCGTCGTCGGTAGATTTTTCCATGGCCTCAGCCTTGGCCAGCGTCATCAGCATGATGCGAATCTTGTTGTGATTGGGGCAACCCTCGAAGCCGCACGGCGCCGGCTTCGTAACACCGTACGGCCGCAGCGGCGACTGATCCCGCGATGCTGCGCCGCCGGAAAAACCCATGCTTCCCAGCTTTTTCTTCGTCTTCTTGACCAGCTTTGCCATGATGATACTTTCCAGTTCTAGTTTGCTTGCGGCGGAAGCGGCCCGGTATCGGCGGTCATTGGCGGCCGCGTACCCTGGTCATGCCGACATTGTTCACTTAAACAAATCGGTAGTTTCAATCAGTCTCCAGTTTCCATCATCCAGCAGTGCGAAGGCTTGGTAACATCTCGCATAGCTCATGCCACACTCAGGGAGGCGCCTGCGCCTCTCGAGTTCTTACCTCCTGAGCAACCGCGACGATCCGCCCGGTAAACAGCCGCGACATCAACGAAAGCCGAAGCCCATCCCGGCGCGCCATCGACGTGAATATGCATGTAACAGGCCGTGACCGACTTGTAGACGAGTCCGTCACGGCCACCGCCTACACCCACACCTCGGCGCAGTTTCATGCATCCGCCCGTGCCGGTATCGGCCGTCGGGCCGGTGTAATGGAACTCGTGACCGCGGATCACCGTACCGCGCGGGAAGAACGGATTGTCGGCGTCGACCTCGGCCTCAACGTAGCCGTGCCCGACCGGTCGGTCATACATCTCTAAATCGAGCGGAAACAGCCCGGCCATAGGACAGGCAGTGGTGTCAAGCGTCAGTGAACGACACAGGTAAATCAGTCCGCCGCATTCGGCGTAAATCGGCAAGCCGTTCTCCGCCGCCCGCTTGACCGAGGTCATCATAGTCCGGTTGGCGACCAGACGGGCCGCCTGCGTCTCGGGAAAACCGCCGCCGATGTACAGTCCAGCGACGTCGTCCGGCAGCGCGGCGTCATCTAAAGCGGAAAGCGGGAGCAGTTCGGCGCCGTTGGCTTCGAGCGCTTCGAGGTTCTCCGGATAATAGAACGTGAACACCTTATCGCTGAAGTAGGCGATGCGCGCTCGGCGCCGACGCGGCGACGCCGCCTGCTCCAACTGGGCATCCAGCGGCTGCGCCCGCTCGGCAATCTCGATCAGACGGTCGATGTCCAGATAGCGCGACGCAATCTCCTCCAGGCGCGACATGAGCGCCTCGTGCGCGCCGAACTCGGCCGGCGTCACCAACCCCAGATGACGTCCGGGAATGACGGTCGCATCGTCGCCGAGCTTCGGAATCACACCCACGACCGGCAGGTCGCAGTACTGCTCGATGGCTTCTCGTATCACTGCCTCATGACGCGGTCCGGCGACGCGATTGAGCACGACGCCGGCGATGTTCACGCTCGGATCGAAAGTCTGACAACCTTTGACCAGAGCCGCCAATGTGCGCGTACTCTTGGTGGCGTTGACGACCAGCACGACCGGCAGGTCGAGCAGTTTGGCCAAGGCCGCACTGCTGTGTGTACCGGCGGCGTCGAGACCGTCGAACAAACCGCGATTCCCCTCGACAACGGTCACGTCGGCGCGGGCGTGCGCGGCGAAGCGTCGCCGCACACCGTCTTCAGGCACGATGTAGGTATCCAGGTTACGACAGGGCAAGCCGGCGACGTCGCTCAGCCAGGCAGCGTCGATGTAGTCCGGTCCTTTCTTGAAGACGGCTACAGAACTGCCCCGCCGCCGCAGACCCGCCACGAGGCTGAGGCCGGTCACAGTTTTGCCTGAGTCGCCGGACAGTCCGGCGACCATCAATCGCGGAACATGGAGATCCATTGGTCAGACTCGGTGCGCGTGCGTCTTAATCGTTCGCGGCGCCCTCTCTGTGCGGAATCTCCAGGAAGCTCCCACCAAAATAGGTGTAGACGCATCGGCCGCTGTTGACCAGCAGCTTGATGGCGTCCTTGCAGAGCTTCTTGTCCACTTCGTCGCCGAAGAACTCAATCATAGCTTTGGTCAGGTCACCCGGCTTCAGTTTCTTCACGCCGTAGTTTTCCTTGACCATCTTGAACATGGCCTCGGCTACTTCTTCTGCTGTCTTAGCCAATTTGGCTCCTCTCAGAAGGTCAAATGGGTTGACCGTTTATATGTCAAGCCGGCGTGCTTGAAGTCGTCGATGTGTTCCTTCTGGAACTCGATGCCGGCCATCCTGAAGAACTTGGGCCAACCGATGCGGTTGATCCACTCGCCCATACGTTCATATTTCTTAGCGTTAGCCGCCCACAGCTCGACCAGATTCTTGACCGCATCGACCACTTCCGGCCAACGCGGCGGGTTGTTGGGCAAAAACGGAATCGCCAACTTGGAGAACATCGGTTCCGAACGCGCGTTCGACACCTTGCCGCCGACCCAGATGGAGACACCGTCGTTCAACGGGTCAGCCATCGGCATGGCCGGACAGACGGTGAAACAGTTGGCGCAGAACATACAGCGCTCCTCAATCACCTCAACCGAGGGGTGACCGTCAACCGTAGCCGGACGAATGGCCGCAGTCGGGCAGGAGGCGGAGACACTGGGAATCTCGCACATGCTCTTGACCTTGGTGTGGTCGGTCCGCGGTGGACGGCGATGGATGCCGAGAATAGCGATATCGGAGCAGTGCACGGCGCCACACATGTTCAGGCAGCAAGCCAGGGCGATACGCAGCTTACCCGGCAGCTTCATTTTCTCGAAGTACGGCATCATCTCGTCCATGACACTCTTGACGATACCGGAGGCGTCGGTGGCCGCCGAATGACAGTGCACCCATCCCTGAGTGTGCACGATACTGGTGATGGAGTTGCCCATGCCGCCCACGGGATGACCCAATTTCTTGAGATCGGCGATCAACGGATCGATGTTCTTTTCCTTGGTGAGGAGGAACTCGACGTTGTGGCGGCTGGTGAAGCGCAGATAACCGTCGCAGTATTTGTCGGCTAGGTCGCAGTACTCGCGAATCTTATCGATGCTGATCAGCCGCGGCGAGGCGGCTCGCACCGAATACAGCTTGGCGCCGGATTCGGAGGTGTGTACCAGCACGCCTGGCCGCGGGATCTCATGGTACTTCCACTTGCCGTAGTTTTCTTTGATGATCGGCGGCAAGAACTGGTCGTAATGTGGCGGCCCGTAGTCGGTCCGTCTTTCTTGTACATCTGACATATCGAACCTCTATCTTTGAAATTTACACTCTCGTTGGAATCGGCGGCTTACGCCTTTCCCCCTTCTTCTTCCTCGTCCTCGTCGCCCTCCTCAAAGAACTCTTCGTAGAAGACGTAGGGATTCTCGCGTGGATGAGCCACCATTTCGGCCACCGGTTCCAGGCCGATAGCCTCGAGGAAATTGCCCAGACCGACGCGCTGAATGAACTCACCTACGCGCTCGCGGGCCTTGCCTTCCTCGCACCAGACATCCCAGATTTGGTCGACTATCTCCTTGAGATCATCGTAGGGCGGCACCGGCTTCCAGAACGGAATAAGAACCGAGGACAGCATAGCTCCCTCGACGATCGGCGCCTTGGAACCCAGCAACACCGTGCAACCGCGATCCTTGCCGGGAGCCAGGGCTTTGGGCATGACGTTGATGCAGTGCATGCACTTGACACAGAACTCATCGTCGATGTGGATCTTTTTGCCGTCGAACTCCATGCACTTGGAGGGACAGTTGTTGATAACATCGGACTGAATGTCCATGCCGCCGTCGGCGTATGCCTTGACCTCGGCCTGGTTGATCCGGATCTGGTCGCGCCAGGTGCCGATGATCGACATGTCGGCGCGGGCGATCGAGGCGACGCAGTCGTTGGGACAGCCGGACATCTTGAACTTGAACTTGTATGGGAAAGCGGGGCGATGCAACTCGTCCTGATAGTGCATCGTCAAATCATAGGTGAGCGCCATGGTGTCATACATAGCCCACTCGCAGCGCGCCATCCCGCAGCAGCAACTCGGCGTGCGCATATCGCTTCCGGAGCCGCCGATGTCGAAATCGATCTTGGCCAACTCGGCGAACACCGGTTCCAAGTGGTCGGTGGTCGTGCCCAGAAGAATGATGTCGCCGGTGGAGCCGTGCATGTTGGTCATCCCGGAACCGTGCTTCTCCCAGATGTCACAGATGCCTCGCAGCGCCTTGCTGGTATAAAACCACGCGGCCGGCTGGTTGATACGCATGGTGTGAAAATGCGACACTCCCGGCCATTCCTTAGGAAGATCGGAATAGCGTCCGATGACGCCGCCGCCGTAACCCATCACGCCGACAATGCCGCCGTGTTTCCAGTGGCCGATCTTTTCCCGGTAGGATTGCTCCAACTGCCCGAGAAGATCACGCGACATAGCATTCTTCTCGGCGGCCCTTTTTATCTCCGTCACAAAACTTGGAAACGGCCCGCTTTCGAGCTCGTCAAGTAGTGGCGTCTTCGGAAGGTCTGCCATAGCTACTCCTTAAGTTTTCTAAAGCGACTCTCTGTTGTTTTTTTATCTTCGAATGTCAAATAAGAGAATACCTCACAATCTCCAGAAAACAGATTCCTCCTTTTCAGATAATTATTATCGGCATTCTCCAAATTTCATCATGTTAATAATTTCACTATCATACTCTCCTTATTTAATCGATAAGGGCAAGCGAGTCAAGCGGAAAATGTGAAACTTTTCATTATCTATCGAACCATCCACAGCGCCCGTCGGCTTCTCGGAACAACGACTGCCAGCCAATAACTCTCTGAATGTTAGCTGGTTACGAAGTACACCCCGATTGGGGCGGTGGCCCCTCGTCGGAATGGGGGCCAATTCAGGTCCTGTAAGATGTGCATATCTTGGACTGCGACGCAAACCTCTACCTTGTGGATACATCTCGTCCCAAATCACAATCATCCTTCATTCCCGCTCAGGTGAATGTCGTGTTATAATGGAGTTTTCACTACATGCCCTTGTACGGATTCGGCCCGGTGGTTTCGATAGTCTTCAGGAAATCATCGAATATCCGAGGAATCCGATTATAGTCGCTGATAGCCAGTTCGTGCATCTCCACCCGTTCCTCTTCAAGAACCAACTGGATCAGTTTCTCCCGGACATTGCCCATTCTGGTGTCGGCCAGTTGGCTGCCCCGCACGAAGTGGCACTGGTAGTCGTCTCCTTTCTTGCAGCCGATCAGCATGACGCCGTCGAAGCCGCTGGCCAAAGCATCGCTCACCCAGATGGTGGACATGGAGCCGAGACACCTGAGCGGGATGATCCGAGCCATGGCGTTGTACTTGAGTCGCATCCAACCGGCCATGTCGATCGACGGCATAGCGTCGTTCTCACACACGAAGGCGAGTATTCTCGGTTTCTCTTCGAACTCATCGGGAATATGAATAGCCTTAATCATCTGCGAGATCATATTGATGCTGTAGTTCTTGAACGAGATAATTCGCTCCGGACAAGCGCCCAGGCAGATGCCGCAGCGACGACAGCGAAAGGGATTCGGTTGCGGCGTACCTTTGTCGTCCTCGTCCAGGGCGCCGAAGGGACACTCCTCGGTGCATCGCTTGCACTGGGTGCAGCGCTGCAGGAAAAAATCGGGGAAGCTCAGGTCGCCCGACCGGGGATGAACGGCCGCGCCGCGCGCCACCGCCTCGACCGCCTGGATCGCCTTGAGCGCCGCGCCGTAGGCATCGTTGGCCGAGCCGGACAGGTCCATCGGTGCGCGCACCGGCCCGGCCGCGTAGATCGCCGTGCGCCGGGTTTCGTAGGGGAAACATATGAAATGCGAATCAGGAAAACCATACTTGAGAGTGGGCAGGTCGGTGCCTTGACGGTAGGTCAGGTTCAGGATCCTGGCGCCTTCTTCGGCTCCGGCGGCCGCTTTTTTGCCGTCGTCGGTCTTTTCTCCGCCCACCGGTTTCTTGGCGCTCGCTTCCTGAGCCGAGGGCGGCATGCCGCCGCCTTCCAACCAACCCCTGGCGCCTTCGACATGGGTGGTCGGCACCATGCCGGTGGCCAGCACGACCATGTCCGCCTCAAGTCTGATGTCCTCACCCAGGAGCGTTTCTGAGACGTCGATGGTCAGGTTGCCGTTGCTGCTGTTAACGGCGGTGATTTCGCCTTTGGTCAAAAAGACGCCGTCGTCGTTCTGAACGTGGGCATAGAACATCTCCCACTGGGCCGGTGAGCGGACGTCCTTGTAGATGATATACACCGCGGCGTCGGGGTACATCTCGCGTACGTAGCGCGCCTGTTTGAGCGACACGCGGCAGCAGACACCCGAACAGTACGGCAGATGGTCCTCATCGCGCGATCCGGCGCACTGGATGAAGGCGACACTGGTAGGCGTCTTGCCGTCCGACGGACGCTTGATCGCACCGGCTTTGGCCATCTGCTCCATCTGGATGTTGGTGATGACGTCCGGTGATGAACCATAGCCGAGATGGGTCAGATTGGCGGCGTCATAAGGCAGCCAGCCGCTGGCCAGAATGATCGAGCCTACCTTCAACTCGCCGCCGCCGTTGCCGTACTGCAGGTTCACCATGAACAGCCCCGGCTGTCCGGCCGTCTTGGCGACAGTGGTTGACTTGTGCACGGTGATGCGCTCGTGTCCCTCGATTTGCTGAATCAACGCATCAATGCCGGAGTCTTCAAGGTCCTGGTATGGCGGACGCTTGGGGAACACTTTGGCGAATTTGGTGGCCCAGCCGCCGAGGTGGTCTTCCTTCTCCACCAGATGGACACTGTATCCGGCATCAGCCGCCGCTTTGGCGGCTGTCAGACCGGTCATGCCGCCGCCGATCACGAGGATGTCCTTGCTCGTCTCTTCGGTGTACGCCACCGCCGGTTCGCTGCTGCGCATCTTGACGATACCCATGCGGACGTAGTCCTCGGCCAGCATCTGGGTGTCCTCGTCATTCGGTTCATGGCACCAGGCGACGTGTTCACGCAGATTGACGCGATCGGTGAGGACACTGTCGCCGAACTCGAACCGCTCCGGGAAGAAACGCGGCGAACAGGCCGCCACCACCACCCGGTTCAATCCTTCGGCGGCGACATCGCTTTTGATCAACTCGACCCCCTCCGGCGAGCAGAGCGCGTCGTGGCTCTTGCCCACGGCGGTCTTCATCTCGCCGGTGGCCAGTTCGATCAGCTTGTCGACATCGAGGGACTGGGCGATCTCACACCCCTTGCAGACATAGCATCCGACTTTGGTTTCCATGATCCTACTTCCTTCCCGCGATGATGACAGCTCTCAAAGCCGCGCCGGTGGCGTCCTGGATCGAGGCCGAAACGTCGAGCGGACGATTGGTCACACCGGCGCCGACCACACCTTTATCGCCGTCCGGCGCGACGAATCCGAAGTCGTCGAGAACTGTCCCCAAGGGCGGCGGCGCATCGACATTGTTCGGCACCATGCCGGTGGCCAGCACCGCCATGTCCACCTCGGTCTTGGTGATTCTGCAGGTGAGAGTGTTCTCAGCTTCCAGAACGACGTTGCCGTCGGACGCTTCGGTGATCTTAGCCACTTTGCCGCGATGGAAGTGAAACTTCTCGTCTTTCTGACGCGCGACGTAGTAGTCCTCCCAGCGTCCCGGGGAGCGAACGTCTATATAAAAGAGATGGATCTCAGCGTCGGGATACTGCTCGCGCACGTAAGTGGCTTGCTTCAATGAGGCCATGCAGCAGATGGCCGAGCAGTACGGCAGATGCTTCTCATCGCGCGACCCGGCGCACTGCACGAAGCCGATGCGCGTAATCTCTTTCCGGTCGGACGGCCGCACGATCTTGCCGGCGGTCGGTCCGGTCGGCGAGGCGAGCCGTTCCATCATGACGTTGGTGACGACGTTTTTGACCTGGCCGAAGCCCAAGTTGTCGATTCGGGTGGCGTCGTACGGCTTCCATCCGGTCGCCCAGACGATCGCCCCGACCCTGGCGGTGATCGTGCGCGGTTGCATATCGAGTTCGATGGCGCCATACCGGCAGGCGTCGACGCACTTCCACATGCCGTCGTGGTCGGCAAACGACGGATCAATCACGTATCGCTGCGGATAGGCCATCAGGTGCGGCAGGTAGATCGCTTTGGTCTTGCTCATACCTTGGTTGAAATCGTCGTCGCGTTCCATGTCGCACACTTTGGCGCAATCGCCGCAGGCGGTGCATTTCTCGTTGACGAAACGAGGCGACAGCTTCAGCGTGACCTCGAAACTGCCCGGCTCGCCGGAGACCGACTCGATCTCGGTCAAGGTCAGCACCCGGATGTGCGGGTTGAGGCGGATGCGTCGGTAGTTGATCTCGATACCGCAGGTGGGCGGGCACATCTTGGGGAAATACTGGTTCATGGCCGCCACCCGCCCGCCGAGTGACGGTGATTTTTCGATCAGGATTACATCCCGATTGATCTCGGCGGTTTCGACAGCGGTCGTCATCCCGGCGATGCCACCCCCGACCACGAGCGTGTCGGCGGTGATCCGATCGTCAGCCGGTTCGAACAGAGCCATCGTCATCTCCTTCTATCATCGATCTTCCTAACATTCTGTTTTCACCACTTCACGAGTGCTTCTCACGCACTTTGTGAAAATTGTAACAAACAACCTTGCTATATAACAATTCGCCGATTCCCTTGTCAAGCGGTTTTGGCGGGGAAGGGTTGGGAGAGATTATACTTGCGCCGAAGGCACATCATACCCAATACTGTCTGACCAGGTAGAATCTATGGAAGGGAATAACGTGATAAACGGCGGAACACCAAGGCATAAGAAAGTGACGGGATTATCAAGAGTCATTGATATCGCAGGGAAGTTCGCGCTCGTGGCGGGTGGTATATGGGTTGTGATACAGATAGTAACATGGATGTCGACTCCATCCCTGGGGCTTGAACCGCCCCGGTTTTCCCGGAGACTGTTTTTGTTGAGTCAGGCCACGTGGACCTGCGCTTTTCCACTGCGATAATATACCTCTTCGAACTCCGTCGGGGGAATATTCCCGATCGGCTCCAG
>Ga0214473_10001485_pt1 | contig 30799 bp, 26 predicted proteins | sample RVTome_7_FD_203509 | JGI IMG/M metagenome (GOLD analysis project Ga0214473, IMG submission 203509) | Soil microbial communities from uranium-contaminated site in the Upper Colorado River Basin, Wyoming, United States - RVT98D197 | ecosystem: Environmental > Terrestrial > Soil > Contaminated >...
GCCCCCCACGGAATCGAGGATTTCGCTGCCTATCATGATAGTCGGATATGAGCGGATGCGGAAGCGAGCCGCCAGATAGAGTCCCAGCAAGGAATACGGATTCACCCAGCGCGTGCGCAGCCGCCCGGGATACCGCCGCCGGAGCTTGGCCAGACTGGGGAACAGCCAGCCATCCGGCAGTTGCCGGACGCTCAATTCGTCCCGGATGTTGCCGGCCTCCAGCATCTCTGCCAGGTAGCCCAGGCCGCCCGGGGCAGCGCCGACACTGGCATTGCTGGGAGACACAACCGTAATCGTGAGCGCCTCTGCCATCGAGTAGAAAGGAGGGACTCACCCGCCCTGCGGAAGGTGGCGGGCAATCAGGCCCCGCACCGCCCCTTCATCGAACCCGGTGTATTTGTCTCCACCCAGGATAAAGGTGGGGTATTTGCGCACCCCTTTGCGGATGGCCGCCCACAGGCCCTGCGGGCTCTGGGCGTCGGTGATCTTCACCACCAATTGGCCGGGGTGGTTCTCGGTGAGGCTGAAGATCAGGTCGGAGAGCCGCTTCCAGTCGTCCATCCACTCCTTCGGGTATGCGTCGAGATCCTGTTGGTGGACCGTTCCGCCCACCCCCGCTCCGTCGAGAAATACCTGGCAGTGGGTGCAGTGATCCATGCTGCCGAGCACATGCGCGACCACCTCGACCTGTAGCAATGGTCCAGCCATCTTCCTGCTCCCGCATGCACCTGCTTCAATTCACCCGAGGATCTTTGGCCCGCCACGAATGGTAATGGAGAGGAGGGCCGCGTCAATCCGGCCCTCCTCTCGAACGGCATCCGGGCTGCGAGGAGCTCAGTCGCCCGCTGGGGCAGGAGCCGTTGCTGTGACCCTCGCCCTATTGAAGGCGGCCAGCCCGTCGAAGAACAGGATCACGGCCGCCACGACCATGTACAGGCCAAAGGCGGCTGAGATCAGGTTGCCCACGATGAAGCCGATACTGGCATCCGGTCCCGCATTGAAAACCCCCATCCAGAGAGCGTTGCGGACCGAGACCCAGAGGAGTGCCGCCACCGTGGTGACGTACATGAATATCCCTGGCCAGAAGGCCCAGTTGTACGATTTGCCCTGCTGCGCCAGCCAGATCGCGATCAACAGCAGCGCCAGGCCGGCGAAGAGTTGGTTGGACCCGCCGAACAGAACCCAGATCCACTGCCAGAAGCCGAAGACGATCAGGAACAGGGTGAGCAGCAGCGCGATCACGGTGCCGAAGTGCGCGTTCTTGAAGACCGGCATCCTGTCGCCCAGCAGTTCGGCGCTGGCGACCCGCATGAAGCGCAGCACCAGCTGCATCACGGTCAGCGCCATCACCGTCAGGAAGACCGAGCCGATCGCGCCGCCCAGTGCGACTGGAATGCCCACCACACTGAGGAAGCGCGCCATGCCGCCGGCGAAGACTCCGCCGGCCCCCAGTGCCAGGAAGTAGTTCCGGCCGGCATCGAAGATCACCGTGCCGTCCGCCCGGACCAGGGCTGTGGCCGCGAACACCACGGCCAGCACTGCCAGGATCGCCTCGGTGAACATGGCGCCGGCGCCCACCGGAAGTGCATCCGTTTCCTTCTCCAGCTGCCGGGCGGTGCCGGAGGTCGACACCAGCGAGTGCCAGCCGGAGATGGCGCCGCAGGCGATCGTGACGAACAGGATCGGCCAGATCGGCCCCAGGTGAGGTTGGAAGGCGGTCACGAAGGCCGGCAACTCAAAGCTGGTGTTCACCGTTCCGGTGAAGGTGGCGATGGCGATGCCGACGATGGAGCCGACGATCCCCAGGAAGACGAACCAGAAGCTGGTGTAGTTCACCGGCTGGGCAAAGCGCCAGATCGGCAGCACCGAGCCCAGGTAGCAGAACCCCAGCATGACGATGGCCCAGAAGAAGTTGGCCCAGGTCAAGTCACCATAGCCGAGCGGCCGGGTGAAGAACACGCCGGTTTCAGGATTGCCGGCCAGTCCGTTGACCCAGCCTACGATGCTCTGGGCGACGGCGGTGGTGCCAAACCAGATCCCGAACATGGCGATGGCTACCGTCACCACCGTGGTCAGCAGCAGATCTTGCCTCCAGCGGTAGGTCATCTGGCCGGCGAGCACACCCGCCAGGGTCAGGATGATGAAGCCCACCGCCACGGTCTGCCCAGCCAGCAGCGGGGCTACGATCGCACCGAAGGCGCCCATGATCAGCAGCAGGTAGATGTAGAGGAAGGAGAGCAGCAGGGTGCGGGCGCGGGGCGAGATCAGCTTGTAGGACAGGCCGCCCATGGTCATGCCATCGTTGCGCATGGCCAACATCGAGGAGGCGTAGTCCTGGACCCATCCGATGAAGAAGACGCCCAGGACCAACCACAGGATAGCGGGCAGCCAGCCAAACTGCGCGGCCGTGATGGGGCCGACAATGGGTCCCAGCGCGGCGATCGACTTGAACTGGTAGCCGAAGAGCACGCTCGAGCTCGCCGGCATGAAGTCCACCCCATCCTTGTACATTTGTGCAGGGGTGGCGCGGTTAGGGTCCGCCTGGAGGATGTCGCGATCCACGCGAACTGCGTAGAACCGATAGCCCAGGATGACGACCACTAAGGTAAAGACCAGGGCTGCAAGAGCCATAGCGGATAACCTCCTTGCATGACTCCGTGGTGGACGGAAGGCCGCCATGCTTGCCACACCTTCCATCCAACTCAACTGCTTACCGGTTAGCCTATATCGCGGCCGTCGCTATCCCGCCCACACCTCCTTTCCCCGGTCCCCTTGTCCAATAACAAAAAGCGCCTCGATTCGCTTCTACTCGAGGCGCCCCGCGATATTTCGCCTGAAGCCATCGCCCCAGGCAAACCTGAAATCAACTGGAAACCAGACCACCCGATCTGCTCGCATCCGTAAAATCGAGCTGCCCTGCCCGCCAGGGTCCCCTCACCATGGCCCTAGGGGGTCTATCCACTAAACACTGATCTGGGTTTCCGGATACGACGTGAGCTGCAGTGGGACAATTTCACTCTACGGCAGATTCAGACCGCTGTCAATTGTGGGATGTCCTGGGCCCGGCGATCAGCCGAACAGCCCGGCCAAAATGCGCAGACCGAAGCCGATCACCACCAGGTTGCCAGCCATGGAGGTGAGCTGTCGGGCCCGGCGCGAGAGCAGCCGCTGCGCCAGCGCCCCACTCACCGCCAGCACCGTCTGCCAGGACCACGAAGCCAGCCAGGCGCCGGCCACGAAGGCCAGCCGCCCGGCAGGAGACAGGCTGTTCTCTGGCCCCCGCCCGAGCACCAGCGCCGCGAAGTAGGCCACCGTCAGTGGGTTGAGCAGGGTCAGCCCCAAGAATTGCCAGAAGGTCCGCAGCGCGCCGCGCTCCAGATTGCTGCCGACGGGCGGGCCCGCCGCGTTCCTTTTGGCGGCCCACAGCCCGCGCAGGCCGATGGCCAGCAGCAAGGCTGCGCTCCCCAACTGCAGCGCCAAGGTGAAGGAGCTCAGGGCCGCCGCGATGGGCGGCCCGGCCAGGGCCGCCAGGGCCGCATAGGTCAGGTCGGCTGCGGCCGCGCCTGTGCCGGCGGCGAAGGCCGGCCGGAAGCCGCGGCGCATCCCCATCTCCAGGATGAGCACCGCGATGACGCCCACCGGGATGGCTATTCCGTAGCCGGCCAATACACCTTCCCAAAATGGGGTCAGGGTGATTGAGAACTCCTTCCCGAAGGGTGATCTAGGTCGCCAGCAGCGCCTGCAGCAGCCGCTCGGTCAGGGCCTTGACCTCCCGGCCGCCGGGACCCACCGGCCCCACGCAGGCCGGGCAACCGTCCTGGCAGCGGCAGCGCTGCACCAGGCTTAGGGCGCCCTCCAGCAGCTGCGGGTGCAGCTCATAGAGCCGTTCCGAGAGGCCCAGCCCCTCCGGCACCCGGTCGTAGAGGGTGATGGTCGGGCCGCCGGTTTCCTTGGAGCGCGGCTCCACCATGCTCCCCAGGTCGCGCGGGTCGCACATGAGGAAAAGCGGGGCGATGTTCCCCAGGGCGTAGGACAGGCCGCCCAGGGCACTGCGGGTGCCGCGGGCCGCTTCGGCCCGGTGGTGGCAGGCCGGGCACAGGGTGATCAGGTTGTCCAGCTGGTTGGCCAGCTGGTCGTTGCGGTTCTCTCCCGGTACGTAGCCGAACTCGCGAAAAGGCCGGATGTGGTGTACGTCGTGGGAGCGGCCCTCCCGTTCGGGCGCGCTGCACTGGCGGCAGCGCCGGCCGTCGCGCGCCAGCGCCACCTCCTTAGCCCGCGGCCAGTCCGGGCCGTAGTCGTTGGGGGCCAGCAACACTCCCTCTGCCTCCAGGCGAGCGGCGGTCTCGGGTGCGATCCAGGTCCAGTAGGCGGTGGTCTCGAACTGCCGCGGGGGCAGCTCGATCTGTCCGTACCCCAGCGTCTCATGGGTGTATAGCTTGACCTTGCGGAAGGAGGCCGCCTGAGAGGTGATCTGGACCCAGCCGTGGGCCCGCCGGGCCGTGAGGGCCTCCTCGGCGTCGTAGACCTGCAGGATCTCCAGGTCCACGCTCTCGGAGGCATTGGTGTAGTAGTCCAGTTCGGCCGGCTCCACCTCCGCCACCGCCTTCTCCCAATCCAGGCGAGAGACGATATGCGCGCGGCCCTCATGGGTATAGACCGCCCCCTCGTGCAGCAGGAGCGGCGCGGTGGAGCGGTCCACCTCGCCGATGACCACCGGCTTGCCCTGGCTGACGTCCTGGATCACCACCGTGTCGTCGCTGCTGGCGCGCAGCGAGACGCCCTCCGCCGGGTAGCTGTCGGCAACCCAGCGGTAGGCTCCTCCGGAGGAGTGCAGCTCCCCCTGCTCGGCCAGGACCTGCAGCAGTTCCTGGGCCCGGGTGTAGGAGCCGAACGGCTCGCCCTCCTGGAAGGGCAACTCGAAGGCGGCGCAGCGCAGGTGCCGCACCAGGATGGCCAGGTTGTCGGGGTTGATCAGGCCGTGCTCGGGGGGCTGCTCGAAGAGGTAGCGGGGGTTGGCGGCCACGAACTGATCCAGCGGCGCGGCCGAGGCCACCAACACCGCCGCCGAGGCCTCGCTGCGCCGCCCGGCCCGGCCGGCTTGCTGCCACAGGCTGGCGATGGTGCCGGGGTAGCCGGCGATCACGGCCGCCCCCAGCTGCCCGATGTCCACCCCCAGTTCCAGGGCGTTGGTGGCCACCACCCCCAGCACCTCGCCCGCCCGCAGGCCGCGCTCGATCTCGCGGCGCTCCAGCGGCAAGTAGCCGCCGCGGTAGCCGCGGATCGCCCTCGGGTCCCCGCCGCCGCTCTGGTGGCCGTCGCGCACGTACCCCAAGAGCAGCTCGGTCGTCACCCGGGCGCGGGCGAACACTGCGGTCTGCACGCCGGCCTGCAGAAAGCGTTCGGCGATGCGGGCGGCCTCCAGGGTGTAGGCGCGGCGGATGCCCAGCTTGGGCTCGATCACCGGCGGGTTGTATAGGATCACGTGCTTCTCGGCCCGGGGCGAGCCGTCCAGGTCGGGAGAGATCAGGCGTACCGGCGCCTCGATCAGTTTCTCGGCCAGCTCCTTGGGGTTGGCGATGGTGGCGGAGGTCAGCGCAAAGCGCGGTTCGGCCTCATAGAACCTGCAGATGCGCTTCAGCCGGCGCAGCAAGTTGGCCACGTTGGAGCCGAACACCCCCCGGTAGACATGCAGCTCGTCCAGCACGACCCAGCGCAAGTTGGCGAACAGCGAAGCCCAGCGCGGGTGGTGCGGCAGGATGCCGGTGTGCAGCATGTCGGGGTTGCTGATCAGGATGCGGGCCGACTCGCGGATGGCCGGTCGCTCCGAGGAGGGGGTGTCGCCATCGTAGGTGCGAACCGGGATCTGCTCGGCGGCGTCCAGCGCCCCCAGCAGTTCCCTCAGCGCTGCGGCCTGGTCCTGAGCCAGCGCCTTGGTGGGAAAGAGGTAAAGCGCCCGCGCTTCGGGGTCGGCCAGCAGGTCCTGCAGGACCGGCAGGTTGTAACACAGGGTCTTGCCGGAGGCGGTGCCGGTGACCACCGCCAGGTTGTCGCCCTCCAGGGCCGCCCGCACCGCCTCCGCCTGGTGGACGAACAGGTCGGGGATGCCCAGCCGGCGGACGGCGGCCGTCAGGCGGGGGTTGAGGCGGTCGGGGAAACCGGCATAGGCCGCCGGCCGGGGCGGCAGGCGCTCCCAGGCCGAGACGTTTTCCATGAAGCGTGGGTCCCGCCGCAGGCCTTCGAGCGCCTCCTCGACCGACATGGCGCCGGGATTATAAGCCAGGCAGGCAGGCGGCCCTCATGAACGGCTCAGCATTCCTTCGTGGTTTCATAACGTTCTGAGCCTAGAATGTCCCCATCGGTTGGCGAGGGATGGGTCAGGAGTGGCCGCGCCCGGATGGGCTGCAAAGCCCGGGCCGGCCGAGACTGAAATGGAGGAGGCAGACGACATGGACAATGACGACCGCCAGGTGGGGCAGATCCTGGGGCGGCGGGAGGCGCTCAAGGTCCTGGGCGCGGCGGGCGCGGCGGTGGTCGCCGGCTGCGTGCCGGGCTCGGCGCAGCCGACCAGCATCTCCGGGGCCGGGGCCGCGTACGGCGCGGCGGCTACGGCATTGCCGACCGGGACAACGGAGGTCGCCGCCCAGGCTGGCGAGGCCACTTCAGCGGCAGGCTCGGTCGCTTTGCCGGCCTGCGTCGTGCGGCCCGAGCTGACCGAGGGCCCCTACTTCGTGGACGAGCGGCTCAACCGCTTGGATATCCGCTCGGACCCCGGCACCGGCGTCGTGGAGGCGGGTGCGCTGCTGGCGCTGACCTTCCGGGTATCCCGGGTCGGCGACGGCAGCTGCATTCCGCTGGAGGGGGCCTGGGTGGACATCTGGCACTGCAACGCGCTGGGCGTCTACTCGGATGTCTCCGATCCCGGCTTCGACACCAGCGGCCAGCAGTTCTTGCGCGGCTATCAGGTGACCGACGCCATCGGCGTGGCCGCGTTCACCACCATCTATCCCGGGTGGTATTCCGGCCGCACCCTCCACATCCACTTCAAGATTCGCACCGGCGTGGGGGAAGGCGAGACCTCGTTCTACGACTTCACCTCGCAACTGTTCTTCGATGAGGCGCTCAACGATCGTGTGCACGCGCAGCAACCGTACGCCAGCAAGGGCCGGCGCGACACGTTGAACCGCGCGGACAGGATCTATGACGATCAGCTGCTGCTCGCGGTGACCGAGACCGGGCAAGGCTACGCCGCGGCATTCGACATCGGGCTGCAGATCGACTGAGCAGGCCGAGAGGGGAGCGCGGGCGGACTAGAGCGAGGCGGCCAGGCGCCAAACCTGGGCCACCAGAAAGGAGACCAGGAAACCCAGCCCCAGCGGCAGCAGTGCGGCGACGACCGTCCAGCGCAGCTTGCCGGTCTCCCGGTAGATGGTGAAGAGGGTAGTGCTGCACGGGTTGTGCAGCAGGCTGAACAGCATCAGGTTGACCGCCGTCAGCAGGCTCCAGCCCCCAGCCTGCAGCACCGAGAGGGTGGCCGCTCCACTGTCGAGTTGGAACATCACTCCCGCGCCGGAGCCAACGCCCGTCAGGCCGGTGACCAGCACGGTGAACATCAGCACGCTCGGGATGACGATCTCATTGGCCGGGATAGCCACCACATAGGCCAGCAGGATGATGCCGTTCAGGCCGAGCACCAGACCGAATGGATCCAGCAGGCGGATGGCGTGCTGCGCCAGGCTGAGATCACCCAGGCGCAGGTTGGACACCAGCCAGATGACCGCGCCGGCTGGCAGCGCAAAGACCACCGCACGGTACAGCACATTGATGGTGCGATCGATCACCGAGGTGTAGATGGTCTGCAAGATGCGCGGCGGCCGGTAGGGCGGCAGCTCCAGGCTGAAGGCCGAGACCTCGCCCCGCAGCCAGGTGCGCGAGAGGCCCCAGCTGACCACGAAAGTCAGCAGCACACCCAACATGGCCACCCCGACCACCGCCAGCGCCGAAGCCGCTCCGGCCCAGGCGGCCGGGGCCAGGGCGCCCACGAAGATGGTCGCCAATAGGAACTGAGTCGGCCAGCGCCCGTTGCACAGGGCGAAGTTGTTGGTCAGGATGGCGATCGTACGCTCGCGGGGGCTGTCGATGACCCGGGTGGCGATCACGCCGGCGGCGTTGCACCCGAAGCCCATCATCATGCTCAGCGCCTGCTTGCCGTGGGCCCCGGCGCGCTTGAAGAGCCGGTCCAGGTTGAAGGCCACCCGCGGCAGGTAGCCGAAATCCTCCAGCAAGGTGAACAGCGGGAAGAAGATGGCCATGGGCGGTAGCATGACGCTCACCACCCAGGCAGTGGCCAGGTACATCCCGTCCACCAGCACGCCCTTCAGCCACCAGGGGAATCCCAGGCTGAGCGCGCCCTGCTGCAGGGCGGGGTAGAGCCGGTCAATCAGCAGGCCGGCTAGCCAGCCGGAGGGGATGTTGGCGCCGGTGATCGTGATCCAGAAGATCAGGGCGAAGAGCAGCGCCATGATGGGGAAGCCCCAGATACGGCTGGTGACCAGCCGATCGATGGTCCGGTCCAGGTCGAAGCGCGGGGCCGCTTCGGGGCGGGTCACCGCCCGGTCGGCCAGGCGGGCGGCCTCGGTGTAGATCGAGTCGGCCACCCGCTCATGCAGGTTGGAACCCACCTGCCAGCGCAGGGCCTTGGCGGTGTTCAGCACCTGGGAGGGTGAAGGAGGCTTCATCGCGGCTCCAACGCCAGCTCGGGCTCCCGCGGAGCCGTCGGGCGGGCCAGCTCGCCCAGCTCGCCGCGGGCCACCGCCTGGACGATCCGTTCGTCGCCGTCCAGCAGCCGCAGCGCCACCCAGCGGGCGTTGGGCAAGCCAGGAAAGGCCGCCTGCACTTCGCTGGTTAGCTGCGCCACCGCCTGGGCCAGGTCCGAGGGCAGGCGGCGGGCGCTGCGCACCCGGCTGCGGGCCCGTCCGGCCGCCACCTCGGCGATCGCCGCCAGCAGGTCCGGCATGCCCTGACCGCTGCGGGCGGCGGTCGGCACCACCGGCACGCCCAGGTCGCGGGCCAGCCGGCGGTGGTCCACCTGCAATCCGTGGCGGCGGGCCTCGTCCATCAGGTTGAGGCACAGCACCGCCCGATCGGTGATCTCCAGCACCTGCAGCGCCAGGTTCAGGTTGCGCTCCAGCTTGGTGGCATCCACCACCACAACCGTCACGTCCGGCCGGCCGAAGAGCAGGAAATCCCGGGCGATCTCCTCGTCCAGCGTCATGGAAAGCAGCGAATAGGTGCCGGGCAGGTCCACCAGCTTAAAGCGCTGGCCCCCGTACTCGAAGCCGCCCTCGGCCCGCGCCACGGTCTTGCCCGGCCAGTTGCCGGTGTGCTGGCGCAGACCGGTCAGCGCGTTGAACACGGTGCTCTTGCCGGTGTTGGGGTTGCCGGCCAATGCCACCACGAAATCCCAGTCCTGCATGTCCACGCCCAGCTTGAGCAGATTGGCGGTGTGATGCGCCGGACAGGATTCACAGGCCGGTGTGGGGAGCGGGCGGCTCATGCCGGGGCCTTCTCCACCTGGATCAGTTCGGCCTGTTCATGGCGCAGCGCGATCAGCGCCCCGCGGATGCGGTAGGCTACCGGATCGCCGGCCGGGCTGGCGAACTCCGCCCGCACCCGTGTGCCGGGCAGCAGGCCTAGATCCTGCAGCCGGCGGCGTTCCGGGCCGTGGCAGGCCGGCAGCAGCGCGATCACCCGCGCGGTCTGGCCGACCGGCAGGGTGCTCAGCCGGAAGCCTCCCGGCACTTCGGCCGGGGGCAACTCCAGCACGGTCACATTGGCGGCGGCCAGCGCCGAGACCTGGCGCCGCTCGCCGGCGATCTCCAGTTGCATGCGCTCCGGAGAGACCTGCAGGAGACGCAGTTCGGTGCCCGGGTGCAGCCCCAACCCCAGCAGTTCGGCAAAGAGCGCTTCGGGTTCGTCTTCGACGTGAACCACCTGCAGCCGCTGACCGGCATGCGCCACCGGCAGCAGGATCCCCTGTTGCGGCGCCCAGTCGCCTTCGGCGGTTGGAATCGGATCCCCGTGGGGGTCGTGGGTGGGGTGGCCCAGGCTGGCCGAGAGCCGGTCGGCCTCCGCCTGCGAGAGCTGGTGTTCCCGGCGCTCCGCCTGGCGGTGCCATTCCTGCTCGGCGAAGCCGGTCTGATCTGCCAGGAACCGCTCCCACAGCCGGTGGGCCCGCACCAGCTGCAGCGATCGTTCCCGGCCGGCTTCCGTCAGCTGAATGCTGCCCTCGGAGAGTTGCACCAGGCCTTGGGTGTGCATGTCGGTGAGCAGCCGAGCGGCATGATCCGGGCTGCACCCCAGCGCGCCCGCCAGGCCGTCCAGGCGCGGGTCCAGCCTGCTCATCTCGCAATGCTGCAGGTGTTTGAGAGCGTCGTCGATGCGAACCCGGCCGCCTGATCGCAGCCGGCCGACCAATCTGCGGAATGTTTCGATAATGCTCATATGAAATTTAGGATAGTCTAAATTCTTGGACGTTGTCAAGTGACGATTGGGCTATACGGCCGCGGGCGAGCCTTGGGTGTCCGGCGGGGCGGCCGGCTTATTCGGTCAGGCGGAGTTTGAGGATCTGGTGGTTCAGGAAGTCGCTCACGTACAGATCGTCGTTGGAGTCGATCACGGCGCTTCCGAAGACCGTCCCCTCACTCGAGCGAGGCAGGTTGCCCCAACGGTTGATCAATTGGCCGCGGTTGTCGAATTGAAAGGCCGCGAAGGATCCGTAATCGGCGACGTACACGTTGGCCTGCGGGTCGAGTGCCATGCTGGTCGGCTCGAAGAGCTGCGAGGCGGCCTCGCCCACGCCTCCCCAGCGCAGCAGCAGTTTGCCGTCGGCGTCGAACTTGTGAACCTTGAACGTCGCCTGGTCATCCAGGACATAGACGTTGCCTTCGCCATCCACGGCCACGTCCACCGGATGTACGAACTGGCCCGCCTCATTCCCGGGCTCGCCCCACTGGGCCAGAAAGCCACCCTGGCTGTCGAAGACCTGAATCCGGGCGTTGCCGGCATCGGCCACATACACTTCGCCGCCCGGGCCCACCGCCACCTCGGCCAGGATGCGCCAGTCAATACTCTGGGGGACGAATTGGAACTGACCTGGACCGCTGCCCGGTCCTCCCCAGGTCGCCAGGGACTCCCCCTCGGTGCTGAACACGCGCAGGCGATTGTTCTCGCAGTCGACCACCAGCAGCCGGCCCTGCCCATCCAACGCCATCCCGGCGGGGCGGGATCGCGAGCCGGATCCAGCAGGTCCACCGCTCGCGGCACCTAACAACGAGCTTGCGATTCCGCCTCCCTCTTCTCCCCTTTCTGTCCTCCAGGACCCCGCGGCTACGCGCCGGGCCCGGAAGCGGTGCTACATTCATTGCGGACAACACTGGACAATTCATGACTACTGGCGAGAGTGTCGCACCGAGAGGGTTCCCGCTGCGGCTCGCATCCTTCCTCCGAACGGGCTGGTTGCCCACCATCCATCGCCGTCTCAGCCAGGTCCTTGAGACCGCCATCACGATTCCCATCGACGACTCGTCCAAGTTCGTCTTCTTCAGCGATCTGCACCGGGGAAACGGCAGCCGGTCGGACTCCTTCCTGCCCAACGCCCGGCTCTTCCTGCACGCCCTGACCCACTACGAACGCAATGGCTTCAGCTACGTCGAGGTGGGCGATGGCGATGAGCTCTGGAAGGGCTGGCCCATCGAGGCGATCCGGCAGGCCCACCGGCGTCTGTTCGACCTGCTGCACCAGATGGATCTCGAGCAGCGGCTGCACCTGATCCTGGGCAATCACGACCTCAAGCGCAAGACCAACCTGCGGATCGAGAAAGACGGCCTGCCGGCCCAGGAGGGGCTGGTGTTGAAGCACGAGCCCTCCGGTCAGCAGTTGTTCGTCGTGCATGGGCATCAGGCCGACATCACCAACGACTACCTGTACTTCATCGCCCACCGCGCCGTGCGCTTCAGCTACCACGTGCGTGAACGGCTGCAGCACCTGTGCTGCTCCGGGCACGGCGAGCCCAAGCTCAAGATGGGAAAGCTCGAGCAGCGCCTCATGGACTGGGTGTCGGTCTGCCATCAGATGATCATCTGCGGCCACACCCACCGGCAGGCGTTCCCGCAGAACGGGGGGCCGGCCTACTTCAACACCGGCAGCGGCATCGTGCCCGGCGTCATCACCGGCCTGGAGCTCAGCAACGGCGCCCTGGTCCCAATTCGCTGGACCGAGCCGAGCCGCGCCTGCTACGTGCGCCAGCAGGTGGGGCCTGCCCGCCCGCTGGACTGGTAGCGGGCTACCCCAGCCCGCCGATCTAGAACACCAGCACGTTCTGCAGGAACATCATTCCCAGAAACCCGGCCATGGCGGCCAGCGCGCTGGAGCGGCGCTGCGGCTCGCTGGCCCGGCTTTCGGGGATCATCTCGCTGAAGACCAGAAAGAACATCGCTCCGGCCGCCAGCCCGAAGGCGAAGGGCAGGATGGGGCGGAAGGCCATCACCGCCAGGAAGGCCGGGATGGTCGCGATCGGCTGCGGCAGGCTGGAGAGGATCGACCAACCCACGCAGGCCCATCCGCTGACCCCTTCCGCCCGCAGCGGTAGCGAAACCGCCACACCCTCGGGGATGTTGTGGATGGCGATGGCCAGCGCCACCAGCAGCCCCAGGGAAGCCTCCCCCGATCCGTAAGCCACCCCCACCGCCAGCCCCTCCGGGAAGCTGTGCAGGAACATGGTCCCCAAGATCAAACCAATCCGCTGGGACCGGTCCGTCGAGACGCCGTGGATGTGCAGATGGTTGTCGCCCGCCAGACGGGAGGCCAGGGTAAACAGCAGCGCGCCCGCCAGCATCCCCAGGGCCACCGGGGTGATCCCCCCATCGCGCACGCCGGGGATGAGCAGGTTGAAGACCGAGGCCGAGAGCATCATGCCGCCCGCCAGCGACCAGCCCAGCCGGGCCAGGTTTTCCGGGAATTGCCGCACGAACACGAAGGGCAGCCCTCCCAGGCCGGTGGCCAGCATGGTGACCACGGCCGCCAGGAATGCCCGCAGCAGGGTGGCCTCCATGTTCAGTCGCCCCTTCCGATCCCTTCCAGCGCACGCCGGTCCCCGGGATCCAGCCGACCCAACAGGTCCTCGCCCAGCCGGGCGTAGATGCGCTGCGAGAAGAGTTCCATCCAAACCAGTTGGCGGGCGATGAAGACCAGGTTGCGATTGCTGGTGATCGCCGCCGAGGTCTCCCGCGCCTGGCTGACGATCAGCGCTTCCTGTTGATCCGCCACCACGATCAAGCTGTCGGTCAGCTCCTGCAGCTCGCTCTCTCCGGGCGGGTGGCGCACCTGTTGGCCGCAGCCCAGGTCGCCCTCCCCGATGAGCACCGCGTTGACGTCCACGCCACGCCCGCAGGCGGCCGTGATGTCTGGCCGCAGCTCGGCCAGGTCGGGATCGGTAAGCAGCAGCATCAGTTCCGAGGTAGAACCCTGGATCATCTGACGGCAGTAGGCCAGCACCGTCGTCCGTCCCACCAGCGTCCACAGGTGATCCTGCGGCCGATCCTGGTAGAGTCCATTCAGTTCCTGTTCCAGCCCGCCCAGCAATTCGCGGCTTTCCATCTGCAGCCGCTCGACCAGCAGCCGCGGCGGCAGGGGCCGATAGAGGGTGGCCTTTTCTTCCACCGTCTGCAGCACGGCCCCGCGGGCGCTCAACTTGCCCAGCGCCTGGTAGACCATGGATCGGGGCACTCCGGACTCGTTGCTGATCTTGTAGCCGGTGGCGGGGTGTTCGCGCAGCAGGGCCAGATAGGTCCGGCTCTCATACTCGGTGAAACCGGCCAGCTTGAGGTCCTCGATGAGATTCACACTTGCCCGCCTTTAGTAGTTTTCATCATAACTAATAGTACTACTATGAACTACTCTTTCGGGGATGTCAAGAAGCGGGCCGCCGATGGTGCCTGGCCTATGGTTTTTCGCCTTGCCGCCTGGGCGAATTGGATGATAGGCTGTTGGTGATGGCCCAAGGCAGTCCCCTGCGCGAGAAGGCGGGCCGGCTGCTGTGCGGGCTGGCCTGGGGAGCACTCTTCGGGCTCGCCTACGGCCAGGCCCCGCTGTACACCTCCAACCAGAACCAGTACTTTCTGCACGGGCTGGCGCAGGCCGGCCGGGGGAGTCTGCGGCAAGATTGGCTGGCCAACACGGCCGACCCGGCCCCGCTCTTCACCGGCCTGGTGCGGCTGACCGCCGGCCTGCTGGACGAGCGCCTCTTCTATCTGTACTTCCTGCTCCTGGCGGCGGTTTACCTTTACAGCCTGTGGGGAATCGCCGATCATTTGTATGGCCTGAGCTTCCCGCCCGGGCGCAGCCTGCTCTTCCTGGCCGCCTTCTTCATCCTGCACTCGGCCGGATTGCGCATCGCCCTGGGGCGCTTCGCCGGCGGAGGCTGGGAGTATCTTTTCGACGGAGGTGTGGCCGGGCAACGCCTGCTGGGTACGGTGCTGCAGCCTTCCACCTTCGGTGTGCTGCTGCTGCTGGCAGTGGACCAATTCCTGCGTGGGCGGCCTTATCGGGCTGTGGCCGCCGCCGCGGCCTCCGCCCTGCTGCACCCCACCTACCTGCTCTGCGCGGCCGTTCTGGTGGGTTCGATGATCTGGCTGCTCTATCGGCAGGAGCGCAGCCTGAGGCTGCCTGCGCGAGTCGGTGGGGTAGCACTGGCCCTGGTGCTGCCCGCACTGGTCTACAACGCCAGCACTTTTCTGCCGGCCTCCGCCGCGGCCCTGCAGATCCTGGCCATGGTCCGCCTGCCCGAACACGCCGTCGTCGCCGAGTGGGTCGACCCGGCCGCGGCGGTGAAGCTGGCCATGATCCTGGCGGCCATCTTCCTTGTGCGCCACAGACCGCTGTCCGGAATCTTGGCGGTCGGCGCGGGCGCAGCATTGCTGTTCACGATTGTTCAGTTCCTCACCGGCAGCCACTCCCTGGCCCTGCTCTTCCCCTGGAGGATCACGACCTACCTGGTGCCCCTGGCCGCGGCGGTCGTGGCCGGGCGGGGCGCCCGGAGCGCGGCGGATTGGCTGGCCCGCGGCCATCGCTCTCTCCAGCCGGCCGGCCTGGGGGAGGGGTGGGCCGACCCCAACGATCCCCGAGTCGCCCGCGCCCTGGCCCTGGCTGCCATGGCCCTCTCCGTGATCAGTGGGCTGGCCTGGTCGGCGCTGCAGGTCGCCCAGCAGCGGGGCGACCCCGCTCGCGGCGCGCTGGCCTTCGTGGAATCGCAGCGGGAGCCCGGCCAGGTCTATCTCATCCCGGCCCGGCTGCAGGACTTCCGCCTGGTCACCGGGGTGCCGGCGATGGTGGACTTCAAGTCCATCCCCTACCGAGGCGACCAGGTCTTGGAATGGTACGATCGCCTGCGCCTGACGGACCTAATCTATCGTGACCGGGCTGAGCAGGTCAACTGCGAGCGGGTGGCGGATGCGGCCCGGGAGTACGGGGTGACCCACGTCCTGCTCGACGATGACATCCTGGGGCTGGACTGCCCCGGCCTGCGGCGGCTCTATGCCGACAGCTCCTACGCAGTGGCCTCCCTCGAGCTGGCGCGCCCGTGAGCCGGGCCGCAGCCGACCGGCATGCCTGAGCTTCCCGAGCTGGAGATCGTGAAGGAAGTGCTGCGGCGCCGGGTAATCGGCTGCCGCATCCAACAGGTTAGCTTCTCCGGCAAGGGCGGCCCGATCGTGGCCCGCGACCTGATCGGCGCCGGGTTTCGTGAAGGGCTGCAGGGTGCGGTCATTCAGGCCATCGAGCGCCGGGGCAAGTTCCTGATCTTCGGCCTCGACCCCCGGCCGCGCTCCCTGGTGGTCAACCCCAAGCTCACCGGCCGGCTGCAGCTCTCTCCGCCCGGAGGCAAGAAGGCCGGCCCGGTTCACGTCACCCTGCAGCTGGAAGGGGTGGAGCAGGAACTGCGCTATGTCGATCAGAAGCGCATGGGCCAGCTGTACCTGACCGACGAGCTGAGCCGGGTGCCGACCTTCGATCAGTTGGGGCCGGAGCCGCTGCAGGACTCGATGGAAGCGTTCGGCAAACGGCTGCGGCGCTTCCGCGGCGAGATCAAGGGGGTGCTGTCGCGCGAGCAGTTCCTGGCCGGGATCGGCAATGCCTACGCCGACGAGATCTTGTGGCAGGCGCGGATCCACCCCTATCGCAAGGCGGCTTCACTGACCCCGGCCGAAACTGAGGCGCTGTACCACGCCGTACGCACTGTTCTGCTGGAGTCCATCGACAAGGTGCGGGAGGCCATGGGCGAGGACATCCACCTCAAACCGCGCGACTTCTTCACCGTGCATATGCGGGGTGGGAAGCCCTGCCCGCGCTGCGGGACGCGCATCTCCGATATCCGGGCCCTCCAGCGGATCACCAACTTCTGCCGCACCTGCCAGCCAGGCGGACTCATCCGCGGCATGTAACCGCACCCTGCGACCGGCCGAAGCTTGACGCCGCCTAGGATCGGCGGTATACCAGACTCAAGAGTTTAGGCGAACCTAATTTTCGGGGCGGGCAGCAAGCGTGCAGACCCAGGCGGTTGAAGACTACCTGAAGGCGATCTACGAACTGCAGGCCGGGCAGAAGCAGGTCTCCACGACCGCGCTGTCCGAGCGGCTGGCCGTGGCGCCGGCTTCAGTGACCGGCATGGTCAAGAAGCTGGCGGCCATGAAGCTGGTCGACCATCAGCCTTACCAGGGGGTCACGCTCAAGCCGGCCGGCGAGAAGATCGCCCTGGAAGTCGTCCGCCACCACCGCCTGGTAGAGAGCTACCTCTCGGAGGCGCTGGGGGTGCCGTGGGACCAGGTGCACGCCGAGGCGGATAAGTGGGAACACGTGCTCTCCGAGGACGTGGAAGACCGCATCGACGCGCTGCTGGGCCATCCCACCACCGATCCCCATGGGGCTCCCATTCCGGCCCGGGACGGCAGTCTGCCTCCGGGCGAGTTCAGGCGGTTGGTGGATGTGCCGCCGGGCGAGACCGCCGTGGTGGCCGAAGTCAGCGACCACGACCCCGCATTGCTGCGTTACCTGGGTGATATGGGTCTGTATCCGCGGGCAGAAGTCAAGGTGGTCTCCGCCGCGCCCTTCGAAGGTCCGCTCACCGTGCGGGTGGGCAAAGCGGAACACGCCCTGGGCCGGGAGGTCGCCGGCCACATCTTGGTCTCCGTCAGCGCAGCCCCTCGCTCCTCCTGAGATCCATCGCCTCCGTCTGAGTTCAAGCCAACCTGCCCTGCTTTGGCACCGTAATGCAGCGGTCCTGAGGCCGGGGTGCAGCGGGTGGTTTGCTAAGATCGTTCCTGGCGAGCCCCACCTGTCGAGGAGCCGGGGTCCTTCGTAGTAGTCTTCGGTCTTATCTCTAGTTTCCCCACTCCTCGCGGTAAGGCCCACCCGGTCGAAGACGACCCAGTCGGCCGGAGCGCCCATGAGGCCCGTCCCAGCATCCCGATGACGCAGTCCGAGGCCTGCCTTCAGGCATCCGGCCACGGGTCGCGTTCGCCACACCCCGGAAGTCAGCCCGAACCGGCTGAGAAAGGAATTTCCCGTGCACCATCGCAGCAACCCGCTCAGGATGCTCCCACTCGGAGTACTCGTCTTTTCTTTCCTCATCCCGTCCACGCCGACCCCCACACCCGATGGAGAACCGGCGACTGCCGTTGAGCAGCCCGGCGAGACCAGCACGCCTACTCCCGAGTCGGAAGTTACGCCCGAAGATGCCATCACGCCCACGCCCGAGCCAGACGACGTACCAGCCACGGCCAGTGCCCCGGCGCCCGAATTGGGGGAAGGCATGGTCGAGATCCAGCTGCGAGCGGCGTCCGGCGAGTTGCCCAGTCGAAGCTGGACATCGGCAGCCGCCCCGGCCGCGGCCCCCGGTCTGGTGCTCACCCCCAACGAGCATGGCTGGCCGAACTTCAACCCTCTCATCTGGACCGCCACACTGACCTGTCCGGCGGGTGGGGCCAACTGTGCCTATCCGCTGGAGTTCACGCACTTCTCCACCGATGGCGGGCGATTCTGGCTGTATGACACACCCGATGAACCGGACTGCGGATGCGGAGAAGTCATCGTCACGAACGGTCCGTACTCGATGAGCAGCTACACGGCCGGCTCGCCTCAGGTCACGGTGTTGGCCGGTACACAGCGTCTGCTGCAGTGGGCCGTCTGGTACCAGCCGTCTCCGGCATCCACGTTCACCGCCGAACTGCGGTGGGGCCCCAGTTCCGCCCTGGGGGCGGTCGGCATGGAGCAGATGCGCATCCGCCCGCTGGTCTTCGTGCCCGGAATCCTGGGGACCATGCCGCCGACCTACGGGCCCTGGGGAACCATGGAGCCCATCCTCGGCACATACGATCCCTTGTTGATCGACCTGCAGAAGCGGGGCTATGAGCTCGACCAGAGCCTGTTCCCCTTCGCGGTGGATTGGCGCGACAGCATCGAGGTCGTGGCCACTCATCTGGCCGACTCCATTCCTGGTTTCTTGGCGACTGCCAATCAGCTTGGCTACGTCGGGGAGCCGGCCTCCGGCTGGCCGGCAACGAAAGTCGATGTCGTGGTGCACAGCATGGGCGGCTTGATCACCCGCACCTACGTGGAAGGGAGCAACTACGAGGACAATATCGGCCGGGTGGTCTTCATCGCCTCACCTCACCGCGGCTACCCGGAGGCCTACCGAACCCGGGAGGGCCTGACCTGGGATGCGTACCTCCAGGACACCCTGGCCGAGTCCGCCTTGGCCGAGGGCACGGACATTGTCCTCTGGCCGATCCTGATCGGGAAACGGTATCAACCGTCGGTCGATGAGTTGGCGGCCGGCGATTGCCAGACCGGCTACCCCTGGGATGCGATCAAGTACTGGTTCCCATTCTGTTCTCCGGAGGCGCTTTACAACTGGTCGCACGACCAGGCCCTGGGCGTCTTCTCGCTGCGGGACATGCTGCCCGACGAGACCGTCGATCCCTATCTGGTGTGCGGCGATGCCTCCCAGTGTTCCCCCTTGTCCCCCTATCCCTTCGGCCGAGAAGAGAATCCCCTGCTCGATGGCTCCGATGGGCTCAACGCACCGGCCCGCCTGCAAGCCCTGGCGGACAGGCTGGGCCCAGAGAACATCATGGTGATCTTCGGGAGTGAGACCCCCACCAACGTCCAGTATGCCGTGGTCCAGGGCGGGCCACCGCTGTGGGCTCACGGGGAGCCGATCCAAGATGTCATCGGCAATGGTGACGGGCTGGTGCCAAGCGAGAGCGCCAACCTCAGCCTGATCCTGCCGAGCATCCCGCCGGAAAACGTCATCGAGCTCACCGGGCCGGAAGCCCGCCACAAGCCGATCATGTATCACCCGGAAGTCATGGGCCGCTACGTCCCCTCGTTCCTGACCGGCACCGGCGGCGGCCCGACTACGGAACCCGATCCGTTCCCACCCGACTATGACCTGGCACGTCTGGTTGTCTTCGCCGGCCAGTGCCCCGTCAATCTGATCGTGACCGACCCGCAGGGCCGCCAGGTCGGCTACGACCCGGAAACAGGAGGCACTCTCCTGGATATCCCGGGCGCGATCTATGGCGGGCCTAACGTGGAGGGCCAGTTCATCATCCTCCCCGAGTTGCTCGAAGGAACGTATCAGTTCGAGGGCACGGCATTTGCCGAGGGGGCCTACTTGTTGTCTGCCAATGCCTTCGGGCCGGATGGTCTGCTGCCACTGGGATTTTTCGGCGGCAATGTCGTGCCGGGGGAGCAGCTGCACTTCCCAGTCGACAGCATCCCCGAGACTCCCCCGACACCCACCGACACTCCGATCGTGACTGATACGCCCACTGCAACCGATACGCCGACCGCGACCGACACACCCACCGCGACCGACACGCCCACCGCGACCAACACGCCCACCCCCACGCCGACCAACACGTTTACGCCGTCCCCCACGGCCACCCGTACCCCCAGGCCCACCCGTACTCCCAGGCCCACTCGCACACCCACTCCGGTCGGAACTGGCAGCCTGCTGCAAGCGATCGACAGACTGAGGGAGAGGATCAAGGACTACGAGGACGACGACAAGATGACCGAACGGCTCGAGCGCAGCCTGCTGGCCAAGGTTCGGAGTGCCCGCTACTACATTCAACACGGACGTGAGCACGCCGCGGCCCACAAGCTGGAAGCCCTGGTCCACCAGATCAGAGCGCAGCGCGGGAAGCAGATCACTCGGGCCGCCGCGGCGGACTTGATGCACCGGGCGAACGTCCTGATCGATCGGTTGACGGACGACGATGATGATGACGACGATCGGGATGACGATTAGAGGGTAGCTTTGCGCCGGTGTCAGTGATGGTCTGACCGCGTTCCGCCCGCGACGACCGCCAGCCGCCGGACGAATTCAAGCATTCGCTGAGCCGACGGGAGCCTCGGACAGGAAGCCTTCCAGGCGCTCCCGCAGGCCGTCGCGGACCTGCCGGAAGGCGGACAGCCTGGTGGCTTCATCTCCCTGGACTTTGGCCGGATCGGGAAAAGACCAGTGGATCCGCTGGACCGGCCCGGGGAAGATCGGGCAGACCTCGGCGGCGTCGTCGCAGACCGTGATCACATAGTCTAGCGGCTGACCCAGAAAACCCTCGACCGACTTGGGCCGCTGCTCGCTCAGGTCAATCCCGACCTCGCCCATGACCTGGATTGCCAGCGGATTCACCGCGCTGGCCGGATGGGTACCGGCGCTGAAAGCTTCCGCCCGGCCGTCACCCAGCCGGCGCAGCCAACCTTCGGCCATCTGCGATCGGGCGGAGTTGCCGGTGCACAGCACCAGCACCCGCAGCTTGTCGGTCATCGACCCTCCCGCGGCCGAACCCGGGGTGATCATGAATCAGGCGCCAGGGCGGGGGACCGCCCGCGGACCGATTGCCGGAAGACCGGAGAGCATTTGGCGCAAGGCCGCCAGGTGTTCCGACCGCTCCGGAATCAACAGCTCAGGGCAATCTTCGACCTCGCGCTGGCCTGCGACCAGCTTGAGCCCGAACACGTGACACGTGGGTTCACCGCAGCGCCGGCAGTTCGTGCGGGGCAGCAGGTTGTAGACCTGCATGGGTGGGGGCCGTCTGCGGGTGGTGTGGTCCGGCGCGATCTCCTCCCGCTTGTCCCAGGTGCGGTTGACCAGGGCGATCAGCCCCTCCAGTTCCTTGGAGGCTGCCTGGCGGTCCTCGACGTTGCTGACCGCAATCTCATGCGCATGGAAGGCGACGTTGTGACCGGCCTTCTTCCAGGTCAGCGCCTGGGCCTCGCGGTAATAGACCGCCCCGCGCAGCGTGGCATTCAGATAGGGCAGCACTTCTGAGATGTCCTCCCCGATGCGCGCCCGGGCCACATAGCGCTCGGCCCCCGGCTCGCAGGGCGGGGTGAAGATCTCGAGTTCGTACGAACCGATCAGCATCGCCTTCTCCTAATCCCGCCCGCCTACGTCGTTTGCGCGCGGCCGACCACACGTCTACGGTCTGGTGCAGCCGGTATTCCTGTTGGGCGGCAGCCCTGCGAAGAGGCTCGCTACGCCGCGACCGGTCTCGCCTGGTCGCCGTAATAGCGCCGCTGCAGCGCGAAGGCCACGTTCACCAGCCCGATCATCACCGGCACCTCGATCAGCGGGCCGATCACCGCCGCGAAAGCCGCCCCTGAGTCGATCCCGAACACCGCCACCGCCACCGCGATGGCCAGCTCGAAGTTGTTGCTGGCCGCGGTGAAGGCCAGCGTGGTGGTCTGCGAGTAGTCCGCTCCGATGCGATGGCCCATCCAGAAACTGACCAGGAACATGACCACGAAGTAGATCGCCAGCGGAATGGCGATGCGCACCACGTCCAGCGGGATGCTCACGATCAATTTGCCCTTCAGGCTGAACATCACCACGATGGTGAACAACAGGGCGATCAGCGTGAGCGGGCTGATGCGCGGCACGAACCGCGTCTCATACCAGGCCTTGCCCTTGACCCGCAGCAGGACCAGCCGGGTCAGGAAGCCGGCGATGAACGGAACGCCCAGATAAATGAACACGCTGCGGGCGATCTCGCCGATCGTCACATGCACCGCGCTGCCCTGTAAGCCGAGCCAGGTGGGCAGCACGGTGATGAACACGTAGGCGTACAGGCTGTAAAAGAAGACTTGGAACAGACTGTTGAATGCCACCAATCCTGCGGCGTATTCGCTGTCGCCGCGGGCCAGCTCATTCCACACGATCACCATGGCGATGCAGCGCGCCAGCCCGATCATGATCAGCCCGGCCATATACTCCGGGTAGCCGCGCAGGAAGATCACCGCCAATACGAACATCAGGACCGGCCCGATCAGCCAGTTCTGCAGCAGCGAGAAGCCCAGGATCTTCCAGTTGCGGAAGACGTCCCCCAGCTCCTCGTAGTGGACCTTGGCCAGCGGCGGATACATCATCAGGATCAAGCCGAGGGCGATGGGGATGTTGGTGGTGCCGACCGAGACCGCTCGGTTGAAGCCTTCGACGGCGCGCGGGAACAGGTAACCCAGCCCCACCCCGAGCGCCATGGCCAGGAAGATCCACAGGGTCAGATACCGATCCAGAGTCGACAGACCTCGCGCCACCTGACCCTTCGGTGGCGCTAGAGCTAACACCCGTTGTGTCATGAGAGCCTCATCTGGACAGGATTACTCCGATTCTAATGCGTCCGCCAGCCAGGTCATCACCTCGGCCTCTTGCGGGATCCGCCCGCTGCAGACAACCTTCTCGTTGATCACCAACCCGGGTGTCGACAGGATCGGGTATTCGGTGATCTGCGCGTAGACCGTGACCTTCTCGAACTCTGCCTGCATGCCCATCGAGGCGGCGGCCTTGCGAGCGGTCTCCTCCACCTTCTTGCAGTTTGGACACCCCGATCCGAGAACCTTGACAACCAACATGACGACCTCCTTGTTCAGTAAGGCACGCAGCCCCAGACTAGCCCTGCAAGTTAGTCGGCCGACAGCGAGACTGCCGATGTTTTCCGCAGCTTCCGATTGCGGCCGGCCAGCGCCAATCCCCCGGCCAGCAGCCCGAGCAAGACCGCCAGATAGCCCGCCACCAGCCAGGCGCTGGCGCCGTCCACCCAGCGGCCGTACAGCCAGCCGGCCAGCGCGCTGAACAGCGCCACCCAGGCGACGTAGGTCCAGGCCCTGACCCGGCCGATGATGGCCGAGATCATCAAGATGCTCTGCAGGCTGAGCTCCGGATCAGACATCAGGTAGGCCAGCAGCGGCCCCCGGTGCATCCCCAGGCTGAGGAACATGTTGGCAATCGGGACCTCCACCAGGGTGGGGAAGTACATGAACACGCCGAAGACCACCCCGGCCAGGTTGCCCAGCAGCGTGTTCTCGCCCGCCAGCGCCTGGATCCAGGCCGGCTGGATCAGCTGGCGCAGCACGCCGACGGCGAAGACGCCCACGATCAGCAGCGGGAAGATCTGCTTGACGAAGCGCCAGGACTCCCACAGCCAGGCCCGCCGCTCCTGCTCTCCCAGGCCCCTGGCCCCCAGCCACCCCAGCGCGATCAGCTCCAGACCGACCAGAACAGTCCGGCCGCTCAGGCCGATGGTCAGCCCGCCGGCCGACGTCTGCACCGATAGCGCCGCCACCAGCAGCGTGGCGGCCACCAGCCCGAGCGCGGTCCAGGTCCAGCGGTTCGGCCGTTCCAGCACCGGCTCCATGCCGCGCCAGGCCGCCAATCCGATCAGCCCCAGCAGAGCGATCAACGCCAGGCCGTGCAGCGACAGCCCTTCCTGGCCGCTGGCAACGTCGGCCGGCACCAGCCGGTCCAGCGCACTTTGCCAGGCATCGGCCTGGGGCAGGGCCAGCCGGGCCTCCGCCAGCCTGGTGGACAGCCAGTCGATTTTGAGCGTGCCGGTGAGCAACAGCGCCACCAGCAGCAGCAAGAACAGCGCCGGCGCTCGGGGCATGCGGCCGCGCCCGGCAAAGGTCTGGTCGGCCTGCTCCGCCCGCTGCTGGTCGGACCGGCGGAAGATCAAGGCCATGATCATCCCGATACCGATGCCGAAGGCCAGCGACAGGATCAGCCGGGCTACGGCCAGGTCGGCCCCGATGGCCACCCCGGTGTAGGCCAGCGCCAGGATGTTGCCCGCCGGCGCGAAGAACAGGAAGGTGATGGCCGGGCCGATCCCGGCGCCTTTCTTGTAGATGCCGGCGAACAGCGGCACGATGGTGCAAGAACACACCGCCAGCACCGAGCCGGCCAAGGCGGCCGCCGGATACGAGATGAATTTGGGTGCCGAGCGACCCAGGAAACGGGTGATGGAGTCCTTGGGGACCAGGGCCGACATGGCCCCGGCGATGTAGAAGGCCGGCACCAGGCACAACAGCACGTGCGCCGCCAGGTAGGCGGCCAGGTTGGCCAGCCCGCCCTGGAATAGGTTCGTCAACAGTTCAGCTACGTTGGCCGACATTCATCCCTTCTTCCAGCCAGTCTGGCGCTCGCACACGTGCGGTCAACCGAGCACATCCCCGATCGTTCCGATTACCCGGCCGGCACGGCCGCCGAGACCGCGCATTGGGGACAGCTGCACGTCGCTTTGACGACCGGGGAGAACTCGAAGCTCAGATGGCGGCCCTGCCGGCGGCCGCTTTCTGCTGCGGCCAGCCGGATCGCCTTGAGCAGCGGGGGGATGGCCGGATCCACCAGGCGGTAGAACACGTTGAGGCCCTCGCGACGGTCGACCACGATCCCGGTCTCGCGCAGGCGCGACAGTTGCTGGGAGATGTAGGCTTGCCGGCGCCCCAGGGCGCACTCCAGATGGCAGACACAGGCCTCGCCGTGCTCCGCCAGAACCTGAAGGATCTGCAGCCGGGTGGGGTGGCTGAGCGCCTTGAGCAAGGCGGATGCCTCCCGATACCCATTGCGCCCGCTCACTTGTGCCTGTGACATCTCTCGCTCCTCTGGTGACCTGTATTCCATATTCCGAATATAGAATGCACTGCACCGGGCACATCCCACAGTGCCGACCGTCACCCGTGCGGGCTGATTCTCTTCCTGCTGGGCCCCACAAAAGGTGAGCCCCCTGCTCGGGGGGCTCGCTGGTTCTCGTCCTTGTCGTCCGGCCCGCTGGCCTCACTTGTCCTTATCCTTCGGCCCGCGGGTCACGTTGGGCGGGGGGCCGGGCGTCCTGTTCGGATCCCGGCCGGGTGGCAAGCCGCTCTCCTCCCCCTCCGGCGACGGCGTGCGCCGGAGCTGACCGGGCGGCACGTTTTCCGGGCGCTGGCTTTGGCGTTGCTGCTCGATTTGCTCGCGCCCTTGTTTGGATCGTTCCAGCGCCCGCTGGGCAGCCTGGCGGGCCTGCGCCGCGCCGCGCTCGAGCACACGATTCAGCGCCAGCTCATGCCGCTTAATGGCTGCCTCAAGCCGGGAGAGCGAATCATCATCCTGGTCCTCCCGCGCCAGCAGCCGATCCAGCTCGCGCTCGTATCCGGCCAGCGCGGCCGGCAGATCATCTTCCCGCCCGATGTCGATCAGCGCCTGCGCCTCCGCCATCCGCCGCTCGGCGAAATCCAGCAACAGCGCGGCGTCTCCCGCGCTGCTCGCACTTAGGGCCAGCGAGAGTTCCTCCAGACCGCGTTTCACGCCGTACAGCCCGTCGCCGGGGAGCGATCCCGCTGCCGCGCTGGCGACACCGATGCTCGAGCCGATCAAAGCCAGGGCCAGCGCCAGCCCTGCCAGGGCGTAGGCCGGTTTCCAGGCGGGCGGGCTGCCGAGCCAGGCAATCGTTCGCTTGCGCGTGGGGCGCTCAATCACCCGGCTGCGCTCACCTCGTTCGACCAACTGCGCCGCGCGTAGCCGGTTGAGCAGCCGGGCTTCTGACGCCGTCCGGTAGGCCGCGGTCGGGCCGGAGGGGGCGAGCAGATCGCCGGCCTGCCGCGCGGTCCGCAGCAGCGGGCCCAGCTGATCCGCCAGCTCGGGGAAATCCCGCAGGCAATCCTCGACCGTCGCCGCCCCGGACTGCACCCGGGCCAGGCAGCGATCGAGAACCCCTGCCAACGACTCAGTCTTCCGCATCAGCCAACTGCTCTCTCAACGACTTCAACGCCCGGTGCAGCAGCACCCGTACCGCGCCTTCGCTGCGGCCCATCCAACTCGCTACTTCGGCCGTCGTCAGGCCCAACACCACCCGCAGCCGAATCACCTCCTGGTGATCCTGGGGCAGAAGTCGTAGGGTGGCCAGGACGGATCGCAGTTGATCGCGCTGCCCCACCTCCCCGGCCACATCATCGGCGCCGGCCAGTTCCGGCTCCTGATCCAGGGGAACTTCCTCCCGCCGCCGGTAGTGATCCACCAGCAAATTGCGCGCCACCCGGTACAGGTAAGCGGAGAACGGATGCCCGCGCTCTGTGTAGCTGCCCACCGATTCGAAGGCTCGCAAGAACACCATCTCGCTCAAGTCCTCGGCCAGGCCCGAGTCGCTCACCCGCACCCGCAGGTAGCGGAAGATCGGGTCCAGGTAGCGCCGGTACAGCTCGCCGAACGCCTCGCTTTCGCCGCGCTGCGCCAGGGCGATCAGCTCTGCGTCGCTACGCTCGGCGGAGGTTTTGTCATCCATGCTAACGGGGTCGGATTTCGATTGTTACAGACACCAGGACGCCTGAAGTATGACTGTAACATGCGCCGGGCCAGGCCGTTACAGTCTGTACAGGTACCGAGCTGGGGCAACGCTCGAAGCTCCCCGGTTCCGGGCGATTTCATTCAAGACCAAGGGAGGCTGAACCCATGTCGCAACGAATCTTCCGCTCCGCAGCCCTGGCATTCGTTCTCATGCTCATCCCCGCCGCCGCGCTGGCGCAGACCGGGCTGGGAGTGACCGTGACCACGGCCAACTCCTGCGGCCTGGCGACGTTTTCGGTCAACGTTGAAGGCGGGGCGAGCCCGTATACGTTAGAGTGGGGCTTCGGCGATGGAGAACTTGCGCGGGAGGCCGGGATCGCCGCCTTCCCGCACGAGACCTCGCACAGCTACCCTGCCCAGGGCGAGTATCTGTGGTCGCTGGCGGTGACCGATGCGGGAGGATCGAACGGCGCCGCAAGGGGCACCATCACCCTCGACGGGCCGGCAGTGACCCTGTCCAGCGATCCTTTCCCACCGCTCGTCACCCTGGCGGACGGCCAGGCCACGGTTCAGTTCAGCGCTCGGGTGACCGGTGGCACGGACCCCCTGACCTACAGCTGGGATCTAGATGGTGACGGCATTCCGGATGCGGGGGCGGACCCGGCTTCCGGCAGCGCCTCCTTCACCTACACGGCCGCCGGCAGGTATCCGGCGAGCGTTGTGGTGACCGACGGCTGCGGATTTGTCGGCAGGGACAGACTCGCTGTGGTGGTATTGGATCCGGAGGCCGAGGCCTGCCATCCCATGGCCCAGCGGATCGCCGACGCAGTGAATACCCTGTTCCCGAACCAGTCCGAGCAGCTGTACACCTGCGAGGACATCTTTGACATCTTCACCGGCGGGCTGACCGGCTCTCAGGTCGGGTTTGGCCGCCTGTGGCACGCCTACCAGCTGACCCAGGCCATGGAGGACCTGACCTGGGAAGAGATCCGCGATTGGCATCTGGACGGCAACGGGTGGGGGCTGCTGGTGCAGCTGGATCGCTATGCCGAGGCGGCCGGAGATGTCGGCCTCGCCCAGTTGGTGGAGATGGTCGCCAGCGGCGAAGCCAGCGTCCATGACATCCGGGCGGCCCTGCGCACCTCCGTGCACTATGGGGTCAGTTTTGATGATGCCCTGGCCACCATGGCGAATGGCGCCACTCCGGGGCAGATCGGCCAGGCCCAGCGGCTGGCGGGCGAGGGCGGCGACTGGCAGTCCGTGCTAGACACCGGCTTGCAGGAATTCCGGGCGCAGCTTCGAGAAGAGCGCAAAGAGCAGCGCGCCCTGGAACAAGACCGAGTGCGCGGCTCAGATCGTCAGGCCGAGCGCGAGCAGGAACGAAACCAGGATCGCAGCGAGGAGCGCGAAGCAGAGCGCGGCCAGAGCCAGGACCAGCGCATGGCCGAACGGCTGGCAGCCCAGTTCGGCGTCAGCGTCGCCGAAGTCACGGCGCTCTATGAGGGAACCTGCAACGGCGATTGGGGCTGTGTACGAGCGCAGTTCCGCCAGCACACCCCGGGAAGGCCGGAAGACAAGGGCAAGGATAAGTAAGCGACACAAAGCAACCAAGCTGCGGGTTGTTCGGGCGGCGCCCTCAACAAGGCGCCGTCCTTTTTTGCACTTCCAGGAGGTCGACGGGCGCTTCGGGGCTGGCTATTCGATCAGCCGGAGCGCCTGCTGGGCGGCCTCCAGCGTGGCGCCGATCTCATGCTCGCCGTGGACAGTGGAGAGGAACCCGGCCTCGAATGGCGATGGCGCCAGATACACCCCGCGCTCCAGCATGGCCCGGAAGTAGCCTGCGAAGCGCTGCGCATCGCTGGCCTTGACCGTGGCCCAGTCCCGTACCGGCTGCTCGCTGAAGAAGGCGCTGAACATGCTGCCGGCCTGGTTCACCTGCAGCGGAACCCCCTGCTGCCGGGCGGCCCCCTCCAGTCCCCGGCAGAGGTCCGCGGCCCGCGCCACCAACGCCATCCACACGCCCGGCTCGCGCAGCGCCTGCAGCGTAGCAATCCCGGCGGTCATGGCCAGCGGATTCCCGGACAGCGTCCCGGCCTGATAGACCGGTCCTGCCGGCGCCACCAGTTCCATGATCTCTCGCCGGCCCCCATAGGCGCCGACCGGCAGGCCTCCGCCGATCACCTTGCCCAGGGTGGTCAGATCCGGCTGCACTCCATACTCCGCCTGGGCGCCGCCCAGCGCCACTCGAAAGCCGGTCATCACCTCGTCGAAGATCAACAGCACCCCCTGCGCGGCGGTCAGCTGGCGCAGCCCGCTCAGAAAGCCCGGCTCCGGCAGCACCACACCCATGTTGCCGGCCACCGGCTCCAGGATCACGGCCGCCACCTGCCCCGGATGAGCCTGCAGCAGTTGCTCGACCGATCCCAGGTCGTTGTAGCCGGCCACCAGCGTATCCTGCACGGCGCCGGCCGGAACCCCGGGCGAATCCGGCAGCCCCAGGGTAGCCACCCCCGAGCCGGCCTTGACCAGCAGCAGGTCGGCGTGGCCGTGATAGCAGCCCTCGAACTTGATGATCTTGTCCCGGCCGGTGAAGGCCCGCGCCAGGCGCAGCGCGCTCATGCAGGCTTCCGTGCCGGAGTTGACGAAGCGCAACATCTCGATCCCGGGCATGAGCGAGCGCACCAGCTCGGCCAACTCCAGCTCCTGCTCGCAGGGGGCGCCGTAGGAGGTGCCCCGCCTGAGCGCCTGCTCCAGCGCCTCGACCACCGCCGGGTGCGCGTGCCCCAGAATTAGCGGGCCCCAGGAGAGCACGTAGTCGATATAGGCGTGCCCGTCGGCGTCGTAGAGACGGGCGCCCTGGCCGCGCTGGATGAAGAGCGGATCGCCCCCCACCGCCCGAAAGGCCCGGACCGGGGAGTTGACCCCGCCGGGAAAAAGCTGCCCAGCCTGGGCGAACAGGGTCTGAGACCGGGTGGGGCTCATATAGCCTGGGCGATCTGTGCGGCCTCGGCCGCCCGATCGGATGCCTGCAGCACGTGCTGGATCGCTGCTTCCGCCGCCGCCTGGCCCGAACGGACGCAGTCGGGTATGCCCACCCCCCCATAGCCGGCGCCGGCCAGGTAGAGGCCGGGCAGCTGCTCGGCTTCGGCCTGGATGGCCTGCAGCCGGGCCGGGTGTCCCATGTTGTACTGGGGCATGCTGCGCGGCCAGCAGTAGGCGCGGGACAACTGGGGCTCGGCTTCCAACCCCAGCGTCATCCGCAGTTCCTCCCGCGCGATGGCGATCAGATCGGCCGGCTCGGATCCCTCGCGCAGTGGCTGGCCCGCCCGGCCGATGAACACCCGCAGCAGCGCCACCCCCGCCGGCGCCCGGTGCGGGAACTTGGTGGAGGTCCAGGTGCAGGCCAGCGCCTGGCGGCCCTCGCCGCGGGGGATGATGTACCCGTGCCCGTCGAGCGGCCGGGGCAGATCCTGCTCCCGATAGGCCAGGCTCACCGTAGCGGTGGAGGCGTACTCGATCCCCTCCAGCAGCGCCGACATTTCCGCCCGCAGCGGGCGCACCAGTTCCGCCGAGGCGAAGGCCGGGGTGGCCAGGATCACGAGCTCGGCTCGGTAGTCGCCGCGGCTGGTGAGCACCCGATAAGCGCGGCCGTGGCGCAGGACCTGGCGGGCCGCCACACCCGGCAGCAGCTGCACTCCGCCCAACGCCGCCTGCAGCGCCTGAACCAACTCACCCAACCCTCCGGGGAGGGTGAGGAAGATCGACCTGCCCCGCTCCGCCCGGCCGTTGCGCCCACGGGCCAGCGCCAGGGCCATCGCGCCCCGGGTCAGGCTGCCATAGCGCCGTTCCCATTCCCGCAGGAAGGGGAAGGTGGCCTGCAGGCTCAGTTGATCGCCGTCGCCGGCATAGATCCCGCTCATCAGCGGCTCGATCATCCGCTCGTAGGCCTGGCGGCCCAGGCGGCGGGATAGGAACGATCCCAGGCTTTCATCCTCCGCGCCGCGCCGGGCCGGCAGCAGCAGATCCAGCCCCATCCGGGCCTTGCCCCCCAGGGTCAGCAGCGGGCTGGCCAGGACCGGGCCGAGGCGGGCGGGGACCATCATCGCCAGACCTTCCGGCAGCTCCACCAGCCTGCCCTCCCGGAGCACG
>Ga0214473_10001486_pt1 | contig 30754 bp, 31 predicted proteins | sample RVTome_7_FD_203509 | JGI IMG/M metagenome (GOLD analysis project Ga0214473, IMG submission 203509) | Soil microbial communities from uranium-contaminated site in the Upper Colorado River Basin, Wyoming, United States - RVT98D197 | ecosystem: Environmental > Terrestrial > Soil > Contaminated >...
GTCCTGGCAATGCGCTTTAAATTTTCGCTATGGACACCGAAAAGGTTGTTGGCAAGCTGGAGATCATCAAAGATGACCTTTCCGGCGGTCGCTTCCTGCGTTTCTTTCAAATATGAACCTTCACCCCGTTAGAAATGATGCCCCGCTGCTCCCTCCGGGCTAGAGGCCCTCTGGGCCAGCGGCTGCAGCTGTTTAATATTTTAGAATAATTCTCTGGGGGTTAATGCCCCGATAGAACTTCTAACGGGGTTTACTTCCGGATAGGCAGAGAGGAGCACCCTATCTAATAAAATCATATCACCTTAAATGGGGGATTGCAATATTCCCCATTTTCATCTTTGCCGCCTCACTTCTTCAACGATAGCAGGAATGATTTTTCCTGCAGAGCCGGAGATCAGATAGTCCGATATCTGGCCTGTCAGAGGAGTAGGCTCCATATTGATCTCGATGACCGTGGCTCCTTCCTCTTTTGCCATAATGGGGATGGATGCGGCCGGATAGACGATTGCAGAGGTTCCGATGACGAGCACGGCCCTGCAGGATTTGGACTCTTTAAATGAATAGGCCTGGGCTTTCGGTGGGATGGGTTCGCCGAAAAAGACAACATCAGGCTTGAGAAGGGAAGAGCAACGGGGACAGCGGGCAGGGAGGTCTTCGATTTTGAGCGAAGTGCCGTCGAGGGTCGTGGGGCACTTGAGGCAGGAGAGGGTGCGATGGCTTCCGTGAAATTCGATCACGTTTTTGCTTCCTGCGGCCTGGTGGAGGCCGTCCACATTCTGTGTGATGACAGAGGAGAGCAAGCCCATCCGCTCCAGTTCGGCTAACCCGATATGGGCAGGGTTGGGTTTGGCCGTCATGACGAGGGTGAACATATCCTTGAGCATCAACCAGACCTTATCCGGGTCGGAATAGAAGGCGTGGATGTGGGCATACTCTTCGGGATCATATTTCTGCCAGAGGCCCTCAGCGCTTCTGAAGTCAGGGATTCCGCTTTCCACGGAGATGCCAGCGCCGGTAAAAGCGATCGTCTTTTTAGATTGGAGAATGTCTTGAGCGGCTCTCTGAATGAGTTGGCGGTCCATCGTTTTATCCTCTGTGAAATAAGATCTGGAGGAGGAGATCCTGTGGAACAGGTCTGTCCTCATAAACACGGATCAGCCTCCGGGATTTTAATAAATTCAAAATTTCCGCTTCAGAATTTTTCTATTGCCGAATGATTTCAATCACTCTATCAATGATGGTGTCGTAAAAAGTCTGAAAAGCCTATTATCTGTTATTCCTGCGCAAGTCCCGCTATTAGCGGGATATTTTCATATAGTTAGAATTCTCTGGATTCCCGTTTTCACGGGAATGACGACTTTTTACGAGACCATCATTTCTCATTTCCATAAATATCCTTATACGCTGGGATCACTCCCAATCCATCTGCTTTGGTGATGGCTCTTTTAACCGCCACCATGAGAGCGGCTTCCCCGAGGAGACCAATCGTATTCACGTCAGCTTTTTTCTTGCCGTACGAGAGGGTAAAAAGGAGATCTCCATCGAAGGTGGTATGAAGCGGGGAGATCATTTTGGCTAAACCTAAATGGGCGATCTGGGCTACCTGATGGACTTCTTTCTTCGAGAGATTGACATTGGTCGCGATGACGCCTAGGGTTGTGTTAAAGGCAGAGATGTCAGAAGGAGTCGGGACCCCAAATTGTTTCCGAGTCACCCCTCTCTTTATCCATTTGGATGAATTAGCGAATTGGTAACTTCTCTTTGATTGCCTCGCTCCTGCTAAAATTTGATTAGAGCCAGGATCGAGCACATCACCAAAAGCATTGACCACAACAAGGGCTCCAACCATAAGACCCTTTGGTCCGCTGATACTCCAGGTGCCCACTCCGCCTTTCATGGCCCGCTCTATTCCGAAAAGTTTTCCCACGGTTGCACCTGTCCCAACTCCTACACTTCCTTCTTCCGCTTTTTTTGAAGCATTGAGGCAGGCCTGGTATCCCATTTTGTGATCCGGCCTTACACGAAAATCACCTATGCCGAAATCAAAAATTACAGCTGTTGGGATAATCGGGACTTTTGTCTTGCCCACATCGAATCCTTTACCTCTTTTGTCCAGATAAGCCATCACGCCTCCTGCTGCATCGAGGCCAAAGGCGCTACCGCCCGCTAAAAGAATGGCATGAATTTTTTCGACCAGATGGGTGTGGGTGAGGGCGTCAAGCTGCCTTGTCCCGGTTGCTGTTCCGCGAATATCAACGGCTCCGACAGCGCCCTCTTCACAGAGAATGACCGTACAACCAGTCAATGCTTTAAAATCACTGGAATGACCAACCTTAATCCCCGGAACATCTGTAATAGCGCTGACTCCCTTCATGATTAGAAATAGTACCAGAAAAGAAAAAAGGGTGTCAATGCCTCCTTTTGCAATAGGGATACCAAAAGAAAGAGTCAAGCTGATCCTGGTTAATCATAAAGGGGCCCTGTTGGATCAGCCACTCAAAAATGGAGATAGGGTCTCCTTTTTTCCGGCAGAATATCCAGTTTTCGCTGACTGGGAGGGGGCTATTCTTAGGAAAGGGATCGGCGATGAGATTATCGGGGAGGGAGAGATGAAAAAGTGGAAATGTTCAATTTGTGGATATATTTATGACCCATCAAAAGGAGATCCTGATAACGGTGTAAATCCTGAAACAGCCTTTGAGGGAATTCCTGAAGACTGGGTTTGTCCCACGTGCGGTGCCGGAAAGGATATGTTTGAACCTATGTAGCCCGGACGGGGTGAGGGAGCGAAATTCAAAATTAATTGAGGAGGGAAAATATGGATCTGATGGAGCGATTAAAGAGAGAAGGAGCATTCGGAAATATAAACCCGATCCTGTTTCTTAAGAGAGATCTAAAAAAGTAGAAACATTTTAAGCTATACCAAATCAATCCATGTCGAATTAAATATCAGAAAAAAATAATATATCCAAGCAACTCAATAATTTTATTAAACAATTTTGAAAAGGAAATAGGTAAAAAAGTTCTTGACACGTTAAAATTTTTTAGTTAAGGTTGAGACCAACTGGTCGGTCTTAAATTTTATGGAAGATATTAAAAATCTTAAAGAAATGGGTTTAATTCAACATCCAACCCCTTACTGAGTTCCGTCAATCGTGTGATTAATTAAATTTGATTGAACTCATTAAAGCAAAATTAACAAAAAGGAGGCGTAAAATGAGCAGACGTAAAAGAGTTGAGAAGAGATTAAGTGGGCTATTTGTAATGCTTCTTGGTTTACTTTTTATCACGATTGTTGGTTTTGGGCCCTCAACGGCTTCCGCGGCAGATCCCAAACCTATTGACTTAAAGTGGGCCAATTTTCAGACAAAAGAGGCAGATTCCATACCTCCATTAATAGAATGGCTCAAGGCTATAGAGACCAAATCGAAAGGGGCCCTCAAACCAAAGATGTATTTTGTAGGAGAAATTGCAGATACGAAAGATTTAGTTCCCCTATGCCGGACCGGAAGTATTGATGTGATCAGCACCCCTCCAGTTTATTACACGGGCATGTTCCCTTTGAACGCAGTATTGCAGATGTACTACCCATTGAATAAGACGGTAGACCAAGCGGTATATTCTTGGAGAGGACTATTCCGCGATATACCCGAAATCCAAGAAGAGTTTGCAAAGCAGAATATGTATGTCCTCAATCGGTCATGCCTTGGGGTCTACCATTTAGTCTCCAAGAAAGCGGTTCAGAATTTGGCTGACCTCAAGGGGCTGAAACTGAGGATCATCGGCGGTGATTATCCTGCGGAAATGGTTAAGGCAGCCGGAGCGGTTCCGGTCTTCCAGGCAGTTCAGGATATGTATGAGGGATTCATGCGGGGGGTCACAGATGGAATCCTGCTCGGTGTGCCTGCAATTGATGCCTACCGTCTGACTGAAGTAGGTAAGTTCATTGGCTTTCCTATAGGCTCGGTTCTGGGGTGGTCGAATTCCATCAACTTGGATGCATGGAAAAAACTGACACCGGAGTTAAGAGGGATTCTCCAAGAGACAGCAATCGAGTGGGGGGCAAGAGATTTACAGAATATGTTAGACAATGAGAATAAGATTTCCAAGAAGTTGAAAGGACAAGGTGTCCAATTCCCGGAATTTGATAAGAAGGATTATCAAACCATCATAGATAAGACGGGAGATCCTTATGAACATTGCAGGAAGTATCTCCTAACGCAAGGAAAAGTAGATGCGGCGGTTACCGACAGATTTATAAAGCGTTGGCGGGAACTCAATGGAGAATACGAAAAGAATTATTTGATACCAGGAAAGAAGTGGGATTATAAGTAATGAGTAAGAGGAGGGCCCAAAGGATGCCCTGACATTTGCCAGGGCATCCTTTTTTTGTCCATAAGAATAAATGGCGAATGAGCAAAGCCTTGTTTCGTAGGCCCGGGGCATTAGAATTGGATAGGGGGTAAAATGGAAGAAACGCTTTATACCTCTCTAAACAGATTCGGGTTGAAAGCTGCTCGAATTCTTGCGGTTCTGGGATTTATCGTATTAGCGATGATGGCGTTTTGGATTCTTATCGATGTATTTTCAGGAATTTTTCGCTGGGGTCTTCCGGGGATGGTCGATTGGGTGGAGGTTTTAAATGTAATATGCATTGCTCTGCCACTGCCTTATGTAACACTTCGGAGGGGACACATCAGTATGACGCTAATTGAACAGCGTCTTTCTGAGAGGGGAAAGCATGTTTCAGATCTAATAATTTTAACTGGAATATTTCTGTTTTCGGCGGTGATGGCCTGGCGGCTTAGTATTGAGGCATGGTATAGCTTGAAGATGTGGGAAAGAAATGACGTTGGATTGGTTGTTTATTGGTTTCCGGCAAAAATCGGACTCGCTTTTGGCTTCATAATGATGACCTTAGTTGTCATCATTCAATTTATTGACGCGGTGAGTAAAAATAAGGGAGGAAAGAGGGCGAAAAAATGAACGAGCCGCTTGTTATAGGGTTTCTAAGTTTGGGGCTTATGGTGGGTCTGGCTCTCATAGGAATACCCATCGCCTTTGCAGCAGGGATCGTGGGAATTTTGGGTCTTGTCTATGATCTCGGGTTAAGTGGGGCTTTCGGTATTATAGGCACTCTTCCCTTCTCGGTCTTAGCCAATTTCGGGATCACTTTGATACCGCTTTTTTTCCTCATGGGGGATTTTGCTGCCCAAGCGGGCATCGCCAAAGATGCATTTGACGCTTCCTATAAGCTGTTTGGGAAGAAACCTGGAGGCCTGGCAATGGCCACCACCGTGGGGAGCGCCTTCTCTGCTGCCACGATGGGTTCATCTCTTGCCAATGCAGCCCTTTTTACAAGGATCGCACTCCCGCCGATGATGGCCTACAAGTACGATAAACCATTTGCCCTGGGGTGTATCGCTTCTGTCGGAACTTTTGCCATCATGATCCCTCCCAGTATTACCTTCGTGCTTTATGGTCTTGTTACCCAGGAATCAATAGGAAAGCTTCTCATGGCAGGCGTTTTTCCGGGGATTTTCACTGCCGTAGCCTATTTAGCATTTATCTACATCAGGTGCCGGCTGAATCCAAAGTTAGCTCCTATCCCCGAAGTGACTTTCTCCAGGAGGGAGAAATTGAAAGGGATCGGTCAACTCTGGTCCATCTTTTTTCTTTTCTTTACAGTGATGGGAGGCATTTATACCGGCATTTTCACTCCTTCGGCTGGAGGTGCAGTAGGTGCCTTTTTGGCCTTGATGCTGGCCATTGGGAAAGGGAGACTTTCCTGGGAGGTTTTACGAAGAGTAAGTGTAGAAACCGTTCAAGGCACCACTTCCATAATGATCATTGTCGTAGGCTGCTTTTTGCTTGCCAGACACATGACACTGTGTGGATTTAGCGAAGCGCTTGTTAGTCTATGCACTGGAGGAGGAGCTTTTCCGGGGTGGGTTGTTATGGTTCTATTTTCCATTATGTACATCTTCCTGGGAGCTGTCATGGAAACCGTTTCGGAGCTGGTAACGACGATGCCTTTTGTCTATCCTGTTGTTAAGGCTCTTGGGTATGACGGTATATGGTTCGGGGTTATTTTCGTTAAGCTTGCGGAGATAGGGCAGCTCACTCCTCCTATCGGAGAAAATCTCTTTGTCGTTGCAGCGACCGCAGGGGAAGGTACCGACGTTATGGATGCGGTGAAGGGAATCGGCCCCTTTCTCCTGTTAGAAATGCCAATTTTGGCAGCTCTGTTATTGTTTCCAGAAATATCTTTATATCTACCTTCCAAAATGTTTGGCAATTAGAGTAAAAGGGGATGGGAATGATGAAACTGGAGAAATTATTTCAACCCTCTAAAATCGGTCCACTGGAGATACTGAATCGGATCATCATGGTGGCAGTCACCACCCGATACGACTTTGAAGAAAGCGATCGGCTGCCCAAATTCTATGCCGAGAGGGCAAAGGGGGGAGCGGGGCTTATCATCACAGGGGCGCTCCAGACTTTATACCCCGGCAGGAAACTGGGGGTTGCCCGAGTCAATATATATAACGACAGTGGTATCCCAAAATTGAAAAAATGGGTTAAGGCCATTCATGATAACGGGGGTAGGGCTGCAGCCCAGCTCGCCACGTATGGATACTGGTCGAAGAAGGGAACGGAGGGCACGGCAGAGGATGTAGGACCTTCCGCAGTGACTCTGCCGAGGGAAGGGCTGCATCCCATTTTTAGCCTCGCAGAGTATTTGCCACCCGTAAGAACACTTACTGTGGAAGAGATCCATATGATTCAGGAGGCAATAGGAGATGCGGCATCAAGGGCTCGTGAAGCTGGCTTTGATGCCATAGAGATCCAATGTATCGGAGGCAACATCCTCCACCGCTTCACTAATCCTTTCTTGAATAGGCGAAGAGATCAATATGGGGGGAATGTTGAAAACCGTCTACGGATCATGACCGAGACCATAGCGAACGTTAAGAGAAAGACGGGAGAAGATTTTCCCATCATCTGCAGGATTCCGGGCTTAGACCCGGTACCGTGGGGGCTTGGCCTCGAAGACTGGCAAGTGATTGCATCCATCCTGGAAAAGGCAGGCGTTCATGCCCTGAATATCTATCCCAGATGGTATGAAGCGAGGGGTCCGTTGCCCCAGATGTGTGTGCCGAGGAACGCCTTTGTCCATTTAGCCGAGGGGATCAAAAAAGCGGTGAATATTCCGGTAATCGCTGGTGTGCGAATAAATGACCCTCTGGATGCGGAGCAGATTCTTGCTAACGGTAAAGCTGATTTCATTGGCATGGGTAGGCCCCTTATCGCTGATCCAGACCTGCCAAACAAGGCAAAGGAAGGAAGGCTTGAAGACATTCGATTGTGTACTGCGTGTTGCCGTTGCTACGATGATGTGGCCTCTGATCGGTTCATGTCCTGTGCAGTTAACCCCTCAGCAGGAAGAGAGGGTGAGTATATCGTCAATCGGGCCGAGAAAGCCAAAAAGGTTTTTATTATTGGCGGCGGTCCGGCTGGCATGGAAGCTGCCAGAGTGACTGCCTTGAGAGGCCACCAGGTTACTCTTTTTGAGGCAAAGGATAAACTGGGCGGTCAGCTTCTAAATGCGATTGTTCCCCCCTACAAGGACGAGTGGAATAGTACAATTCGCTATTTCACCACTCAGCTGGGCAAGCTGCATGTTGAGGTGAGAATGAATACGAGGTGCACGGCCAAAGAGATAGAAGAAGGGAAACCGGATGTAGTCATTGTAGCTTCCGGTGCCATCCCCCTTATTCCCAATTTGCCAGGAATGAATGGAAATAATGTGGTTACAGCGGTAGACGTATTGGCCGGTAGAAAGCAAACGAGTCAGAATGTAGTGATCGTGGGTGGCGGGTCGACCGGGTGCGAGACGGCTGAATTTCTGGCCCAGAAAGGGAAGCAAGTAACCATTCTGGAAATGCTGCCCCGGATCGGGGCCGACTATGGACCCATGAATCGATGGGTGGTTATTGATCGGTTAATTGCGGCCGGCATTCGATTGGAAACCAGTGTGAAGGTCGAGGGAATAACCGAAAAAGGAGTTAGAGTAATTCGCGCAGGCCTCTATCCTGAGTTTTTTGAAGCTGATTCCGTGGTACTTGCCCTGGGAATGAAACCCGATGATGGAGTTGACCTTAACCTGGAGGGGAAAGTACTGTCCCTTTTCAAAATCGGGGATGCCGTTAAGCCCGCCGGGGTAACAGAGGCGATCGAGAGCGGTTTGAAGGTGGGGCTTCAGGTTTGAATAGGATGAAAGGATGGCCTTTAGATACCGGAGGACAGATGATAAGGTTTTAGGGTGACGCGAAGTCTTTTTAAATCTTGGGAGAACATTGGAGGATCTCATGGCAGAAATTCTGAAATCGGTTAGGATCCTGGATCTTTCACAATACATGGCCGGCCCTTACGGGACAATGATTTTGGCAGATCTGGGTGCAGAGGTCATCAAGTTTGAAAACCCGGAGGGGGGAGAGCTGAGCCGGATGGTGCGCCAGTACAAGCATAAAGGGGAAAGCGCCTACTACATGAGCTTCAACAGGAATAAGAAGAGCGTGACCATGAATTTCAAGAGCGAAAAGGCCAGGGAGGTCTTTTATGAATTGGTGAAGATCTCGGACATCGTCTGGGACAATTTTCGCGCGGGGATATTGGAGAAATACAGGATCGATTATGAGAGTCTGAAGAGGGTGAACCCGAAGATTATCTCTTGTTCGGTCAGTGGGTTCGGGGCAAACAGTCCCTACAAGGATCGTCCTGCCCTGGACCTTTTGATCCAGGGATTGGGGGGGGTGATGAGCTTTACGGGAGAGCCTGGCCGGCCTCCGGCTCGGCTCGGTTATCCAATGGGAGACCTTGGAGGAGGGGTATTCGCCGTGATGGCTGTTCTTGCCGCGCTCTACTACCGCGAATTGACCGGCAAAGGACAGAGGATTGATATCGCCATGCTGGATGCCCAGATCTCCCTCATGACTTACCGGGCCCAGTACTACTTTATGGAAAAAGTGATCCCGGACCCGATCGGCTCAGGCCATGTGTCGGCGATTCCCATCCGGGCATTCAAGGCGAGAGATGGAAAGTGGCTGACCATCGAGGCATCTCACGAGAAGTTTTTTCAGAATCTTTGCGAGGTGCTGAAGATTGAACCGGTCGGGAAGGACCTACGGTACAGCACCCTGGACGCAAGACTGAAGAACCGCGACGCCCTTTTTCAAATCCTGGAAGAGAAGTTCTTGGAGAAAGATCGAGATCAATGGATTGACCTCTTAATAAAGGCGGATGTCCCTGCAGGACCCGTGAACAATCTGGCGGAAGCCTTATCCGATCCTTCCGTTCTGGCCCGGAATATGGTGGTTCCGGTCAATCATCTGGGAGAAGAGATCAAGATGGTGGGAAACCCGATCAAGATGTCTGAACTGGGGGAAGAGGTCTTCGATGCTCCTCCCACGCTTGGTCAGCATACGGAGGAGATTCTCTCTAAGTATTTGGGATATTCAAAGGAGCAGATCGATCAATTGAGAAAAGAAGGAGTTATTTAGGAGAGCGGCAGCCTGCGTGATTCTTAGTAAACATTGTTTGGCATGGAGTGAAACCCTCCTCGGAGTTCAAGGTCAGTTTACCCCGGGAGAGCACGAGCATCCATGTTAGGGGATTCAATGAAGCGTATAGAGGAGAGGAGGTAGGATCGTATGGAGGAATCTGGAAAAGGCGAGAAGAAACAGGTGTTTTACCCAGGAGAAGATCATTGGGTTGTGGAGAAGGGTAGTCTTCATCTAGTCGGCGGTCAATGCAAAAAATGCGGACAAAACTATTTTCCCTCCAAGGAGGTTTGTCCTAAATGTTTTGCAGAAGGGAAGATGGAAAAGATTAAGCTGAGTAGCTACGGGAGGCTCTATTCGTACAGTATTGTGCAGATTGCCCCCAAGAGGTTTATGCCGCCCTATGCTGTGGGGTATGTTGATTTTTCTGAAGGAGTAAGGGTGTTGGGGCAGCTTACGACGACCGATCCAGCCAAGCTGAAGCTGGATATGGAGGTGCAAACAGAGTTGGGCAGGATCGCGATTGATGAAGAAGGGAACGAAGTAATCAGCTATAAATTTAAACCGCTTTGATTTTGGTTTTGTCAATCGGAAGGAGGAATTTGCATGAGAGAGGTAGGGATTATTGGTGTGGGGATGATCAAGATGGGAAAATTTCCGGACCGCATGCTTTCCAGCATGGGAAGAGAAGCGGTGCTATTAGCCATGAAGGATGCAGGGGTGCAGCGAGAGGATATTGAAGCAGCGTATTCCGGGACCCTTCATGGGGGCTCGCTCTTAGGCCAGCGAATTTTTAAGGATCTGGGGATGACCGGGATGCCAATCAACAATATGGAGAACGCCTGTTCGAGTGGTTCGAGCGCCCTTCGAGAAGGGTGGATAGGGGTTGGGAGCGGCTTGTATGATATGGTCATTGCCGTGGGATCGGAGAAACTTTCGGCACTGGGCGGAGGAACTCTTCCCCTCGAAAGGGAGGATCTGGAGGTGAGCCAGGGGATGGTCATGCCAGCCCTGTATGCCATGCGTGCCCGCCGATACATGTCCGATTTTAACGGAACGAAGGAGCATCTGGCCAAGGTGGTTGTGAAGAGCCGGAAAAATGCTGCCATGAATCCCCTGGCCCAGTTTACCCAGCCAACCACAGTGGAAGAGGTTTTAAACTCAAGAATGATCGCAGATCCCATCACCTTATTCCAGTGTTGCCCCACGGGGGATGGGGCGGGAGCAGCGGTACTTTGTAGCATGGAGAAAGCAAGAAAGTATACCCGTCATCCCATTCTGGTAAAGGCGTCTGTGTTGGTATCAGGTAAGTTTGAGCCCGGGTTCCGCGATATGACGACTCCAGAGATTACTGTGCGCGCCTCTAAGCTCGCCTATGAAATGGCGGGTCTGGGTTCGAAGGATATTGATGTGGCAGAGGTCCATGATGCCTTCAGTATCGCCGAGCTACTTTATTATGAGGCTTTAGGTTTTTGTGGACGCGGCGAGGCCACTCAGTTACTTGATGAGGGGGCAACGAACATAGATGGTCGCATTCCCGTTAATCCGAGTGGAGGCCTTATCTCCAAGGGGCATCCGGTTGGAGCCACGGGACTGGCTCAGCTAGCGGAGATTATTTGGCAGTTACGTGGACAGGCAGGACCGCGGCAGGTCAAGAATGCTAAAGTGGGCATGACTCATTGTACGGGAGGAGGGATTTACGGTCTGGATCATGGAGCGTGTTCTATTCATATCTTGTCGAGGTAAAATTGGGTCCGTGCTTGTTTGAACTCCAGGGAGACCTGTTTGTCCTTCGTTTCCAAAGTATTTGATGGAATTGTTATGAGGAGTTATTCTAGGAGGGCCGGGAGAAATTAGGAGAACAGGAAACATGTTGTGGGTAAAGGATATAGGACAAGGGCCGCCTTTGGTTATGCTTCATGCAGCGGGTACTTCCGGGAGGATATGGTGGCAGCACATCCCCAGATTGGCTCGACGCTTTCGGGTTTTGACGATAGACCTGCCAGGACACGGCCAATCCCCCAGGCCTAAAGAGCCCCTTAGCATAGAAGGAATGTCCGCAGAGCTCAATCAGACGCTCCAGGCGTTGAACCTGTCACAGGTTAATCTTGTCGGTCTTTCTCTGGGAGGTATGGTAGCCCAAGTGCTGGCTGTTGATCACCCGTCATCTGTCTCTTCTCTAACCCTCTGCGATACCACCTGTGAGATTGGACCACCCCAGGCCCAGATCTTAGAAGAACGGGCCAGGGCCGTTGAAGAAGGAGGTATGTCAGCCCTCGTCAAGTCCACTTTAGAACGCTGGTTCTCGCCAGGGTTTTTGGCCAATCATCCTGACGTGGTAGCAGAAGTTGAAAAGCTGTTGTTGGCTGCAGATCCCATGGTCAACGCTCAAACGTGGCGGGCGATTGCCAAGCTGAATGTTGTCTCCCGTTTGCCAAACCTGCGTGTGCCAGCCCTGGTCATTAACGGTTCGCTGGACACCAGTATTCCACCAGGTGGGGGAGAACGATTGGCCAACCTCCTGGGAGCCCGCCTGGTCGAGCTGCAAGGTTGCGCACACATGGCTCCACTGGAAGCACCGGAAAAATTCACGGATATCTTGGAGTCGTTCTTATTGAATGACGAACCGAATATCAATCGGAAGCAATAGAACGAAAAGGAGAGTATTGCCGTTACGAAGCAAGGTGAAGGATTGCTCCTCATAAGATCTTATTAATCTAAAGGAAATTTCTTAAATGCAAAACATGATCGCTTTGAAAGAAAAGATCATTCGAGAATCGTTGAAGTTATTCTCTTTGAAGGGTTTCTTGAGCACATCGATTCACGATATCATGAGAGAAGCTAAAACATCCAAGGGTGGCCTTTATAATCATTTTAAGAGTAAAGATGATATTTTCGTTGCAGTATTGAGCGAAGCAAGAAAGGTGTGGAGAGAAAAAAATCTGGCGGGTTTGGATGAGATTGAAAGGCCTGTTGAGAAGGTAAGGAAGTTATTAGAAAACTACAGAGATAGATATCTGAAAGATACAGAAACCTTTCCTGGAGGGTGTATTTTTGTTACCCTTTCCGTAGAGCTGGATGACCAGCGGCCTGATTTTTCTCGGGAGCTTAATGAAGGGTTTGTACGTCTCAAGGCAATGATCAGAAGATATTTAGATCAAGGAAAGGAAAATGGTGAGTTGAGAGGAGAGGTCAATACGGAGTTTGTCACCGAAATGATCTTTTCTGGCATGCTGGGTGCTTCTGTTATCTATGGCACTGGAAAGATTTTTGCAAGCATCGACCAAATTATCAATTCCTTGATCGATTACTTGGAGAGCTTAAAGCCTTAAAAGAGTTGGAAAAAAACAGAGCTCGTTTTGTCTGATTCGCAACAAGAAATCTTGAAAGGAGAAAAGCTATGGATTTCAAGCTATCGGAAAGGGAAGAATTGCTTCGGAAGACCATGCGCGAGTTTGCGGAGAAGGAGATCCCCCCCCGCATGGAGGCTATGGAAGAAACGGGGGAATTCCCTGTGGACCTCTTGAAAAAAATGGGGGACATGGGAATCCTGGGCGTGATTACTCCACCCGAGTATGGGGGAACCGGGATGGGGTGTCTTGCCCGCATCATCATCTTAGAGGAAATGGGGCGTGTCTGCCCGGCGATACCGATGGCATTGCAGGTCCATCATATGGCTACCCATGCCTTAAGTAAGTTCGGTAATGAAGAACAGAAGAAAAAGTACTTGCCACCTCTGGCCAAAGGGGAAACGATGGGAGTTGTGGCAGTGACCGATCCTTCAGGAGGTTCGGATGTTGCGGGAATAAAGACATCTGCCAAATTGGACGGAGACACCTATATCCTGAACGGCAGAAAATGTTTCATCACAAACTCCCATGTCTCAGACTTTTGGGTGGTGATCGCACGAACCGGGGAAGGGGGTAGGGGCCTGTCAGCCTTTATTGTAGAGAAAAACTTTCCGGGGGCAAAACCAGGAAGGAAAGAGAACAAAGTTGGGCTTCGTGGGGCCAATACCGGTGAGCTCGTGTTCCAAAACTGTCCGGTACCCAAGGCGAATCTTCTGGGCCATGAAGGCGAAGGGATGAATATTGCCATCCAGAACATCGTGGAAGCAGGGCGACCGGGGATGGCGAGCGTGGCCCTGGGAATCCTAAATGCTGTTCTGGAGCAAGCCGTCAAGTTTGCCAACGAAAGGACTCTCTATGGAAAACCGATCGGTACGCTTCAGGCGATTCAATGGCACATCGCAGAAATCTTTTCCGATCTTGAAATTGCCAGACTTCTCGTCTATCGGGTCGGCTGGATGCGAGATAACAATATACGGAGTGACACAGAGTCAGCACTCGCTAAGCAATTTACGTGCGAAGCGGCTGCACGATCAGCCCGAAAAGCAATAGAAATTCATGGCTCTTATGGCATCATGAAAGAGTATCCGGTTCAAAGATTGCTAAGGGATGCTTTAGTGACTATCCCAGCCGGAGGAACTGGAGAGATTGCCAAACTTTTGATGGCTCGGCACGCTTTGAGTATGTTTAAGTGAAAGAGGAAAGAATGCGAATCATTGTCTGTTTAAAGCCCGTTCCGGATCCTAAGCACTGGAGTCGCTTGGGTTTGGATCCCAAGACCAAAACCCTCATACGGGAAGGAATTCCAAACATCATTAACCCTTTGGACAGAAAGGCCCTTGAAGCGGCATTGCAACTGAGAGAAAAAGAAGGCGGAGAGGTGATCACCATTAGTATGGCTCCATCTTCTGCGATGCCTGTATTGCGCGAGGGATTGGCGATGGGGGCTGATCTTTCAATTTTATTGTCAGATTTGGCCTTTGCCGGTTCAGATGCTTTGGCCACTTCTTACATTATGGCGATGGCCATAAGAAAATTGGCCTCTTATGACCTTATTCTTTGCGGAGACCAGACATTAGACGGTAGTACGAGCTTGGTCAGCGCTCAAATTGCCGAATTCTTGGATATTCCCAACCTGATGCATGTGAGTGCTATTGAAGCCCAAAGGAGTAGAGTATTCCATGTCCGGTCACAGAACGAGCATGGTTATATGCTTGTTGAGATTAAAGCCCCGCTGGTTCTCTCCGTTGCCAAAGAGATTAACGAGCCCAGGTATATCACCTTAATGAATATCCTGGAGGGTGAAAAAAAAGAAATTCGAATCTGGTCTTCTGGGGATCTGTCTTTGAGCGAGCCGTGGGTAGGGTTAAAGGGTTCTCCCAGTCAAATGGCCGATCTATTCATACCTGAGGCGAAGAGAAAAGTGGAGATTCTGCAGGGCGACCCTTCTGAAATGATAAAGACCTTGGCCGACCGCCTTCATCGCATGGGATATTGTTAGGCAATGGCAGTGAACAAAACGGTGCAGAGCAAGATTTGGGTTTTTGCCGAGCAGAGACATGGGGAGCTGGCTGAAGTTGGGCTAGAACTATTAGGGAAGGCCCTTGAACTGGCTCATCCAGCAAACTGGAAGGTTGCCTCCGTTCTTGTAAATCATCCTTTAAGAGACGGGTTGTGTGAGCAACTGTTGTCCTTCGGTGCGGATGAGGTCTTAGTTGCTGCTCACCCTCTTTTAAGTTCATACTGTAGTCAGTCCTATGCGAAAATCCTAGAAAATTCAATTCGGAAATATAACCCCGAAGTATTTCTCCTAGGGGCAACGGCCATGGGTTCGGATTTGGGGGCCCGATTGGCCGCTAGGTTAAGGACCGGACTCTCTGCTCATTGTATTGGCCTCGAGCTTTCTGCCGAAAAGAAGCTATTAGCTATCGTCCCGGGTTGGGGAGGGAATGTCTTAGCAAGAGTTTACTCTCCCCAAACTCAGCCTCAAATGGCAACTGTAATGCCTGGGGTCTTTGATATGCCCAAAGAGAAAAATCCTATTGGTCAGATTATTCCCCTTGAGGTGAATCTCAAACCAGAGGATGTGACTTATCAAATCTTGGAGATAAAAAGGGAGGTAGTTCAGGAACACGCCTTGGAGAAGGCAGAGGTAATTATCGCCGGAGGTTGGGGGATCGGGAACAGAGAGGATTGGCAATGGGTGGAGAACTTAGCAAGAGCTTTGCATGGGATTGTTGGAGCAACTAGACCTCCGGTGGATGAAGGATGGGCAAAAGAGACCCAGATGATTGGCCAGAGCGGGAGGACGGTCCATCCAAAGCTATATATTGGAATTGGAATTTCTGGAGAGATGCACCACATGGTAGGGATTAAAGGAGCAGAGATGATGGTGGCCATCAATCAAGATCCTCAAGCTCCTATTTTTGGCCAATGCGATTTAGGCTTGGTCGCCGATTTTAAAGAAATTGTTCCACATTTAATAAGCACGATTGAAGCTTATTCCAACTCGAAACAGAAAGATAATTCGGATCCCCTTTTTGATTCACTGGATAGCAGGTAAAAGAGTGAGAAGGCAACATTTGCTGTTTGACAAGCTATCTTTCTTTCTACCCACCTCATTACCCTCCTGTGCGCATAAATGATCTTTGCCAATCGTTCAAAACGATTCTTCCGCAACACGATTTCCACTCTGGGTTAACCGTTTGCTTTACAAATAATGAATTATAGGATAAACAGTAATAAAAAGGAGGGAATACGTGTGGAATTAATGGAGGTGATCAAAGGTAGAAGAAGCATACGAAAATACAGGCCGGATTCTGTTCCTGATGAGGTGCTCCAGAAGGTATTTGAAGGGGTGAGATGGTCTCCTTCCTGGGCTAATACACAATGCTGGGAAGTGATTGTGGTGAGAGATCCACGAGTAAAGTCCGAGATTTTAAGAACAGTTCCTGAAACCAATCGAGCCCATTCTGCAATGGTGGAGGCGCCTGTCATTCTCATCCTTTGCGGGAAGAAAGGGGTCTCTGGTTTTAAGAAAGGGGAAGCAGCTACAGTGAAAGGGGATTGGTTGATGTTCGATTCGGGAATTGCCATGCAGACTCTCTGTTTAACGGCTCATTCGCTGGGTTTGGGTACGGTGGTTGTGGGGTTGTTCGACCACAAAAAGGCAGAGGAGATCTTGGGGGTTCCGCAGGACAGAGAAGTTGTTGCCATCACCCCGCTCGGATATCCTGCGGCCGAAGGCGTGGCTCCCAAAAGGAAGGAAGTTTCTGAATTTGTCTTTCAGGAAAGATACGGAAAGAAAGCTGAATGAAATGTCAAAGTTCAAAAAAGGGGGGCAAAGAATTTGTCATTCCTGCCCCGATTTACATCGGGAAAAACTCCAGCAGGAATCCAGATATCATTTCAATGAACCCATACCAGGGCCAAAAAGACTCTGGATTCCCGCCTGCCTGCGGTAGGCAGGTTTTCACGGGAATGACAGTATGTTCTCTATTTAAATAGGAGGTTCAAGAGAGAGAATGATTCCAGAGCAGGTTCTTCAATCCCTTGCGATTCACACCGAATCGAAATTGCTGATGATCATCATCGACGGGATCGGCGGCCTGCCTGTGCGGGGCAAGACCGAGCTCGAGGCGGCGAAGATGCCAAACCTTGATCGTCTCGCTTATAAATCCATCTGTGGATTGATCGATCCCATCTCTTATGGGATCACGCCCGGCAGTGGCCCTTCCCACTTGGCCCTCTTTGGATACGATCCGTTCCGATATGAGATCGGGAGAGGGGTGATGGAGGCGCTGGGGATTGGCTTAAGTCTGACAAAGGAGGACCTGACGGCAAGAGGTAATTTCGCGACAATCGATGAGAACGGGGTAATTGTGGATCGAAGGGCAGGGAGGATATCGACCGAAAAAAATAAAGAAGCCTGCCAATTTCTTCAGAGTAAAATCAGGGAAGTCAATGGAATTAAAGTTGTTATTTATCCCGGGAAAGAGCACCGCTTTGTGATCGTATTTCAGGGTGAGGGATTGAAAGACGATCTCACTGATGCTGATCCCCAGAAGGATGGGCAGAAGGCAAAGGGAACAGAAAACGTTACTCCGGAGGCCCGAAGGACGGCAGAGGTTGTGAATGAATACTTGAGACGGGCAACTGAGGCGCTCAAGCCATTTCGCCCTGCCAATACGATTCTGCTCAGAGGATTTTCCAAGATTCCTAATATTTCATCGATGTCCGAACGGTTCAAACTCAAACCTGCCGCGATTGCGACCTACCCGATGTACAGGGGGTTGGCAAAGCTGGTGGGAATGGAGGTTTTGGAGACAGGGGAGACTCTCCGGGACGAAGTGGAAACCCTGAAAAATAATTTTAACAGATACGATTTTTTCTATCTCCATTTCAAGAAAACGGATTCGGCCGGAGAAGATGGAGATTTTAAAAAGAAGGTGAAGGCCATCGAAGAGATCGACCGGATCCTTCCGTCCATTTTGAAATTAAAACCCGATGTCCTGGTGGTGACCGGAGACCACTCCACCCCTGCCATCTTAAAATCTCACAGCTGGCATCCCAACCCCCTCCTTCTCTATTCAAAATATGTCCGGCCGGATGGCATCCGGCGTTTCACGGAACGGCAGTGCCAGAGAGGGCAACTGGGCAGGTTTCCTGCCGTGGAGATTATCCCTCTGATGTTAGCCAACGGGTTAAAATTAAAGAAATTTGGAGCATAAATACAAAAATTCCAATAACCAAATCCCAAGCTCCAAATAAATTCCAATCCCCAATGTCCAAATAACCAGACCACCCCTCACCTTTCCCCTCTCCCCTCAGGGGAGAGGGATAGGGTGAGGGGAATAAATTTTGGTCATTGTGATTTTGGTTATTATCTGGTTATTGGTGTTTGGAAATTGGTGATTAGATGAAAGCATTTCATTATCTGTATGGTCCCGTTCCTTCGAGGCGGTTGGGAAGGTCGCTCGGGGTTGATCTCGTCCCCCATAAAATCTGCACCTATGATTGCATCTACTGCCAGATCGGGAAGACGACCCAGAAAACGCTTGTCAGAAAAGAGTATGTTCCTGTCATGGAAGTTATTGAAGAAGTCGAATTCTTTCTAAAAGAAGAGACTTCTTCAATCGATTATCTCTCCCTGTCAGGTTCGGGAGAGCCAACTCTCCACTCAAAAATTCGGTCGGTCATCGAAGGGATAAAGGGGATAACCTCGATTCCCATTGCCGTCATCACCAATGGCTCTCTGCTCTATCTGGAGGAGGTGCGGCAGGACCTTCTATATGCCGATGTGGTCCTTCCCTCTCTCGATGCTGTCTCATCAGATGCCTTTCTGAAGATGAACCGTCCTGACGAAGGGCTTTCTGCAGAGAGAATGGTTGAAGGTTTGGTTCAATTCAGAAAGATATACAAAGGCCAGATCTGGCTTGAGATCCTGTTTTGTAGAGGGATCAACGATAGCCAGGACGAACTCATCAGGATGAAGGAGACAATCGACCGAATACAGCCTGATCAGATTCACATCAACACCGTGGTCCGGCCTCCTTCAGAAAAATGGGCAGCCCCATTGAGCCAGAAAGAAATGGAGAAGATCAGGGCCTTCTTCGGAGAGAGGGCCATCATTATCTCGGAGTTCGACCGCCATCCTTTCTCTTTGACCGAAAGAGATATAAAGGAAGAGATCTTAAAAATTCTGAGACGAAGGCCCCTTTCCCTCAACGATCTCTCCAAAGGAATGGGAATACCTACGGAAGAGCTGGAGAGGCATATTCAACCTCTTATTCAAAAAGGAAGCATCGAAGTTTGTTCATTCGGGGAATCGGTTTTTTATGAAGTTGTAAAAGAGATTCAGATCTCCTGACCATGAAGCCATAATCCAATGATGACCATTCCCTTAACATTCTTTATGTGTTTCATCATTCTGTCTTGTTTATTTGCTGACAGAGAAGTATATCCACAGGGAGAGCATAGAGCAGGGCGGGAACAGGCCATCGAGGATTATGAAAAAGAGAAGCTTGCCAAGTTTAAACAGAACATTGGCAGACGGTTGTTGACTGTTAAGACAATCAATCCTGCTGAGTTCTATGAATCACCAGATGATTTGGTAAGAAAATTGAACATAAAAAGGGAAAAAGAAGGATTCGTGATCATGGAGGTGGTTCAGAATCAATTGGGGACGATGAATTTTTATCAGGTAAAATTTGATACGGGTCAGATAGGTTATTTGAGTGCGGATGGGAACTATTTACAAATAAAAATTAAGGAAGGAAGTCTCATTTCTGTTTCGAGAAGAGGAGGCACCAAGAAGAAAGATTTGAGTCAATCGAAAGCCCTTGCATCTCAGGCCGTGGAGCTGGTAAAAAATCACCTCACTCTGGCCGACCCCGTGACCGGTGCGAAGAGGTCTGTTGAAAAGAGAATGATGGATCAAAAAATGAGTTCTTTCCAAAATCTGAAATGGAGATATGAACCGAAGGAGATCGGAAACAATAAGTACAGAGTCACACAATATGCAGGGGAAGGGGCGGGACCTCCATCGATCAGGACATGGATTGTTGATCTTTCAACGAGGGAGGTCAAGCCTGAAAATCTGGCTGCCAAGGAGTTGTATCGGTAATTCGGTCTGCCAAGGGGAGTGAGAATTAAAGTTCAGAGAGGGTGTTTTCGATCTTCTTCTGGAGGGTCTCGTCGATATTTCCATTCTTCCAATCCCAACTGGCTTCGATTTCAGATCGCGTGAGTTCGACTTCCTTGCTTTTTCCCCTTTTGAAGAGGATGAAGATATAAGAGAAATCCATCTTTCTAATCCGATCAATTGTCACCTCTGGATCTCTCTCCTGAACCACCTTCGCAACCAAACGCTTTACCTCTCCCTTATCATCAAAGATGCTCATTCCGTCAAAGCGATTAAATTGAGGTGACATCGATTAACCTTTTCTTGGTCAGGCTTTTATAACCTCGAACGAAAGCTGACCATCGTCGTACTTGAGCGGCCTGATGGATACGTCCATCCCCACCTTTACATCTTCAGGCTTAATCTCTTTTGCTACCCGGGCGAACAACTTCAGACCACTGCCAAAGTCCACGACCCCCATGGTATAGGGAGGGTCTGCTTCGAAACCCAGCGGTGCATAATAGGCCGTGGTAAATGTCTCGAGTTTGCCTTTCTTGGGCATCTCGAACCATTCCATGTTTTTTGAAAAACATTTTGCGCAGTCAGCCCTTGGAGGAAAGAACTTAGCGCCGCAGTCCTTACAAGTGGTCCCTTCTATCTTCCCTTCTGTCAGGAGATCAACAAACTTTGCCGTCTTTGTCACGGCCGTAAAGCTTTTCCTTCCAAATTTCTCGAAACCCATATATTACCTCCCTTGAAAATAATCAATGTGAAATTAGCAATGGTCAATGAGCAATTAACAATGGAAAACGGGAAAAACCTGGATTCCTGCTGGAGTTTATCCCGATGAAAATCGGGGCAGGAATAACCGGGGTTCTTTATCACCTTAAAGGCATGAGAGAAGTAATTCGTATTATATTTCCCATTGATCATTGTCAATTGATCATTGATCTTTCTTCATTCTCTACCAAAGATTGTAACATTACCGTAGAGTCCAACACCGCCAATGTTGTGCACAAGGCCGATATTCGGCTCCCCGGCTACCTGCATGGGTCCTGCCTCACCACGAAGCTGAAGAACGATGGTTCGGATCTGGGATCCCCCCGTTGCGCCAATGGGATGGCCCTTTGAAAGGAGCCCGCCATCGACATTTACGGGGATCTTTCCCTCTTTATACGTCGTTTTCTCGCGAATGAGCTGTTTGCCTTCTCCCATCGGCGCAAATCCAAGGCCCTCATATGCCATGATCTCTGCGATGGTGAAACAGTCATGAACTTCGGCTACCTTGACATCTTTTGCGGTGATTCCGGCCATCTTGTATGCCTGGGCGGCGGCGGCATAGCCAACGCTCAGCCCCCTCGTAAAATCAGGTCTCGCTGCCATGTTGACTGCCTCTGATGCCGCACCGATACCTAACACCCAGACCGGTTTTTTGGACAGGGCCTTTGCTTTTTCAGCATTGGCAAGAATGATACAGGAACTTCCGTCCGCGTTTGCGCAACAGTCACCTACCCGGAGCGGCCATGCTACGGGGCCTGCCATTTTTGCTTCCGGGTCGCCCTGCTTAAAGTCTTCCGGTTTCATCGGTTTCCTGTAGACCGCCCTCTCGTTGATCACGCCATAGGTAGATGACTTGAGCCTGACACCCATCAGGTCATCGTGGGTCAGACCATGCTTCGCCATGTAGGCCTGTGCGTAAAGGGCGTAATACGCGGGCATCATGGTTCCAAAGGGCGCCTCCCACTGAATGTCAGCGCCTCTGCCCATTCTCTCCTGGGATTCCGCAGACGTGATCTCGGACATCTTCTGGAACCCGAGGACAACAACGACGTCATGGAGGCCGGACTTAATCATGCTGTATCCCACTTTTAGACCGGTGCTACTCGAAGAGCAGACGGTCTCCACATAGAGTGTCGGTTGAGGAATAAGCCCCAGATATTCTGCGAGGACGCCTGCGGGGGAGCGTTGTTTGTCATATTCAGGGGCCGAGCAGAAGATGGAAGCATCCACATCCTTCTGGGTGATGCCCGCATCCTGCATGGCCTCCCTGAAGGCATCAAAAGCCAGTTCACGAATAGACCCTTCATAGCCCCTTACAAATGCAGTCTGACCAACACCGATAATCGCAACTTCTTTCATCAAGGATAACCTCCCTTTCTTTATTGAGTGGCAGATTAACATAAATGAAGCAGGTCTTCTTTGTCAAGCCATTTTTGACCCTGAAGGTAATGCGTCACTGAAGCGTGGGGAGTTCCGATATCCGGCAGGAATTCCTCCAAAAACCTTATCAAGCGGATGATATATATTTTTAAGGGGAAGGGTAACGTTGGCTCTTTATAGGATAATCCTTGTAATACGGGACCATCCTTTTAGTTCATCGACAAGCTGAGGTTTCCGCTATAAGATTTTCTCCGGAATCCCCACCGGATATCGGGAAAAATCTACGGGAGAGTGAGGCATTACCCCTGAAGAGGTTGTTTAAGATCCTTCTGATCAGAATTTCTTCAGAACCTTATTTTCGTAATAATGTTTTTTGGTACTTTCCTACTGCGCGCTGGTGCTCTTCGAAACTTTCAGAAAAATAATGAGATCCATCATTTTTTGATACGAAGTAGAGGTAGGGTGAAGAAGCGGGGTGGAGGGCGGCTATAATGGATTCCTTTCCCGGATTGCAAATGGGGGTTGGGGGAAGCCCCAAAATGAGATAGGTATTATAAGGTGTGGGAGTTGAGAGATGTTCTTTTGTCAGATTTCCATCGAAATTTCTAATCCCATAGATTACCGTGGGGTCGCTCTGAAGGGGGATCCTCTGTTTTAAACGGTTGTGAAAGACGGCTGAGACGAGGGGTTTCTCTTCAGAAAGGGAAGCCTCTTTTTCGATGATGGAGGCCAGGGTAACTGCTTCCCGTGGAGTGATCCCCATCTGAGAGGCTTTTTCAATCAGGTCAGGTCCAAAAATTTTCCGGAACTGATGGGCCATCATCCGGATCACCTCTTCCGGTTCCATCTCCTTGATGAAATGGTAGGTATCAGGGAAGAGGTAACCCTCCAGTGTCAGCCCTCCCCTGTTTTTGGAGGAATCTTGAACCTGATTCGAGAGATGCTGGAAGAGACCAAGAGAGGCAATGAAGGCAGGGGAAGTAGCCTTTTGGAGGAAAGCTGTTTTTCCGACAATACTCAGGTCTTCGAGGAGTTGCCCGATTTGAGAGAGCGTATAGCCTTCGGGAATGGTGACGAGATGTCGCTTCACCTGTCCTTTGACCAGGGAGTCGAGGACTTCGAGGGGGAGCATCCGGGTATGGAATTCATACTCCCCGGCTTTTATCTCCTTTTTGTTTCCAAGGAGAGTAACCATTCCGATAAAAAACTCTCTGTTCCGGATGATTCCCTCCTGTTCGAGCAAAGCGGAGATCTTTCTGAGGGGCATCCCTTTTTTAATCACGATGATCTTATTCAAGAAGGCTTGGGAGGGCGGAATCAGGAGGAACCAGAAGAGGAGAGATGCAAAAAAGAGAAAAGCAAACAGGCAGACCAAAAGAATTTTATGCCGGGAAAAGAGGCTCATCTTTTCGGCTCCTGATCTGCTGGAGATACCCCTGTAGAATGAGAACAGCGGCCAATTTATCAATCACTCCCTTTCTTTTCTTTCTGGAGAGATCGGCTTTCAGCAGGGTTTTTGTGGCTTCGACCGTAGAAAGTCTTTCATCCCATGTTTCTACGGGCAGCTGTATCTTATTTTTGAAGTCCTCAATCCAGCCTAAAACGAATTCTGCCTGTTTGCCCAGGGAGCCGTCCATATTTTTGGGGAGGCCGACCACTATCTTCTCTATTTGGAATTGGGAGATGATGGCATAAAGTTCCCTGAAGTCATCCTCCATGGCCTTCCGTTTGATCGTTTTGAAGCCCTGGGCGGTTATCCCAAGCTCATCACTGATCGCCACCCCAATCGTTTTTGACCCGACATCCAGACCCATAATCCGCATCAACTTCTTATGACCCATTTGGCTCTTTATTGTCAATACTTTTGTTTCGAATGGTTTAGGGCCTGTTAAGGAAAATTAAAAAAATGTGCTAACTTATAGTTATCACAAGAAAAACAAAAACTTCTTGACAATGGATGATGTGTTTGTTATAAATTGCACAATCTAATCCAGAGGGGAGGTTGGTTTTATGGATTTTTCATTGACAGAAGAGCAACAAGCAATGCGGGATATGGCCAAAAACTTTGCTGAAAAGAAGATTGCTCCCACCATGGAAGAGGATGAGAAAGAGCACCGTTTCCGTAAAGAGATCGTTAAAGAGATGGCGAACTTAGGTTTTTTTGGCTGTATTGCACCGGAGAAGTACGGTGGAAATGAGACAGGGTACCTTGCGGCCTCAATTATGACAGAAGAGATTGCAAGGATTTCACCTTCCTGGGGGCTTCCCTTTAATCTTCAGATGAACTCGATCCAGTCTGTCCTTCTCAATTTCGGGACAGAAGAGCAGCGGGAACGCTGGATTCCCAAATTGATTAATGCTGATTTGCTTGGGTGTTTTGCCATTACCGAACCTAACACTGGTTCTGATGTCGCCTCAATGAAGTCAACAGCCGTAGAAGGTGAGGGCGGTTTCGTCCTGAATGGAACAAAGATGTGGATTTCAGGGGTACCCGTGGCGGACCTTGGTATTGTCTATGTGTACACAGATAAGGCAGCGAAGCATCGCGGCATGTCAGCCTTTATCGTAGATATGCATGCCCCGGGCGTCACCCAAAAATCGATTGATTCGAAACTGGGCCTTTTCTGTGCTCCGACAGGGGAAATCATTTTTGAGGACGTGAAGGTGCCAAAGGACTGTCTGGTCGGGCAAAAGGGAGATGGGTTTAAAATCTGTATGTCAATGTTGGATAATACTCGACTTTCATCTGCATCAAGGGCCGTTGGGGTGGCCAGAGCGTGTCTCGAACACTCTGTCCGGTATGCCAATGAGCGAGAGCAGTTTGGACAACCCATTGCCAATTTCCAAATGATCCAGGAGCAGGTCGCAGAAATGTATGTGGAAGAACAGGCTGCCCGGCTGCTGGTCTATCGAGCTGCCAGCAATAGAGACTTGGGACAGCGGAACACGATCGAGGTGTCCTGTGCAAAATTTTATGCTGCAGAGGTGGCCGTCAGAGCTGCCAATCAAGCGGTGAAGATTTTCGGGTCTTATGGTTTTTCAACGGAATATCCTGTGGAAAGACTTTACCGTGATGCCAAATCTTACCAGATCGTGGAAGGGACGTCCAATATTCAGAAGATGATTATTGCAAGAAGCGCATTGGGACTCAAATAAAGAGATTGCTTGATAGGAGGAGGTTAATATTATGGGAACACCCGTAACTGTGCCAATGGTGGGTAAGATTGTTTCTGTTTCTGTGAAAGCAGGGGATCAGGTAAAAGAGGATGATCAAGTGGCTGTCTTGGAAGCGATGAAGATGGAGATGCCGATCGTGGCCCCGCTGTCAGGAAGCATCAAAGAGGTCTATGTGACCCCTGGGCAGGAGGTCGAGGCGGAGGCAGTGATTGCCCTGATCGAATAGAGAGGGGGGAAGGGAAACCTGAACAATGGATATGGAATTCTTGTCCGGATTGAATATACGGCCGATGACTGTCGGAGATGTGGATGCGATCGTTGAGATCGATCGCAGGGTCATTGGAAAGTCGAGGCCGGATTACTGGAAGAAGGTTGTACCTGAAAACCCGCAGTATCCTTTTTCCTCTCTGGTGGCTGAGTTTGAAGGGAAGGTGATCGGGTTTGTGGTCGGAGAGGTGAGCGGATGGGAATTTGGGGTTCCCGATACGATCGGCTGGCTCAGTATAATCGGGGTGGACCCGGACTATCAGCATAAGGGCGTGGCAAGAAGATTGAGCCAGGAGTTTGTTGGGAATCTGAAGGCGATTGGTGTTAGTGTCATTTATACATTGGTGAACTGGAACGATTGGGACCTCCTCAAGTTTTTCCGTGAGATGGGGTTTACGAGAGGAGGAGATATGATCAATCTGGAACTGAAGATTAAGTGAGCTTGGAGGAGCGCCCCGAAGGGGCTTAAGGAGCGGGGCTTTGCCCCTTGAGGAGTGTCCTGCTACGCAGGACTTGTGGGTGGAGGATAAAGGATTTTGCCTCTAACCTCAAGGTCCGAAGGACCGAACCTCAAGCCATTTATGGCGGTCCTCAAGTGTAGCGATCTTCCTGCGAAATGAAAGGAGATGTGAATGGGTCGGCTAGAAGGAAAGGCAGCGGTTGTTACAGGTGGAGGAAGAGGAATCGGGAGGGCTATCTGCCTTGCCTACGCAAAGGAAGGGACGGATGTGATTGTCAACTATGCGACGAAGGATCAGCCCGCTCAGGAAGTGGTGGAGATGATCGGGAAGATGGGGCGGAAAGCTGTTGCGGTGAAAGGCAATGTGGCGGTTAAGGGGGATGCGGAGAAAATCATTAATACCTGCGTTGACCATTTCGGGAAGATCGACATCCTGGTAAACAATGCAGGAGTATCAAAACCAAATATGCTTTACAAAATGACGGAGGAGCAGTGGAATGAAGTGATAGATATCCACCTTAAGGGGCCTTTCCTCTGTATTCAGGCAGCATCAAAATATATGATGGAGAAAAAATGCGGGAAAATTATCAATATGACTTCTTCAGCCGGGCTGTGGGGAACGAAAGGACAGATCAACTATAGTTCAGCAAAAGGAGGGATCATCGCTCTGACCAAGTCGGCTGCACGAGAATTGGCGGGTTATGGGATTACGGTGAATGTTGTCCAGCCGGGATATGTAAGTACTGAGATGATGGAGAAGGTTCGGACAGACCCAAAGCTGAAGGAGATTTATACAGGGAGGATTTTGCTGGGTCGATTTGCGGAACCGGAAGAGGTCGCTTCAACCTTCGTCTTCTTGGCATCGGACGAGGCGAACTATATTACCGGCCAACTCTTCTGTGTGGATGGTGGACTCGGAATGACTTAATCGATTGCGGATTGTGGATTGTGGATTGCGGAATTAAATCTTGATGGAGAATCTTCAGTTGAAAAAATTAAATCCGCATTCCGAAATCCGAATTCCAAAATAAGAAAAGGGGGTGAAGTGAATGTTACAAATACCTGATAAGATTCAAACATGGCAGATGGTTCAACCCACCTCAAAGAACAAGGAGACGGGTGAGGTTAAACCGGGTAAGTTGGAGAAGACTTCCATTCCGGTCCCCACATTGGCGGCGGATGAGGTCCTGGTTAAAGTGGCGGGCTGTGGAGTCTGTCATACGGACCTGGGCTATTTCTACGATGGTGTTCCGACCGTCCAGAAACCACCTCTCACCCTTGGTCACGAGATCAGCGGAACGGTGGTGGCAGGGGACGAGAAATGGATGGGCAAAGAGGTGATCATCCCGGCGGTCATGCCCTGCCGTAAATGTTTGCTCTGTAAAACCGGCAGGGGAAATCGCTGTCTGGTGCAGAAGATGCCTGGAAACAGCCTGGGAGTGTATGGGGGGTTTTCGAGCCACATTCCAGTTCCCTCCATTGATCTCTGCGAGGTGAGAAACCGGGGCAATATTCCTCTGGAACATTTAGCGGTTGTGGCGGATGCGGCAACCACACCCTATCAAGCTGCTAAAAGGGCTGACATCCAACCAGGTGATCATGTGATTATCATCGGGGTTACCGGAGGAGTCGGGGTCTATATGGCTCAAACAGCGAAAGCTCTTGGCGCAAAGGCGGTTATAGGCATTGCGAGAAACCCGCAGAAACTGCAGAGGGCTTTGAAATATGGGGCTGATTTTGTAATCAGTTCACAGGATAAACAGATCAAGGATGTCCGGAATGAATTCCGTGATATCTGCAAGAAGAATGGTCTGGAAGCGGGTTTTGGCTGGAAGATTTTCGAGGTGACCGGAATTAAGGCAGGGCAGGACATGGCCCTGGAATTACTCTCGTTCACTGGAAAGCTGGTTGTGGTTGGATTCGGGATGGCAAAGAATGAATATATGTTATCCCGTCTGATGGCTTTTGATGCGGATATTCTTGGGACCTGGGGGTGTCTGCCGGAGTATTATCCCATCGTGCTCGATATGGTCCTCTCGAAAAAGATCGATATTGGACCCTTTACCGAGACACGGCCGATGAGCCAGATTGCATCGGTCTTCGATGAGGTTCACAAAGCCGGTTCTCCGGAAAAGAGAATCGTTCTGACCCCTGATTTTTAAAAACTGGAACAATGGAATACTGGAATGTTGGAATATTGGGTTTAATTGTAACAATTTGTTTACCCATCATTCCATTATTCCACCATTCCAATCTTCCTTGTTATCAAGTATAGAGTTATTGTGGTTGACTACAAGACATTAACAAAATAGAAAGGAGGAATCTTTATGTCATTAAAGTGGATGCCACGAGAGCATGAGATGAAGAACCATAGCCGGTATGGATCAGAGCATTGGGGCACAGAGGCCCCATGCACGGTGTACGAGAAAAAACCTTTGAAGGACCCAAAGGGGAATGTCATACCCGGGCTTTTCAATGTTTGGATCAGGCTCAATAACCCGGGTCAGTACAATTCCTATACAACAGAAATGGTGAAAGGCGTCATCGCAGGGTTCGAAAATGCCTCCACCGACCGCTCGATTGTAGCCGTTGTATTTACCGGCACAGGCCCTTATTCTTTCTGCACTGGCGGTAACACCAAGGAGTATTCAGAATATTACAGCATGCGACCCGAGGAGTATGGGTCTTACATGGAGCTCTTCAATAACATGGTTGATTCCATCCTCATGTGCAAGAAACCGGTTATCTGCAGAGTGAATGGCATGAGGGTAGCAGGAGGACAGGAGATTGGAACAGCCTGCGACCTGTCCATCGCTTCTGACCTTGCCATTTTAGGCCAGGCAGGTCCCCGGCACGGATCCGCTCCGGTGGGGGGCGCTTCTGACTTCCTTCCCTTTTACCTTTCCATCGAGGATGCCATGTGGAGCTGCATCAGCTGTGAGATGTGGTCTGCGTATAAGATGTGGCGCAAGGGTCTCATCACAAAGTGCGTTCCCGTTCTCAAAGATGAAAAAGGACAATGGGTTCGAAACCCTCAGGTCATTACCGATACCTATGTGAAAGATGGCGACCTCGTCTATGGAGAGTTGAAGACTGGAGACGAATTCAAGAAGGCCCGGGAGTGGGTGAACGGAAAACTCAAGAATAATGAATATGATTTTGCTCTTCTCGATGCGGAGGTGGAGAAGATTTGCTGGACCTTTGCGAATCTCTTCCCGGGTTGTTTGATAATGTCCATTGACGGCATTCGGAACAAGAAGAAGGTCTTCTGGGATCAGACCAAGAACACGAACCGGCATTGGCTGGCCGCCAACATGATGGGAGAGGCTTTCCTTGGATTTGGCGCCTTCAACACAAAGAAGATTACCGGCGCCGACACAATCGATTTCATCAAATACCGCCAGAATATTGCCGAAGGAAAACTCGTGGACGAGACCTTCTTTGAGGAAGTTTTGGGTAAACCCCAGAGCAAATAAGGTGAAAATGATTTGCAAAACTGCACCCTTTGGGTCTGGAAATCTTTCTTGCCCAAAGGGTGTTTTTTTAGGGGTTTCATTATGAGTTGCCCTAAACCACGTGGGGTTCAGGGCTTCTAAGCCCTAAACCATGTAGAGTTCAGGGCTTAGGGAGGTGAAACAATGACTTTTAAGCATATCCAGATTGAATTCAAGGACGGGGTGGTTTTTATCACCTTGAACCGTCCTCCTCTCAATTGGCTGAACCTCGAAATGATGGAAGAGTTCAATGCTTATCTTGAGAGCCTGATGAAGGAAAAGACGCTGAAGCTCCTTGTCATTCAGGCGATGGGCAAGGCGTTTTCCGTGGGTGTGGAGGTGGCGGACCACTTGGGAGATTTGGGTCCCAAAATGATCGAGACCTTTCATAAGATGTTCAGGCTCATGGATTCTCTCAAAGTTCCCTCCATCGGCGTCGTCAACGGCGCCGCCCTTGGAGGAGGCTGTGAATTGGCGATTTATTGCGACATGGTCATTGCCACGGAGAAGGCGAAGTTCGGACAACCTGAAATCCAGGTCGGCGTCTTTCCGCCCATCGCCGCTTTGATCTTTCCAAGGATGATCGGACGAAAGAAGGCGATGGAGTTAATCCTCACGGGCGATACGATCGGCGCCCAGGAGGCTCTGACATTGGGATTGGTAAATAAGGTTGTTCCCGAAGCCTCGCTTCAAGAGGAGGTGAATAGCTTCATTGATAAATTTAAAAAATTAAGCGGCATCGTTTTGAAATTGACAAAGGAAGCCGCGCTTGCAGGCCTTAATGACGACATGGATCAGGGCCTCAAAGCCATTGAGAAGATCTATCTCGATCGATTAATGAAGACGGACGATGCCACCGAAGGCCTCAAAGCCTTCATGGAAAAAAGAAAACCCACCTGGAAAGACACCTGATCGATAAGGGAGGCCTCCTTGGCCTCCCAAACCTATCTCTCCTGTTTCAATAGACTTGAAATTCCAAGCCGATATTCCCCCAACTACTGTGATTCAGACAGTAAGACTATAGACCTCCGACGTTAGACTGAAGAGTAGAAATAGCCAGGGATGACACAAAGATAAAGGACTGGCAGATAGCAGTGGAACTTGCACTCCTGGTATATACGAAAAAATTTCAAAAGAGTGAAATATAGAATTAATTTCATATA
>Ga0214473_10001487_pt1 | contig 30751 bp, 18 predicted proteins | sample RVTome_7_FD_203509 | JGI IMG/M metagenome (GOLD analysis project Ga0214473, IMG submission 203509) | Soil microbial communities from uranium-contaminated site in the Upper Colorado River Basin, Wyoming, United States - RVT98D197 | ecosystem: Environmental > Terrestrial > Soil > Contaminated >...
TTTATGCTCCCGGCGTGGGTTCGCCGGCCATCGACGCCGGTGTGGATCCCGCCACCCTCGGTGTAGCTCTGACCGCGGACTACAGCGGTAACGCGCGGCCGCAAGGTGCAGGTTACGACATCGGTGCGTACGAATTCATCGTTGCGCCTCCGCCCCCTGCCAATTGACGGAAAGTCGGCATCGACCGGCTGAAAAAATAGGCCGTTAACGGCCGTAAAAGAGGCACAAGAGAGGTTGGGCTGGAACGTCGGCCCAACCTCTCTGAGCCTTTCCGGACCTCGCGAGAAGACGGGTTGGTTTGCGCGCCTCGCGCTGGCGGTGTTTTTCTGTACTTGCCATTTTCAACAACCCCCGCTACAATGTGCACTCGGTGAATCGTCAATGGTGAATAGTGATTGGTGAATGAGCAGCGATGCGCGATTACCAATCACCAGTTACCAACTACCAGTTGCCAATGGAGTCTCACTATGATTAAAGTTCTCATTACGGACAAACTTGCAAAGGAAGGCATTGACCTGCTGAATCGGATGGGTGGCGTCGAAACCGTCGTCAAGACGGGCATAAAAGAGGACGAGCTGGCGCAGATTATCGGCGACCATGACGGCTTGATCATCCGAAGCGACACGAAAGTGACCGCGAAGGTGCTGAGCCGGCCCGGCAGGCTCAAAGCCATCGCCCGGGCCGGTGTCGGGATCGACAACGTGGACGTCCCCGAAGCCACCCGAAAGGGCATCCTGGTGATGAATACGCCGGGCGGCAACACCCTCAGCGCCGCCGAGCATACGATGGCGTTGATCCTGGCCATGAGCCGGAACGTCGTCTCGGCCTGCAACAGCCTCAAGGGCGGCGCCTGGGATAGAAAAAAATACACCGGCAACCAGTTGAATAATAAGGTGCTCGGCCTGATCGGCCTGGGCAGGATCGGTATGGCCGTGGCGGCAATGGCGCGAGGCTTCAACATGAAAGTCCTGGGCCATGACCCGTTCGCCGCCCCCGCCGACGCGGAAAAACTCGGCATCGAAGTTACCGATGACATCACAAGGATTTTCAAAGAGGCCGACTTCATCAGCGTGCACGTGCCCAAGAACGAGCAAACGCTCAACATGATCGGGGCCGGGCAGATCGCGATGATGAAGCCGACGGTTCGGCTGGTCAACTGCGCTCGCGGCGGAATCATCAACGAGGATGCGCTCTATGCAGCCCTTGCAGAAGAACGTATTGCCGGCGCAGCGCTCGACGTTTTCCCGAAGGAGCCGCCCGAAGATTCGCGCTTCGCGCAGTTCGAGCACTGTATTGTCACCCCCCACCTGGGCGCCAGCACGGAAGAGGCTCAAATCGAGGTCGCCGTCGAGGCGGCCCAAATCCTGGTCGATGCCATCAAAGGCGGGCCCGTGAGAAACGCCATCAACGCCCCATCGACTGCCGGCGGCGTGCCGCCGCTGGTCGGTCGGTACGCCGAGCTTGCCCGTAGGATCGGCACCGTGGTCAGCACCATCGCCCCGGGGCAAATCAAGCGCGTCCAGGTCCAGTACCGAGGCTCGATCGCCGAGCAGAGCATTGAGCCGGTCACGCTCAGCTTTGCGGTCGGGCTACTGCAAAAGCATTTTGACATGCCGCTGAACATGGTCAACACGCCGGTCCTGGCCAAGGAACGAGGCATCAGCATCGACCAGACCAAGAACGCCGACATTAAGGACGTCGCTGCAAGTTTCAGCGCCAAGGTCGTGACCGACAAAGTGACGCGCACCGTCACCGGGTCGATCTTCGGCGGGACCCTGCTGCGGATCATCGAGATCGACGGTTTCAACATCGAAATCACCCCGCAGGGGACGGTGGTGGTCATATTCAATGACGACAAGCCCGGCGTGATCGGCGCCGTTGGAACGCTCTGCGGCAAACATAACATCAATATCTGCACGATGGGCGTCGGCCAGAAACCTGCCGAGCAGAAGGCGATGCTTGCCGTCAGCCTTGACAAGGAACCGGACGCCAGAGCGATTGAAGAGCTCGCGGGGCTTGATTTCGTCAACGAGATTTACGTCTGTAAGCTGGATTGATCCCGGACGCCGGATGTTCCACGGCCAATACCAAACAAGAAATCGCCGAAAGCCTCGAAAAGGCCCCGGACGGGCACGTTGTGCGCCCGATCAATATCAGCGTTCACATCGAGCCGGATACGCCTGAGATGAGAAACAGAAAATAGCCCACGAATCGTAAGTAGTCAGGGCCACCGAGGGCACCGAGCACTCAGAGAAATAGTCAATAATCACTTTGAAACCGCTGATACACGCAGATTAACGCGGATAAAAATGTGTAAATCTGATCGATTCCGTTTCCAGAAATTGTATTTAGACGCAGATTAACACTGGTAAACACGGTATTAAGAGGTGATTAGCATTTGAGGTTCAAGTATTTTCAAATCTGTGTTGCTAACTCGCAACAACTGAAAACTTTTTCCAGATAATTCTGCGAGCTATTTGTAAGTTATTGTGTAATGGGACCTTATATCGTTACGACCGGATTCACTATTTTGGTTCCGGCCGAAGGCCGGGCTGGGTCCATCTGCGTTCATCTGCGGTTCCGTCTCACCGCACTGCGGCTTCCCACCCCAGCCTCGGATAGTCCTTGCCTTCAAGGATCCACCAGATGTCCTCTGCCCCGTTGGCCGTCTCGCCCACGAAGTCTTATTCAGCATTCGGCCTGCGAGGGGGGAGATGGCATGTACAGAACACCCTATTGCTGTGGCGGAACGTCCAATTTACCGTCGTCCGGGGTTTCGTCGGCCAGGTACGCTATCTCGGCCGGGGCAAGAGTCCTGTTGTAGACCCGAAGGTCATCTATCATCCCGTTCCAGAAACAGAAATTACCCCACCAGAAAGGCTCGCGGCCGATCTTGAAAGTGCCCGTCGTGCTACCCAGTAGAGCTGACGTAGCCAACACTCTGTCCAACACACCATTGACGTACGTCGCGATGTAGCTGCCTTTGGAGTAAACACCAGCAACGTGATACCAGACATTCGGTGTCAAAACTGTTCCTCCGGCGACGTCCCTATTGAGGACCCACGAGTTCTCAGGAGTCCGAATTTCAAACTCAACCCTATCGGAATACACTCCCAGCTTGTAGCCGCCAGCCACACCGTCTTGGTTGCCCGCAATTTTCTGGTCAGCCGTGGGTCCGGCGAGTCTGATCCACGCCGAGATCGTGACTGCGTCCGTAATGTTCAAGCTTGGACCAGCCCCGCATTCGACGTAGTCCAAGCCGTTGAACTGAAGAGCGCCCCCAACCTTGCCGGCCGATACCCATGTCGGGTTACCCACGAGGGTGCCATTATTGCCGCTGCCGGAGCTGTCTTGAGCATCGCCATCAAGTTTGTAGTATGCCGCCAGGTTTGAAGTACCAGGATCTGACGTTACGATGTATCCATCGGCTGCCAGACAGGACCTGATGTAGGCTACACCTTGATTGACGATTTCATCACTTACTTCGAAGCCGGCCCAGCGGTACAGCCAGGCGAGATTGTCGTTGGCCAAATACGAGTATAGGGTAGCTGTGCGTTCGCTCTCCGTCTTCAGGAAGTCCATCGTTTGCAGGATTGAACCGAGGTTACGTTCATTGGCATACACCGCCCGGAAGAAATCGCGGTTGACAGCCTGCCCATATCGGGCATCAACGTAAATCCATGGAAAGATATAACGGTCCACTTCGGGCACAACAGTCCCATTCTCTATAGCCGAGAAGAATTGATTGCTGCGGGACTGACGGTGCATTCGAAAGGTTCGCTCTCCATGAATCACCCGTGCCAGGTACATGGCGACGAGATTGGCTTGTGATTCGATCAGTTCATAAATGCTCGGTCGAACGGCAAATCCTTGCTCCGAGAGTTGGCCTACAAGAGAGGCTTGACAGCCATGAACAAACTCATGGTAGAGCACGCCCGTTTGGTCGGCATCTCCGGTCATGTAGAAGCCTGAATATAGGTCGATCCCAAATTGGTCGCCGCTGCAGCCTCCGTAGCCAGGAGCAGCCCCATAGAGAACGTCAAAACGTCCCATGCTCTGTGGTGAAAATGGGCCCGAGTATTCACGGACCAACCACATGTATGCGCACTCGAGGAGTTGAAGGACTTCATTGGCGTATGGCGCTGGATGCGGCGAATGGAGAGTGAAATGAGGGGATTGTCCAGCCAAGTGGCCCTGATGGAGTTGCGTGTCTGGCGAGGGCAGCACGCCACTTGTCGTGATCAGTCCCAATACAGGCGACGAGAATTGATATTCGTATTCGACGGGCCCGCCCTGTTTCATGTCATCGGCTAGTGGATTGTAGAAACCTATGCCTCTGCCCCAGCTATCTTGAACAGGGCCCTCAAATAACACTTGGGTGCCACGTTTTAGTCGTAGAGTGGCCGTACCCCTCACGTCGGAGAGGTAGTTACCCAGGCTGTCCAGAATGTCAATCCAGAAGATGACGTATCCGGGATCCCAACGCAGGATATTTAACTTGGCCTCGAAACTTCCACCAAAGTGAAGCTCGCGCACACCGTTTGGTTCGACGTTCACAAGAAGCGGCACCGAATAACCCCCGTAAACGAGTGACCCATCAGATTGTCTCAGGTGTACAACGGTATGAACCCGATAGAGGCCGGGCATGAGTCGGACTTCAACAGTACCACCAGAGGATGGGACTGAAGGTCCCCAAACGTGGTGATAGGTGACCTCGCTGTCAACTTCATCAAACCAGAAGACCCACACCGTCTCCCCACAGGCCAGTCCCTTGAGGTGAAACCGTACGCATCCCAGTTCTTGCTCGTCCACGACATAGGTGCCTGAACCGTCACCGGAGAAGTCCTGGAAGATAATGTATCCAGGGGTTTCTGCCACGGGTGCACGCATCAAGGAGAGGACACCGTTGACAAAAGGTGTTGTCCACCGCAGTGCCTTCCCTTCATACACGTATCCAGCGTGGTAAGGACCGGTCGGTGAAGGGAAGTTGGTGGGGGTGAACCAACACCACCAGGGTCCCTGCCCAGCAGGCGCAAAGGAAGAGCCGTTGGGATCCACAAAAGCAATCTGAGTTGAATCGGTGCCAATGAGACTCACAGTTGTGTCCTCAGATATGGTGATTCGCTCTGACGCAGCCAGGATTTCGCCAGATGAGGCATAGAAAGTGTAGTCACCAATTGGACCTACAATACGACAAGAACCTGAGGCGTCGGTCCATTCCCAACGGGTAAAATCCCAGGGTTCGCAGTAGGCGAGCACCTGCGTATAGCCCATTGGGTTGTTCTCTGCGTCAACCACCGAGACTACAATGGTAACGAGCTTGGTTTGGACCGAGATCGGTTCGCTGAAGACCCAATGCCCGCTCGGCGGTGCCAGCGGCCCCCACTGGTTTGGGTCGCTGCTACCGGTGACAAAATCCTGAACCATAGCAATCTGATTCGGGTCGTCCATCGTACCACTGCCGCCGTATCCACCCTGGGCGGACCAACTGACGAGGCAAATTGCCACAAGTAACTGGATTGTCCTCGAGATTCGTGAGTTTCTCGGCGTCATCATGCTTCAATCTCCTCCGGCCACCTTTCGGGGCCATAGAACAAACGCCTCGCTTTTCAATTGCCAAAATAAACGGAACGAATTGAACGGATGAGACAGAAACTCCTCACTTGCCAATCGTGATTATAGCGGAGCTTGCGCATGGCGTCAAGTGCAAAACCGCAGAAATGCCCCCGCTCGCTTGCAGGGACAAGGGCAGTGTTGGTCTGTCTTCTGTGTTCTGTATTCCTGGCCTTTTGTTCCGATAAGAAGACTCTTTGGTTTCCCTCAAGAAGATGCTCAAAAAAACGCCTAAAACAGAGCCGGTTTCTGTCCGACATACGTATTATGATACAGCCTCGAAACAGAATCCTGGCGGTCGATGACGATCCTATTGATATTGCAAACGTGCAGAAGCTGCTGGGCAGAGATTACGATCTGAAGACAGCGACAACGGGTGAAGAGGCCCTTGAGATCGCCGCCGAGTTTCGGCCCGATATTATCCTTCTGGATAACATGATGCCGGGCCTCGACGGCGGAGAGGTTTGCCGCCACGTGCGCGCGGATACCAAGCTTCGCCATACGAAGATAATCATGGTATCCGGCAAGTCGCTGGTTTGCGAGCGCGTCCAAGCCTACCAGGCAGGCGCCGACGACTACATCACCAAGCCCTTCGACAAAGACGAGCTGTTAGCGAAAATCCGGGTCTATCTGCGTCTAAAATCGGTCGAGGAGCTTGACCAGTTCAAGGGCAACGTCTTGACGCTGCTCAGCCACGAGGCACGTACGCCGCTCAACAGCCTCCTCGGGCCGGCCGAGATGCTGATGTCCGAGGACCAGATGGACGCCGAAGAACGCAAGCTGCTTATCGAGATGGTCTATTCCGCAGCCAAACGCCTGCACCGCTTCTTTGAAAACGTCATGCTGCTCAGCTCCCTCAAATCCGGGAAGTGGCAGTTCAACCCGGCGCCGACGAGTCTGTGCGACCTCGTGCGGGAGGCGATTGCCGAAATGGCGGCGCAAGCCGCGGAGCAAAACGTGGAAATCGAGGAGATTTTTGCGGGCGACCCATCGGCCTGCCTCGACCGCGAGCAGATCAAAAGAACTCTCAAGGCGATACTCGAGAACGCGATCCGCTTCAGCCCACCTGGCGCGGGCGTTCGCATCTGCGTATCCGGGGATGATACCGAGGCGTGCGTCAGTGTGACCGATCAAGGCGAAGGGATCGATGCCGATTACTTGCCGCATGTCTTTGAGGAACTCTCGGATCCCGACATTGACCACCACTCCCGGGGGCAAGGGTTGAGTTTAGCCATCGCCCGCCAGGTCATGCTGCAACACAACGGCACCATCAGTGTCGAAAGCACTAAAGGCGCCGGCGCGACTTTCACCGTCCGATTGCCCGCGATGGCAGCCTCCGAAGCCACGGTTTGCCAAGGCTCACCCCGTTAGGAAAGAGCCGGTACGATTGACTGGAAGGCGCGCGACGGCGGAGATTCCAACCCAGTCTTCAAATTTGCCTCATCCCGAACATTTTCCAGCCGGATAATACTTCAACGACTTTCGTGTTAATTGTCGATAACCAGTGTATAATTGGTTCCTGCCAACAACCTCTTTGGAAAGGATTCTGTCTTATGTCATTTGCAGAGCAAGTGCTCAATCGGACCCGGCCCGAAAGCGTTCACGATATTATCTCCCGGCCCGAACGCCAGTGTTACACTCCTTCGCCCGTGGATTGGAGAGACCACGTGCTCTATTTTCTGTTGGTGGATCGCTTCAGCGACGCGAGGGAAAACATGCGTCCGCTGCTGAACCGCAGCGACCTTGAAGCCGGCCGGCGCAGATGGCCTGACGGCCGGCCCTGGCGGTGGGATGAATGGGCGCACTCCGGAGCCCACCGCTGGCAAGGCGGGACCATCAAAGGCGTGCAATCGAAGCTCGGTTACCTCAAAGGCCTCGGCGTGACGACAATATGGCTCAGCCCCGTGTTCAAACAGCGAGGGCATTTGGACACCTATCACGGGTACGGCATTCAGGATTTTCTCGACGTGGATCCGCGATTTGGGACCCGCCGGGACCTGGCCGATTTGGTCGCCGCCGCCCACGGCGAAGGTTTGTACGTCATTCTCGATATTGTTTTCAATCACTCAGGCTCCAATTGGCTCTACCCGCCCGATACCCCCGGGGGAATGTATGAAGCCGTCTATAACCCGACCGGGCGGTATCCCTTCGGCGCCTGGCGTGACGGCTGGGGCGAGCCCGCCTCCGATATCGCATCGGCGGATGACGGCGTCTGGCCGACCGAATTGCAGCACGCAGACTGCTATACACGAGCGGGGACGGGTGATATGAGCAAAGGCCGCATCGACGATCCGGACGCCGAGCACAAACGCTCCGATTTTTGCGACCTGCGGGATTTCGACCTCGACCGGCCCTATGTACTGAGTGACATTTCGCGCTGCTACAAGTATTGGATCGCTCTAACGGACTGCGACGGGTTCCGCATCGACACGCTCAAACACGTCACGGACGAACAGGCTCGCAATTTCTGCGGAGCCATCCAGGAATTCGCCGCCAACCTCGGAAAGCAGAATTTCTTCCTGGTCGGCGAAATCGCGGGCGGAGATTATGCCCAGGATTACTATCTGCACTCACTGAACCGGAACCTGACCGCCGTGCTGGACATCGGAGAAATGTGCCCGATCCTGAGCGGGGTGGCCAAGGGTCTCAGATCGCCGAAAGATTATTTCGGCGGTTTCAATCCGAACGCCAAGGGCATGGGGTCGCATCGTAATCTGGGCCAGCGGCACGTCTCCATCCTCGATGACCACGATCACGTTTATGGCGATAAGATTCGATTTTCGAGCGAAGCCTCGTGCAAGCACCAGGTAGCAGCGGCTGTGGCCCTTCAGCTTTTCACACTCGGTATTCCATGTATCTATTACGGAACGGAGCAGGCGCTGGCCGGCCCGGAGCCTGTGGAGCGGGAGTGGCTGCCAGCATGGAAACGCTCGGATTGCTATCTTCGTGAGGCCATGTTCGGCCCCGAGCATCCGAGGGCGTCGGGAACAACTGGTCTGCACGAGCCGGATGTGAACCTGCCGGGCTTCGGGCCTTTTGGGACGGCAGGCCGGCATTGCTTCGATGATAACCATCCGGCCTACCGGCGCATTGCAGCGGCTGCATCCATCCGGCAGAAATATCCCGCCCTGCGCAGCGGCCGGCAGTATCTTCGCGGCATATCTTTCCTGAACAAACCGCTTGACGTTTACGGGCCGGGCGAAATCATCGCCTGGTCGCGCATCCTGGACGATGAAGAATTGCTCTGTGTGCTCAACGCCCACGGGACCGAGCAACGCGGCGCCGACGTGGTCGTGGATGCCAGTCTGAATCCTGCCGAGACCGGCACTATGACGGTCGTTCTCAATACCGCTCAGGTAGCCGAGGCGGCGAGATTCTCAGGACTGCACCCCGCAGGCTCCACGGTCCCGGTGAACAGGACGGATGACGGTCGAGCGTTCGTAAGAATCCAAAACGTCCCGCCGGCAGAGGTCCTCGTGCTTGCAAACCATCCTTAGCCGATTCACGACAATACTGGGCTTTACAGCCGCGCGGCGAACAGGTAATATACCGTTTTTCTCGGATCGGCAAGAATTGGCCCGCCGCCCCGCCTCGCGGCGGAAGACGCGGGGGCCGGAAAGGCCGGTAATCATTATGAATTTTGAAAGTTTTTTCAATCCAAAGTCCGTCGCGATAGTCGGGGCCTCACGCCAGAAAGGCAAGGTCGGCTATGAAATCATGGCGAACATGATTGCGGCCGGCTATCAGGGCCGGATTTTCCCCGTCAACCCTCGGGCGGATATGATTGAGGGAATCAGGTGCTATCCCGACCTTCAGTCAGTCGGCCAGGTTCCAGAGCTGGTGGTCATCATCGTGCCAGCCAAGATCGTCCCGGCGGTGATGCGCCAGTGTGCAAAGATCAAGGTCAAATCAGTCATCATAATCACCGCCGGCTTCAAGGAAGTCGGCAGAGAAGGAAAAGAGCTCGAGGATCAGGTGATTCAGATCGCCAAACAGGGCGGCATCAGAGTCATCGGCCCCAATTGCCTCGGCGTCGTTGTCCCGGCGAACAAGCTTAACGCCAGTTTCGCCGGAGATATGCCCGCCGAGGGCGTGACGGGATATGTCTCGCAGTCCGGGGCGCTGCTGGCCGCCGTTCTCGATATGGCCAACGCAAAGGGCATCGGCTTCAGCAAGCTTATCAGTGTGGGCAACAAGGCGGATGTTGACGAGCTTGACGTCATACGAGCCCTGGCCGAGGACCCGGACACCAAGGTCATCGCCGGATACCTCGAAAGTATCACGAACGGCAATGTCTTTGTGACCCAGGCGGAGGCCATTTCAGCCCAAAAACCGATATTGCTGATGAAACCGGGCGGCACGGAAGCCGGCGCAAGAGCGGCGGCTTCACACACCGGCAGCCTGGCGGGAAGCGACACGGCTTACGAATGTGTCTTTGAACGCGCCGGAATCATCCGCTGCGATTCGCTCAAAACGCAGGTGGACTATCTCCAGGCCTTCGCCAACCAACCGCTGCCCGTCGGCAACAAGATCGCCGTGATTAGCAACGCCGGAGGGGCCGGAATTATGGCGGCCGACGCCATTGAGCGGCGAGGTCTTACATTTGCCAACCTCTCGTCCGATACCGTCGCAAGGCTGGCCAGTGATTTGCCGCCTGCCGCGAGTCTGCATAATCCGGTTGATGTCCTGTGCGACGCGGTCGCCGGGCGGTACGAATTTGCACTCAGCGCCGTCCTGGACGACCCGAACGTTGATATCGCTTTAGTGCTTCTGACCCCCCAGGCCATGACGGAGCCCGCCGCCACAGCCAGAGCCGTTGTCAAAATCGCCGGCCAGAAAAAGGGCAAGCTCATCCTCGCCTGCTTCCTCGGAGCCAGCAAAATGGAAGAGGCGACAAACATTCTGCAGGAAGGGAAAATCCCCTGCTACGACTCCCCGGAAACAGCGGTCAGAACGGTTAAAGTGATGACCGACTACGTCCGATGGCGCGCCAGACCGAAACGCATCGTCGAGCTTTTCCGCGTGAACCGTCGAAAGGCCGAAACGACGATTGAAAAACACCTGCGGCAGGGGGACTATCAGATAGGCGAAGTGGGATCGAAGGAGATTCTTGAGGCCTACGGCTTCACCATACCAAGAGCCTCCGCCGCAACCACGCCCGAGCAGGCCGCCAACATCGCCCAACAGTTGGGGTTCCCCGTCGTGCTGAAAATCTGGTCCACGCAGATCGTGCACAAAACAGACGTCGGGGGAGTCAAGCTGGGCCTCCAGACCCCGGAGGAAGTCATGGACGCCTTCGATCTGGTCATGTATCGCGTCTCCAAGAGGCTGCCCGACGCGACGATCCTCGGCGTCCTCGTTCAGGAGATGGTTAAGAAAGGGGTAGAAGTGATCCTCGGCATGAAGCGCGACCCGCATTTCGGTCCTCTGATGATGTTCGGCATGGGAGGCGTGATGGTCGAGGTGCTCAAAGACGTGTCCTTTTACCTGGCGCCGTTGACGGCTGAAGAGGCAAAGCAAATGCTCGTGAGCACCAAGACCTATCAGATGCTCAAGGGCGTGCGCGGACAGCAGGGTGTGGACATCGAGACCGTCGCCCAGGGACTGCAACGCCTCTCACAATTAGCTACCGAATTCCCCCAGATTCAGGAGGTGGACATCAACCCCTTTGTCGTAGGCCCCAAAGGAACAACGCCTATCGCCGTTGACGCCAGAATGAGCCTGAGACGGCCGTAGGCTTGGAAAGGGCCGTTTTGAATCATGAGTCTTGAGAATTTCTTCAATCCGAAATCCGTCGCCATTGTAGGCGCCTCTGGCCAGAAGGGCAAGGTCGGCTATGAGATCCTGAAGAATATGATCGACGCCGGCTACAAGGGTAAGATATTCCCCATCAATCCCAAGAGCGAAACGATCGAGGGGCTGAAATGCTATGCGGACCTTGCGGCGGTGGGGCAGACCCCCGACCTTGTGATCATCATCGTCCCGGCGAAGATCGTGCCGGGGATCTTGCAGCAGTGCGCGCAAGTCGGCGTCAAATCAGTCATCATCATCACGGCGGGTTTCAAGGAGGTCGGCAAAGCGGGCAGAGAGCTGGAAAACCAGATCGTCCAAATCGCCCGGCAGGCCGGCATCCGGATCATCGGGCCGAACTGTCTGGGCCTGATCGTCCCCGCGAACAAGCTGAACGCCAGCTTCGGCGGGAACCTCCCTGCCGCCGGTGCCATAGGGTATCTCTCGCAATCGGGGGCCTTGCTGACCGCCATTCTTGACATGGCCAACGCGAACGATATCGGCTTCAGCAAGCTCGTGAGCATAGGCAATAAGGCGGACGTGGACGAGCTGGATGTCATAGAAGCTCTGGCTTCGGACGAGGATACCAAGGTCATCGCCGGCTATCTCGAGAGCATCGCCAATGGAAATCAGTTTGTCAGAGAAGCAGAGGAAATCTCCCACGATAAGCCGATCCTGCTGATAAAGGCGGGCGCCACAGAAGCGGGCGCCAAGGCCGCTTCCTCGCATACCGGCAGCCTGGCCGGCGCTGAAGCCGCTTACGAATCCGCGTTTGAACGCGCGGGAATCATTCGCTGCGGCTCGATAGGACAGCAGTTTGATTATGCCCAGGCGTTTGCCAACCAGCCGCTTCCCGCCGGGCCGAGCGTTGCCGTGATCACAAACGCAGGCGGGCCGGGGATTATGGCGGCCGACGCCATCGAACAACAGGGGCTTACCTTTGCCAGGCTGACCAACAAGACCATTGAGAAACTGTCCTCCGGGCTTCCGGCGGCGGCGAATCTGTACAATCCAGTCGATGTTCTGGGAGATGCCCTCGCCGACCGGTACGAATTCGCCCTTGACGCCGTGCTCGACGATCCCCATGTGGACACTGTGCTGATCCTGCTGACTCCCCAGGCCATGACCGAACCGGCGGCTACCGCTGAGGCAATCGTCAGAATCGCCCGCAAGAAGCCGCAAAAGCCGGTTCTCACTTGTTTCCTCGGAGCCGACAAGATCAAACAAGGGGTGAGAATCCTGCGTCAGGGCGGAATCCCCCAGATTGATGCTACAGAACGCGCGGTCGAAACAATCAAGGTCATGGCCGATTATGCCCGATGGCGCTCCAGGCCCAAACGCGTCGTGAGGCTCTTCCCGGTGAACCGCCGGAAGGTGGAAAACATCGTCGAAAGACATCTGCGGCAGGCCCTTCGAGAAATCGGCGAGACCGAGTCAAAGGACATACTCGAAGCGTACGGCTTTGCCACACCGAAAGGCTCCATCGCAACGACCGCCGAGCAGGCGGCCGGCATTGCCGAGCAGCTCGGATTCCCCGTCGTGCTGAAGATCTGGTCGCCGGACATTCTGCACAAGTCGGACGTGGGCGGAGTTCAAATCGGCCTCAAGAGCGTCAAGGAGGTGAAAGACGCTTTCGACCTGATGATGTACCGGATACCCAAGAAGCTGCCCGACGCCGATATTCTCGGCGTGCTGGTGCAGGAAATGTGCAGCGGGGGCAGAGAAGTCATCCTTGGCATGAAGCGGGACCCTCACTTCGGGCCATTGATGATGTTCGGCATGGGTGGAACAATGGTCGAAGTGCTCAAGGACGTGTCCTTCTACCTGGCGCCGCTGACGGCTGAAGAGGCAAAGCAAATGCTCGTGAGCACCAAGACCTATCAGATGCTCAAGGGCGTGCGCGGCCAGGAGGGCGTGGACATAGGCGCCATCGCAGAAGGGCTGCAACGACTTTCGCAATTAGTCACGGAATTCGCTCAGATTCAGGAGCTGGACATCAATCCGTACGTTGTCGGTCCTGAAGGCACGATACCGATTGCGGTCGATGCCAGAATCAGCGTAGAGCAGGTTTAGAGAGAAACGTCATCATGCAGGAATTCGACTGGAAACAGAAGTATCAAGACAAAATCGGCACCGCGCCGGCGGCCATGAAGCTGGTTAAATCAGGCAACAGTGTATTCATAGGAACCGGCTGCGCCCAGCCGCAGCATCTTGTGAACACCCTGGTCGAGTATTCCAGCAAGATCTACGACGCCCATATCATTCACCTCTTGACGATGGGAACGGCCCCCTACGCCGACGAGAAATTCCACGAGAAGTTCAAGATGAACAGCTTCTTCATCGCCGAGAACGTCCGGGACGCCTTTGCCAGGGGAATCGGAGACTATACGCCCATCTTCCTGTCGGAGATACCGCTCGAATTCGAGACCGGGCGAATCCCCGTCGATGTCGCTCTGATCAGCGTGACCCCTCCCGACGTCAACGGCCTGTGCAGCCTCGGCGTCTCTATAGATATCGTCAAATCCGCCGCCGCCAACGCCAAGTACGTGATCGCCCAGGTCAACAGCCGTATGCCGCGAACGTTCGGCGATTGCTTCGTCCACGTCAATACCATCGACGTGCTGGTCCCCCATGACGAGGAGATTGTCGAGATCCCGATACCGGAACCGAATGAAACATTACGCCGTATCGGCCAGAACATCGCCCGGCTGGTGGACGACGGCAGCACAATCGAGTGCGGCATCGGGCGTATCCCGCAGGCCCTGGCCGAGTTCCTCAAAGACAAAAAGGACCTCGGCGTTCATACGGAGATGTTCAGCGACTGGATCATCGACCTGATCGAGTGCGGTGCGATCACCTGTGCCAAGAAAACGCTCAACCGAGGCAAGATCATTGCCAGCTTCTGCATGGGCTCGAGGCGCTTGTACGATTACATTGACAACAATCCCTTCTTCGAGTTCTATCCCACCGAATACGTCAACGACGTTCTTGTCATCGGTCAGCACGAGAAGATGGTCGGCATCAACGTCGGACTCGAAATCGATTTGACGGGCCAGGTCTGCTCGGATTCATTGGGTTATAAATTCTACAGCGGTATCGGCGGACAGGTCGATTTTATGCGCGGTTGTGCGCGCAGCAGAGGGGGCAAAGCCATCATCGCGATGCCCTCCACGGCGAAAGACGGAACGATTTCCAGGATTGTGCCGCGTCTGACCGAAGGCGCGGGCGTGGTCACCACGCGGGGCGACGTCCACTATGTCGTCACCGAATACGGGATCGCCTACCTGCACGGCAAGAGCATCCGACAGCGAGTGCTGGACCTGATCCACATCGCGCATCCCAAGTTCAGAAAGGAGCTCATCCAGGCCGCAAAGAGCCAGAACTACATCTACGAGGACCAGATCGAGCTGTCCTGGGACCAGGTCACCTATCCGGAAGAGCTGGAGCGATACGACACATTGCGGGACGGCACTGAAATATTCTTCAGACCGATCAAACCCACCGACGAGCCGTCGCTCTCGGAAATGCTGTACTCCCTGAGTGAGAAATCGGTCCGGACTCGCTACATGATCCATACAATGGCGTTTCCCCACAAGGACATCCAGCGGCTCACGAATATCGACTACAAGCAGGACATCGCCATCGTCGGCGTCGTTCCCCGCGTTTCGGGCGAGGAAATCGTGGCCATCGCCCAGTATTTTCTCGATCCGAAGACCCAATCCGCGGAAGTGGCCTTTCTCGTGCAGGACGAATGGCAGCGAAAGGGCATGGGGACGTTCCTGCTGGACTACGTCACGCAGATTGCCAGGCAGCGCGGCGTCAAGAAATTCTGGGCGAAGGTGCTGCCGAACAATGAACCCATGCTGACCATTTTTCACAACTCAGGCTACAAGATAAACACTGAATTCGACGGCGACGCGTACGGCATTTCTTACGATTTGACTAAATCCGAATAATCAGGAGTCACTTTGGCCGCCAGGAAAGCTATCTTCATCTATTCACCGGAGCTGGAGAAATATCATTATCCGCCGGAGCATCCGTTCAATACGGTCCGCGCAAAAAAAGCCCGCGAAACGATAAACTCTATGGGACTGCTTTCGAGAAGCAACGTGCGCGAGGTCCCGCCGGTGCCCGCCGACAGGATCGTGCTCAAGAAGTTCCACTCGGCCCGGTATCTGCACGCCTTGAAGAGTACCTCGCAGGGGCGTTGGGACGCCGAGGCCCTCGAGATGGGAATCGGCACACAGGATTGCCCGGTTTTCCCCGGGCTGTACGAGTACGCGGTCCTGGCCGCCGGCGGCACGCTCGTGGCCGCCAAGCAAATCCTCGCGGGAGACGCCGAGATCGCGTTCAATCCGTCGGGTGGATTCCATCACGCGGGCCCCGAGCGGGCCTCGGGCTTTTGCTATATCAACGACGTGGCCCTTGCGTGCATGGTGCTGGCCGAACGGGTAAAGCGAGTCTTGTATCTCGACGTGGACGTCCATCATGGCGACGGCGTGGCCTACGCCTTCTACGACCGCTCGGACGTGATGACCATATCCTTCCACCAGGACCCCAGGACGCTCTTTCCCGGAACGGGATTCGCCGATGAAATCGGAACGGGCCAGGGCAAAGGCTACTGCGTGAACGTTCCGCTTCCGGTGGGGACGTACGATGAGGTCTATCTCAGGGCGTTTGAAGCGATCGCGCTGCCCTTGATCAAGGCTTACAATCCCGATGTTTTCGTCTTCGAGCTTGGCGCCGATGCGCTGGCGGGCGATCCTCTGGCCCATTTGCAGTTGACTAATAACGTCTATGCCGAGATTGTCCACCACCTGCTGAGCTTCAACAAGCCCGTCGTCGCCACCGGCGGAGGCGGCTACAACGTCGATAACACCGTCAGGGCCTGGGCCCTGGCCTGGAGCATCTTCTGCGGCGCCGACGCCGGCCAGCACCTGGGTCAGGCCATTGGAGGCGTCCTGCTCGAAAGTACCGAATGGCAGGGAGGATTGCGGGACCGGGCGATTGCCGTCAGCGAATCGCAGCGCCAGACCGTCGTCCCTGCGGTGGAAGCAACGATAGAAACAATCAAGTCAACCGTCTTCCCAATCCACGGGCTTTAGGTGAAATAGACTTCGGCACGCAAAGCCTCTGCCCGACTTTCCTCTGGCAGGCCCCCTTCCGTCAGACCAAATGGATCAGACCGTGTCACAGCAGAAAGTGTGGAATTTCACGGGGAATAAGTTTGACATTGTGGTGTGGCTGTGCTTCAATCCTGCCAGGTGAGCAGCAAGTCTGGCGCCACCAGCAAGGAGCGGTCCAGATGGCAGGTCCTCAAGAGGACGGGTCGGGAAGTCCAAAGAAGGCAGACGCTTCGGCCGGCCGTGTAGCCGGCCTGTGTGAATCTATCCATTTCAACCTGTAAACGGAGGTGTACAATGAAAGAGCAAGTTCGTGCCAACCAAACCAGTCGGCGTGAGATCCTGAGGCTCTCCGGGATGGGCGTGCTCGGCGGCGTGGCGGCCAACGCCCTGACACCGGGCAAGGCCCAAGCCGAAGACCAGCCAATCAACGTATCCTACGCCTCATGGATTCACGGCCACAGTATGCAGATCGAGTATCCGGACCGGATTGCTGGCCAGGATCGCATCGGTTGGTGCGCCTGGGTCGAGGGCAAGCCCGGCACCAACAACTGGTTCCACTTTGCAGTCCCCACGCCGGTGATCATCAACGACAGGCGTATGCAGGTTGACTCGGTCATGCTCATCTTCAAGACCGGGTCCGTCGATGCCTTCATACGAGACGTACACGTCTATGATGGCCCGTGGAGAATTGCCGTGTTCGACCTTATCAACCTGTCCGGGGACCAGCCCCTTGTGCGCCTGGTATTGCCGGGTGCGCCGCCGATCGGGCAGGGGCTTGGAATCTCCGTGGGCGTCGGTTTTGGCGTGGAGGCGATGGACCATACCATGGAGTTCTACTCCGCCGGCTGCGACTTCGTGAACCGGCCAGTCGTCGTTCCGCCCTTGCCATAATGACGACTCGCTGTATGCCGCGACGTGGGATATCAAGAGGGCAGGCCAAAAGGGCATTAGGCAATCAGAGCATCAGGAAAAAGTGTTGTGCCTCATCCTGGTATCCTGATAGCCTGATGCCCGCTACCTGATAACCTTGTTCCCTGGTACCCGGTGTCTGGCTGCTGCTTTTTCCTTGCTTCGCCCGACCAATTCACCTAAAATCATTTTCGGCGTTTGTTTGCGGAAAAAGTTTGGTCTCTCAAAGAAGACGATATGTCCGTTAGCGATGATAGAAGAGTAGCACGCATCGTTAGACGCTGGATTGACATTGTTGTGTTATCCATTGTCGTGCTCTTGGTTTTCCTTGCAAGCAAACCCCTTATTGACAAACTCGGCAATCTGGCTACTCGCCTTGCACAGAATAATGGTGTAGTCTTCAGTATTCTGGCGGTAATATTCCTTGTTGCCGCCGTTTGGATAATATTGTGTCGAATGGGAGTAACGCATTTCGGCCGGGACGATGACTCACGCATAAGAACGTTCGTCTCATGGCCACCTATTTGGCTGAGCATCATCATATTTCTGCACTCCCTATCGATTTCGCCAGATTACACTTTAGTCCAAAGCACAGAAATGAGTGCTATTTTCTTAACAGGCCTACTCATGGGCTTTGTCATAGCCGCAGTAAGCAAACGGTTGAGTGTAGAGAAGAAAGATGACATCCCACAACGCCAGACAACCGAAAGCTTCCACAAGCTCAGTAAGGACCCTGAGAAACTACTTGCATGGGTTCAGAGAGAAGAAGCCATTACAGAACCGTCTCAAGACAGTTTCGATATGTCTGTACAGGCAAGGAATATGAGCAGATTATTGCTGCAAAACCCGTTGAAAACGATAGCATTAGTCGGTGAATACGGCAGCGGGAAAAGCAGCATTCTCAATATGGTTGATTACTACCTGAAGCCTGAAAATCGCGCCGGATTGAGTCAAACAAATGAAAATGACAAAGATGATTTCGTGGACCAAGAAGTTGATATCATTATCTGCAGAGTAGATGGCTGGGGATTTGCTGAGGGCTCGACGGCTGAGCATATATTGGAGTGTGCCGTTAATGAACTCGGCAGACACGTTGATGTTTCAGGGTTGCGCACCATTCCCGGGCAATACATGGCAGCAATGGATTCCAGCGGTAACGTCCTTCTTAAAATAATTGCTGCGCTGGCGACCTGCTGGAAAAGCCCTCTGGACATTCTTAAACGGATGGATAGTGTATTAATCGCGATTGATAAGCGGCTGATTATTTTCCTTGAAGATGTGGACAGAAACAAGAACGACGCGGTGTTCTTCAATGAAATAGCTGCACTTTTGGATACCCTGCGCAAGTTGGAACAGGTCTCATTTCTGCTTGCAATAGGCCAAAAATACGATGCCGAGGAAGTTTTAATCAAGACTGCCGAACATGTCGAGAACGTACCGAGACTGAACCGCTTGGATGTTATTAATAGCTTGGAAACCTTTAGATCAGTTTGTTTAGAACAATCCAAAGAGAAGCTCGCCCTTTTGCCTGAGAGGGAGGAAAAGGACCGAATTGGATGGACCAGGAACGCTGTGATACGATATGCAGCAGAGATTGATGAGAAAATGTCTGATCCTATTGATGCAATATCGGAATTAACCAATAACCCGAGGGTGCTAAAGCATGCGTTGAGAAAAACACTGACGGCTTGGGAAAAACTTGTAGGAGAAATAGACTTCGATGATCTGTTGATTGTCAATGTACTAAAAACAGTTGATGAGAGGATATTTTCATTCATAGATAAAAATATTTCCCCACTAAAATACCTCTTGAACGGTCGCGATGAGAAAGGAATAGGCGAACTGAAGAATACACTTCAAGAAGAATTTCAGTCTGCAACCAAGGATTGTAGATATGATGTGGAAGCTGCCAAGGAACTGCTAAGAGTATTGTTCCCGGTGCTATTCAGTGAGCGTTCCCATGATAGTCTGTATAAAGAATCTATGCTGACCTATCAACATGTGACGAGCGAAGGGCCGACAAACTATTGGGAGCGGATCAAACGCGGTGAACTTTACGATAATGAAATTCCCGATTGTGAGATATTGAGGGCGTTGAGACGGTGGAATGAAGACTTCGAGAGCAAGGCATTCAGAAACCTGGAAATGGTCGAAGCTTTTTCCAAAGATAAGAGAGTCTATCCAAAGGCCCAACAGTTTAAGAAAGTCATCAGCCGTGACTGCTTGCAGAGCGCGGGAGCAAAGCAGTTCGGCATAACACTCAAAGAATATGGCTATAAAGCAAGCAGAGAAGTTTGTCCGGCTGTCAACCAATGGTTTACCCTGGGGCCGGAGCAACGTGACAACCAATGGCAGCAATGGCTGTTCGATGAAATAAAGAAGGCACTTCCCATTAGCCTGCAGTATGCCACCGACCTTTATCATTTCTGGTACAGTCCAGAACGAAACCAGGAAGGCACATTGCGCGCAAAGGTTGTTGAAGCCGCTAAGAAGATTTATGAAAAGGACCCTGCACTATTGGCTAAAGTATTAGACCCTAACTACATATGGAGTGGATTTGAGTTTATTGATAACTTTATGGAAAAGGGGAGCGATGGTCGCTTTTACCTTAAGCAATGGTCGTGGCTTGGGGAGCGATTGATAAAAGCCGCGAATGAAAATTCACAGGTAATTGGCGTTCACACTGCAGCAATGCTCTGTATTTACCCCGCCTACAATCGAGAGAAGGGAATAGAATTTAATGACGAATTTCAACAACAAGATCTCGAGCAAATTTTCACAGGCAACAATGACGCAGTAATGAAATTACTTTTGCTGGAAGGAGTCGATATAGAAAAGTACGATGAACAATCTAAGAAAGTGCTTTACCGTGCTCAAGCTGAAGCAAAGAAATGGCTAAATCAGAATAGTGTGTAATCATGAAGGCTTGATAGGAACAGATCCAATTTGAAGGAAAATGTCACGCCGTGATAACTGCGGGTGCGCCCGTATTAACCAGCGGTCATTCCGGCCGGAGTCCCAACGCAAGTCAGGCTGCGCGGAGGAATCTATTTTCAATAGATCTCTCCATTCCGCCTTCGGCTTCAGTCGAGATGACACCTCCTTTTGCCGGCCCGAAATGGTGGGGCACAGTCCCACCCTACAATTTTCCAATACCATCTCGCTAAACGTCGTGCGCTTCGGGTTTGTGGTGCGGCGGCTTGATGAGGAACGTCATGGCGCCCCCGACGATCAACAGGACACCGGCGAGGACGAACGAAGAGGCGTAGCTCTTGCTCGCACTGCCGGCCACGAGCGTCTGCTGCACACGGCTGAAGACGAATCCCCCGACGCCCCAGGCCGTGAAGAGCAAGCCGTAGTTGACGCCGAAGCTCTTGAGCCCCCAGAGGTCCTTGGCGAAGGAAGGGAACAGCGACAGGTTGGCCCCGTAGTTGAAGCCGATCAGGGTAGCGATCAGCACGATGACGACACCGGCCATGTCCGTGGAGCCGGTCACCGGGATGGCGACGAACATCAGGATCGCCTGGCACAGCAGCACAATCATCAGCGCCCAGCGACGGCCGATTTTGTCAGATAATACTCCAGCCCCGATGCGCCCGGCCGCATTGCCGATGGCCATCACGGCCACCGCGACGAAGGCGTAGTCCCCCATGCTCTTTTTGGCCATGGGGCTGATGCTGCTGATGACCATCAGGCCGGCGCCGGAGCCAATGAGGTAGAGCACCCAGAGCAGCCAGAATGGAAGTGTCCGCAGCATCTGCGTGGGCGTGCTGCTGGCGGCGGCCGGTTTGGCCGGACCGCTCTTGGCGGCCACGACGTACCCAGCGGGCGGATTGACCAGCAATTGTGCCAGCCCGCACACGATAACGAAGAAGGCGATACCGAAGATCAGCATTGAGGTCTGCAAACCATAAAGAGCAAGCAGCTTCTGAGAGGTCGGCGCCAGATATACCGGCGCCAGGCCGAACCCCGCGACGACCAGCCCGGCAATCAGGCCGGTCTTGGACGGCGGGAACCATTTCAGCGCGGGCGGCGTCGCCGAAGAGTAGCCGAACCCGATCCCCGTCCCGACGAGGACGCCGAAGCCCAATACCCACACCGCGTAGTTGTTCGTGCGCGAGATGAGAATCAGCCCGATGGCGACCAGCAGGCCGCCAATGGAGGCGGTCAGACGCGGTCCGAACTTATCCTGGCAACGTCCGGCGAGAATCATGGCGAACGCGAACACCAGGCAGCACAGCGCGTAGGGGTCATTGAGCCGTGAGCCCGCCCAGCCGAAGTCTTTCTCAATCGCTCCTTTGAACATGCTCCATGTGTACAGCACGCCGAGGGCCAGGTTGATGCCCATACCTGCGAACGTTACGCGCCAGCCGTGATTCGTGGCATGGCCATCTTGGGCGTGTTTACTCACGGGCTGGAAGCCCGTGTTACTGGTCGTCCGCGGCAATGTCATTTGCTCAGCCATTCTCAATGAGCCTTTCATTTGAAAAAATGGCCGAATGTACACTGTCATGCACATTCGGCCCAACCTGTACGGTTAATCCATTTACCGCTATTTTCCGGCCGGGCTGTTTGTTTAGCCCCGGCCTTTGATCAGGGCTTCGACCACGCTTGGATCAGCAAGCGTTGTGATATCCCCGAGGTTTTTAGTGTCCTTTTCGGCAATCTTTCGCAGGATTCGCCGCATGATTTTGCCCGAGCGGGTCTTCGGCAGCGCCGGAGCGAACTGAATCGCCTCGGGTACCGCGATGGCCCCGATTTCCTTCCGCACGTGCAGAGCGAGCTCTTTCTTGAGGTCCTCGCTTTCCTCTATCCCTTCTTTCAAGGTCACGTAGGCATACAGACCCTGGCCCTTGATTTCGTGCGGCATCGGCACGACCGCCGCTTCGGCCACTTTTTCGTGACTCACAAGGGCGCTCTCAACTTCCGCCGTCCCGATACGATGGCCTGAGACGTTGACCACGTCGTCGATCCTGCCCATGAGCCAGTAGTCGCCGTCCGGGTCGAGACGGCAGCCGTCGCCGGTAAAGTAAACGTTCTCGAATATCGTGAAGTACGTGTCAATGAACCTCTCGTGGTCACCCCACATCGACTTCATCATGCCCGGCCAGGGCCTGCGGATGCACAGCTTGCCGCCTTCGTTGACGTTGCACTCGGTGCCGTCGTCGCGCAGGATCACGGGATCGACGCCGAAGAAAGGCCGGCTGGCACTGCCCGGCTTTAGCGTGTGCGCCCCCGGAAGAGGCGTAATCAGGATGCCCCCGGTTTCGGTCTGCCACCAGGTATCGACAATGGGACAGCGACTGCGGCCAATCTTCTCGTAGTACCATATCCAGGCTTCCGGATTGATCGGCTCGCCCACGGTCCCGAGGACTCTCAACGTGTCCAGCTCGTACTTGGCGGGCCATTCTTCGCCAAGGCGCATCAGGGCCCGAATCGCGGTCGGCGCCGTATAGAAAACGGTCACACCGAATTTGTCGCAAATATGCCAGAAGCGTCCAGCGTCCGGGTACGTGGGGACCCCCTCGAACATCAGCGTTGTGGCGCCATTGGCCAGAGGGCCATAGACGATGTAGCTGTGTCCCGTCACCCATCCGATGTCCGCCGTACACCAGTAAATGTCATCGTCGTGAATGTCGAAGATGACCTTGTGACTGGCGGAGACGTGCAGGAGGTATCCGCCTGTGCTGTGGACGACGCCCTTCGGCTTGCCGGTTGAGCCCGACGTGTAAAGAATGAACAGCGGGTCGTCTGCATTCATCGGCTCGGCATCACATTTTTCCGCGGCCTTGGCCATCTCCTCGTGATACCAGGCGTCCCTGCCGGCCTTCATAGCGCAAGGATCATCAGTGACTTTGACGACAATCACATTCTTGATTGTCGGCGTCTTGGCCAGGGCGGCATCGGCGATTTCCTTCAGCTTGATATGTTTGCCGGCACGCACTGAAACATTGGAGGTGATCAGCATTTTGCAGTCCGAGTCATTGACGCGGTCCGTGATGGAGTCCGCGCTGAATCCGCCGAAGATGACCGAGTGAATCGCACCGATGCGGGCACACGCCAGCATCGCGACCGGCAGCTCCGGAACCATCGGCATATAGATCGCCACGCGGTCCCCTTTCTTAATGCCCTTGGACTTCACGACGTTGGCGAATTTGCAGACTTCCTTGTGAAGCTGCTCGTAGGTGAACTTCTTGACCGCGTTCTCCGCCTCGCCCTGCCAGATCAGCGCCGTTTTCTTGGCTACGGGTGTTCCAAGATGGCGGTCCAGACAGTTGTAGGCGACGTTCAGTTGGCCGTCCCCGAACCAGGTGTGCTCAATCTTGCGGGCCTTGGTGTCCCACGTGCACTCCAGGGCCTTTGTCGGCTCCTTGAACCAATGGAGGCTCTGCGCCTGCTCAAGCCAGAACCCGTCCGGGTCGTCGATGGACCGCTCCCACATCTGCTTGTACTGCTTCATACTGTTTACGTAAGCATTCTTCTTGACTGACGCCGGCGGCGGAAACGTCCGCTTCTCGGTCATAAGAGAGTCAATACCCTTCTGCTGTCCCATTTATTCTCCTTTGTGTAATGCTAAAGTTGCTGTGCCTTACAGGCTTCTATTTATGCTTTCCAACAAACTGTACATAGAGTCGTCAATTACTACACCCGACTTCAGGAAAAACAATCCTCACGATCTTCGTGATAAAGACGAAGCAGAAGCACGAAATTATCTCAAATTTGAGAAAATGTCAAGAAGAAAAAGGCTCTTTTTTAGAATTTGTAGATCAGGGCCGTTTGCGCCCGCAGGCTGTCGGCGTCGCCGGACCCGCGGTATTCGGTCCGCCAGTGCGAAAGCTCGAACGCCCATTCCGTGTTCTTGGCCAACGAATAATACACGTTCCCGAACACCGAATGGTTCAACGTCCGGTCGCCTGCGTTGACGTTTCCTCGATCCACGTCGTCCATGCCGATTCCGACGTTGAACCGGGCCTTGTCCCACGGCCCCAGGGCCGCTGCGATCCATCCACCCTTGCTGCCGATCTCCTCATTCAGGCTCGCTCCCGTCGTAGTTACGCCTTGCCCGATCCCGCCCAGATAGGCGTCCAGGTTCTCTCCCGTGAACACCTCGCTCTTGACCGAGAGCCACTTATTGACCGGCTGAGTAAAATCCAGGTTCAGCGACCAGCTCGTGAATTCCTCATTTCGGCCGCCGGTGGTAGTGTCATATTCCTCCTGTCCCCAGTGGCCGGACAGGCCCACGTCGCTGCGTTTGGACCCGAGCAGCGGCAACGACAGGCCGGCCCTTGCCTGCAAGGTCGGAAAGCCCGCGTCCTCGCCTGAGTCGGTCGTTCCCGCCAGAGATGTATTGTCTCTGCCGATAGTCCTGGCAAGCGCGCCCTCTAACTTCAGATCCGTCTGCGCATCGAGGCCGTATTCCTTGGTCAGGCGGAATTGGGGACGCCGATAGCCGATGTTCCCCGTCCACCAGCCGACGGTATAGTTGACCGTCGAAGGAAGTAATGGGCTGATCACGTCGGAGGTCTGGCCCGCGATGATACTGAACCGGTCCGCAGGCCAATCCAGCTTCATATATGCATGACGCATCATCAGGTGCGCCTTGTTCTCCGCATCGCCGCTGCCATAGAAGTCAACTTCTACCCGCCCGCTCGCCTTCAGGATGGGGTCATCCGGCCCGTTGATCAGCATCCCTAACCGCGTCTCGTTGGCGGTCATGTTGAACTGGTCGTCGTTGCTGTTGGCGTTCTCCCGCTCGACCCACTTGGCGTAGTTGCCGTTGTCGATCCGCGAGCTGTCGTAGGCCGCGTCGAGTTTCAGGTAGCCGTACAATTGGATATCCAGGCTCGACCACACCGGCTTCTGAGCCTGCGTATCCGCCGAACCGGTCCGCTCTGAAACCAGCTTCTTGAGCTCGTCCAGCTCCTTATCGAGCTTCTCAACTCTTTGCTGTAACTGAGCATTTTCTTCGGCCAGGCTTGCGCTGCCGGCCGCCAGACAGGTCGTCCCGGCGCTGGTCATCACAATCAGGCCCATCAAGACAGCGATAGCAAGTCGTACACAATTGTTCACGGTCTTTCTCCTTAAAAATTCTGCGCCCCGTTTCAAAACACTTTCTGAAAGAAAGCAGGTATTATACGGAAGGTGTAAACAAGGTAAACAATATTCCCGCAAATCCTGGGGGATCCCAAGAATGCTCTGCAACATCGTTACTTCTACTGGAACGCCTTTTTCCGGTAGTGGGTCAATTTGAAAGTTATTAAGCAAAAACCCATATTTAGCGGTCTTTTGACAAGTTAAGACGGGTGCTCAAAAAATTAACCTTGACTTAGGCGTATCGCCGATAGTAGAATGACAGTATGCGTAAGCGCTCAAGGAAAACCAATTTAGATATAAACCTTCTGGCCAAGTCTATCGTAGATGATTCTACGGCTGAAACACTACTTGACAAAGCGGTCGATGAAGGTAAAAATCCTGCCGCTGTATTATTGGGACGACTCGGAGGTCTAAAAGGTGGCAAAGCAAGAGCCGCCAAGCTTTCCGCGAAAGAACGTAGCGAAATCGCAAAAAAAGCGGCACAAACACGTTGGAAAAAGGAAGAATGAAAATGGCCAAAAAAGAATTGTTGGCATCCAAATCTAACCCTTGGTCTCGTGTTAGTGATGAGATTACCCAAAGTCATTCTTTGCGAAAGGAATTGATTGATAAGATAGAAAAGCAACTTGATGCAAAAATTATTCTGTTTTTTACTTCTTTTACTAACGAAAATGCAATGATAACAGATAATGATGCAGAGATGATAGAGAATATACTTTCCGCTGAGCATAAATTTGGGAACAAGATTGCGTTGGTGTTAAACTCTGCTGGCGGACTTGGTTTGGCCGCTGAGCGAATTGTGAATGTATGTCGTTCGTATTCAGGAAATCAATTTGAAACAATTGTTCCACATATGGCCAAATCGGCAGCAACTTTAATTTGTTTTGGGGCATCATCTATTCGTATGAGTCCTACCTCTGAGCTTGGGCCAGTTGATCCGCAAGTGCCATATATTGATGACAATGGCAAAGAAAAGTGGATTTCTGCCGAAGAATATGTAAGTTCTTATGATAATTTAATAAAAAAGGCTATTTCAGGAAAAACAGAGCGTATCGAAGCCTTACTTCAGCAATTGGCCCGCTATGATTCTCGGTACATAGAACAATTAAGGACGGCTCAGGCGTTATCTGAAAATATATCAATAAAATTGTTGAAATCCGGCATGATGTCTAAAACCGAAGAAAAAATGATAAAACGCAAAATTAAAAATTTTTTGGTTCATAAACAGACATCTGCTCATAGTCGTATGATAACTATGGAAGAGGCCAAAAATTGTGGATTAAATATTGAGAAACTGGAGTTATGTTCGGAATTGTGGAATCTTATTTGGGAATTGTACATAAGAGCAAATTGGGTGGTTTCCTCACGCGCCAAAAAGTTAATAGAAACCCAAGAAGCATCTGTTAATGTAAGCAATAACTAACTGTACTGTCTCACTTTCAGTTCGCACTTATGTTGTTGACAGTAAAGAACTTATGAAGATACCGGAAATAGCCATCTTGCTGGATCCGAACAGGGGCGATGTGGCAAACACCCACGAAACGCTCTTTCGCGCGAGTCCGGGGTTTTTCTGCCACCTTGAAGAGAAGCATTCTCACGAGGCAAGTATTTCATAATCTCTTATTATTTAAGTGTTTATGACAAGAGCAAAAGTGAGACAGTACAGCTAAATAGGGATAAAAATAAAATGGCAATACTTAAAAATAAAAAATTTAAGGCAGGAATGGAATCCTTGGACGAAATACTTAAAAGAATTAAGCCCTTTATGCCAAAACCACAAAAAGCGGAAGAAAAAAAAGAAGGAGAATGGAAATTACAGAGAAAGGAGGAATTACCACCGATCTATTCTTTAAAGTGTTAGTAATAAAAATAAATTCTTCTTGACTTTACTTGACCGCTCAAGCATAATGGTCAGTATGAATAAGCTGACCATACAAAAACAAGTTCAAGTCTTAGTGTCCCTTGTTGAGGGTAGCTCCATCCGTTCTACTGTTCGCATGACCGGTGTAACCAAAAACACCATTGTTAAATTGTTGCGGGATAACGTGGATAACATACAGTATTGTTCGCACATTTTTATGGGGAAATCTTGGGGGATTCCGGGAATGCCCAGCAACCTCATTTCTTCGATGGCGACTTTGTTTTATTTGTGCGGCTGACTAAGCTGCATCGATTCCCGCGGCTCTCTTGGCGGATTCGACGGTATTGTAGAGCAGCATCGTTATCGTCATGGGGCCGACGCCGCCGGGCACGGGGGTGATCAGCGATGCCTTCTCCTTGACCGCCTCGAAATCCACGTCGCCGACCAGCCGGTAGCCCTGCTTTTTCGTCGCATCCTCAACGCGATTGACGCCCACGTCGATGACGACGACGCCATCTTTTACCATGTCAGCGGTCACGGTGTTGGGCTTTCCCGCGGCGGCAATGACGATGTCGGCTCGCCTGGTATGGGCGGCAAGGTCCTTCGTGCGGGTGTGGCAAACCGTTACGGTGGCATTGCCTGTATCATTTTTCTGGATGAGCATATTCGCCAGGGGTTTGCCCACGATGTTGCTGCGCCCGACGATGACAACTTCGGCGCCATTGAGGGTCACGCCGTTGCGAATCAGCAGTTGAATCACCCCGTGCGGCGTGCAGGGCAGAAAAGCCTTCTCCCCCACGACCATTTTGCCCACGTTCATAGGATGGAATCCATCGACGTCTTTGGCCGGGTCGATAGCCAGAAGCACTTGCGCCTCATTGAGATCATCGGGCAAAGGCAACTGAACCAGAATGCCGTTGATTTTCGGGTCCCGGTTCATCTTGCGGATCAGAGCCAGAAGCTTCTGCTGCGAAGTGTTCGCGTCCAAACGATTATCGTCCGAGTAAATCCCTATCTCCTCGCAGGCGCGTTCCTTGGCGGTCACGTAGGACTGCGAGGCGGGGTCTTCGCCGACCAGAACCACGCCCAAGCCCGGCACAATGCCCTTCTTCTTCAGCTTGGCCACTTCAGCTTTCAGCTCTTCCCGCATATCCGCGGCTACTTGCTTTCCGTCGATGATTTTTGCCGTCATCCGTCAATCCCTTCAATTTTCGATTGCCGATTTCAAATCGAAAATCGCAAATCATAAATCATAAATCTTTGCGTTCAAAACAGTCCTTGCACTTTTCCCGTTTTCACATTGACGTCGATGCGCCGAAAAGCGGGGTCCGAGCCCGTGCCGGGCATGAGCTTGATCGCCCCTGCCACAGGCACGATGAAGCCGGCCCCTTTATAGACCATGATATCCCGAATCGGAAGCTCCCAGCCTCTGGGACGGCCTTTGACGTCCGGGTCGTGCGAGAGGCTCAGATGCGTTTTGACCATGCACGTTCCGAGCTTGCCGGCCAGCGGATCGGCCTCGAATGCCTTGGCCTTCTCCAATGCCTCATCCGAGTAAGTGACGCCGTCGGCGCCGTAAACCTCCTTTGCAATAAGCTCGATGCGTTTTCGCAGAGGCACCTTGAGATCGTAGAGGAACTTGAAGTGGTTCTTTTCATCGCAGGCATGGATGACCGCTTCGGCCAGCTCGACGGCGCCCTTGCCGCCTTTGAGCCAGTGTTCGGAGACGGCGGCCAGTGCCCCGTTTTGCTCGGCGATTCTCCGCACGAGGGCAATCTCGGCCTTGGTGTCGGTGTAGAAGCTGTTGATGCAAACGACCGGCCGGACGCCGCTCTTCTTGACGGTCTGGATGTGCGCGACGAGATTCTCGCAGCCTTTCTCAACCAGTTCGAGGTTCTCTTTGACGTATTCATCCGCCAAAGGCAAGCCCGGCTTGACGGCGGGCCCGCCCCCGTGCATTTTCAGAGCACGGATCGTCGCGACGATAACAACCGCATTGGGCGTGAGACCCGACAAGCGGCATTTGAGATTCCAGAATTTCTCAAAGCCGATATCCGCCCCGAAGCCGCTTTCTGTAACGTGGTACTCACCTAACTTGGTCGCGAGCCGGTCGGCGATGATCGAGCTTTGCCCGATGGCGATGTTGGCGAAGGGTCCGGCGTGCACAAAAACGGGCTGGCCTTCGATGGTCTGAAGCAGATTCGGCTTGATCGCATCGACCATCCAGGCCGTCATCGCACCATCAACTTCGAGGTCGGCCGTCGTGACTTCGTTACCCTTCTTGTCGTAGGCAACGACGACTTTGCTCATCCGCTGGCGCATGTCTTTGAGATCCTTGGCTACGGCCAAAATCGCCATCACCTCGCTCGAGACGGTAATTGCGAATCCCGACTCCATCTCGTAGCCGTCCATGCTGCCGCCTTTGCCGATCGTAATGTTGCGAAGGGCCTGAGCGCAGAAGTCCATGACCCACTTCATCTGGACCCGCTTGGGATCGACGTCGAGGCGTTTGAGCCCTCTTTCAGCGAGCTTCTTGTCATCGTAGTTCTGCTCGTGCTGCATCCGCGAGGTCAGCGCCACCATGGCCAGATTGTGGGCGTTGGTGATGCAGTCGATATCGCCAGTCAGGCGAATGGAAAAAGGTGTCAGAGGAATGCACTGGGCCAGGCCGCCGCCGGCTGCGGAACCTTTGATATTGAACGTGGGCCCGCCGCTCGGCTGCCGGATCGCTCCGGTCACGCGCTTGCCCAGTTTGCCGAGACCTTCGACCAGCCCCATGCTCGTGGTCGTCTTGCCCTCGCCCAGAGGCGTTGGCGTAATGGCGGTCACGTCGATGTACTTCGCGTTGGGCCTGTCCGCCAGCCGGCTCAGAGCTTTGATATAATCGACTTTGCCCAGCAGACGCCCCATTGGCAGTATTTCATCGTCTTGAAGCCCGATCTCTTCGGCTAATTGACGAATAGGCTTCATGTTCTCCTCAGCAGCCTCTGCGATCTGCCAATCCTTCATCTTTGTGGGATCAAGCTTCATGATTCCTTCCTCAAAATCGAACAGTCAATTCTCTCTGTACTCGTCAGCAAAGTAACGGCGCCAACGGACGACCGCAATGCGATTGTTAGAGCAGCCAAAAGAAACTTCACCGCGGAGCTGTACATTAGGATTCCTGGTCCAAGCAACCAATTTTGGGTCGAATTGTACAATCCTCGGCGCTTCCGGACAACAATAAACTGCATCGAGCCATTTGCGTTGTAAGGATTTTTTCTCTAATTCACAGACCGAATTGAGGGGAGATTGTCACGTTGACCGCTCCCTCAGCCTCCCAGCCCCCTGGCGGGCTCAATGAGGCCCGATTTTGACG
>Ga0214473_10001488_pt1 | contig 30719 bp, 25 predicted proteins | sample RVTome_7_FD_203509 | JGI IMG/M metagenome (GOLD analysis project Ga0214473, IMG submission 203509) | Soil microbial communities from uranium-contaminated site in the Upper Colorado River Basin, Wyoming, United States - RVT98D197 | ecosystem: Environmental > Terrestrial > Soil > Contaminated >...
ACGGATCATGCAGAATTTGAGTTTTCGTTACACCCGGTGGATCAACTGGCGTCAGAGCAGGTCGGGGCATCTTTTTCAAGGGCGTTACAAAGCCGTTTTGGTGGATGCCGATGCCTATCTGCTGGAGGTGACCCGCTACATTCATCTCAATCCGGTAAGGGCAGGAATCGTTAAAGAACCAGAGGACTATCCATGGAGTGGTCATCGTGCTTATTCGGAAGACATATGGGGTCAGGCTTGCAATGTTGCAAATTATTGCCTAATATAGGCTATGGCCCGTAAGCCAAGAGTTTACTATCCGGGAGCGCTCTATCATGTCACCCTGCGCGGCAACGCGGGGCAGGCCATCTTCTTCGATCACCGAGACCGGACTCGCTTCTACCTCCTGCTACAGGAAGGGATCGAGCGGTTCAGGCATCGTATCCACGCCTTCTGCCTCATGAGCAATCATGTCCACTTGGCGATACAAGTGGGCGATGTTCCCCTTTCACGGATCATGCAGAATTTGAGTTTTCGTTACACCCGGTGGATCAACTGGCGTCAGAGCAGGTCGGGGCATCTTTTTCAAGGGCGTTACAAAGCCGTTTTGGTGGATGCCGATGCCTATCTGCTGGAGTTGACCCGCTACATTCATCTCAATCCGGTAAGGGCAGGAATCGTTGAAGAACCAGAGGACTATCCATGGAGTGGTCATCGTGCTTATTTTGGCCGTGAAGAGATTCCGTGGCTAACGACGGATTGGGTTCTATCGCAATTCTCAAAGAGAGTATCGTCAGCCCGGAGGGCCTATGGGCGATTCATCGAGGATGGAAAGAAAGGGAACTACCGGAGGGAGTATCACATGGGATCCAGGACGGACAGTCGGATACTGGGCGAGGATCAGTTCATTGACCGGGTATTGGAGAAGGAAGAGAAGAGGTCCAGACCCAGAGTGAGTCTCGATAGGATCATCCGGGAGGTATGCAAATCCTTTTCCCTTGAAGGGGGGGATTTCTTGGTTTCGGGCAGAGATCGCACACTATCCAGAGCCCGGGGGATGGCGGCATGGTTGGTGATGGAGTATGGGATAGGAACGCTTGGGGAATTGAGCAGGCGGACAGGACGGGATGTTACGACATTAAGTTCAGCAGCGAAGCGGTTACAGATAAGATCCAAAACAGACTCGGATTTAGCAGAGAAGATGGAAAAATTATCAGATGCTTTTTCCTAATTTGCAATATTGCAAGCCTGACCCGAAAGGACGAAAAGGAAGGAAAGGCAAAGGCAAAAGCTTCTCCCCGGGGCTCATCAATAGGGCGTCCGCCCTTACTTCGTGAAGACGCTGAACAATTTCTCCAGGCCTGATTTTTCAAGTTTTGAGACGGCTTCCAGCTCTCCCGCGTCGAGCCAGACCCCCTCGCATCCTGAGCATTTGTCTATCTTGATGTTCTTATAATCGATCTCGATCAGCTCCATTCCGCACTTTGGGCACTTCATGGAGTGAAGCTCCTTGAGCTTCTTCTTCTCTTCTAAAGCAAGTTTATTTTGCTTCTCTTCCTCAAGTTTCTTTTTCCTTTCAAACTCCATCCTTGTAAAATACTCTTCCTCTTTTTCACTTGGCTTCCAGGGCATAATCGTCTCCTCCGATTAGAAAGTGAGTCATTATATACTAATTTCCCACCGATTTTCTACTCTCTGGGACCCTCGCTTTCGGGATGACCTCGTTCAAGATATTCCAGGGCAAGACCGATTTCTTTTCTTCTTCCAATTAACAGGACTGCATCCCCGGCTTTCAAAACGAAATTCGGGGGAGGGTTCTGAAAGGTTTTGCCTTTCCGTTGAATCGCAATGAGAGTGGCTCCTGTCTCCGCCCTGAGATCCAGGTCTTTCAGAGTCTTTCCAATTCCTACCAACCCAGGCCTGAGAAGATAGATCTCCGTCTCGATATCCTGCAGAAAAGCGCCCCGTTCTGCAAGATGTTTTCTGGGGAGCTGCACCCTTCTCAGCACCTTGTAAGAGTCTTCCCGCACATGATCGATGTAGTCCGAGATGACATTGATCGGGACATGATAATGATGAAGGACTCTCGAAAAAATCTCCACGGAGGTCTCGAACTCCTCCGGGATGACTTCATTGGCGCCGAGTCGAATCAAGTCATCAACCTCGGCCGTGTAGCGTGTCCTCACAATGAGGTGAAGATCAGGGTTTTCCCTTCTGACAAGCTGGGTGATTCTTCTGGTGGCCGCGGCATCCGAGATGGCAACGACGACCACCTGGGCATGCGGGATCCTGAGCCGTCGAAGGATTTCGAGCCGTGTCCCGTCGCCATAATAAATTGGTTCCCCCCTTTTTTTCATCTCCCCCACAATATCGTTGTTAAATTCCAGAATGACATAGGGGATTCCGGATTCCCTTAGGACCCTTGCCACGTTTCTTCCGTTTACGCCACATCCAATGACGATGACATGGTCGGTGATCTTCTCCGGGTACCGTTCCCGTTGCGCCCGAGTACGATTTCGGTCGAGCCTCTGCAATATTTTCTTAGATGAGAGAAAAACCGAAAGAGGTGCGGAGGTCCTCATCAAAAGGGGGGTCAGGAGCATGGTGAGGATGGAGGCCGAAAGGAAAAGCTGGTAATGGTCCTCTGAGATCAGGTTCACCGCTTTTCCTGCGACCGCTAAGACAAAGGAGAATTCGCCGATCTGGGAGAGATAGAGTCCTGTCTGGAGGGCGGTCCGGAGGGAATAGCCGAGAGTGAGAGCGGCGAGGGAGACCGTCAGCCCCTTTGCAACGACAATGATCACCACAGCGCCCAGAACGAAAAGGATATTCGAAGTGAAAAAAGAGAGGTTCATTAACATACCGATGGAGATAAAAAAAAGACCGGTAAAACTTTCCTTGAAAGGGAGAATGTCCGACATCGCCTGGGATGCATACTCCGACTCGGAGATGACCACCCCGGCGAGAAAAGCCCCGAGTGCCAGGGAAAGGCCGAGCAGGGCAGTCAGGAGCGCTGTCCCGATGCTGAGCAGGATAATCGTCATCACGAAAAGCTCAGACATTCTGAGACTCACCACCTGATGCAGAATCGCCGGAACAATCCATTCCGCCACCAACAGGACAGCCGCTACCAAGGCCATGGCCTTTAGCAAGGTGAGGGCGATCGTACCGATTCCTTGCTCCATACCCGAGAGAATGGGAACAAAAAGCATCAGAGGAACGACACAGAGGTCCTGAAAGAGGAGGATGCCCAAGGAGACCCGGCCATGAGGGGCATGGATCTCTCCCCTGTCGAAGATGGTTTTCAGAACGATGGCAGTACTGCTGAGGGAGACGAGAAAGCCGTTAAAGATAGACTGATTCAGGGTTTGCTGAAAAGCATAAAAGGAAAGAAGGGCTGCTCCGCCTGCAGTAAGAAAAACCTGGAGAAACCCTCCTCCCAGAACGACCGACCGGAGCGCGATCAGATTTCTTACCGAGAATTCGAGCCCGATGGTAAAGAGGAGCAATACGACTCCCAATTCAGCGATTCGTTCCACGGTGTGAACATCCGCGACAAGATTAAGGCTGTAAGGCCCCACAATCACACCAGCAACCAGAAATCCCACAACGGAAGGAATCTTGAGCTTCCCCAGAAGAAATACGACGAGAGCGGATGTGCCAAAAGTAATGACGAGTGTTTTTAGGAATGCGAATTCCATGGGATTATGATATCATAGCTTTCCTATTTATTTTTTTTCAATCATTTTATTGATCGGGATATTGTTTTCCCTGGAACCATGGAAGGGGGTGGAATCCATGAAGATCGAGCCCATGCAGCGAAAGACGAAGATGATTTGTACCATAGGTCCGGCCAGTGAAGTACCAAACATCCTGGAGGAGATGATTCAAGCAGGGATGAATGTAGCCAGACTCAATTTTTCCCATGGGACTCATGAAGACCACCTGAGAAAAATTGCCACTCTCCGCCGCCTTTCCGAAAGACTGAAACAACGCGTGACTATCCTTCAGGACCTGGCTGGGCCGAAAATACGGATTGGAAAAGTGAAAGAAGGCGGGGTAGAGTTGAAGCGGGGAGGAGTCTTTACCCTGAGCACCCGGGAATTCGTGGGGGATGAGAAGGGCGTGTCCGTGAATTATTCCTCCCTTCACCAGGACGTGAAGCCGGGCGATACCGTTCTCTTAGCTGACGGGACGGTAGAACTGCAGGTTCTGAAAAGCACCGATCCGGATACCGAATGCCGTGTCATTGTCGGAGGGGTTCTCACTTCCCACAAAGGGGTTAACTTTCCAAGCGGAAACATTTTGACTCCGGCATTTACGGAAAAGGACCGGGAAGACCTTCGGTTCGGGGCCAAAAATGGGATTGACCTGGTTAGTCTCTCCTATGTTCGCGGGGCGGAGGATCTTCAACAGGTCAAGGCCTTTTTAAAAGAAATCCGGGCTGAGATCCCGGTCATTGCAAAAATTGAGCGAAAAGAGGCCTTGGAATCGATTGACGAGATCCTGCTTGCTTCCGACGGAATTATGGTTGCCCGGGGAGATCTCGGTGTGGAAACGCCTCTTGAGCGTGTCCCAAACGTCCAGAAGATGCTCATCAAAAAGGCTAACGCCCTGGGAAAACCCGTGATCACGGCGACCCAGATGCTTCGATCCATGGTGGACCATACCCGTCCCACCCGGGCGGAAGTGACCGATGTGGTAAATGCTATCTATGATGGGACGGATGCCGTGATGCTTTCCGAAGAAACGGCGACGGGTCGCTTTCCCATGGAGTCGGTCCGAATGATGGCCAGGATTGCCCAGGCTGCGGAGGAGCAATTCCCCTTCGATCAATTTTTGAAGAGAACTCCAGGCGGGGAACCGGATCTTCCACAGGCAATCAGCCGTGCCGCGGTCTTTTTGGCTGAAGAAGTTAAGGCCGTGGCGATCGTTACTCCCACGGAGTCCGGAAGCACAGCCCGGTGGGTTTCGAGGCTTCGGCCCCGGCAACCGATCCTTGCCTTGAGCCGGCATCTCTCAACGATCAAAAGCATGAATCTCTGCTGGGGGGTCCAGTCCGTTCTCGTTCCGGATTGGAGGGATACCGATCAGATGCTGGAAGAATCGAAGAGAATTTCGAAGGACCTGGGAATGGCTTCACCTGGAGACCGGATTATCGTGATTGCAGGAGTTCCCATCAGCGTTCCGGGGACAACCAACCTCATCAAGGTTGAGATTGTGGAATGAGGTTGTGTTAGGGAAGATTAAATCTCAGGGATAATTCTTCTCTCATCTTGGCAGCAGAAATAAAATGGATTCCCTTCATCCCCAAGGATCTTGCCACCTCCACGTGCCTTTCCATATCATCAATGAAGAGAATCTTCTCCGGTTTGACGGAAGCCCATTCGATCGCCTTCTGGTAAATCCGGATGTCCGGCTTTTTAAAGCCCACCTCGTACGATAAAATCCACTGGTCAAAAGCAGTAAGAACGGGGAATTTAGAGAGAGCGTACTTAAAGTGAAGAGGATCGGTGTTGGAAAGAAGGCCAAGCCGCAACTTTCCTCTCAGGGAAAGGATGATTCCGGAGACTTCTTTATTTTCGGTAAAGATCTCAGTCCAGATAGGAATGAAATCCATAAAATCGAGGGAGAGATTTAAATGTATTTTCAGGGATTGGAAAAAATCTTCGGAGGACACTTTTCCCATATCAAAAAGATTCACTGCTCCCGCGTGATGGTCAAAAAGATATGAAAAAATCTTCGAAGGGTCCTGGAATTCTTTCTTATCTGAGGAGCGGGAAAGTTTTTCCGCAATTTGGAAGTGGTTGAAAGGAAGAATGACGTTCCCAAGGTCAAAGAGGATCACTTCAATCATAATCGTTGAGAAAATAAAAGTGTCAGTACCCCCCCTTCATCCCCCCTTAAAGTAAGGGGGGACAGAGAGGGGTTAAGATTTGTTGAAATATTCAGCAATCGCCCGGGTCAATTCAGGGATCGTATATTCTTTGGGTTGAATCCGCACCTCCATCCCTTGTTCCAGCGCGGTCCGGGCCGTAATCGGCCCGATGCAAGCGATGATCACATCTTTTAATAGAATTCCCAGGTCTTCTTTTTTCAAGATCTCGGCAAAGTGGTTTACCGTTGAAGAAGAGGTGAACGTGATGACATCGGCTTTCCCATCCGTCAAGAGCTGCCGAAGCGTCTTCGCCCCTCCTCTGGGTTTCATTGTCCGATAGACTTCAACCACATCAACCTCTGCACCCATTCGTTGCAAGCCTCTTGGCAGAACATCCCTGGCCACTTTAGCCCGTGCCAGGAGGAGGCGTTTCCCCTGGATCGACATCTTTTCAAACCCCCCAAGAATAGCCTCAGCGATATATTCCTCAGGAACATAATCGACCCGGATTTTCTTTTCTTTCAACTCCCTGGCAGTGGCTGGACCGATGGCGCAGACCTTGAGGGAAGGAGGAAGGGAAAGGCCTTTTTTCTTCTCTTGGAATCTCCGCCAAAAAAAAAGGACGCCATTTGCACTCGTGAAGATGATCCAGTCATAGGAGGATAGTTGATCCAGGGACCGGTCGAGTTCATTCCACCGAAGGGGGGGAACGATTTCAATTGTGGGGAACTCGATGACTTCCGCGCCCATTTCCCGAAGTCCTGCCGCAAACCTGGACGATGGGTCACGGGCCCTGGTAATCAGAATTCTCTTTCCGAAAAGAGGGAGTTTATCCATCTAAAAAACCTTCTCTCAAGGCTGATCAAAAATGCTCCTGCCTCCGCCGAAGCGGCTACGCGCAGGCAGGCGAAATCCTTTGTAGGGAACGGTTTGAAACCGTTCCCCACCGATGCACGCCGCAATAAGCTTGCCCTATGCTCGACACAGGGAAGGATGAGGCAAACGCAGCAGAGGGGCGTTTTCCATCAGCCTACCCATTATTCTGGTCTTCGATCGAAACAGTGGGGGCATTGATCCGGTAAACCTCGTCAAGGATCTCTTTTGCTCCCTTTCTTAATAAATCCTCAGCCAGTTCCAGGCCGAGCGCCTCCGCCTTCTCCGGCGCCCCTTCCACAAAACCCCGAATCAGACGTTTCCCGTCGATTGTTCCAACCAGTCCGTCAATCCGGAGCATTGTGCCCTTGATCCAGCCATAGGCCGCGATGGGAACCTGACATCCTCCCTGCAATCTCTTGAGGAAGGCCCGCTCTCCAGATATGGTAGTGAATGAGACCGGATCGTTCAGGAAACAGATTTTTTCTTCAACCTCCCCGTCTTCAACGCGGGTTTCAATTCCAAGGGCCCCCTGTCCTATGGCGGGCAATGAGATTTCAGAGGGAATGATTTCCGTAACCCTCGCTTCAAATCCAAGTCTCCTCACACCCGCAAGGGCAAGGACAATTCCATCCAGGTTCAGGGTGTGCAATTTCTTCAAGCGGGTATTCACATTTCCCCTCAGGGGGATCATTTCAAAATCGTCTCTGAAATGGAGAAGTTGAGCCTGGCGTCTCAAGCTGCTCGTGCCGATTTTGGCCCCCCGGGGCAAATCCTTCAAAGGGTTCCCCTTTCTCGATATTAAGACGTCCCTGGGATCTTCCCTTTTAGTGATGACTGAGAGATGAAGTCCTTCTGGAAATTCCGTTGTAACATCCTTGATGCTATGAACGGCCAGATCGACCCTTTTCTCAAGCAAGGCATCTTCAATCTCCTTGACAAAGAGGCCTTTTCCTCCCACCTTGGCAAGGGGAGCATCCAGAAGCTTATCTCCCAGGGTCTTGATTTTAACCAAGGAGACCTTGAGACGGGCATGAGCCTGGACCAATTTCTCCCCGACCCAGTTGGCCTGGTAAAGGGCTAACTGACTCCCACGGGTGCCAATCCTCAGTTCACGGGGTTTCATTCTTCTTTAATCCTTCTTTCTCTTCTTCGAAGGCATCTTGAATTCCAAAAAGGGCGCGGATGGAATCGATATAGAGGTCTGTTGTCGCCTCTTCATTCGACCTCTTGAGCAAGGTAAGAGGAGAATGGAGAATTTTATTGATAATGGCGGAGGTCATGGCCTCCAAGGATTGCCTCTCCTTTTCGGACAGGTCGGGGTGAAGGGAAAGCGTCTTCTCCAATTCCCTTTTTCGTATCTCTTCAAACTTCTCTCTCAGGGCAGTGATCGTTGGAGTGACCTCCAAAGATCGATACCAAGTGACAAACCGGACCACCTCTTCCTGTACCAAAGATTCCGCCTTGCGGGCCTCTTTTCCCCGATCTTTGATATTGTCATTGGCGACTTTTTGCAGGTCGTCGATATTATAGAGATAGACATTTTCGATGTTGCCGACTTTGGGGTCAATGTCCCGGGGGTCTGCGATGTCAATGAAGAAGATGGGTCTTTGCTTCCGGTCCTTCATGACTTTGGCGATCTGATCGTGATGAAGGAGATATTGAAGCGAGTCGGTGGCGCTGATGACAATGTCTACCTTTTTCAGTCCGGCCTCTATCTCTTCAAATAGGACGGCCTCCCCTTTGAACTGGCTGGCGAGAGAGATGGCCCTTTCATAAGTCCGGTTGGTCACCAGGATTTTCTCCGCTCCCCCTGCCATTAGGTGCTGCGCAGCCAGTTCACACATTTCCCCGGCGCCGATCAAGAGAACGGTCTTTTGCTCCAGGGTTTCAAAGATCTTTTTTCCCAGTTCCACTGCGACCGAGCTGACCGATACCGGGCTGTTTCCAATCATGGTTTCAGCCCTCACCCTCTTTGCCACGTGGAAGGCCCGGTGAAGCAACCGATGGAGAATGACTCCGGAGGTTTTGATCTCGACGGCGGTCTGGTAAGCCGATTTGATCTGCCCCAGGATCTGAGGCTCGCCGACCACCATTGAATCAAGACTGGATGCGACGCGAAAAATGTGCTTCACCGCATCTTCTGACGTCAGGAGATAGAGATGGTTTTCGAAGTCCTTCAAGGGCAGGCCATGAAACCGAGAGAGAAACTGTTTCATTTCATGCGCTGCCTGATCGACGTTACGGGCTGTCCCGTAGATTTCCACCCGGTTGCAGGTGGAGACGATCATATTCTCCCTTAAGGAGGGAAGCGCCTGAACCTGGAGGAGAGCCCTCTCCAATCCCTCTTCGGGAAAAGCCAGTCGTTCCCGAATCTCAATCGGTGCTGTTTTGTGATTCAATCCTATAACAATGAGTTCCATGCTACCTAGAAATTAATAAAAGGATAAGGTTGGGAAGCCTTAACCTTCGTCTTGTGATTCTACCATTTCGAATACGAATGAAGGCCGGGGAGGATAAGATTCACGCCCAGGAAGGTGAACAGGGTTGCAAGAAATCCGACAATGGCCATGATGGCTGCTTTGCGCCCTCTCCACCCTACCGTCAGCCGCTGGTGAAGCAGGGCGGCATAAAAGAACCAGGTAATCAGAGACCATGTTTCTTTAGGATCCCAGCCCCAATAACGGCCCCAGGCATACTCTGCCCAGATGGCGCCTGTAATAATCCCCAGGGTCAACATGGGAAAACCAAAAGTCAAAGACTGATAGTTCAGATCGTCCAAAACCTTCAGGGAGGGAAGCCTTTTTGCAATAGCCCCCATTTTCTTCGACTTAAGTTGATTCTCCTGAATAAGATACATCACCCCGCAGCAGAAAGTCAGAGTGAATACGGCGTTCCCCAGAAAAGCAAAGACTACGTGAAAAGGGTGCCAGAAACTCTTTAACACAGGAGCCAGGGGAAGAATATCCTTGGGAAGGGTGTAAGCAAATAACATCAGGATCAAAGCAACGGTGGTCAGGAAAGAACCCAACACTTTAATCTTATACTTGAGATAGACCACCAAGAAAATGCCAATGATCATCCAGGCAAAGAAAGAGAGAGATTCGTGAAGGTTTGTCACAGGCGTGTGGCCCGCTTCCACCAATCTTGTCAGGAAGGCAAGGGTATGAGAGGCAAAACCAATCAAGACGATCGTAAAGGACACCTTGGAAAATGTCTCTTTTAGAGAGAAGATATAGGCCAAATAGGTAAGAGTTCCCAATAGGTAGAATAATGAAGTGATTTTGAAGAAGAGAATATTCATCTTTGTCAGTGAGTTTAACTATCGAAATTTATAACCAATTTTAATAGATTCTCAATAGGTCGTCAACTGATCCTGAGAGGAGATTTATGGCAAGGCAAATCAATCTAAATCTGTTTCTGAGCTTTCTGCGAGGGAAGGCAGCAACCCCTTTTCTTTAAGGTAAGAAATCATTTTCAAAGCCTCATCCCTACTATCAAAATTTCCGATCAGGATACGAGACCAGCTCTCGGTGGGGGAAATCTTGCGTGGAATAATCTCTATGGTTTTGTTCCTAATTACCGACCCATCGTAATAAGGCTCTGGTGAATTCCGTCCCCAGAAGGTTCCAAAATGGATTTTAAAGGTCTTATCGGGAGATTGAATAATAAAGATGTCTTCTGTGATTTTTGGGATCTTTATCAGTTGATCAACTCCTATTCGATGGGCATTTGTAATTTCTGGATTCAACTCGAGAATGAGGTCTACCAGGGTAGGGATGGTCATATCCGTTGCATTGGCCATATTAAAATGCTGTTTGGCAAGTAAGGATAGGTTTTGCCCTCGTTTAACCGTTACTGTTTCTGTCTCTCGTTTATGCGGCGGAATAAGAGGGAGGTCCTCATAGGATTCCATGACAGACTTAAATTTTTCAAATGGCTTTATCTCCCCCATTTTCATGGGGCCCGGCAAGAGATAATCATGCAGGAAGAAAAAGAGTCCCCCCAGGCATACCAAGAGAAGGATTGCCATGGACAGCCTTTTTAAAGAAGGACTCGACGGGCCGAGTGAGGTCCAAACCCAGTGAGCAGCCTGAATGGGAAGCAGTGTCTTCTTGTCGGGCATTGGACCCTCCAAGTTATGGATGACTTTTTGAATGATATCCACATCGACACTTTTTTTATTCGCAGCACAACCAGCCCGGAGAGCATTATCGCAAACATGATTGATCAGACGTGGTATCCCTTGAGTATTGTGACAAATCAGAGAGATGGCTTTTGGAGTAAATGGGGTAAGATGGCTTCCGACTAAACGGAGTCGATGATGGATATACCCCTGCGATTCAACTCCAGTGAAAGGTGGAATTTGCAGCCTGATTTTTATCTCTTGGCTGAGCTTTCGGAGGCCCGGGGAACTCAGAATCGATTCAATATGAGGCTGTCCCAATAAAATGATCTGTGTTGGTTTCGATCTCAGAGTGAAAAAAGACTGAATCTCTTCTAAGACTTGATCACTCAATCCCTGGGCTTCGTCCAGGACAATGAGAAGCGTCTCGCCCTTTGATTTTATTTGATTCAAGTACCTCATGAGTCGATGGAGAAGAACGGTTCCGGTCTCTTCTTGAATAGGGAGGTTTAGTTCTGAGAAGATCTCTATTAACAGCTCTTTGAATGGTAGGATTGGATTAGGAAGAAGAATGGTTTTTGTCCTCTCATCCAGGTAGCTAAGTAGAATATGGGCGAGAAGGGTTTTCCCTGTGCCTGCTTCTCCTGTGATGACAACAATTCCATTATCCCCCTTCACCCAGGCCAGCAAAGAATTGAGCGCTTTTACAAAATAGGGGGTTAGGTAGAGAAATTTCGGATCAGGAATATCTTCAAAAGGATTTTCTGAAAATCGATAGAACTCGTTGTACATATTCTACCTGGATTTAAATGTCTTCGGTTGGAGATTGTACAGGTTAATTATACGAAAAAGCAAGGGGATGGGGTCAATAAGAAGGGTAGACTTTTTTTAAACCCCCGCGCCCTTCCCCTCTCCCCTCAGGGGAGAGGGGAAGGGCGCGGGGGACGCGGGGGGATTTGAATATGTACTTTCTGAGCGATTAATGTAACAGAGTCCCGCTTGGAACAGGAACTCCTGACTCGGGCACCAGCTTGCCAGTGATTGTGAGTCCCGCAGAGTAATGCTGAGCAGCCGCAGATGAATGCTCCGTCTCTACATAGTAGCCACTCAAAGTTTTTAGCTGACCGCCGGTTAAAACCCCTGAACTGATCGTCCCGATGAATTGAGCAACAAAGCTGAGAGTTTCAGTCGCGGTTGCATTCTGATAGGAGCCCTGGTAATTACAAATGAAGTCGAGCACGCTTCCAGAAACGTAGTCAAGGCTGAGTGTTTCCGAAAACCACTGCCCAGGCTGCTGAGGGTCCTCATCGTATCGATCAACCTGTAATTCGTTTGTGCTTGGATCCCAGCCCCAGATCTTCATATACCCGGTAATGGAATTTGTCCCTTGGGAGTTGCTGATTTTTTCGGTGATCTTAAACCATTTCCCAACCCAGACCGTCATGTCAACAGAAGCATTTGGTACTGCTGTGGTCTGGGTATTCTGTTGGGGCTGAACAACGGGCGCTACCAAGGACTGGGCTTGCTGGGTGACAGCTGCGGTAACCGAGTTGGCGACTTTCAACTGAGTCGACTGAGGTTGCTGGGCTGCAACTGCGGCAACCGGCGCAGTCACCTTTGCAGCCTTGGGTTTAGAGATATTTCTATTGACATCCTTGACCCAGGCATAAAGGGTCGCTCCCGGCCTGATTGCAGTTGGAAAAGAGGCGCCGGTGGGAGGCATCGATCCGCTCATCCATTTTGTAGAGGTCCGGGAAGGGGGAGTCAGGTTGGATTTGGTGATCATGTAGGCACTCACACCGGATGCCACACCATTCACGGTGGGATCCGTAGCGGTAACGGAGATGTTAACGGTTCCAGAAGCAGGGGAAGTGGCCTGGCCGGTGAAGGCAGTGACAGTGGGTTTCGTCACATCCAGGTTGACCGGGACGCTAACGACAGCGGAGACATTTCCCGCCCTGTCCTTGACCCAGGCATAAAGGGTTTGGGGTCCGGTCGTCGCAGTCAATGGAAATTTGAAGGCAGTGGGAGGTGTCACCTTCCAGTTTGGGGAAGACTTGCGGGGAGCTGTAGCAGAACTCTTCACCATGTAGCCTGAAACACCTGATCCCCCCGTATCATCCGTTGCTGTTAGAACAATACTAATCTTTCGTGGAGTCAAGAAAGATCCGGTAGAAAACGACACGGTTGGCGGTGTCGTGTCCGAGGGGCCGCTGATGGGCTTACTGTTTGCGTTGCCCGGAAAAGTTCTCGCATTAATCTCGATAATGTTGGTAAATGTGTCGCCATCGGAGTCTCTTGCCTCGAGCGCTGCGTCAAAAGTAAAGACCATGTGACTTGGAATGGTGGTACTCCCAAAATCGAGAGCGAATTGATTAAAACTACCCGTATTACCACCCGGATGACAGAGGGAGCAACTATCTATCGCTGTTCCAGCAGTACCATATTTCGTGTTGAATTGCGAAAGAAACGTGCTTCTTGCATGCGCGGTACCAAGTGTCCCAATGACTAAGGTGAAAGTAATTAATGTTAAAACCATTGTTAGCAAAATAAGCTTCCCTATTCCTTTCATACTCTTCCTCCTATAGAATTTGTCGTTTTCGAAGGAGCCGCAACCCTGCGATGAGATTGAGAAACGCAGCTTTCCTCACAGGATAAGAATGGAGACAGAGATTTCATCAACTCGCTCTTGGAAAAAGGCTTCATGAGGAAACTCATTCCATGCTTCTCTATCTCTTCATCCAGAAGTGGTTGGAACTCACCCGGGTCGCCGCTCATATAGATCCCCTTGATCGTTGGATTTTGACCCCTGATCAGCTCCATCAATTCCATTCCGTTTCTTCTTGGCATGTGGAGGTCGGTAATCACAAGGTCCGGTTCAAAATGGAGATAAGCCACATACCCTTCTTTTCCATCATGAGCCACCATAACCTGGAAACCTTCTTCCTCCAGAAGGAGCTGGACTAAGAAGGCTATTGCCTGGCTGTCATCAACGATTAAAATCTTCATTTCTTACACCCCACAATAAAGTTTAATTTGTTTTAAGCAAGCATTGTGCCATATCTGCAATAATTTGATTTCGTTTAGCTTTCTACATTGTCAGCTCTGCTCAGGCGCTTTTCCGTAGGTTATTTCATACATATCAGTTAAGGATAAAGGAGGGCTCTTCAGAAAGGGCTTAAAATCACTCAGAATTTAAAATGAGGGGATTATCCTACAATGGATGGCAAGAGGTGAAATGTAATTTATATATACATAATTGATAAAAAAAGAAAGGTTAATCCGCTTTATAATCGGCAACATTGATTCCGTGTTTTTTTAGAAGATCGTAAAAGTCAGCCCTATATTTTCCGGCGATTTCCGCTGCCCTGCTAACATTTCCTCTGCACAAATGGAGAAGATTGACAAGATACCCCTTTTCAAACGCATTCCTCGCTTCTTTAAGGGGCTTTAAGGGCTGCTGGTCTATTTCGGCCTTTCCCGGAAGGATGAATTCCTCTCTGATGAGGTCATCATTCGTCATGGCCATGGCGTATTCAATGACGTTTTCAAGTTCTCTTACATTACCCGGCCAATCGTGGACCATCAGTTTCTCCATGGCCTTCGGAGTCAAACTTTTGATCTCTTTTTTCATGGCCTGGTTTAGCTTCTTTACGAAGTGCTGAACAAGAGAAGGGATATCTTCTTTTCTCTCCCTCAAGGGAGGAAGATGGACAGGGATGACGTGAATCCTGTAGAAGAGATCCTCCCGGAATAGCCCCTGTTTCACTTGTTCTTCCAAGTCCTTGTTTGTCGCCACGATCACCCGGACATCCACCTCCACAAGCTTTTCACTTCCAACGGGATAGAATTGCCGTTCCTGAAGGACCCGGAGGACCTTGGCCTGGATGGAGAGGGGCATATCTCCGATTTCGTCGAGGAAAAGGGTCCCCCCGTGAGCCAGGCTAAAAACACCTTTCGTACTGCGGACTGCTCCGGTGAAAGCTCCTCTTTCATGGCCGAAAAGCTTGGTTTCCAGCAATGCTTCAGGAAGGGCGGCGCAATTGATTGCAATGAAAGGTCCCTCCTTCCTCTCACTGGCAAGATGGATCGCTTTCGCGATCAGCTCTTTGCCGGTGCCGCTTTCTCCCCGGACGAAGACGGTAGACTCCGTTGTCGCAATCCGTCCCACTGCTTCCAGGACCTTGAGCATCTTTCCACTCTTGGCGACGATGTTTGTGAAATCGTACTTCTCTTCAAGAAGCTCTTTTAAGCGCTCAATTTCAGAGGTGAGTTTTCTTTTCTCAATGGCCTTTTCGATTTGGAGAAGGAGATCCCTCCCCTCGAAGGGCTTGGTGACATAGCTGTAAGCCCCTCGCTTCATCGCTTCCACCGCGCTTTCGATCGACCCATGACCGGTGAGAATGATGACCGGCATTTCAGGAATGATGAGATGAAGCTTCTCCATCAGGGAGATTCCATCCCATTGAATTCGATCCCCCGCGATCAGTTGAAGGTCAACGATGGACAGATCAGGGATTTGATTTTTAGCCGCTTCGATCGCTTCTTTCTCGTCCCGGGTCAGAAACACTTCATAGTCGGCTGCTTCCAGCCGCATTCGGATCAACTCGAGAATATTCGTTTCATCATCGACGACTAAGATTCTTCCTGAGGCCATGACTTCCTTACCTTTATAACCTTCCTACTTGAGTTTTTCTCTTTTTCGTTCTTCGATCTCGATATCGATCTGTTTTGACTTCTCGATCATTTCATTCAGTTTCTGGTTCATTTGATTGAGCTTTTCGTTCGTTTGAATCAGTTTTTCTTTTTCCTGGAGGATATCAATCCAAACCTTTGCTTGTTCGGCCAGATGGCTTTGAGGGAAATCCTTGAGCAGTCTCATGAAGAAGCTGAGAGACTTTCCGAAATCTTTCTTGGGATTTCCAGGATGGATGAGGACAAGTCCCAGGTTCAAAAGGGCTTCGTCTCCAGGAGGTCGGTTTCCAGAGAGGGAGAGAACCTTCTGGTTTTCCCGTGAGAAACCATCGTAATCGCCTTTTGCGAGAAGCTTTTGGCTTCGCAGGACCTGATCCTGGAGTTCATCCTGGCCCTTCTTTTCCCTCAGGAATAGTTCCTCCGGTGCGACAGCTACCTCCACCCGGGTTCTTTCCTTTATTCTATCGAAAGTGGCGCACCCAAAGAGAGAGAAAAGAATCAAGCCGGCAACACAAAAATGAACCTGCTTCCTTGACCGAGCTCGCTCTCGGCCCATACTTTCCCTCCGTGAGAAATAATGATATGCTTCACAATTGCCAGACCCAGGCCGGTTCCCTTGCCATAGACTGACCCTCCGGCGGAAGCCTGGTGAAATTTTTCAAAAATGGTATGGAGATATTCTTCGGGTATTCCTGGACCCGTATCGCTGACCGATACCTCAACCTTTTGGTCAACAGGCCGGGCAGAGATCTTCACCTGACCATTGGCGGGAGTGAATTTGACAGCATTCCCGATCAGGTTTCTCAGAACCTGAAGCACTCTCTCTTGATCCATCCGAATGCATGGGAGTCCGTCCTCTCTTGTGATCCCGAGACTGATTTTTTTTGCTTCCGCAAGAGGCCCAATCTCCGTGACCGCCTTGTCAATCAGAACGCTGAGATTGCTCTGTTCAAAACGGTAAGACATCATTCCTGCTTCCATCTTTGAAAGATCCAGCAATGAATTAACAAGGTTGATCAACCGCCGGCTTTCCTGAGAAATGATGGTTAGGATTTTCCGCTGCTTCTCCGAAACACTCCCTGCAAGACCTTCCTGCAGGAGAGCTGTTCCCTCTTTGATCGAAGTCAGGGGAGTTCGCAATTCGTGAGACATCGAGGAGAAAAAATCAGACTTCATTTTATCTAATGCGGCTAATTGATCACACATCATGTTAAAGGCGATAGTCAGCTTCCGGAACTCGGGGGGGGAAGAAATCGCCAATCCCCCTTTGAAAGAACCCTTGGAAACCTCCCGGGTTTTATCGATCAAGAGCGCAAGAGGTTTCGTAATGCTTCGGGTGGCAAGAAAAGAAATGGTTAGGACAAGACAGAGCGCGATAACAGCCATAATCAAGGCCATCCTGCGGGCTGAACTACCTGTATCCTTTAAGGTATTCATATTTTCATAAATATCTTTTTGGGAATAGATCTCCAGATTTTTCAATTCCCCAAGGATAGCGTCCGTCACCTTTTCCTTTTCCTGGTGATACCACTCTTTTGGATAGGGCTCTTTTTTATTGACAAAGTCGACTTCTTCCTCCACCAAAGACAGGTATCGATCGTAATTGGACTTCACTTTCTTAATGGACTCCCTTTTGGGAAGGGTGTCTGCGTTGAATAGGACATTCGTAAGAGAACGATTAAACTCATCTCTTGCTGAAAGAAATTGGTTGCGCAAATCATCATCTGGTGTGACAATGTATTTCCTCTCGTATCGTACCTGGGAGAGAAAGGAATCCCCAAGCTTTTTCCCGGATTCCAGGATTCCATATTCGGTGTTCATGATATGCCGGGTCACTTGATTGAACTGACGCAGTTTGGCAATGACGTAGACATTGACTGCCATGACCAAGAAAAAGATAGCCAGATAAGCGATCAGAAGACGGGAAAAGATAGTTAATTTCATTGTGAAAAATCTACCATATTTTAATGATTGGAGCAACCATCGTATCGATGAATCCTCTGGTCTGTTCTATAACACCAAAACCAAGGGAAATACAATCTCCGCTTCAATACCTTTCTTACCTCCTCAGCTTCAAATGACTCAGGTTTGATATTTTCATCTCTATTCTAAAAAGTATCAAAAAAATGAAAGAATTACAATATGAGGAATACAGGGGGGTTCGTCTCAGATTCCTTTGGCATTTTTTTAGAAGATGTGGTAAATTTTGATATACTTTGATGAGGAGGTCCTGAGATGAAGTGTTATATCTGTGCGAAACAAGGGGTTGATAAAGATGCAGTGGCTATTTGTATTGTTTGCGGAATGGGCCTCTGCCTGGGGCATGCTATAAAGGAGGAGCTTTTGGTCAGGGATATTATCGATTGGGGCTTTGGGGAAGAACGGATTGAATACCCCCATACCCTGCCGCGATTCATCTGTGCGGAATGCAGAACTGCCAGAGAGCAAAGAATGAAGGGCCCGAAGAAATAATCTCGGGCAAAAATAGAAAAGGGTTCCTGCCTTTTATCGGTGACAGGATTATGAAAAAGAAAATTCTGGTGGTTGAAGATGAAGAGAGTTTGAGACTCCTTTATGAGGAGGAACTCACTGCGGAGGGCTATGAAGTCCTCACGGCTGGCAATGGTAAGGAAGCCATCCTTCAGTTGCAGGAAGGAAAGCCGGACCTGGTTATCCTCGACATTGTCATGCCGGTCATGGATGGGATAGAAACCCTCGGTCGAATCTTGGGCAAAGGGAGAAAGATTCCCATTATTCTCCATACCTCTTATCCAGGGTACCGTGAAGATCTCATGAGCTGGGCAGCGGATGCCTATATCACCAAATCGAGTGATTTGAAAGAGTTGAAGAATAAGGTTCGCGAGCTCTTAGAGAAAAAGAAAGATTGATGAAAAAAGTCCTTGCCATGATCTTAGCAGGGGGTCGAGGAGAAAGGCTCTATCCCCTGACGCGGGATCGGGCCAAACCCGCGGTTCCTTTCGGGGGAATCTACCGCGTCATCGACTTCACCCTTTCAAACTGCATCAATTCCGAAATCCGCCGGATTTACGCGCTGACCCAGTATAAGTCTACTTCCCTGCATCGCCATCTCCAATTGGGGTGGAATTTTCTGGCGGCCCCTCTCGGGGAATTTGTCGAGGTGATTCCAGCTCAGCAGAGAATTGATGATCACTGGTATCAGGGGACGGCGGATGCCATTTACCAGAATATCTATACCCTCCAGCAGGAATGGCCCGACCTCGTTCTGATCCTCTCCGGTGACCATATCTATAAAATGGATTACCGAAGGATGATTGCCTACCATTTGGAGAAAGGAGCAGATCTGACGGTGGCGGCCATCCGGATGGACCGGGCATTTTCAAGAGAATTTGGCGTGATGGAGGTGGACGGGAACGGGCGAATCATAGGATTTCAAGAAAAACCGGAAGAGCCCAAGACCATTCCCGGAGATCCGGGAGGAATTTTGGCATCCATGGGTATCTATGTCTTTAACATGGAGATCCTGGTCAGACGGCTCCTTGAGGATGCACGGTCCGATTCAACCCATGACTTCGGCAAGGACATTATCCCCACAATGATTGGAAAAGACTTTGCTCTGGCCTTGGACTTCAGGATAGGAGACCGGGGAGGGCAGGGCTACTGGAGGGATGTGGGCACGATTGATGCCTATTTTGAGGCAAATATGGACTTGATTGCTGTGACTCCCCAGCTCAACCTTTATGATTCTCAATGGCCCATTGTGACCTACCAGCCTCCCAATCCACCGGCCAAAACTGTTTGGGCAGAGGAAGGAAGAATGGGGAGTGCCCTGAACTCGATTATTTCAAATGGATGCATCCTCAGCGGAGGGAATGTGAAGAGGTCGATCCTGTCGCCGAAAGTGAGGATCCACAGCTATGCAGAGGTAGAAGATTCGATCCTCCTGGAAGGTGTCGATGTCGGGAGATACGCAAAGATTCGCAGGGCGATCATCGACAAAGAAGTTCAGATTCCCCAGGGCATAAAGATCGGCTACGATTTGAATGAGGATGCAAAACGGTTTACTGTGACGGAGTCAGGAATTGTAGTTGTGCCAAAGTGGATTAAACTATAATTCCCCCCTTCCCCCTTGGAGCTGTGAAAAAATTCGGGGATTCGATCGGGCAAGGATCTCTCCAAAGTTTTACAAATGCGACCATTTGATGACAGGGTAAAGGTAACAAAAGTTTGAGCGATTTTTTCACACCTTCCCTTTAGAGTAGGGGGGTTGGGGGATTTGAAATTTTTTTTGACTGAAGGAGGAATAAACATGCCGCAGATCATCGTCACGCAGAATAATCAGGGGATCATCTTGGCCGTAGAAAACCGGGCTGTTCAATTGGACGACGCCGGGAAGGAGATTTCGTTTCAGATGAATCGCCTTATTCCACTCACGACTTACAGTGCTTTCGTGTCTGCAGGGGCGCCAGAGGGCATTGAGATGGGAAATGCTTTGAAGCGGTTCATTCAGGAGGAGCGACTCGGTGATATTCAGGATATTTACAGCGCCACGCTGGCTTTTCTCTCGACTGAATATGAAAGATTCATGCGGAAAAAATGTGAGTTGCTCCCGATTGATCCAATTCATCATATTTCATTCATACTGGCCGGGAAGACAGACAGGGATCCGACCATGCCCTTCCGGCTATACTATCTCTGGACCAAAAAGAGACTTCCCCAACTGGACGGGGATGAGATTTCCTATGCCTTCTCTTTTCCGAGAAGAATCGGTTTGGAGTTTCAATTGAATAAGATGGCAAAGGGCAATGCTTCCCTGAAAGAGATATTTGAGAGAGTCAAGAAGGGCATGGACCAGTTAAAAGAGCAAGGAGAGATATCCCTTCCACTTTCTTTTGCGACAATTACTCAGGAGGGGTTCCGGTCACAGAACCCCTGAACAGATCGACCTCCGTCGGGTTTCATTTACTCCCTTAACTATTGATAAATCAAGGAGAAACAGTTAGTTTATTAAAAAAATAAAGAAATTTGAAAAAATACTTGACAAACTTCATTCCACTATCGTATATTATTTTCAAGTTGTTGGGCGCAAAATATGAAAAAGAGAGACAAAGAAATTGGCAGACACAATGGTAAAAAAATGATGATAATGCGCGGGATGTCCATGCGTAACCACACAGGTAGGGGAGGTCCACCTATGTAATCCTTTTTTTCGTGCATTATCTGCTTGAAGCACAGGACAACCCACTACCGGTGAAGAAGGTTAGTGGGTTTTTTGTTTTCTAATAGACCAACTCAGAAAGGAGAAAGAGATGTCAGAATGGGGATTTGAAACATTGGCGCTTCATGCTGGGCAGGAAAGTCCTGACCCTGCTACAGGAGCAAGGGCTGTGCCCATCTATCAGACCACATCTTACGTTTTCAAAAGTACGGAACATGCCGCAAACCTTTTTGCACTTAAGGAATTTGGAAATATTTACACCCGCATTATGAATCCGACAGCGGACGTCTTTGAAAGAAGAATGGCGGCGGTCGAAGGCGGGACCGGGGCTTTGGCTGTGGCTTCAGGACAGGCTGCGGAGACTTTCGCTCTATTAGCGATTACCCAGGTTGGCGATGAAATCGTTTCAGCCAATAATCTCTATGGCGGGACCTATCAGCTTTTCCACTATACCTTTCCAAAATTGGGAAGAAAGGTAAAATTTGTGGATTCAACAAAACCTGAAGAATTCAGGAAAGCCATTACGGAGAAGACACGGGCCATCTTTGCAGAGACGATTGGCAACCCCAAACTGGATGTTCCTGATTTTGAGACTCTTGCACGGGTTGCCCACGAGGCAGGCATCCCTTTTGTCGTCGATAATACCGTGGGTGTTGGATTGGTCAAACCCATCGACTATGGAGTGGATATTATTGTCGACTCGGCAACAAAATATATCGGCGGCCACGGAACCTCCATCGGAGGGGTGATCGTCGATTCCGGAAAATTCGACTGGAGCAAGGGCAAATTCCCTGAATTCACTGAACCGGATCCGAGCTATCATGGATTGAAGTTTTGGGACGCTTTCGGAAATTTTCCCGGCCTGGGTAATGTCGCTTTTATTATCAAGGTAAGGGTCCAGTTGCTTCGTGATCTCGGGGCTCCCCTCAGTCCCTTCAATGCCTTTCTATTCCTTCAGGGGTTGGAGACGCTGCCTTTGAGGGTTAGAAAACATTCCGAAAATTCCCTTAAAGTCGCTCAATTCCTGAAAGGGCATTCCCTTGCGACCTGGGTGAACTATCCTGGGTTGGAGGAACACCCAAGCCATAAGCTGGCAGTGAAATACTTGAAGGGCAACTTTGGGGGTCTGATAGGATTTGGGATTAAAGGAGGACTGGAGGCTGGAAAGAGATTCATTAATTCGGTAAAACTCCTTTCCCATCTCGCCAATATTGGAGATGCAAAAAGCCTTGTGATTCATCCTGCCTCAACGACCCACCAACAGTTAACCCGGAAGGAACAGGAAGAGACAGGGGTGACGGAGGACTTTATTCGACTATCAATCGGCCTGGAGGATGTGGAGGATATCAAGGAGGACATTGACCAGGCGTTGAGAAAGGCGGCAGGGTAAATGGGAGGAGACGACTTTTAACGAACATGGATTGGAAAGGTGAGAATATGTCAGCGCGAAATCTATTGTCTAAGAAGATCAGCGAGGAAATATCAATACCTCATCAAGACACTGAAATGATAGAACAACCCCCTAAGGCTGAAGAAAATCGAAGTGCAGGTGTTGTCCGCCCAAAATATTTTCGTTTTGCCTATCCGCCTTATGAACTCACATTGGAGAATGGCGAGAAACTGGGTCCGATTACGGTTGCCTATGAGACTTATGGCAAGCTGAACGATCAGAGGTCGAATGCAATCCTGATTCTTCATGCCCTCTCCGGGGATGCCCATGCTGCCGGGATTCATGACGGGAGCGGGCAGGTGGGCTGGTGGGACAATATGATTGGACCTGGGAAGGCCTTCGATACAGACAGGTATTTTATTATCTGCTCCAATGTCCTTGGGGGCTGTATGGGTACAACCGGTCCCTGTTCCGTCAATCCTGCAACCAAAAGAAAATATGGATTTGATTTTCCGATTATCAGTGTCTCTGATATGGTAACTGTTCAGAAGCACCTGATCGATCATCTAAACATTACCCAGCTGCTTTCGGTAGCAGGCGGTTCGATGGGGGGCATGCAAGCCCTGGAATGGCTGACAGCTCATCCTGACCGATTGAAAAGCGCCCTGGTCATCGCAACGGCAACCAGACATTCGCCCCAGCAAATTGCTTTCAACGAGGTGGGGCGACAGGCGATTATGGCAGACCCTCATTGGAAAGAAGGCCATTACTATGGGGGACATCTTCCTGGCAAGGGTCTTGCCGTGGCCCGAATGATCGGCCACATTACCTATATGAGCGAGATTTCGATGGCCGAAAAATTCGGGAGGCGGCAAAAGAATAATAATGATGGAAGACTCCATCCATTCAGCATGGGGTTTGAAGTGGAGGAGTATCTGCAAAACAGAGGAGACCATTTTGTCAAACGATTTGACGCCAATTCGTATCTTTATATTACGCGGGCGATCGATTCGTTTGATGCTTCCCGGGGAAAAGAGCTCCATGAAGTCTTCAGAGGAATAAAAGCGAAAGTCCTTGTCCTGGCCTTCAAGTCGGATTGGCTCTATCCGGCCTCCCAGTCGCGGGAAATTGTTAAAGCGTGCAAATTGGCAGGAGTCGATGCGACGTATTGTGAAATCGATTCCACTTATGGGCATGATGCGTTTCTCCTGGAGGTTAAGGAGGAGACCCATCTCATCAAACATTTTCTGCACAAGGTCTCTTTCGAACGGGGTGTGACCGACCGATACGAGGTGATTGATTTTGACATCTAATCACCACTCCGTGGAATACAGAGCGATCCTGAACTGGGTGGAGCAAGGTTCGGCCGTCCTCGACCTTGGCTGCGGGACCGGAACGCTGCTGGCCCTTCTTGTGAGAGAAAAGGGGGTGAGGGCCCAGGGAATCGAGATCAATGAACAGGCTATCTATGAATGTGTCGCAAAGGGGTTAAGCGTGTTTCATGAGGATATCGATGAGGGTTTATCCGGATATTCGAATCAGTCCTTCGATTACGTGATCCTTCATCAGAGTCTCCAGCAGGTAAAGAAACTCGATTATGTCTTAACAGAAGCCATGAGGGTAGGGAGAAGAGTCATCGTTGGTTTTCCCAACTTCGCCCATTATCAGGCCCGTTTCCAAATTTTCTTTACCGGGAAAACACCTGTAACACCCTCCTTGCCTTATGAATGGCATGACACGCCCAATCTCCATTTCCTGAGCATCTCGGACTTCGTCGATTATTGCCGTAAAAGAAGCATTAAGATAGAGAAGACAGTTTTTATTGGTAAGCACAGGAAGGTAAAGATACTCCCCAACCTCTTTGCCCTGACAGGAATTTTCCTTATTCAAAGCCCCGCCTGTCAAAATTAAGTCCTCACTTGGTCTTTGTCTTTTCCATCATTCCATTATTCCATCCTTCCAATTGCCCATCGGTTATTCAAACAGATTGGTTCAGTCTGGAAGGCTTTACCTTGAAGAACTCTTGATCAGGGCTTTGATGTTCTCGATGAGGTGAGGTTTTTCGACATAGGCCCACGCCCCTTTCTCTTTCGCTTTCCTTTTCATCTCTTCGTGACCATGGGCGGTGATGATGATCACCCGGGGGAGCGGGAGCATATTCTGGGCTTTTTCGAGAACCTGCCATCCATCCATTTCTGGCATGACCAAGTCGGTAATAATAAAATCGAACCTCTGAGTCCAGCTTGCTTCGACGGCCTTCTGTCCATCTTCAACAGCAAGGACCTCATAACCTTCCTGCGAAAGGGCCTCGCTTAAAGACCATCGTATCAAGAATTCATCATCGGCAATCAAAACGCGGAAGGATGCGCCTGGGTTACTCTTTTTACCATCTTTCTTCGAAACGAATTCATCTTTCATTGAATCTTATTTTACGCAAAATACATGCCTAACCCTATTATCCCCTGGGGGAGTTTCCCTGGCCTTCAACTTGTTGATAGTTCAAAGAATTATTAAAATCCCCAGATTCGTTTAGGAGATTGAGGGAATATCCTGATTTATGAGTTATGCGATTTCACACAGGTGGATGAGGGATTTTACTCATTCACCGGCACAGGCTCTTTGCCCCTGCGGTGAGGAATTATCCAAGGATTATTCAAAAGCTTATTGCTTTTTTCTTTCCGCTAACTTACCATAGGTAGGTTTTGGGGGGGCATTGAGGAGGAAAGAGATGCCGGACTTCTGGGACGGGAAAGAACCATGCTGGGTTCTGATGGAATGCCCAAAATATATCCGTGAAAAGTGCCCCGTTTATTGTCAGAAAATACCTTGTTGGGAAATTGCTTACACTCAGAGTGAGATCCTCACGGGAATTAAAAAAGACTGCAAATATTGTAGAGTTTTTCAGATGTACGATAAATCAAAGGATTGACCGCCCCATTTTTCCCTGAATTTTCATTCTCACCCATCTCCGGCCTATGGCTTTCAAACTGGCCCGTATGTTAAAATAGCAGCTAAACACCTCGGAATCTACGGATGAGAATTCCTTTCAAATGCATAATTCTTTTCGACTATCCTCCTTGATCTTCAAGGTGATTCTGGTAACCAGTATCATCTTGATTTTGGTCATCTCTTTCAATGGGTGGTGGAATACCACGCTTCACGAAGTCAGCATAGAGAAAATGACCTTGGAGAAAACTAAGATTGTTTTGGAATCTGTCGAGAACAATATCCTCCGAGCCATGGAGAGGGGGAGGCATTTCGATATCACCCGCATTCTGCAGAGTTTTGCAGTATATCGAGGCATCTGGAAAATTAACATTTTAAAGCCTGATGGAACCATTGACTTCTCGACTCATCCCGAAGATTTGGGCAGGAGGTCCGGGGAAATCGAACACTATTTACGAAATCAATATTTCATCCGGGAGGAAACCGTTCGAATAACGAATGGGAAGAAGGAAAAGGAAAGGATTTATTATTACAACAAGGCCATTCCAAACGCGCCAAGATGTTACCCGTGCCACAATCAGAAGGAAAACATCATTGGGGTCCTGACCGTAGCAAGCTCCCTTAAGGAAATGGATGAAATGGTTTCAAGGGTCAAGGTCCATTCCACTGTTCTCGCCATTATTACGATCGTTTTTTTGTCTACTGTCCTGGGGATTTTGTTTTTTAAATTCGTAGAACTCCCGATCAGGAAGTTGACCCACATCATGCGGAAGGTCGAAGAAGGCGATTTCGATGCAAGGGTGGGACTGAAAGGCAGAGATGAGATGGGAAGGCTGGGGGAAAGCTTAAACATTATGATTAGAAAGCTTCAACTGGCAAAAAAGGAGGCCGAACAATACCATCAGGAGCTGGTTCAAAGGGCGGACCGGATGGCCTCCATCGGCGAGCTGGCTTCAGGGATAGCCCATGAGATTCGAAATCCGCTGGCAGGAATTCAGGGAGCCGTTCAGATCCTTGCCGGGGCTTTTCCCAAGGAAGATGGCAGGAGGCAGATCACGGATGAGATTCAGAAGCAGATTATCAAATTAGAGAGATTGGTAAAGGGACTGCTCAATTATGCCAAGCCCGTTCCTATCAATTACTTGCCTACGGACATGAATGAATTGATCGACAAGGTCATTTCATTCTATCTTACCCAGGGAGGAAGACTGGAGAACCTGAAGATCGAGAAGAGGTATTATTCTTCCCTTCCGAAGATCAGGGTCGACCCCAATTCAATTGAACAAGCTTTTTTAAATATCATCCTCAATGCCCAGAGGGCAATGTCGAATAGGGGGACCCTTACTGTGAGTACCCACCTTCTATCTTGGGGAAAAGAGAAAGGAGACGGGGGCCAGGAAGTCCAGGTCATCTTCGAAGATACGGGTATCGGGATCCCGGAGGAGAACCTTTCCAAGATCTTTAATCCTTTCTTCTCTACCCGGGCAGATGGGACCGGCTTAGGCTTATCCATTACGAAAAATATTGTAGAACAACATGAAGGAAGGATAGAAGTGGACAGCCATGTTAATAGAGGAACCAAGTTTATTATCAGCCTCCCGGTCTTTAAATAACGCATAATGCAGAGCGCATGATGTAAAGTGAATGGGGCAAAGCGCAGAACAACAAAAAAATTGTAAACCATTATCTAATGAATCGAGAAGTAATTTTTTTCGTAAAAGCATGAGAATGTCAATATCAAATAAAGGCATCAATCTTTTGGGTAGAGAACGCTTTGCGCTATGCTCTATGCGCTATGCGGGGTTGTGGTAGAGAAGGTGAAGGCACGAATCTTAGCTGTCGACGATGAATATCTGATCCGGTGGACCCTCCAGCAAAATTTGGAGAAGGAGGGCTTCGAAGTTCTCCTGGCCGAGTCAGGCGAGGAGGCGCTGGATAAGGTTGAGAATGAGGCGCCGGATCTGTTGCTTCTCGATATTAAAATGCCTGCCATGGATGGTTATCAAGTCCTTGAGAGAGCTCTCAAGATAGATCCCACAATGGTTCCCATAATGGTTACTGCTTATGACGAGGTGGATAGAGTCGTTAAGGCCATGAGGATGGGAGCATTTGACTATATCACCAAACCCTTCGACTTTAAAAAAGTTCACGTCTCTATCCAAAAAGCGCTTGAGGCGTCACAACTCAAAAGGGAAATCAAACGGTTAAAACGTGAGACAAGGAGCAAGTTCGGTTTTGACCACATTGTGGCTGCAAGCAAGGAGATGGAAAGGGTTCTTCGGATTGCCGAAAAGATGGCTCAGAGTGACACCTCTACCGTTCTGATTCAAGGGGAGAGCGGTACGGGAAAGGAACTGATTGCCCACGCCCTCCATGAGCGGAGCCGGAGAGAGAATATGCCTTTCGTCACCCTCAATTGTGCAGGCTTTCCTGAACAGATGCTGGAAAACGAACTTTGCGGTCATGAAAAAGGAGCATTCACCGATGCGAAGGAGATGAAAAAGGGACTCCTTGAGGTGGCAGATAAGGGTACATTGTTTCTCGACGAAATCGGAGACATGAATATAAATCTGCAGGCGAAGATACTGAGGCTGGTCGAGCAGAAAAGCTTCCGGAGGGTGGGAGGTATCAAAGATATCCAGGTTGACGTGAGGATCATCACTGCGACCAATCACGACCTCATGAAGTTGAAAGAAGAAGGGAAGTTCAGAGAAGACCTTTTCTACAGGATTAATGTTGCCTCCATCAAAATACCTCCCCTTCGTGAAAGACCTGATGATATTCTTCCCCTGACGAGGCATTTTATTCAAAAATATAACGACGAATTCCATAAAAATATCCAGGAAGTCTCGAAGGGAGTTGAAGATTTCTTTATGGGCTACAACTGGCCGGGCAATGCGCGAGAACTCAGAAATGTGATCGAGAGAGCAATGATCCTTGGGGAAGGTGACACTTTTTTAGTAGAGCACCTTCCGATGGAGATCCTCGGCCAAGCCTCAAGACAGGGAATCCCCATTGAAGGGATCCGAATTCCACCGGAAGGGATATCTCTTGAAAAAGTGGAAGAAGCCCTTGTCAAACAAGCCCTTAAAATGACCAACGGGAACCAGACTAAGGCGGCCAAACTCCTTGATATCTCCCGTGATGCCCTCCGGTATCGGATGCAGAAATTTGGGATCCTGGAATCCGAATCGAAATAATTCCTCTTTCGTGACTCGTATTTTCAGAAGTCATTGTTCTTCTGTTAAATAATAAAACTCCCCATCACCCAATACCTTATTTTCCAGTTTTTTTCTTTACCCCTTCTGCCTCACACGTTTCACCATACGCTATGCTCCATGCACTATGCGTACTCTTGGAATTGCGTGAGAATCCACAGAGAGTTGTGGAATATTCCCCTAAGCAAGGTAGGATTTCACAAGGATCACAATTTTTGTGATAAAACGAGATTTCTTTCTCTTAAATAACATACTGAATTTAAATAATTCTTTTGAATGTACTGGAGGTAATTTTTATGGTCTTTTATTAAGTGTTCTCTGGAATGGTAATTGCACTTTAAGAAAGATATGCAACGGGCGGCACTATTAGTTATCTCATATTAGAAGGAGCACTACCCGCCTTCACAGAAGGCTATTAGGAGGAAGAGATGAGCGTCTTCATATCAAAAAAGAGTCGAGTTTTGTTCTGTTTTTTTATTTTTGCTTGGGTCTTTTTTATTGCCATGGAAAGTTCAGAGGCCCAGGTAACCAGCCGCACCTGCGTGACAGCAGAATGCCATCAAGGCTGGTTAGATAACAACCCTCCGGAAAGTGATGTCGCTACCCGTAATGCCACGCTGGACTATCTGCCCATGAATCTAAACCCCAAAGCTTCTCGGTATCCTTTTTATGGAATTTCGGCGGGTTATTTCGGATCCATCCATTCCATACCGTCTTTTGACCCTAACACAACCGATTATGTGGGTTGCCTCGGATGTCACAAGAGCCTTCAAAACGCCCACTCCGGACCGCTGCCAGCAACGAGCACATGCGGGGGTTGCCATAGACAGCCATTTTTCGATTTTAATGACTTTTTGGCCAGCGGTCATTCAAATTCAAATAGAACGCCCCTAAGGTTCTTCGACCAGCTTGGCAATGGAACGACGCAAGCGATAGCCTTTCAGGAATCACTGGGAGAGCCGCTTCCTCTGTTCAGAGCAGATAAGAAAACCCCAGTGACGAAAAACCAGCGAATTGAGGAGTGCAGCGTTTGTCACAACCCCGTTCTTGAATCACCACGACACAAGAGGCGAATTGCCCAGGGGAATTTTCCCAGCCCGCAGGTCGGCTGTCCGGCTTGCCATACTTCCCATATTCCTGCGCCGAGGGGGGACCAACTCGCCAAGGTCGACAGCACGGTTAGTGTGAGTAGTATTTCAGGAACCACAGTCTTAGCCGTCACCCCTGAAGCAGGTCGGGAAGTCGCTTATAAGAACCTTAAACCCTACAAGCTTGACGCTACAGGCGCTAAGAACTTCCGCAAAGGGAGATGGGACGGAGGTTCTCTCTATGCAAGACCCAATCGGACGATTATCAGCGGTAATGGCACAGTGAGCGACGGCGCCGGGGCGTCAACCCGCTTCACATTCTCCGTAGGAGGATTCCTCAAAAGAGTAATGCCCCACTACACGCTGTTCATTTCCGGCAGCGCTCAAGCCACGGCAACGCTGCCAGCTGCCGCCGTGAATGCTGGGTCTCCCGTTGCACTCCGGGCGGATCTTGATATGGCGCCATTCGATATTATTAGTGTCATCGATGACAACACCCTTGAGATCAGCCCAGGGGTCGTGGCGACGAGAAATGTCACGTATGTGCGAGCAACCCCACCCCCGGCAACGGGAAACCTTTCGGTTTCAATTCCCTTCAGCGGCAACTTTGCTTTTGAAATCAGGGATATGAATACGGACAGTGAGACCTTATGCGGAAGCTGTCATACCCAGAGCAAGTTCAAATTCACAGCTTGGGGAAAGAGCAGTAGGAAGAACACATTCATCGATTTGAAAAGGACTCATAATAAAGACATCCTGACCGAATGGCGGACGAGCGGTCATGCGAATAGAGAAGCCCCGCCTTTCGCCGAGTTCAGCGCCCGAGAATTCGGAACAAGCCACGTGACCACTTACCCCTTTGACATGAGTATCACCGGCAGCGGAGGAACGGGCACTCTGAGGAACAAGGGGAACACGACATACACGTTGACTCAAACGCCCGATCCGAACAACGCATACTTAGGTGTTGCCGGCAACGCCAGTTTGCCGGTATTGATTAATAACTATGCCTGTTTCCAATGCCACAACGGGGCGGCGAGCATCAACTATCTCAAAGACATTCAAGGCACTGCGGAGGCTTCGGTTGTCTGGGGAGATGCCACGGTCACCTGCTATACGTGCCATGACACCCATGCGGAGGGCGCGGGCAAGAACGTACGCATTCCCGTTAAGCTCTCATACAACTCCCGGTTTGTGGATGCAACGACGAATCCGAGGGGTGGCATCAATAAATTCCTTGATGGGACCGATATTCCGTCCAATGCCGGGACGGGGATCATCTGCCTCTTCTGCCATCAGGGCCGGGAGAGCGGCCTGACAGTTTATCGT
>Ga0214473_10001489_pt1 | contig 30714 bp, 24 predicted proteins | sample RVTome_7_FD_203509 | JGI IMG/M metagenome (GOLD analysis project Ga0214473, IMG submission 203509) | Soil microbial communities from uranium-contaminated site in the Upper Colorado River Basin, Wyoming, United States - RVT98D197 | ecosystem: Environmental > Terrestrial > Soil > Contaminated >...
GATTGTCACCCGCCTGTGCAGCGCGTGCAGGAGAACCTCCCAGATGCTTCGTATCAGACTGATCATGCCACCTCCTGTCTATGCACGGGCCAGAAGGATCCCGCCCGTGACGATGAGGTTGAGCAGCGCCAGCGGGAGCACGACTTTCCAGGCGAAGGCCATAAGTTGGTCGTACCGGGGCCGGGGCAGCGATGCCCGCAAGGCGATGAACAGGCCCACGAAAACCATGGTTTTGAGGAAGAACCAGAGAATGTCCGGCAGCCATGGGCCCAGCCAGCCGCCGAAGAAGAAGGTCGTGATCAACGCGGAGATCAACGTGATCCCGATGTACTCTCCCAGAAAGAACAGGCCGAACTTCATGCCCGAGTACTCGCTGTGATAGCCGGCGACCAGCTCGTTGTCCGCTTCCGGAAGGTCGAGGGGCAACCTGTGGGTCTCCGCCAGCCCGGCGATGAAGAACACGCCCAGACCGAGAAATTGAGGGATGCAGAACCACAAATCTCTCTGTGCTTCCACGATGTCCCGGATATTGAAAGAGCCGGCCAGCATGACCACGCCCATGAGCGACAGGCCCATGAAGAGTTCATAATTGAGCATCTGGGCGGCGGCGCGCAGCCCGCCGAGCAGCGAGTACTTGTTGTTCGAGGACCACCCGCCGAGCACGAGGCTGTAGACGCCCAGCGAGGACATCGCCAGAAAGAAGAGCACGCCGATGCCCAGATCGACCACGGCGATCCCCGGAGCGAAGACGATGATCGCGAATGACATGAGCGTGGTGATCACCGTAATCGCCGGGGCAATGACGAAGACGGGCTTATCCGCAAAAGGCGGGATCCAGTCCTCTTTCATCAGGATCTTGATCACGTCCGCGAAGACCTGCAGGAGACCGAAAGGTCCGACGCGGTTCGGCCCGTAGCGGTCCTGCCAGAGGGCCAGCAGACGGCGTTCAAACCATATCAGCCCGCTGGCAATGGTCAGAATCGCCGCGAGCAGGCCGATGACGATCAGCAGCGATTCGATCATTCACTCCCCTTCGCCCAACTCCGTTTTGCACGGGTCTGAGGTTCGCAGGAGTTTCTGCCAGACGGGCACACCGTTCCACTGGATTCCCGGCAGTCCCATCGGGACCACCGCCATGCCGCGAGGGACTGCCGGAGCAATCTTCACGGGCAAGTGATGCGAGATATTGGAAAAGGCCACTTCCACCAGCCCATTCCCATCTACGATGAGCAGTCCTGCGTCTTCCGGGCTGACGGCAATGTAAGGCTTCGTCGCAAGCTCGGCCACCGCCGGCGACAGGATGCTCAACTCTTCCGATCCAAAAATATGATAGCCCGGGACCACGAGCAAATGGCGGTCCCGCTTCTCGAATGCTTCAGGGATTTCCGTGAAATACGCGCGGCGCGGATTCTCGCGAGGACGGATCAGCGCCCGCCCGGGGTTGCCGCCTCGCAGCGGGCCGCCCACCTGCTCCTGGTACTTGCTGACCGCCGCCTCGGAGTTCCAGCCGGGCGCCCAGAAACGCGGAATCAACGGCGAGGGAGGCTGGCCCGGAAAACCCTCCATGGAGAAAACGAGGGGCGAATCAGGGTCCTTGTTCGTTTGAGGCTCATGCACGTCTATGTTGACATTCATCGCGGTGCGGCCGCTGTAGCGATGGGGCTGGCGGGGAATCTGCTGGCCTGCCATGCGGAAGCTCGCCGGCGGCGCTGCCTGTCTGGCGGGCTCGAGAGTCGGTATCTCTCGTGCAAGGTCCCCGACAATATCGTCAAAGGTCCGCCATGGCGGCGAGCCGCACTTGCCCGCGGCCACCATGATCTCGCCGATCCAGCGCCAACTGTCCTGGACGTCGCCGGTGGGCTCGAGGACCTTGCAGAACCGCTGCGCACGACCCTCGTTGTTCACCAGAGTCCCGGTAGATTCGGCGAAGGGGGTGGCCGGAAGAATGGAACCCGACCGCGCCGTCGTTCTGTGAGTGATGTGGTCGATCGTGACGACGTGACTGGCGGCATGCAAAATGGCCTCGGCCTGGACCGTGTCCAGATGACGGAAGATGTCGTTTTCCAGAACAATGACGGTGGTGGGCGTCCTGGCCTTGAGAGCGCCCATGATGGAGCCGATGTGCTTGCCGCCAATGAGGCCCAGTCCCATGCTGTTGCACCAGGGCACCGTGAAACAGATTCGTGTGCTCTCCTTCTTTCGACGCAAGGCATATGCGACGTTGGCGGCCGACTCAATGACGGCTTTGCTTGGGCAACTGGTCCCCGAGACGACCAACGGCCGCTCACTGTCCAGCAGGTGATCTGCGATTCGCTGCGCGAGGGCCTCGACATCCGCCGCAAGGTTCGCCACGGCCGGAGCGTCCGCGTCCACCTTGTTCGCCACGGCAAAACCCAGGCGGGCGATCTCCTGCGGCACAGCGTGGTAAGCCTGCGTGGCCGCCGTATCCAGGTCCGTGCCGTGCGTCGTCGCGATGAACAGCGGACCCCTCTCCGTCTGGAGCGCCTCACGGACGGCCGCGTCGTTCCACGGCTCGATGCGCAGTTCCCGTGCGATCGTGCTGGGCTTGCGCAGAATGGACCGCCGCAGGGATAGCTCCAAAACCGGGGCCACGTTCGAGACATCTTCGCCCAGGACCAGAACGGCGTCGGCCAGGCTGGCGTCGTTCAGCGAAGCCGAATGCACCGGGCCGTTGCGCAGGATGTCCGTGACGAAGGAGATCAGTTGCACGTCGGTGTCGGAGACTCCCATGAAGAAGTTCTCCGGCCCGACCAGGCGGCGCAGGGCGTAATTCGACTCCAGGGAAGCCCTGGCCGAGCCAATCCCGATGACCCGTTCGCTTTCTTTGATCTGCCGACCGATTTCCGCCAGCACCGTCAGCTTGGGTCCGGGCGCCAGGTGACCGTTGCCATCGCCGACAAACGCATTCCTGACCCGCTGGGGGCCGTTCACGAACTCATAACCGAACCGGCCTCGATCGCAAAGGAAGTAACCGTTGACGTCCCCGTTGTAGCGATTGCGAATGCGGCGCAGGGTCCCGTAGCGCTCGCCGGGAATCGTGTTGCAGCCGAGACCGCAGTGCACGCATACCGACGGCGCCGTCTGGAGGTCCCACTTGCGCACGTAATGATTGGCGAGTGTCTTGTCCGTGAACACCCCGGTCGGGCATACCTCGACCAGATTGCCGGCGAATTTGCTCTGCAGGACGCCGTCCTTGTGCCGGCCGAAATAGACTCGATCATGCCAGGCAAAGACATCGAGGTCGCGGCCGCCCGCATAGTCGCGGTAGAAGCGGACACAGCGATAGCACTGGATGCAGCGGTTCATCTCATGGGTGACGAATGGCCCGAGATACTGATTGCGGTAGGACCGCTTCTTGAAGCGATAGCGCCGATAGACGTGGCCCGCCATTTGGGTCATATCCTGCAACTGGCATTCACCGCCTTCGTCGCACACCGGGCAATCATGCGGATGGTTGACCATCAGCCACTCGATCACGGACTTGCGAAACTTGACGGCGTCAGGGTCGTCTATCGAGATGCGGATGCCATCGCGGGCCAGGGTCATGCAGCTCATCACGATCTTGCCCTTGGTGTCATTCTCGTCGGCGAACAGCTTGACGGCGCATAGGCGGCAGGCCCCAACTGAGTGCATCGCCGGGTGCCAGCAGAAATAGGGGATATCGAACCCCAGGGAAAGGCACGCATGGAGCAGGTTCACCCCTTCGGGGACTTCGTATGGCTTGTCATCCACATAGATCGTGTGCACGGCCTATCTCCAGGGACACCGCTGGCGCCGGATATGCTGGTCAAAGTCGTCCTTGAAGTACTGCAACGCCGACTCCAGAGGCATCATGGCTCCGGGAGCCAGCGCACAGAAGGTGTGCCCCAGCCGGATCAACGAGGCGTGCTCCTGCAAGATCCCGATGTCCTCGGGCCGGCCGTGACCCCGTTCCATCGCCTCCAGTATCCGCGCGACCCAGGGCAGACCCTCCCGGCAGGGAGTGCACCAGCCGCACGATTCCCGCGCAAAGAACCGCTGCAGGCTGTAGAGCATTCCCACCGGGCAGCTCTTGTCGTCCAGGACCACGATCGTGCCCGTGCCCAGCCGGCTGCCGGCCTCCTGCGGAAAGGTGAAATCCATCCGGACGCCGAAATGCTTTTCGAGCATGAAGCTCGTCGAAGCGCCGCCGGGCAGAAGGCCCCGAAACTCGTACCCCTCCATCATGCCGCCGGCGTAGTCATGGAAGATCTCGCCCAGGGTCGTCCCCATAGGCAGCTCCCAGATGCCTTTTCTCCTGACCTTGCCGCTGGCCCCGTACAGTTTCGTTCCGCCGTCGTTGGTGTGACTGAGGCTGCGGAACCACTCCGGTCCGTTGTTGATGATGTGAGGAACGTTCGCGAGTGTCTCCACGTTGTTGACGGCGGTAGGCTTGCCCCAGAGCCCGCAGGTGACGGAATGGGGCGGCTTGGTCCGCGGGATGGCCCGCTTGCCCTGGAGCGCATCGAGCAGACCATCCTCCTCGCCGCACATGTAGCGGCCCGCACTCGTGTGCAGATAGAGGTCCAAATTGAAGGCAGAGCCGAGGATATTCTTGCCGAGATATCCCTTTTCATAGGCCTGCGCGATGGCCTTCGTCACTCTCTTGGCGGCCAGCCGGTAGGCCCATCGCAGAAAGATGTACGCCACGTCGGCCTGGATGGCATAGGCGCCGATGATCATGCTCTCGACGATCAGGTTGGGGTCTCCCTCCAGGAGCAGGCGGTCCTTGAACGTGCCGGGCTCCATTTCGTCCGCATTCATGATCAGGAACTTGGGACGCCGGGCCTCCTCCCCCATGGGAACGTAACTCCATTTCCTCCCGGTGGGAAAGCCCGCCCCGCCCCGCCCCCGGAGATTGGAGTCGATGACCATCTGCTGGATCTCGTGTGGTGACATCCGAATTGCTTTGCGCAGGGCCCGGTAGCCGCCGACGCGCTCGTACTCCGCAATGTCCAGCGGCTCGCGGTCAGGCCTGATGTTCTGCGTGAGAGGAGTATCCATAGCTACCGGTACTGGTCCAGGATTTCGTCCACTTTCGTCGGGGTCAGCTCGACGTGGAGGTCCTCGTCGACGATCATGGCCGGCGCTTTGTCGCAGGCGCCCAGGCAGGCGATGGGCAACAGCGTGAATCGCCGGTCGGGAGTCGTCTGGCCGAACTCCACGCCGAGGCGACGCTTGATATGCTCGATCACCTGCTCGTAGCCCATGAGCCAGCAACTGACGCTGTCACAGACGAAGATGCGATGCCTGCCCACGGGCTTTCGGAAGATCAGGTTGTAGCAGGTGGCCACGCTGTCGAGCTCGTCATTGGTCATGTCCAGGTGCCGCGCGATGTCGTCGAGACTCTCATCGGAAATCCAGCCGCGATATTTCTGGACAATCTTGAGCGCCTCAGGAGCCGCGGCCGATTTCCTGTCGTACTTCCGAAGCTCCTCGTCGATCTCTCTTCTCTCTTCATCCGTAAGCATAGTTCACCGATCGACGTCTCCCATGACGAAGTCGATGCTGCCGAGGATCGCGATGAGGTCGGAGATCATCAGCCCGCGGGGCAGCCACGACAGGGTCTGGAGGTGAGGGAACGATGGTGCGCGAATCCGGGTGCGGTACGACATGGTGTTGCCGTCGCTGATCAGGTAGTAGCCGTTATTGCCTTTCGTCCCCTCGATCCCGAAGAAGGCCTCGCCGGCGGGAATGGGCGGGCCCCAGCTCACGTTGAGGAAATGATCGATGAGCGTCTCGATATCGTGCATCGTTTTTTCCTTCAGCGGGGGCGTCGTCAGCGGATGCTCCGATTTGTACGGTCCCGGGGGCATGTTGTCCACGCACTGCTGGATGATGCGCAGGCTCTGGCGCATCTCCTCCACCCGAACGGCGGCCCGGTCGTAGCAATCTCCATAGCGGCCGATGGGAATATCGAATTCGAAGTGCTCGTATCCTGAATACGGCGTCTTCTTGCGGAAATCCCATTCCAGGCCGCAGGCCCGCAGGTTCGGCCCGGTGACACCCCAGTCGATGGCCTCCTCGATCGTGTACGCGCCAATTCCCTGGGTCCTCGCCTTGAAGAGGCGGTTTTGCAGGACCATCTTGTCGTATTCCCGGAGCCGCGCGGGCATGTACCGCAGAAAATCCCGCACGAGGCGATCCCAGCCGACCGGCAGGTCCTGGGCGACCCCGCCGATGCGGAACCAGTTCGCGTGCAGTCTGCCGCCGCAGACGGCTTCCGTGATGTCGAGGACGTGCTCGCGATCGGTGAACATGTAGAAGACCGGGGACAGCGCGCCCAGGTCCTGGGCGAACGTCCCGAAGAAGACCAGGTGGGAAGAGATTCGGTACAGCTCGGACATCATGACCCGGATGACTTTCGCCCGGTCGGGCGCCTCGATACCCGCCAGCATTTCCAGGGGCAGCAGGTACGCCAGGTTGTTCATCACGCCGCCGAGATAATCCACGCGATCCGTATACGGGATGTAGGTGTGCCACGATTGGCGCTCTCCCATCTTCTCCGCGGCCCGATGGTGAAACCCGATGTCCGGCACGACGTTGAGGATTTCCTCATCCTGCAGTTGAAGCACGAGGCGCAGGATGCCGTGCGTGCCGGGATGCTGCGGCCCAAGGTTCAGGAACATCAGGTCCATCCCGGCCCGGTGCGTCTCAAGCCCCCATTGCTTCGGATTGAATTCCAGTTGCCTTTCATACTCGATGCGCCGGTCGTCGGGCAGGCGGAATGGCTCCATCTCCGTTGCCCGAGCGGGATGCTCCTTGCGAAGAGGATGCCCATTCCACCACGGCGGCATAAGGATGCGCCGCAAGTCGGGATGCCCCTCCACCTTGATGCCGAACATGTCCCAGAGCTCCCGCTCATACCAGTTGGCGGACGGCCACAGGTCCGTGATCGTAGGAATGGACGGGTACTCCCCTTTCAGGGCGACCTTGATCCTTACATACTCGTTCCGGTCGAACGAAAAGAGTTGGTAAACCACCGTGAAGTCGCTGTCGGGCTGGTTCGAACGATTCGCCCGTGTCCGTTCGTCGATGGCCGTCAGGTCGTACAACATGCGGTAAGGCTTGGCGACCTCGCGCTTCAGATATCGCAAAACGCCCGTAGCCTGATTAGCGCCGACCCAGAGGGTCGGCACCGTATCCCGCGTCGTCTGTTCGAGCACCGTCTCGGCCCCGAACTTTTCCCGCAGCTCTTGTATCACGGTGGGAGGAACAGCCATTGTGTCCCGCTGAAGAAGTCGGTACTCGCCTCAGATGTGATCGGGAGAGGGAAGATCCGTTGCCTTCTGGCGGTCGGATCGTTTGATGTCCCTTTGGCACGGCAGGGCCGGGCGGAAGACGCCTTGCGGCCCGACCACCCAGCTCAGAGGACGTCTTTCCACGCCAATCGCCTGTTGCAGCAACAGCAGTCCTTCCATAAGGGCCTCCGGCCGGGGCGGGCAGCCGGGGACATAGAGGTCCACGCCAAGGAACTTGTCCACGCCCTGCACGACGCTGTAGACGTCGTACATCCCCCCGGAGTTGGCGCACGAGCCCATGGAAATGACCCACCGGGGCTCCATCATCTGCTCGTACAGACGCTTGATCATCGGCGCCGTTTTGATGAACACGGTGCCGGCGATCACCATCAGGTCCGCCTCGCGGGGCGAGCCCCGGATCACCTCCGAGCCATAGCGAGCGATGTCGTACTTGCTCGTCAGGCTGGTCGCCATCTCGACGTAGCAGCAGGAGAGACCGAAGTTGAAGGGCCACACCGAATTCTTGCGGGCCCAAGCCGCCAGGTCCTGCAACCGGGCGAACAGAATGCTCTGTCCGCTCGTGCGATCGGGAGAGTCCTCCTCCGGGCGCAACCCATGAGAAAAGGGATCCGGCGAGCTGTTCTCACGAGACACTATGCCGCTCCTTTTTTCGCCGCACCTTCTGGTATCGAACCGTGCCCCAGTCCAGGGCGCCCACTCGCCAGAGGTACGCGAGTGCGGCCAACAGAATCCCGATGAAGATCAGCACTTCGATATAGCCGGCCCAGCCCAACTGGCGCCAGGCAATCGCCCAGGCGAAGATGAAGATCGACTCCACGTCGAAGATGACGAAGAGCATCGCCACGAGGTAGAAGTCGATGGAGAAGCGCAGGCGCGCCGAGCCCGTCGGTGGAAAACCGGATTCGTAGGCCTCGCCTGTAGTCGGGTCTTTGTGACGCTGCCCGAGAAAATGGGACGCCGCAAGAATCGCCACGACCAGAAACACGACGGCGATGAAATAGACTGCCAACGGCCAAAGCGGTGCGTCCATAGATTCCCTTGTACCTCACTGCCCGCACAGACAGGTCCCGCGCAACAACCTCCCCTGCCGCCGGCGCACCATGGCACGAGAGGCCGTCTTCAGCAGTGCTGAACTATCGGCCGAGTTGCACTACGACAAATTGCGAGAACTCGCCCCGCTGGATAAGCAGGAGGGCTCGCCCGTTCTTTTGCGCCTCGCCGATCGCCTTGGCGAAGTCGTCCGTCGAGGCGACGGGGCGCCTGTTCACGCTGCGGATGAGGTCACCCGGCTCGACCCCGGCCTCGTCGGCAGGACTGCCCGGGATGACGCGAGAGACAATGACGCCCTCTCCCGGCTGATAGCCAAACTGCTGGGCCAGGTCTCGGCTGAGATTCTGCACCTCAACGCCGAGAGTCCGCTGAGGTTCCGGGGCGCCCGGTTGCCTGGCCCGCGTCACCTCGGTGGGACGCTCTCCGAGAACGACCGGAACATCCGTGGCCTTGCCGTCTCTCATGATGGAGAGCTGGACCTTGGCGCCCGGCTTCATGGTCGCGATCTCGTTCCTGAAGAGGTCATAGGAGTCAACAGGCTTTCCGTTCATGGCCAGGACCACATCGCCGGGTCTCACCCCGGCCTGATCCGCTGGAGAGCCTTTCTCGACCTGGGCAATCAGGATGCCTTCCGGCCGTTCCAGTTTCAGAACCTCGGCCATCTGAGGCGTCACGGCCTGGCCGTACATGCCCAGGTAGCCGCGGACCACTCTGCCGGTCTTGCGCAGTTGCTCCTCGATGGTGCGGGCCATGTTGATCGGAATCGCAAAGCCGATGCCCATGTAGCCCCCGCTCTGGCTGGCAATCGCGGTGTTGATCCCGATGGCCCGGCCATCGAGGTTGATGAGCGGGCCGCCCGAATTGCCCGGGTTGATCGCCGCATCAGTCTGGATGAAGTCCTCGTAAGCGGCGATATGAACATTGCTGCGTCCGACCGCGCTGATCACCCCTACCGTGACCGTCTCCGTCAAACCAAACGGGTTGCCGATGGCAATCACCCAGTCGCCGACCGCCATCTTGTCGGAGTCGCCCATGGGCAATACGGGGAAATTATCGCCCTCGATCTTGATGAGGGCCACTTCCGAGTCAGGATCGGTGCCGACGACCTTTGCATCGGTGAACGTGCGGCCGTCCGGCAGCGTGACGGTCATCCTGTCCACGTCGCCGACGACGTGGTTGTTTGTGAGAATGTAGCCGTCCTTGCTGATGATGAACCCCGAGCCCTGCCCGCGCTGCAGGTACCGGCGGGGAGAACGAAACTGAGGCAACCGGTCGCCAAAGAACCTCCGCAGGAAATCGTCCCCAAAGGGGCCGTACGGATTGTTGTACTGGCCCTCGTCTTGCGATCCTACCGTCGGAGCCACATCGACGGTTTTCTCCACCGTGATCGACACGACCGCAGGCGTGGCGGCCTTCGCCGTGGCGGCAAACACCCGCGACAGTTGCCTGGCGATGTCCTTGCACTGCTCCTGTTGCTGCTGCTCGGATGGGAACGACGGCGCCGTCACGCTCAGAAGAACGACGGCGCAGAAAGCGAGAATGTGAATGGTTCCGGCAGAGCCCCGGACGCTCTTTGCGAATCGATTCATGGCACACCCCCTGTTCTCCTATCGTTGCGGATGGATGATTTGGACTTCTGCAAAATGGAGGTTAGGCTTGTTACTCAGGGAAATCACCTTGGGGATTTCCTCGAATCGACGAGCTATTATCATGCATGATTCCGTGATGATGCGCCGACAAGGGGATGGTGTGCAGTGCACACCCTACTGCTGCGCCGCTCGCAATGCCCTGGAAACCTCGTGAGTGTTCACCGCAGCCCTTCCCCAAGTAAGCCTAACCTCCATTTTGCAGAAGTCCAGATTGCAGCCGGCGCACGTAGCTGACGATATACCAGCGTTGTTTTGGATCGATCACATAACCGAGCACGGGCTCATGGCCGATGCCGGTGAGCATGGCCCTGTAGAGCGCCCCATCGGAGAGCGTCCGGACGGGCGGCGAAGTCAGGTCCGTGGGCGCCGGCGTGTAACTGACGCCAACGGTTCCATTGCCCCGGCCGGCGGGCCCGTGACAGACTGTGCAGTAGTAGCCGTAGTAAACCCGGCCGGTGCGCCGCGTGTGCTCCGTATCAGGCAGTGGGTTGCGCAGTTGCGCCGCCGCCTCGGCGGACGGCACGGCGGATGGCTCAGCAGAGACCGGTACAATCCCTTGTGGCGTGGCCGGCATCTGCGCCTGCGACGGGAGAATCTTCGGCTGCACGCGCATCCGCGGTCCCGAGAACATCAGGTACAGGGCCACCGCCCCAACGACAGCCGCACCCGTCACAAGGATAAGCAGGCCGAGCTTTCTCATCTGTCATTCGCGTCCTGAGCAACATAGTCCGGCGGGAGCTCGATCTGTGGCGGCGCAACCGGAACATCCGGCGGCGGAACCGTGGAAAAGGCGGTCTGCCCCGGGGCGTCCGGTATAGCGCCGAAGTCCCACTGCCGGACCACCTCCGGGACCGCCATGTGGGACACCATGCCCCAGCTCAGAGTGAGGATGGATGCAGTGATGACGATGATCCATCCCCAGATGGGCTTGGCCGGCCTGTATTCTTCGAATTGGAATCGTAGCATCAGTAGTTCGGCGGATGTCGGGTCTTATAGATGATGTCGATGACGCTGTATATGAACATGCCAATATACGTGAGCACGAGGATCCAAGGCATGTAATTCCAGGTTTCTCGCCAGGTGAAGGGTCTGGGCGACTCCGCCGATTGGTAGAGTTCGGGCCGACGCGGGCGATTGCCTGCCAGGTAGGCCAGGAAGAACGCCAGGACAAGAACAAGCCCGATCCCAAACGCCAGGATCAGCCAACGATTTCGGATGACGTATAACTCGAACATGGTGTGCCCGTGGCTAGTGTTTCATGGTTGGTCCGTCTGCTTTCCGGCCTCGCGTTTTCGAAGGGGCAACATGGCGCCATGCCCAGGTCCGAAAGACGGCGGCGTATCGGGCCGCGACTCGCTGATGATGGGCGGTTCCTCGCCCTGCTTCTCCAATTCCTCAGGCGTCTTATACGGGTTGATCCATTCCCCCTCGTACGCCGCGTCGATGCCCTTGGGCTCGATGCCGGAGTCCGTATAGCCGATGAAGTACACCGCCACGTAATTGGAGACGTCCCAGATCTTCTCTGACTCCAGGGCCCGCTTGAAATAGGGCATGGCGGTGCCGGTGATGCCGTTCATGATCTGGTAGTAGAGAATCCCGCCGATGTACTTGCCCTGGACGAGGTTCCTTCGCAATTCGGTGAAGTCCAGCGGGGGCGGGTCCATGAATGGACGCGCAGGACCCCTCCCATCGCCGACTGTGCCGTGGCAACCCATGCAAAACTCCTGGTACGTCTTCTTGCCGCGAAGAACTGATTCGTCGGTGGCCGGATAGGGGTTCGGCATGTTCTGCCAGACCTCCGGGACATGCTCGTGCAACCATCGGATATTCTCGTCCGACCCGGCCCGGTGCGCCGCCGCGGACTGTGCCTTCCAGTGACGCTGCCTGGCCACGCGGGCATCTGCGCCTTTGCCTCCTTCAGCTTGCATGTACGCGATGAGTCTTGTGATATTCTTTTCGCCCAAGAACTCCCAGTTCGGCATAAGCGACAGCGGGCTCGTAAAACGCGGATTGGTGAAATGAGCGACGTGCCAGTCGTCCGGGCGCTCCCCGCCTTCCTGCGAGAGGTCCGGCCCGGTGCGCTCCGTTCCCAGCAGCGGCGGGCTCCGGCCCACGTAATCGCCCGCCTGGGCGATGCGATTGGCGCCATGGCCCTGATCCAGGATACGAATGTACTGCGAGTGGCAGTAGCTGCATCCGTTCTGCACGTACAGTCGGTGGCCTTCTTCTTCCTCATCCGTCAGCGGTCTCCAGATATCGGAGGGCGGCGGATCGAACGTGGCGGACGGGATGACCACCATGATGGAGATGGACGCCCAGAACACCATCAATCCACCCACAAGGAGTAATCCGGGGGTCATCTTCACGCGAACACATCCTCCTCCAGAGTAGGATCAAACCGCGGCCCTCGGTACAGGGTCATCAGGACATTGTACAGGCCGATCACCGCTCCGCCGAAGATCGCGACTCCGAACATGGTCCGCAGGACGAAGTACGGATGAATCCACGGGAGCACCTCGTATTCCAGCTCGCCGCTGTACCAGGCGTGGCCCTGGACCAGTCCGGCGATCGTGAGAACGACGCCGAAACCGGTCAGGCCGAAGATGATCAGCCAGAACTGCGCGTGGACAAGCCTGCCGGAATAGACCTTGCGGCCTATGGCTTGAGGCAGAACCAGCCACATGACGCCCAGCGCGATGAAGCCGCTGAAACCCAGGACCGCGATGTGCGCGTGCCCGACGACCCAGTTGTTGAAGTGCGTCACCTCCTGCATGGCCGGCAGGGATTGCAGCGGGCCCTGGATGCAGGTCAGCAGGTACCACACGCTGCCGGCCAGGACGAACCGCCCGGAAGGATGGTGGAGCAGCACGCCGGCCCGGCCGCGGGCCGTCAGCCATATGTTGGCCAGCGCCGTGAATACCGGGATCGCCATCGCCAAGGAGTCCGCGATCGAGACCGCTTTGAGCGAGTTGGGAATCGGCGCCGGCAGAATGTGATGGGCCCCGATGTGTGAATAGAATATAATCAGTGTCCAGAATGCAATCAAGGAAAGCGTGTGGGAGTACAGGGGAGTGTTCGCAATATAGGGAACCACGTACAAGGCGGCGCCGACGGCCAGGGGCGTCAAGATCAGGCCGACCAGGTTGTGGGCGTAGAACCACAGGAAGATGGAATCGAGCAGGCCGCTCTCGGCCCCCGTGCCCGGATGCCACATCACATTGCCGATTGGATAGACGGCCGATGTCCACAGGAACGTCCCGACGAAGTACCACACGGAAACGTAAAGCACGCTGGACGTGCGGTTGAACAGGGTCATGACCGCATTGAGCAGCATCGTGAGGACCGCCGCCACAAGGGCGAGATCCGCGATCCACGGATACTCCGCATACTCGCGGCCCTGACTGTAGCCGAACGAAATGCCGAGCGGCCCACTCAGAACGGCGATGGTCCACAGCGCGAAACTGGTCCAGCCCAGGGGCTCCGACCACAGTTTCGTGCGCAACAACGCGGGGACATAATAGACTCCGCAGCCGATCAGCGTGCCGGCCACGAAGCCATAGATCACGGTGTTCACATGGATCGGGCGTATCCGGCCGAAGACCAGCCAGGGGATGTTGTTGAAGAACTCCGGGGAGATGAACTGGATCGAGGTCAACAATCCGTATAGCGTCCCCAGGACAAACCACACGGCCCCTCCAACGATGAAGGCCAGGGCCGCACTGTTCGGGCGTCGAAAGTAGTCCGTTCTCATAGAAGAGTAGGAAGTTTGAAGTGTGAAGTGTGAAGTCCAGAGTCCGCTGCTTCAAACTGAAAACTTCAAACTTGAAACCTTTCAGTAGTGGCAGGTAAAGCAGTCGTGGGTCGCGTTGTGGTCACGATGGCACTGGATGCAAAAGCCCATCGTGAATTGATGGCGAAGGACGAAACGATCCATGGCCTTGACGTCCCCGTGACACCTTCCGCAATCCACGCCGGCGGCCAGATGCATGCTGTGGTCGAAGTGGGTGTAGTCGGGCAGGTCTGAGACGCGAATCCAGAGGATCGGCTCGGCCTGCTTGTAGTGCCGCCGGACCCGCTCGATCTCCGGATAATGAGTGATGATCCTGTTGTGACAGAGCACGCACGTCTCCACCGGCGGCATCCCCGCCACAGATCCGGTCAACGCGCCCGGATGACAGAATATGCAGCTTATCTCCCGGGTTCCTGTGTGAACCCGGTGGCTGAACGGGATCGGCTGCCTGGGGCCAAGCCCCCACGGGTAATAGGCGGCGCCAACGACAGTAAGCACGCTGACGACCACAATGGAGATGACCAGAATCAGAACTGTTTTCGGCCTGTAGTGACCCGATTCCAAAGGCTACCTCATGCGGATTGCGGTTGATTCCCGTGCCGGATGCCACGGGCCCAATGGACGAACAACAAGCCGCCTGCCAGCAGAGCTACGATGCCGGCAATCTCGGCGAGCCCGAATCCGAGCGGCTTGCCCAGGCTCGGCATGACCAGCCACCAGCGTTCCACCCACATGCCCGCCAGGACGAGCGCGGCAACGGTCGCGACGTAGCGGGCGCTTCGTTTGGCGCGGTGCGGCAGCAGAAGCACGAGCGGCCCCAGGTAAACAACGCCAAGCAGAATCGCACTGATCACGGGCCAGCGCGTCACGGCATTCATGCGGGGCACGAGGAAACGTGTCTCGTGCGGCATGTTCTCATACCAGATCGGAAGCAGTTGGGAGTACATCAGATACGCGGTCAGCATGCTGAACGTGATGAGCAGTTTTGCCTGGTCCTGGAGTTGGCCGGGCTTCGCCGTCTCATCCGCCACGGCCGTTATGAACATCCAGCCGGCCATCGCGATGTACAGGCCCGAAATGAAGAAGTAGACACCGAAGGCCTGGCTGTACCAGTGCGGGTCCAGGGCCATCCCCAGATCGATGCCGAGGATGGAAAAAGCGATGGCGTACGCGAGGATCAACCACGCCGCCAGCCTTCTCGGCTGCCGTCCCCTGCTCATGGCCGACGCAAACCACCAAGCCAGGCCGGTGAACACTACCAGCGAGATCACATCGCGAGGGAAGAGAAAGCGGGCATCCAGCCACCAACTGTTGGGTAGAGAGCGTCCCAGCCAGGGAGCCCAATAGCGACCGCCGAGGATCAGCACGAGAAGCATCAGCACGCACACAGGCAGCAACACGACGCCTGCCAGAGCCGTTCGCTGCGTCGGGCCCATCCACTTGCCCCGGCTGACCACCACAATCGCCGGCCAGACGACCAGGCCCGCCGACAGCGAACTGAGGAACAGGAAATCCGTCAGAAGCGTCGCCCAGGCACGCGGCGCGTCCCACCAGATCCCCACGGCAATCCAGGCCAGCAAAGCTGCCACTGTCATCGCCGCCAGGATTTGGGGCAGGCGTCTGCGCCATTGCCCGGCAGTGCGTACGTCGCTATTGGACATGGTGAATCTCTTCCGGATGGGTCGATTCCAGGACCTGACGCAATTCCTCGAATCGCCCGGGCGGAGCGGCTATGAACAATCCGAACTTGTCCTGGCTGAATCGCCAGTCGTACCCGGCGGGCGTCTTCCACTTGGGCAGGCGAGCGTGGACCAGCAGGCCGATGAGGTTCCCCAAGGCCCCCAGGAGAATGGTGCCTTCGAAGGCCGGGACACAGTAGGGAATGATCGAGACGGGATGCTTGCCTCCGACGATCAGACCGTTGACCAGCGCGCTTCCGATGGACAAAGCGAAGCCACCGGCAAGGCCGCAGAGCGCCCCTGCGAGGGTCCAGAAACGCACCGGGCTCCCGCTCCTGCCCATCAGCGCCGCCAGCTCTTTCACTCGCAACGGCGTGTACGTCTCCATGCCGTCCGCCGCGTGATCGTGAACCTGATCGACCGCGTCCAGCAGATCGGCCGCCGTGCCGTAGACGCCCACGACCCCCGTTGGTAGTCTCGCCGGCTTGACGCAGGACCTTCGCGAATGCTGCCTCTTCTCCTGCTCCTCCTCGATGTCAGTTTTAATGTCACTGATCGGCGCCGCCGGGAGGAACTTGGCCAGCACGAGGAAACCCAGGAAGAAGAACGAGAAGGAACCGACGAGAATGGTCAGCTCCACCCACGTCGGGAGATAGCCGCCCCAGTTGTGCGGCAGAAAATCGCGGGCCAATGACGTGATGATGATCCACAATCGCTCCGACCACATCCCGATGTTCACGAAAATGGAAATGACAAAGAGCAGCACTATGTTGTTGCGGACCCGCCTGAACACGAACAGCAGAGGCAGCAGAATGTTGCAGACGATGATGATCGGGTAGAATCCCCGCCAGGAGCCGGTAAGCCGCCACAGGGCGAACTGCTGCTCGAACGGATCGCCGGAGTACCAGGCCATGAACAGCTCCATTACGTAGGCATATGCAATGATCGACGTCGTGACGATCATCAGCAGCGCGACGTCCTGGAAGTGCTTGGGTTGGATCAAGTTCTCAAAGTGCAGGATCTTGCGAAGCGGGATCAGGAGCGTCAGCACCATGGCCAATCCGGAGTGAATGGCTCCGGCAACGAAATAGGGAGCAAAGAAGGTCGAGTGCCAGCCGGGCAGCAGCGCCGTGGCGAAGTCCCACGAGACGACCGAGTGCACGGAGATCACCAGGGGCGTGGCCAGGGCCGCGAAGAACAGGTAGGCCCGGCCGTAGTGCCGCCATTGCTCGCTGCCGCCGTGCCAGCCGAGCGCCAGCAGGCGATAGAGCCTCTCCTGATACCCGCGTTTGCCCGCATACTGTAAATGGTCGCGTGCCGCCGCGATGTCCGGCACCATCCCAATGTAGAAGAAAATCGCACTGACCGTGAAGTAGGTCGAAATCGCCACCACGTCAAAGAGCAGCGCACTTTGGAAATTGGGCCAGATCTGGCGCTGAGACGGATACGGCAGAATGTAATAGAACACCCAAAACCGGCCCAGGTGAATCAGCGGGAACATCCCCGCCGTCGCGATGGCGACGACCGTCATCGCTTCAGCCGACCGGGAGATCGCCGTGCGCCACTTGGATCGCACCAGGTACAGGATCGCCGAGATGAGCGTCCCGGAGTGGGCAATTCCAACCCAGAAGACGAACGTCCCGATGTACACGCCCCAGCCTACGGGGTGCGAGACGCCCGCCACACCCATGCCTCTCCGGATCTGGTAGATCCACGCACCGACCAGGGCAGCCACTCCAAGGGCCAGGACCGCCACGACGAGCTTGTAGAGCGGGCCGGGCGGACGCAGCGCCTCAATGACAACTTCATTGACTCGTCGGTATTCGGACATAATGCTCAGGCGGTCTCCGCTGGTTCCGGCTCGATGCGTTTGAGGTAGATAACCGCGGGCTTGGTGTTGAGTTCCCGCAGGAGTTGGTATCGCCGGGGGTGTTTGAAGAGCCGGCTCACCTGCGAGTCCGGCTGCATGAGATCGCCAAAGGTAAAGGTCCTCGTGGGACATGACTGCACGCAGGCGGGCTGGACCTCCCCATCGCGAAGCGGGCGGCCTTCCACTTTCGCCCGCCGCTCGGCATACAGAATCCTTTGAATGCAGAACGTGCACTTTTCCATCACGCCCCGAGAGCGGACCGTGACATCCGGATTCAGTTGGAGGTGCAGCGGCTCTCGCCAACGCGGGTCGAACCACCCGAACCGACGGACTTTGTACGGGCAGTTGTGCGAGCAGTACCGCGTGCCGATGCAACGGTTGTAGATTTGCGCGTTGAGCCCCTGATCGTTGTGGACCGCCGCAAAGACCGGGCAGACCGGCTCGCACGGCGCCGCGTCACAATGCTGGCACGGCAGCGGCAGGAAACCCACTCGAAGAGAGTCCTGCGGATGACGGTACGGCGGCACTTTCAGCCAGGACATTTCCCGGCCCTTTGCCAAAGATCCGGACCCCGCCACGGGAATGTTGTTCTCCGCGTAGCACGCGGTCTCGCAGGCCCCGCAGCCGATGCAACGATCCAGGTCCACCACCATTGCCCAGCGATGCTTCCTGTACTCGTGAGGCGGATACAGGTCGCGACGCGGATCGTACCCCTGCGGCAGCGGCCAGATGATCTCTTCGATGTCACTCTCCTGCGTCGAGCGAAGCTTCCGCCGCGATATCCACTGGACAATGCCCCGGCCGTACTGATCCTGCGTGGCCGACAGGTTGATCAGGCGTCTCTGCTCCCCCGTCTTGCGAAGGGAGGCGGCGCCGAACAGCGACTCCGGCCCGCCGCGAGTCAGCAGCGCAAAAGCGTTCGCCCCCCGCCCAGCCGCCACCTCGCCCAGGCTGGTATGTCCCTGGCCAAACGCCAGGGCTGCGACGTTGTCCGCCACGTCATCCGTTACGCGGACAGGGGCTTGGAGGGCGCCGAAGCCGCTGGAAACCTCGATCACGTCGCCGGTGGCGATTCCCATCTGGCGGGCCGTCGCCGGCGAGATATCCACCCAGCTTCCCCACGCGATGGTGCTCACGCGCTCGGGGATCTCCTGCATCCAGCCGCGATTGGCCAGACGCCCGTCGAACAGCAGAATCGAGGGCCAGAGCCACAGGTGCATGCCCTCCGTCGCTTGAGGTGCTGTCACCGTAATGGGCGGCTGGTCCTGCAGAGCCGGCGCCGGCTGCCGCGCCACAGGCTCGACAACGCCGCCATCTTGAAGGGACTTCTGCCAGAAGGACTCGAAGGACGCCTGGGGCGCTACCTTCTCCTGCAGTCCCTGCCATCGCTGCACGAGAGTGTCATGGAATGTCTGTACCTTCTGCGGCCCCTGCGCAACGGGGTCCATGCTCATCTCCATCTGCGCGTTGGCGGCCAACGCGAGGAAGACATCGCCGCTGTGCCACGCATCATGCAGGGGGCCCATCGTCGGCTGCATCAGGCAGTGAACACCGGTCCAGGGCTCGTAATCCCCCCACATTTCCAGCGGTGAAAGCACGGGCAAGACCCACCGCGCCAGGGCTGCTGTCTCGTTCAACATCGTACCGAGGAAGATAACGTGATCGGCCCGCTCGATGTGCTCCTGCAAATGAGGCAGATCGTACGCGGGGTTCGTGTTGTGGACGATCAGGACATCGCCCTCTCCCAGGCCGGCGAGCCACTCTTCCAGTTGAGCTGAGGGCGTGGTCAGTCCCAGCGCATGCACCTGCGAGAAATCGACGGTCGTGCCGATTCTGCCGGCGGCCTGATTCAATAGCATGACGGCCGTCGCGAGGCTCTCCGCGGCCGGGCCGGCTGCCCCGACCGGACCGCCCAGGGCGACGCTGTTTTTCGCCTGCACGAATCTGCGGGCGACTGCCCGTAATTGCGGATTGCGGATTGCGGATTGCGGATTAGAACCCTGTGCCTCATTCCAATCCGAAATCCGAAATCCGAAATCCGAAATCGAGAGTCCCTTGAGGCTTGCCACCTCCCGCAGGATGGCCAGGGCCGCGCGGTGCTCCTGCCCCGCCGGAATCTGAAAGAAGTGATCCGCGTTGGCCGCCGTCATGGACAGCCGTGGGCCGATGTAGACCAGCTCGCCGCCGTAATCGGGCGGACGGTGGTGCATCTCGCTGAACTGCCATGCGAATTCAACGTTCGATATCCAGCTTTCGAGGAAATCCGCCCCGAGGCTCAGGATGAGATCGCACTGGTCCAGCCGGTATCGGGGAACGACGGGCCGGCCGAAAAGCCGCCCGTTGACAGCGCGCAGCGCCTCGTAATCGAAAGCCTCACGGAACACGACCTGCCCCGGAAGCCCTCGGCTGCGGTGGAACCGCTGCATGATTTCCGCAAGGGTCCCCGTCTGCAGGTCGCTCACGACGAAGAGCCGCTTGGCGTTCTCCAGAGCACCGGTCACTTCCATGATGGCCTGGGACCACGAGAGGGACTCGAAAGGACTCAAGGGACGAACCAGGGCATCGACCCCTCCTTTAGGTCTCTGAGGTCCTTGAGGTCCCTTCCTCCTTAGCGGGCTTCGCACACGATCCGGGTCATACAGCCCCTGGGGCGCCGACTGTCCGCGCGGGCAAAGGCCGCCCCGGCTCACAGGATGGCTCGGATTGCCCTCCGGCTTGACGACGCGGCCGTCCCGGCAGCGAACGTGCATGCCGCACCCCGCGGGACACTCGCGGCAGGTCGTGGCCAGACTCGTCCATATCCCCGGCCGTGCAAGCGGCTCATGCAGGACGGGAGACAGCCAGCGGCCGGGATGCCTCTGGCCCATCTTGTCGTTCCGAGAACGCGCGTCGGGCGGCGAATAACGAGCCAAACCCGCATGGGCTGTGCCTGCGCCGGCCATCCAACGAAGGAATGTGCGTCTATCCATTATTCCGGTCGTCAGCCGATAGGCAATGGCCGGTTCCCTGGTCACCGCCTATCGGCCGCGGTGGTTAGCCTCCGGTCCCGTCGGTGGCACGTGTTTTCACACCGCTAGGTGTACTACCCTGTAAGTTACGCACTGACATCGGCAAGTTCCGCCGAGGTGCGGATTCCGGGCTTCGGATTGAAACCGTCTGCCTATTCCACAATCCGCAGTCTCTATACACAGAGCAGCCTACCACCGCAACCAAAATGCTTGCTAAAAAACAAGATGCTACGGCTTTGTGGTACGATCCGTAGTTTCTATACATAGAGACAGGTTTCCCTCCCATAAACAGGCAGTCCCCTGCAACGGATGCAGGATTTTCCCTATGGCTTACTCAGGAATCGGCGGGGCAGGAGGTAAGGAGAGGTCGCAAGGAGAGACACAAATAACGGAAAGAACAGAAGATAACCGACGTCCACGAGGCTCGACCCGGATGACAAGACAGAAAGCCGTGACGATCTACTCGGTTGTGAACCCTCGGAATCTACCCCAAGCCCTCCGTATCCGGGTAGTACAACCGCTCCATCTGATCGATCATCGTCAAGGCCTGCTTGGCCGTGGCGCTGAGCCTGCCCCTGTCCTTGGCATCCAAGGCGGCTTGCTGGTCCTCGATGTGCTGGTCAAATTCGTTGACGACCTTGTTCCCCACATGATTTGAGATCGTCGGCCGCAACTGGCCCCATGCTTTGCGAACGCTGATCAGAGTGCCGGAGGCGCCGGTCAGGTCGCCATCCGCGGAGTTCAGCAGGATCCGCCTCTCAAGCACGGTGAGCCTGTGAATTTGGGGCGGCAGGGTCGGGTTGTAGAACGCGAACAAATCGGTGGCGGCTGCGTTCACATCGTCGGCGGCCTTCATCGTCCCTGGCGCATCGCGCGCGGCGGCCGACCTCTTCAGAGCGGCCAGCGCCGCATCGAGCTGATGCACCATCATATTGGCGGGGAATCTCCTGGGCTCCGCCGACGGTGCAACGGTGGGACGTTTGTAGTCCTTCCACGCATTGTCGATGTCGCTGACGTATGCATACACACGCGGCCAGTTTTCCGTGGGCACAGCCACGATAATGCCTTCCGCTCGCTGGCCGATCCTCTGTAGCGCCGGCGGAATCCGGTCCCGCTCGCTCAGCGCAGCCTGGTACTCCTCCCGGCGCTCAGCACAGGACGCCACAAATCCGATCGTCACAACGGCAATCCACCATATGTAAAATCGCCCCGGCATTGGAGTGACCTCCCTCGAAGAGAGCCTTCTGAGCTGGATTCAGGCCAATTCTATTTTCTGTTGCTTTTCCATTTTTCATCGCCCCGATAAGGCAAGAGCACAAGAGCGATACACGTTCCCTTGCCTCTCGCGGCACACATGTTCACTCACTGTAGTCTACGTTAGAAGTTGCAGCGGCTGCCGTTGTGGAAGAATAGGAGAGTTGCCCAATCGAGTCGTCGCAAATGCTGACGCACCCCATGGGGACCGATATGGTTTGATGCCGATGCGTGCTGATAGAGCAAGATCGATCAGAAATGATCTTTGAGGGTGTAGCCGTGTCCTCAGATTCTCTTCAGGATCCCTTCCGCTTTTCTCTTTGTGGCGTCGTTTTTCGATTTCTCCACCACGATCTGAAGCGCCTTCTGACGCTGGTCCCTGGAAACGCCTTGCACGTTCCTGCCCGCGAGGTTGACCATCGCGGAACACGCTTCCTCGGCGACGGCCGGGTCCGCCGCCAGCGCCATCAGCAGCTCCAATGCGCCGGCAGTTGGGACGACGCCAACGACGGCAATTGCCAAGCGTTTTTCCTCAGGTCTCTTGAGCAGCGGAAGCAATTCGCTGACTCTTGCCACCTTCTCGTCATCACCAAGCTTCTTGTCCCCCCGCACATATTGCAGGTAGCCGCGCAACCCCAGCACCTGGTGTGACATCTTCCTGCCGGACCTAGCTAACGTCAGAAGTGGTTCCGCAACGGCGGCGTCGCCGGGCCAGTTGTTCGGCCAGGTCGATAACGTGCGCACCGCCTCGTCCTGGACAGTCTCATCCTTATCGTTGATGGCGGATTTCACGGCGGCCAGAGCATCGGACCCACCGACGATGGCCAGGGCATGCAGAGCGATCATGCGAAGGGCGCCATCATCGCTCTGCGCGAGCGGCAACAGGTATTGTACACAGGCCACTCCCCCGCGGCCGCTGACGGCCAGGAGAGCCTTCTCCATGTCGGCACGTTCACTGGGACTTTGAGTCTTCTGAAGGAGCCTCACCAGATCGGCGGCCTGCTTGTCCTGCCCGATCGCGCCAATGGCCTGCACCGCAGCGCTGCGAATCCCTGCATCAGCATCGTCGAGGTTGAGCATGACAGCGGGCAGAGCCCCATCAATCCCTCGTTGCCCTGCAAGCTCGATGAGGACCCGGCGAGTCTTTCCCGCCGCTTGGGGCAGCCGGGTGAGAAGGTCCGCGTCCACGTCTTTGCCGGGCAGCCTGGCCAGCACGGTCTTCGCCGCTTGCGCCAGCTCCTCGTCACTCTCGGCGGCGGCATCCAGCAGCACCGGCACACACGAAACATTGCCTAAGCGCTCCAACACGGTGACGGCCGCGACTCGCAGTTTCTGCGGGCCACTCCTGGCTGCCTTGAGAACCGCGGGCAGCACGGCGGCGTCACTGCGATCCGCCAAAGCCAGAAGTAACAACGGCTGGCGGTCCACGTTCAGTTTGTCGAGCTCGGCGGCCAGTGACTCTGTCACGGCGACGCCCGGAAGCTCCCGGGCCGTGCGCAGTCCCATGCCGAACCGTGCCCTGTTGGTCGATCTCAACTGCTCAATCAGCAGCGGGACTCCGGCGGACTGCCGGGCCAGAATCGCCCCACGAATCGCATCGAGCTGTCTCTGCTCAGGCACGTCCGCCTGACGAACCGCGTCATACAACCTCACGGCGTCAGTGGCCTTCTCTGCCGCGATGAACTTCTCTGCACACAGAATGCAGCCCTCGGCAACTGCCGGGCGAACCTTGGCCGGCGCACCGGGGAGGGATTGCTCCAGGGCCTTCGTCGCCTGATCGCCGCCGATGCAACCCAGGGCCACGGCCGCAGCCGACGCCACGTCCATATCGGCATCCTTGAGCCTCGCCACGAGCCCATCGACCGCCTGCGCGTCGCGACGATAGCCGATCGAGTTGATTACCCCGACCAGCAGCCTGCCCTGGGTCTTTCCCATGGCCTCGCGCAGAGCCGCATCCGCCTCAGGGCCGGGAATCGCCTCCAGAGCAATCCTCGCCCAGGATGACAGATCCTTGTCCGCCAACAGCGGCGCCAGGGCTGGGATGGCATCATTCGTGCCGTAGACAGCCAATCGCTTGCAGGTGATCGCTTTCTCGGCGGGCGGTGCGTCCGACTGGAGGATGCTGATCAGTTTGAGTTCTCTTTCCTTGGCACTCTGGCTGTCAGCGCCAGTAGTACTGGTCTGGCCAGCGGCCACCGCGGACGCCACCACCAGGAGAAGAACGGCACACCATGCAAAATATCGACTCTCGAGCATCATAATCATCCTCACAATAATAGAAGGTAAGAAGGTAGGAACGTAGGAAGGTAGGACATCGGATACATCTTCGTTCTTCACTTCTTCACTTCTTCCCTTCTTACGTTCTTACCTTCTTCAGAGCCGCCACGGCTCACGCAGCGCTTCGGAGCGCAACCGGTTGGCTTCTTCGTCGCCGATGAATTCGTGCTTTTGGGGGTCATATCTGACCTTGCGATCCAGGAATAGCGCGATATTGGCCGCGTGGCAGGCGATATGCGCGTAACAAGTCGCGTCGGCGTTGGACCGCGTCTGAGCCCGCGTCTTGACACAATCGAGGAAATCGCGGATGTGGAAATCCGCGGGATAGCCGGGGATTTTGGCGCCCTTCCCGGCGAGCAGGGCCGGCTCGCTCGCGACGATCTCGGCGTCGTCCCCCGTTTCCACCCAGCCCGTTTCCCCTTCAAACCGCACCGGGCACGAGCCCAGCGGCAGCCAGCCGTCATTGCGGATGACCAGCTTGACCCCGTTGGCGTAGCGGGCGTGCAACTGCTTGTCCTTCGATTCACGTTCCACCGGCTCATACTCCACCGGGGCCGTCGCGTCAGCGTCGTTGGCCCACTGGCACAGGTCCACGCAATGAGAACCCCAGGGCAGACAACCGCCGCCGATGATCCCCCCGCCCTCTTCGAAGTCGAAACTGCGGAGGAGATCGCGGTTGAAGGGTCGCCAAGCCGCCGGCCCGAGGTACAGGTCCCAGTCCACTTCCTGGGGCGGTTCAGGCTGGGCCGGGAGCCAGCCGCTGGTCGAGGTCTTCAGCGTCATCGGATGGGCGTAGAGAGTATGGAGCTTGCCGAGCCTGCCGCTGCGAGCCAGTCCGACCGCGTACGTGAAGTTGGGCAGGCTGCGACGCTGGGTACCTGCCTGAAACACACGGCCGGTCCGGCGGAACACCTTGGCCAGCGCCAGGCTCTCCACGATGGTCTTCGTGCAGGGCTTCTCGCAGTACACATCCTTGCCGGCCTTGGCCGCCAGGATCGCGGCGGTCGCATGCCAGTTCGGACCTGTCGCAATCAGCACCGCGTCAATGTCATTGCGGGCCAGCAGATCTCGAAGATCGGTATACGTGGCACAGTCCGAGTTGCCATACCTGGCGTCCACCATTTCCTTGACGGCCTTGCGGCGATCGGCCTTCACGTCGCAAACGGCCACAAACCGCACGTCCGGCTCGTGCAGGAAGCAGCCCAGATCGTACCCGCCGCGACTGCCGATCCCGATGCCCCCCAGCACGATTCGCTCGCTCGGGGCGACAGAACCATTCTTGCCAAGGACCGTGCCCGGAACCAGGTGCGGCATCGTCAGCACGGCGCCCGTTTGGACCGCCTTCTTCAGAAACCGCCGACGGTCGAGAAGAACTCCGTCTTGGCTCACGATTGATCTCCTAGTACGGGCGACGCATGCGTCGCCCCTACAGCCGCCACGGCTCGCGCAAGGCCTCGGATCGCAGACGGTTGGCTTCCTCGTCGCCGATGAATTCGTTCTTCTGGGGATCGTAGTTGACCTTGCGGCCCAGGAACAGCGAGATATTGGCCGCGTGGCAGGCGATATGCGCGTAGCAGGCCACATCGGCATTCGCACGAGGCTGGCCACGCGTCTTCACGCAGTCGAGGAAGTTGCGGATGTGGAAATCCGCGGGATAGCCGGGGATCTTGGCCCCCTTGCCGGCAAGCAACGCGGGTGAGCTTGCGGCAATCTCCGCGTCATCACCCGTTTCTACCCAGCCCGTGTCACCCTCAAACCGCACGGGACACGAGCCCAGCGGCAGCCATCCATCATTCCGCATCACCAGCTTGACGCCGTTGGCGTAGCGGGCGTGCAACTGGTTGTCCTTCGGCTCATACTCCACGGGGGCCGTCGCGTCGGCGTCGTTCGCCCACTGGCACAGGTCCACGCAATGGGACCCCCATTCCAGGCACCCGCCGCCGCCAAAGCCGCCAACCATGCCACCGCCTTTTTCGAAGTTGAAAGCGTTGAGCAGTTGCCGATTGAAGGGCCGCCAAGCTGCCGGCCCGAGGTACAGGTCCCAGTCCACCTCTTCCTTGGGCGGTTCCGGTTCCGCCGGGAGCCAGCCGCTGCTCACAGTTTTCAGCCCCATCGGATGGGCGTAGAGGGTATGGAGCTTGCCGAGCTTGCCGCTGCGGGCCAGCTCTATGGCAAACGCGAAGTTGGGCAGGCTGCGGCGCTGCGTGCCGGCCTGGAACACACGGCCGGTCCGGCGGAAGACTTCAGCCAGCGCCAGACTCTGCGCGATATTCTTTGTGCAGGGCTTTTCGCAATAGACGTCCTTGCCGGCCCTAGCCGCAAGGACCGAAGCGGTCGCATGCCAGTTCGGACCCGTTGCAATCAGCACTGCGTCGATGTCACTGCGGGCGAGCAATTCGCGCATGTCGATGTACGTGGCACAGTCCTGGTTGCCGTACCTGCCGTCCACCATCTCCTTGATCGCCTTGCGGCGACTGGCCTTGACATCGCAGACGGCCACAAACTGCACGTCCGGCTCGTGCAGGAAGCAGCCCAGATCGTACCCGCCGCGACTGCCGATCCCGATGCCCCCCAGCACGATTCGCTCGCTTGGGGCGACACCGCCATTCTTGCCCAGGACGGTGCCGGGGATCACGTACGGCACCGCAAGCAGCGCGCCGGCCTGCGCCATCTTCTTCAGAAATCGTCGCCGGTTGAGTTGAACTCGTTCTTTGTGCATGCTGGGTCTCCTGTTGGCTACACCTTCAGACCGTGAAGGTAAGGATAGCTGGCCTTGAGCGCGTCCATGTTCATTTCGACGAAGTAATTCTCCACGCCGCCCAGTTTCGCGGCCGCAAAAAGCTCCTTCCAGTCGACCACGCCCGTCCCCACCGGCACCGATTTCTTGTCGGCAGGCGACCAGTCCGCCAGATGGAGCGAGAGAAACCGGCCGGGATATTTCTTGAAGAATGGGGCCGCCTGATAGCCGAGACTGATCACGGCGACCTGGAACTGCATCTTGACCAGCTTCGGGTCGAACTCGCTCATCAATTTGTCATAGATGAGCACCCCGTCGATCTCCTTGAATTCGGTATTGTGATTGTGGAACCCGAGTTGCAGCCCTTCCTTTTTTGTACGCTCGCCGATCTTGTTCAACTCGCCGGCGGCTTTCGCCCAGTCCGCCATGGTCGCGTCCTGCCGCAGACCAAAGGTCGCGAGGATCATCTGTTTCAGGCCCAACTCTTTTGCATAGCCGATCCGGTCGTCGAGGCTGTTCTTGAGCTCCTGGAACCCGTAGTGACAACTCTCACATCGCAGGCCCGCCGACTCGATTGTCTTGCGGACCTCCAAGGCCTTCATCTTCACGAGCGGGCCAAAACCCGATTTCTCATAGCCGGGCGGGGAACACAGCTCGATCGTTCGGTATCCTATGGCCGCAAGCTGCCGGAGAGTGCCTTCGAAGTCCTGTGCGATCAACTTGCCCACAGGATAAAGCTGACACCCGATAGGCAATTCAAGCGGATCAGCTTTGAGTAGCGTCGTCCCCTGCCACAGCGACGCGGCCGCGGCGATAGTCACTGCACTTTTGCCAAGGAACTGTCTTCTCGAGATGGTGTTCATACGGCTTCAGGCTCCCAACCTTTGCGGTATTCGCGGGACAGATATTTGTTTGCTTCCGGCACGTTCGTGATCTTCATATTCTCGGCATCGTACTGTAATTTCCGGCCGGTCCGCAACGCGACGGCCCACAGGTTGACGGCCTCGGAAATCGGCCACGCATTCAGGAAGCTCCCGGCCGACTGGGGCCCACCCTTGCACGCTTCGATCCATTGGCGCAGGCCCGATGGGACTTCGCCTCGCTCGCGCTGCCGCCGGCCGGCCGACTCCGGAGCCTGATTCCCCTGCATCCTTTTCTCGGGAATCAAGCGAGGATTCTCGACATGGAAGCCCGCCAGGATCTTGCCCTTATCGCCGACGAACATCATGGCCTCGGCCTCGAATTCCTTCCCGTCCTCCTCCAGCTCCGGTGGTGTAGGCGGCCGCATCCCGCCGTCGTGCCAGAACAGGTCCACCGCCGGCCGTGACCCTCTCGCCGGGAACTTGAACCGGACCACGCTGGCAGTTGGGAACGAAAAATCGTTCCTCACCGTCGTGGACACATCGCCCTTGAACGCGCAATCGTGACTCAATAGCGGCTCGATGCTGGTCGGGGCTTCCAGCTCCAGCGCGTTGAACACGGTCCAGAGACTGTAGTGTCCCATGTCCGCCAGAGTGCCGCCTCCGAAGTCGTACCAGCCGCGAAACACCATGTGGGTGTAGTTGGGGTGATAGGGCCGCTCCCGCTCCGGTCCCAGCCACAAGTCCCAGTCGAAGCCTTTCGGGACCGGAGGCATATTCGTCGGGATCGTCGCATACTGCGGCCACACCGGGCGATTGGTCCAGTTGTGGACTTCCCGCAGCGTGCCGATGACGCCCTCCTTGATCCACGCCATGACCTGATCCATCGACCCGTTGGCGCCCCACGGCAGGAAGTAGGTTGCCACGCCCCGCTTGCGAGCGGTGTCGATGACCAGCCTGGCCTCCTTCAACCTATTCGCAATGGGTTTGTGCAGCATCACGTGCTTGCCCTTCTTCATGGCGGCGATGCTGACGATCCCGTGAAGATGGTCCGGCGTCATGATCTTGACCGCATCGAGGTCCTTCTCCTCGTCGAGCAACTCGCGAAAATCGGCGTAGGAGGAGCAGCCTTTGAACGTGCCGCCGGGCCGATTGCCCGAATAATAGGTCTCGACGGCATCCTTTCCGACGTCCCGGCCGCCCGGAATGGTTCCTTCGGTGCCCGCGCCCCAACTCGGCTTTCCGAGCAGCCTGCGAAGGTCGTTCAAGAGCCCCTGGGCCGACCAGTCTCGATAGCCAACGGCATATCGACTGGGATCGCACACGGAGACGACCTGAATCTCCGGGATCGGCAGCAGCGAGGACATCTCCCGGAGGCCCTGAGTGCCTGTGCCGATGACGGCCATGGTGATCTTGTCGCTCGGAGCGACGGCGCCGGGTCCTCCCAGCACGTGCCTCGGAACGATGGTGAATGCGGCCGCTCCCGCGGCGGCTCCCAGAAACTTGCGGCGACTCTGGTCAGGTGCCATTTTCCTCCCTCGACTTTCCGCCGGCGACGAACGCCGACTACCATCATATAGTTCCAATCCTCCCTCAGGGAGGACACGCAACGCATAACGAAGGTCCTATTCTACTGCAAAGGCCCACTGTGCACCATGTATGTGACAAATTCGCCGTCATGTCAAGGACTGCCTGGACTGGAAAGTGGGGTCCGATGACATCCGCTAGTGCCGTTTCCGGTCAGTGAGTTTCGTGACCTGCAAAGGGTGTACGGAGGTGATATAGAAGGGCTTACGTTTTCGAGGGTAATGAGGTAGCTTCTCCGATGGAGATGTTGAGAAAGGAAACGGAGAAGCTACAATCGAAACAGTCAAAGCACGGACGCTCAAACCCCATGAGGGGCTCAAGCTCCATCGAATGAAACGCCAGTCCACCAATCTTGTCAACAGCCGCCACGCCCGCATCGTTCTGCTGTCTCGGGGCGGGCTGAGGAACGCCGAGATCGCCCAACGATGCGACTGCACGCCCACATGGGTGCGTCAAATCCTGCACCGTTTCAACGACGGCGGCATCGAGGCGATCACATGGTATCCCTACTCTTGTAGTGGCGCTGGCCCTCGTAAGTTCATGGCCGAGGTGGTCGAGCAGATCTATGAAGTGGCCTTATCGCCTCCCAAGAAGCTCATCGGCATGAGCGTATGGTCGTTGCCAAAGCTGCGAGAGTACCTCCAAAAGCAAAAGATCGCCGGCTCGATCTCCATCGAATGGCTGCGTCAGCTCCTGCGGCGAGGCAAGATCCGTTGGCGGCACACGAAGAGCTGGAAGGACTCCAACGATCCGCAGTTTGGGCCCAAATACCGGCGAATTCGGCGATTATACCGCAAGCGGCCCAAAGGCGGCCGGCGGATCTGCATCGATGAGTTTGGCCCGTTGAATTTGCAGCCCCGCCACGGCATGCATTATGCTCGGACCGGCCATGTGGATCGGCTGCGGGCCACCTACAGCCGCACCGGTGGTGTACGGCACATGTACGCGGCGTACGATATGGAATCGGACAGGCTGATCGGATCATTTGCGGCCAAGAAGGATTGGACGACGTTTCTGCCGTTCCTCAAGCAACTGCGTCGGCGCTACCGATCGGGAGAAACCTTGCACATCGTGCTGGACAATGCCGGCTATCATCTCAAGGCCGAGGTCCAGCAGTATGCCGCCGCGCACAACATCCGCTTCTACTGGACGCCCACAAGCGCGTCGTGGCTCAATCGGATTGAATGCCACCTGACGGCCCTGAGAAAGTTCGCGTTAGACAATACCGACCATCGCAGCCATGACCAGCAGCAAGAAGCCATTGAAAGTTACCTGCGTTGGCGTAACGGCGAGCGTCCCCTCGACATCCTGGACTGGGAGACCTACTGCTGGCAGGCGAAAAAGACCGGTTGATCATGTGTGACAAGTCACGAAACTATGCTACCGGAAACGGCACTAGCCCGCATATTTCACCGGGTTTCCGCATTTTTGTATAGACAAATGGCCTAACTGCTTGTAGAGTGAGGGGTTGTGACCGATCCCGTACTCCAACAGAAAGGCCATTTCCATGACAGACTGTACCACAGAACCCCTGCTGTTTTCAAGCCTCAAACGCAAGAACATCCAGGCCGATTTTCGCGGCGGGCGGCTGACCTCCGATGGCGGGGCCTTGCTGTTGCGAGAGGTGGACCGGTCCCTGGGGCTGATCGACG
>Ga0214473_10001490_pt1 | contig 30700 bp, 22 predicted proteins | sample RVTome_7_FD_203509 | JGI IMG/M metagenome (GOLD analysis project Ga0214473, IMG submission 203509) | Soil microbial communities from uranium-contaminated site in the Upper Colorado River Basin, Wyoming, United States - RVT98D197 | ecosystem: Environmental > Terrestrial > Soil > Contaminated >...
GTTCAAGTTCACCGTTTCCTACGATCGTTAATTCTAAATTTGGAAACTCCTTTGTTAATCGAGCAAAGCTTTCTACGACTAGCTCCACCCCGAATAACTTCTCAAGCCTACCTACATATATCAACTTACCTTGATTTCTAAAATTCATAGCGTTCTTACGAATTCGATTAAAATGTATTCCAAGTGGGACAGTGAATTGCCTTTCGACGATAATACGATCGCCATACTCTCTTCTTCTCTGTTGGGACATTCTTTCGGATAAATTCCACGTTGCATTGCAGTTATTCACGCAATGAAAGTCGATTAAATGATATAATCTATTTAGGACTCGGGATTTGAATCTCTGTGGAACGTAGTCAATTGTATATAAAACAACAAATCTAACTATTCCAAGTTTTTTCAGAACTAAGCCTGCAAGCGCATTTAGTGGGTCGATTCCAAAGAAGACATCGTATTTTTTCCTCTTTGATAGTACAACGATTATGCTTAATAGAAAATCAAAAAAGTAAGGAATGATACTAGGTAATTTTGGGCGCATTATGTGTTGCTCTTTTAGATCTTTTTTAACAAAAGTTTTAACAAAAGTCTTACTAATTTCACCTGGGAATAAGGGGTGCCCTATGTAAAGGACCTCTCTCGCCTTATGAGATGCATATTCTGCTAGATCATCCGGAGGGCCAGTTGTCCAAACATGGCTTGAGATTATTATTCCGTTTTGATATGTCAACACTTAGCCTCCTTGAATTCTAATGTTATTAGTTCATAATGCTGCTTTAGGATTTTACAGATGATCTGGTTCCAAATTAGGATCAGTGTTTGAATTTGTCTTAGGTAATCTGCTATTAATGATTTTGGCAGGGACTCCAGCAACTATCGAGTATTGCGGGACATCCTTTGTGACAACTGCTCCTGCCCCTACTATAGACCCTTTACCTATCTTTATACCTGGTAAAATTATTGATTTTACCCCTAACCCAACATCATCTCCTATAATAGTTGTATGAATATCATTCTTTTGCAGTAACATTGGTATTGTTAAATCATCAAAACGGTGATGAGCTGAATAAATACAGCAATCTTGCGATATCATCACATAATCTCCTATCGTAAGTCCCCCAGTTCCATCGAGAGTGCATCCCTTGTGAATATTTATATGATTCCCAAGGTGAATACCCTTCATTCCTGTGATCCTTACTTCACCTAGAAACACTACGTCTTTTCCTACACTTCCAAGAAATAGACGCCAAAACAATGTTCTAATTCGTCCTACATTCCAATAATAAAAATTACCTACGTAAATAATCTTATTCCATATCCAGTGCATTTCTTCCCGCCTCTATAGTAACTATTTCTAAATATATAATAACAATATTTACTTATGTTAATTGAAGTCAAAATAATTAATCTAGTATAATATGTGAACGCCTTGGTTATAATTGATGATTATTAATTCCTAATTTGTGTCCAACAATGATCGCAGTAAATACATTGAGATATTGTCTAACCGCCAAGAAATTAATCTTTGTCACGTTTTTTGATAATACTTCTTAGATGTGATAGATGCTCTTTCATTCTAAACAAAGGACTAGTAGACACGATATGATCCAGTTTGAAACAATAAAATTATGTATTTTGGATGTGTGGTCTTATTTCACTTGTAGGTGCCAAAGCTCTTGATGCTTGTATATTTACTGTTTGTGGCGCAACTCTTCCTTCATTACCTATTATTGATTTAACTACCGGTCTAACAATTCCATTCAATGCTCTTAAGGTAAACTTCAAATCCTCAATTGACCTGATTTTGTGAGATATCTTAATTGGGTTTAAATAACCTTTTATCGTTGCAATAAAAAACCGTCTAAATGCATAAGTCTGTAATACTTGAAGTTCTTCATGGGTGAAATGTTTTGTATCAAAACCCCCTGCTCCCAAAGCTCTACCCACCTCAGAATAATCTACCGTTTGCATTGTTGAATCATATACTTCGCTAAAGTCCCAGCTAAGTAATCCTTCTTGTTTTGCAACATCATATAATTTTGTACCTGGAAAAGGACCAGCTAGAAAGAATACAGCTAGATCAAGATTAGACCTTATTGCAAAATCGATTGTATCCATAATATCCTCTAGTCTCTCATCCGGAAATCCAAGTATGAATGTGGAAATAGTCCATAATCCAATTTTATTAGCGTGCTTAATAATTCTTAGAGCCTGATCTAAATTAATTGCATGCGACGGATCTTTACCTATAAATTTTCTTGTTCTTTCACTTCCAGATTCAATCCCCAAAGTAATTCTATAACAACCACTTGCCTTCATGAGATCTAGAATCTCTTCAGTTAATAACCAATGCGCGATTCCATTTGGTGTGGTCCATTTTATATCTATGTTCCTTTTGATGATCTCCTTACATAGATTCTTCATTCTTTCACGATTTATTCCAATGTTATCATCAAGAAAATGAATTTCATTTATACCATAATTCTTTTTTAAATATTCAATTTCATCTACAACATTCTTTGGTGAACGTGATCTCCATCCATAACCCCATACTGAATGAATTGAACAAAAAGAACATTGATATGGACAACCTCTGCTTGTTATCATCGTGGTTGCAGGTTTTCTCATCAGGTTGCTAGCTCTTATTCCCACATTCAAATAAATAGGCATTGCAAGTAAATCTCTAGCTGGATAAGGCAGTGCGTCAAGATCATTTAGAAATTGTCTCGAATTATTTTTTATAATCTTTCCATCTTTGTTTCTAATAGCCATACCTAATATATTCTCAATACTGAAATTATTAGAAAGTCTATAAACGAGTTCATAGAATGTTTCTTCCCCTTCTCCAAAAACAACTGCGTTAACATTACTATCTTTTAGTTCAGTTTCCGGAGAAATTGAGCAATGGGCACCACCAAGTACAACAAAAATTGCAGGGTCAATCTTTTTCACTAGTCTACAAACATTGTGTGCATCAGAAGCATAGGCTGTGTATTGGCAAGATATTCCTACGACATCTGGTCTGAATTCAGATATCCTTCTTAAGATTTGTTCTTCAGAAAGACCATATTGGCTTTTATTATGGTGCTTCATTACAATAAATTGGCCTTCCGCAAGACAGTCAAGGATTTTTAAAAAGCATTCCCATCTATCCCTCTTTGATTTTTCACGTACATAGCTTGCGACGTATGCTATTCCAAGAGGAACCACATATCCCGGTATAGTAAGATCTGAATTATACACTGTCATAGGTGGTGAAATAAGAAGTATACGCATGCGCTATTCTATCTCCTTATCACATAATCTATTAAGGCTATAAGTTAATTAAGTTTAGTTTTCATAATTAGTAATGTTTTTTTGCCAAGTTACTTGTTCACATAAGCCTTCATATAATTTTACTGTTGGAATGTAATTTAGGATTTTCTTTGCTTTCTTCAAATCAGCCGAAGTTATTAAAACATCTCCTTTTTCCTTCAAACCTAGACTTTTATCAATCTGTTTACCACTGATATTCTCAATAATTTCAACAGCATTATTTATTGAGGTTATACTTCCTCCACCTATGTTTATCACTTGTCCTTCAACATTATTTTCGAGACATGCTAAATTGGCTTGGATTATATCTTTAATATGTGTAAAATCGCGTAATTGTTTTCCGTCACCGAATATTGTAAGCTTAGACCCAGTAATAGCCGCTTGAATTGCCCTGTTGAAAAACATATCTGGCCTTTGGCGTGATCCATATACCGTGAAATACCTCAGCATAGTTACAGGTATCTGGTAATTACGATAGTAAAGATAACAGAGTTTTTCTGCCGCTAACTTAGAAACTCCATAAGGCGATATCGGATATAATGGTATATCCTCTCGAGTAGGGTATGTTTCAGAATCTCCATAAACTGAAGATGAAGATGCAAATATGAATTTATGTATCTTTTGATTCTTAAAGAACTCAAGCAGACGTTGTGTTACTAAGATATTATCTTTTATATAATTATCAAAATTATTACCCCAGCTATCTCTTACACCTGGTTGGGCTGATTCATGAAATACTATATCTATCCTACCCACTTTTGAAAGATCAAAATAAGCAAGGTCATCCTCAATAAAAGTGAAATTATTGTTTTTTTGTAAATTTATTAAATTCTTTTTCTTAATTTTTTTAGAATAATAGTTACTAAAATTATCTATTCCTATAACTTGGTGATTGGCTCTCAAGAGTGCTTCTCCTAAATGGGAGCCAATAAATCCCGCAACACCAGTGACAAGTATTCTCATTCTAATTACCTTAATAAATAAGGGGTACAAATGCTTGTCATTATTCTTTACTAATATATCTTCAGTTCAATCTTTGCATTAATGATTTATCTTGATTTTTAATATCAATACTTCTTCAAAGTATTCATGTAATTATTCGGTGTCTTATTAATCGAGTTTCTAAACTTATTATTAGGCTATTGTTAAACTGTTTTAATGGGAAAACATTTCACATAGTTTTCATATGATTTGAGTGTTTACTATAATATCTTGTTTAATTTTTTATTAATCTAGGCAAGAAGACATATTTGACGCCATCTATTACACCTTTCCAATAATAAATTAGATAAGGTCTGCTAAGTATATTTTTCAATATCTTTCTAGTATAATATATATGATAGATTGGGAAGAATATTAATAGAAATGCAATAAATCCCATATGTGATGTGTGTCGCTTCATAAATATCACTTTGTTTCTAGCATAATAATAAGCCCTTGATGGAGTATTCATTCCCATAGATCTAAGCGAATCAGATTGATCTTGATGATGCACTTTATGGAATAATATAGCCTTAGGCACATATACGCCAATATAACCTGCTTTCCAGATTCTTATACAAAAGTCAGAATCTGCATATGACATAATGAAAATATTATCATGCCCACCCAGAGCATCTGCAACATCTTTCCTAATCATAAATGCTGTTGGTGCATGACTGGTTGTCAATATATTATCAAACTGTCCATTATCAATACTTAGTTCACCAAAATTTCTTGCGCGCCCTGAAACAAGATTAAAAAAGGCACCCGCATACCATATTCTTCTTGGCTCAAAATAAGAATACATCTTTGGGCTAGAAAATGCTATTTTACGATTATTAATTAGAATAGAAACTAATTCAGCTATCATAGCTGAATCTATTGAAGTGTCAGAGTCTAAAAAAAGAATATATTCTCCCTTTGCGGAACGTTGTCCTAAATTTCGTCCTTCTGACAATCCTAAGTTTTTTTCATTTGCTATAATATTGATGTTTGTGAACATTTCTTTTACAATCTTTACTGTATCATCTTTAGAGCCGTTATCAACTAATATTATTTCATATCTAGAGTAATTTGATTTAAGTACCGATTGGATACACTCGATTGTATCTTTTACTCTATCTTTAGTAACTATAACTACTGAAACAAATGGAAAAATCATGTTATTTTTATTATTATCACTTATGTTTACTTTTTCTCCGCCTATGAATAGTAGTCTACTTTGTTTTTGCATCATCATTATTCTAACTATCTATGTATAAATAACTAATCTTTAGAAATTCTGTTAAGTTAAGGGCTGTAGAACAGTTTAGTGTATTTAAGGTTGGTAACTTAAGTTCTTGTATTCAAGATTTATGCATATAATGACAAGGATGTTTTAAACGTAGCTTTTGAAGTATTTGGATGTAACGTGTGAGAGTTGCAAAAGGCATAACAAGCTAACCGTCAACCATAAAATCCATTTAGCATTGGGTGGAAGGAATGACTGGCAAACATCTAGATATAATGTAGAGTATGTTGCAATTAGTACTACAGGATACATAAGATGAGATTTTCAGTAGTCAAACATTGGAAAGTATCTTCATGTTCCCTATGCATGTCGATTAATAGAATCTTGTTCGCCGATATACTTAATCATACTTACAATTAGCTATTTGGTAGGTGCTATTAAGAAGTTATGTGTGGAATATGTGGGATTTTTAATAGATACAACGGAATTATTAATAAAGATATCTTGCAACAAATGTGCATATCTCTTTCTCACAGAGGTCCAGATGATGATGGATTTTTTATTGATGAAAAGATTGGTATTGGTATTAGACGATTAAGTGTGATTGATGTTGAAGGGGGACATCAACCTATACATAATGAAGACGAAACAATATGGACTGTTTTTAATGGAGAAATTTACAACTTTATTTCATTAAGGCAAAAACTAGAGAGTTCTGGTCATCATTTTTACACAAGAACTGATACAGAGGTATTGGTTCACTTATATGAAGAATATGGTCTTAATTGTCTATCGCATTTAGACGGTATGTTCGCTTTTGCCATATGGGATAAGAGAACAAGAAGATTATTTATTGCTAGAGATAAAGTTGGAGAAAAACCTCTTTACTATACTGAAATCGGAGAAACATTAGTATTTTCATCAGAGCTTCGTTCAATAGTAAAATATCCATTAATAAAAAAGGAGATTGATAAAAAGTCGCTTAATGATTATTTATTCTTTGGTTTCGTTCCTTCACCCAATTCAATTTTGAAATATGTCAAAAAGCTTCCTGCGGCAAATTATTTGATTGCTGATGATAAAGGTCTAATTATGTACAATTATTGGCATCCAAAATATGATCGCAAATTAATGATTGATGAAAAAGGAGCTAAATTTATGGTTGAAAAAACGTTGAAACGAGCTGTCGAAGAGCGATTAGTAAGTGATGTTCCACTAGGTGTTTTTTTAAGCGGTGGAATAGATTCAGGTATCATTGCAGCTATGATTGCACAGAATATAAATCCAGAAAAAGTCATGTCATTTACTCTTGGTTTCTTAGATAAAAAGTATGATGAATCCAGCAATGCGCTAGAAGTTGCCTCTTTCTTGGGGATAAACTCGAAGTTAGAAATATTTGAATCAAAGGCAATAATTGAAATCGTTAAAGAGGCGCTTGGAACAATAGATGAGCCTCTTTCAGATCCTTCTTACATACCTACTTACGTGCTATCAAAATTTGCTAGAAAATACGTGACAGTAGTTTTAAGTGGCGATGGTGGAGATGAACTCTTCGGTGGTTATCCTAAGTATTCAGTTGTAAAAATTGCAGCTTTATTGGATAGATTTCCAAACAGTATAAAGTTAGGTCTTGTCAATTCAATTCTCACACTTACAAAGACTGGTTTTCTTAAAGATTATACTCATACCTTGAGGAGATTCCTGATTGGAATGAGATATCAAATGGATCTTAGGGGTTTCATTTGGGTATCGGTTTTTATGCCTGAAGAAGTTGATAAAGTTACTTTACATCATTCAAATACTGAAGATATTTTCTCTAGTGTCAAAGAGCATGCCAGACGATTTGTAGGGACAGATATTATTGATAAAACATCATATTTGGATCTAAAGACATTTCTCGCTGATATGTTTTTAGCTAAAGTTGATATTGCAAGTATGAATTGCTCTTTAGAAGTAAGATGTCCATTCTTTGACGCTGAGCTACTTGAACTTTCCAGCAAGCTTGATTCAAATCTGAAAATTAGAAAATTTCAGACCAAATATCTTCTGAGAAAAGTAGCTGAGAGCTATTTGCCTAAATCTGTAATTAATTTAAAGAAGAGAGGTTTTGGAATACCTTTGAATACTTTAGTAACCTCTTATCTTAAAGATTTGGTTTATTCGTATCTTGAACCTAATTATATCCAAATGCAAGGCCTCTTTAATTCTGATTATTTGCAAAGAATTATAAATGAACATTTCTCAGGAAAGGAAGATAACTCAGCAAAGATTTGGAGACTAATAGTATTCCAAGAATGGTATAATAGAATAATACTGGCCGCATAACAATTTTACAATTTTTAGTATTAATCTTCTTACATAATAATTTCAGTGGCTTGTGAATGGTCTTTTATGTTTAGTTTCTTCAGCTCCTCTCTTCACTCTTTCAACATATCAAAATCGAGCAGAAGCTTCTCTCTCTTCACCAAGAATTGGTTGTACTCCCTCCAGTCCCTTTTGTCGACATACCCCTACACATCTTCTAATCTCAGGCATATACATGACACAGGTACAAATCAAGATAGGCTCGAATGACAAAACTTCTTCCCTCTATGGTAAGTTATCCCACATCGCGTCTTCTAATAAATTGAAATATACCTTTCAACGAGTTATTTTTCCAAGTGATAATTAAAATCATTAATACTCCAGAAATAAAAGTGAAAGATAAAGTAATTTCATAAAAAGATTGTGGATGAAAGTATAGAGTTAAAGAATAAGTTCCTGTCTTGTTTATATACCATGCGTTAGCAAAACCATTAACTTGAAGATGATCTTTCTCCGAAATAATTGGTGATAAAAACATTTTAAACGTGGGTAAGCTTTTGTCATATACCTTCCAACCTTGATCAAAGCTTTCACTAAAGATTAGATAATAAGGATGTGTTGCGTTAATAACATTAACATTATATTCATTAGAGGATAGTTTGCTAAAGGATATGTTCGGAGAGTAAAGTTCATTTGAAGTTGTTATCATAACTTTTCCGAAAGCTTTTCCATCAATTGGTTCTATATTGTGCCATCCTCCAAGCAAACTTATGTTTTGAATTCCTGACCACCTATTTACTGAAGGCCTTAACGCCTCAATTGACCTAAAAACTAATTTGGAAAATTCTTCTTTTTGATTTTTATTATAGTAATAAATTGAAAGTTGATTAACTTTTGAAAATGAAAACTTAACAGTTGAAGGATAACTTGACTGAAAGTCATATGAAATTAGTGAGAGAACTATCTTTTCTGTTCCATTAAAGTTGATTTTACGATTCCAACCAATGTGATTTCCATCAGAATCATATAATTGAAAAGTAATACCGTTTGATGAACCGTCTCCATCCATAGTTATTTCAATATTATGATTAATAGTTAGATTTATTGGGTTAAGTTTAAAGTTAATATTTCTATCACTTAATATTGAAAGGTCTATATTCCAAGTTGCAATTCTTTGAGATGTTTCTATATCAATATAATCTTCAATAGAGTCTTTCGCAGTTTCATCGGCGCTCCAATTAGAGACGTTCTCTGAGTTTACAAAGTTCGTACGGTTAGCAAAATCTAAATTAAATATCTTTTTATCTAATTTGATTTGGTTAAGTAATTCTGAAGAATCAAAAAAGATATTACTACTCAAATTATCAGGTGCGAAAAATTTTATTCCTTTGTTATCAAATTTTCTTACTTGTATTCGAGCATCATTTTCAAACCGTGAATTATTTAATTTCTGATCCCCATCTATTATTATCGAATTTTTATCTATTAATCCTGAAGGAAGGATATCTCTAATAGTTTCAAATTTATCATCCAGATAGACAAGGTTGGATGGTGAGTAAATATGTTTTCCCTCATTCATATTCTTGTATATTACCAATTTTCCAATTTGTCGTTCAAATTGAATGTTTGAGGCATTTAGCATATTTCTAATTATTTCTTCATCTGCATAATAAAATTGTGGCGCATAACTCTTAATTAATCTCCATTCGGCGTCATCGTGTAATACTATATATCGTATATTTAACATAGACAAAATATCAGATATTTTATCTTTATCAATGGGATTCTTACCAAATATATTTGCTAATAGGTCATGCATTGGTGAAAGCGTGTTCAAGTAGATTACAGGCCTATTGGAAAACCATAAGATAGGTTCTGGTCCTATAAAACCATGACTAAAGTTATAAAATCCATTTCCAGCTTTATGCAATGGAAGTGTTAAGATTCTAAAGTCTCCCTTCTCAGATTCAATAAAGTCTTTGAATTCGTAATAATAATTTGGAACTTCAAATCTCACATCAACTGAAGTAAAATTAGCTGATGGACCGTGAATAACATCGCCTGTCCAGAATGGAAAAACTAATACTCCAATAACAAGGAATAAAATCGAGAAAATAAATATCCCACTTATACGTCGTATTATTATTGAATTTCTATTTATGCTACAAATCTTGTCATAAATAGAGCTAATACCAATTCCGAATAGCGCCGATGTACAAAATGTTACTAAAAGTCCCCAAGTAACAATAACATTTCTTGTAGTTTGAAACATTGAAAAATTGATAAAAACATACTCATTAAGCCACCCCAATGGTGGATTTACACCCTTAATTAGAAATAAACCAACTAAGTAAAGTGGGATTAATAATAATGACCATCCTCTAGATTTTCTTATACCAAGGATAACTATTAATGGAGTTAAGAAGCTGATAAATATCATAATTGCATTTTCGTATACTTGTGCCCAAGGGTAATATTGACCAGCTTCCCATCCTCCTTGAAATGCCCAATAACCCATTAGACGTATGGCGTCAACTAACTTAACTGAGTTCAGTCGATACGCATCCAAATTTGGAATAAATGCAACATTAGCTACCCCTGAATAATAGTTAAAATATTGTCCCATTTGAGACAGAGCTGGCAGTAACCAGTAAACATTTAGAGCAAAAAAACTAACAATCGATATAATTGTAAATTTGGTACCTTTTATTAAATTGGCTAAATCTAGTTTAATCAATTTGTATATGCTATATGTTATATAAACCAAAAAAATTGCAACCCAATACACAATAGTGAGTTGAACATTAGCAGACGTACCAAAAAACCCGAGTGCAAACCATAATAATTGTAGGCTTAAGCCGTAGCTAATACCCTTGTTTTTAATAAGTCCGTAAATATATAGACCAACTATAGCTGGTAATAAAGTGTATTCTATTTGTATCATTCCTTGACCAATACTCCAAACTAAAACTAGAGCAAAGGGATTCAACATATAGAAGACAGAGGTCGATATCCGTGTAATTCTTCCTAAATTTAGGACTTTGCAGAATATGTATGCCGAAATTCCTGAACCGGCAAACCATATGTAGAAAATGAACATTTCATAATATAATAATGGAATGTGAAGATATTGAGTAAAGGCAGAAAACATTCCAAACAGAAGATTTGGAAATTGTAGAGGGTTTGAGACTCCAGTAGAATATCTATCATCCCACCACGATAAAGTTGCAATAAAATATTTTTCCCTATCTAAAGGTAGAACAAAATCAGATGTGTTTATCAGAAGACCGCGGAACCAAGTAAGAGAAAGTAGCCCAATTCCAAGTATAAGCGCCAATTCATAAATAGTTGATCTATTCATATTGATTTTCATTTTTTATACCTTGGTTCTCAATAAAATCATGCCATCAATCACTTTGCTTGATACCTGCTTTCCAATTAAGTTCTGATAATTCTTCAGGTCACTCCTCATCTTTATTCTCCTTGATCATTTTCAAGACTCACTTAATATATTTTAAAAATATCCTTATCAAGGTACTCTATTCTTAATCGCTACTTTATAGCGCTAACGTAAACCATAGGCCAACAGATTCGGTACTTAGTGATTCTACGTATCAATTGCTTTAAAGATTGGTTTTTTACTTTAGAGATTGGGAGATAAGTTTCATATGCTCCAATCTGAATATCACGAAAACCTGCATGACGAAAGCGTGAAAATAATTTTGAGATTAGAAAGGATTTCTCATAACCAAATTCCATATGTCGGCCTCCAAGAAGTTTCATGTGGAAAAACTCAGCCAGCTGCTCGAATACTGGTAGGTCTGGTATATTTCCAGATAGCTGTCTATAGAGATAGGCAAAAGAAAGGCATGGCACAGTATTGATTGCATTTCCACCGGTTTTTAGGACGCGATAAATTTCATCAAGTATGGGTTGAGGGTTCTTAACATGTTCGATCACTCCTCCCCCATAAACAAAGTCAAATCTATTAGAAAGTAACGGTATATTAGACAATTCGCCTAACACGAATACCTTTTCATTAATACCAGCATGTGAAAAGACTTTACTTGCGATCTTGAGTCCCTGTAGAGACATGTCAACTCCCACAAACTTTAATCCACGCCCTGCTAAATAGGCACCAACGTAGGAAGGCCCACACCCTATTTCTAAATATGTCTTTCCTTCTTTGATATCCCAAAATCTCTCAAAAAGAGGCATTAGATTCATCTCGATTTCTTGTTTACGTTCCATAAAGCCATCTACAATCTCTTGGTCTGAAAATCCATTGTAAAACTCATCCCATTTTACTTGACTGAGAAAAACGTCTCTAGAAAATTCCTCACGTGCGATTATTGGAATACCATCAACTAGATAGTAGTTCGCTCCACAATTTGAACATCGTAAATTTCTCTGATTCTTCTCTAATTGCTTTTTACAAACAATGCATGCAAGAAAATCCAATTCGTTCATTTTACCACTTACTCCTTCTGCATAGATAGCATAAAGGCTGAAAACATTCCAAACAGAAGATTTGGAAATTGTAGAGGATTTGAGATTCCAGTGTAATATCTATCGTCCCACCACGATAAAGTTGCAATAAGATATTTTTCCCTATCTAAAGGGCGAACAAAATCTGATTCGTTTATTAGAAGCCCTCTGAACCAAGAGAGGCTAATTAACCCAATACAAAGTATTATTGTCAACTCATAAATAATTGACCTATTGAAATTTGTTTTTATTCGAGATCTTAATATTTCATAAATCATTTTATCATTAAACCCTAACTAAAGATACTGTTTGAAAAACTTAATTTTCTTAATCTTATTAATTTCTTTTGGTCTACTGATCATAAATAATAATTTTCTTTCTTTGGAAAAAAAATAGCTCAGTTTTAACGTATCTGTTTAATCAAAAACACAATCAAAGATACCAGTTAATATTTTAGAAATATATTTTCAACAAGATACTGGTTAATGATTTGAGCATTCTAAATATTCACTTTTTACCTTTTTATTTATTAAAAGTTATTATCTTCAATAGTCAGATTTATGTCCACTGAGTCTTGAAGATTGATAGTTTTATACCTAATATTGTCATTTAGAAAATAAAATATCATGATTCACACCATTATGTTAATCTTCCTTTAGGGCGAAGTAAATAAATAATTGTCCACACTTTAGATAGATTATGCTGTTACTTAATAAAAAACAAATAAAATTAATAAATCAAACTTACTATTTATTAATTAAATTGTATTCGAATGTGTCTAATTATCTTAATAATCTTTTTTTAATAAATCGCCCTAGTCATCTCTTGAAAATTATTTTTCTTAATTTTACCTTTTTATTTTCAATTACCATTGTTGTCCTTATTATGATTGATAAATTAGGCATCAAAACTCAATTATCCAATTCATTAGACGTGTTTCTTTACGTATCTTTGGTTTTGCTTTGCTATGACAAGATAATGCAATTACCAATCAAGCGCCCTAAGAATCTTCTCTGATCTGATAAAATCATTTACACAGTAGTTAGATGATTAACTTGATATTAAACTGGATCAATTATGTATAAATAATCAACATCCTAAAATATGGTAATTTGACATGGACAGTCATATGGTACAGAATTATTTCATAGCTGGTGGATCAGGATTTGTTGGCTCTCACTTGGTTGAACAACTAATTGCAAGGGGCGATAAAGTAACGGTTGCTGATTTAGTACCGCTGGAAAGCGCAATCAAACTTTCACCATACATTGACAAGATAAGCTACAAGTGGAAGAGTGCAAGTGATCTTGAACGAAAAGACTTTGAAGACATAGATCACGTAATCTATTTAGCTGCTCAAGCAGATGTGCCACTTGCGCTATCCTCTCCTCGTTACACGTTTGACGTTAACATAATGGGCTTAGTGAATGTACTTGAAGTACTTAGGTCAAAACCGAATACAAAACTGATCTATATGAGTACTAAAAACGTATACGGAACCCCGCCTCCAGATAGAATTCCCATAGTCGAAGATGAAACTCTAAGACCAACAGATCCATATGGAGCTAGTAAAGCCGCCGCTGATTTAGCCTGTCAAAGCTATGCAAGAGCTTACAATATGCCTATAGTTGTTTTTAGAAGCGCCGGTGTCTTTGGTCCGCGGTCTAGGTTGAATCAAGTTATACCAACATTCATAAGACAGGCTCTGAATAATAAGCCTATCACAGTCCAAGGTGATGGAAGCCAATCTACAGATTACAACTATGTTGGGAACTTAGTTGATGCAATAATGTCAGCTACTGAAAAAGAAGTCTCAGGGATTTATAATATAGCATATGGTCAAGATATTTCAATTTTGAAAATAGCTCAACTTGTGATGGAGATCACCGGTAGTGAATCCAGTGTAGAATATGCGCCATGGCGACCTGGTGAGAAGGGGTTAAGACTCGCCTTATCTATCGAAAAAGCCAAAAGGGAATTGCATTATTCCCCCAAGGTAAATTTAAGAGAAGGTATTCAAAGAACGGTTGAGTGGTTAAAGGAAAAATGACTATCAATGTAATCACCATAAAACCCTCCTTCATTGACGAAAGAGGTTCAATAACAAATATATTAGATGAGCGAATTAACAGCGTAGTTCTAATCACATGTAATAAAGGCGCAATTAGAGCAAATCACTACCATCAGAAAGACTCTCACTGGTCATACATGATTAATGGTAAAATGGAATACTCTGAAAGATATAAAGATGGTAAAATTGAAAAGGTTGTTGTAGCAGCTGGGCAGATGGTATTCAGTGCAACTGGTATTCCCCATGCTATGCTGTTCCTAGAACCTTCTGTATTTCTTGCTTTGACCACACGTAAGCGTCTAGGTGGTCAATATGACAAAGACATAGTCAAGTGTAAGCTCATTTGAAACTAGACGGTTTAAGAATTATATTGACTGGAGCTTCCAGTGGGCTTGGTTTATGTCTTTTACATCTTCTTATAGAGCGTGGCAGTGTAATTAATGCATGTGCAAGACATAAGAATGATGAAATTACTAATGTTAATGGTAATTTCTATTTCCATTTACTTGATCTAAGTAATCCCATTAATGCGAAAGATCTTATACAAACTTCAATTGAAAAAGATGGAGGAATAGATGTGTTAATTAATAATGCTGGTGTTTCACATCAGCTTAAAACAGTGGAGAACTTAATTCCGGATGATATAACATATACCTTTTCTAATAATGTATTTTCAATATTTAATACTTTAAGATACGCTGTTCCAATCATGAAATCACAAAACAAGGGAATAATAATTAATATTTCATCTAGATGCAGTCGTAGAGCTGTTCCTAGATTGTCTGCATATTGTGCTAGTAAGTTCGCTGTAAGAGGTTTAACCGAGGCCGTAGCTAAAGAAGTTGAAGGGACCAATATCAAATGCATTTCGATTTCTCCCACCGGAATAAACACCGCGATGCGGAGAAATCTATTCGGCGAAGATGATGCGAATAATCAACAGGATCCTAAGAGGGTTGCTGACATTATTTGTAAAATAATTCAGGATGATATTCAAGTACCAAACGGCGCAGACGTAGTTATATTAAGGGAGGGTCATCCTCAAGTGAAGGTGCCAGAGTCATGAAATGTAGATCATGTGGAAGTATTAATACCTCAGATTTTCTTTCTCTTGGCACACAACCTCCCGCCAATAGTTTTCTCAATTCTAAAGAACCAGATCATGAATTATGTTATCCTCTTGATCTAGTATTTTGTAGAAATTGTACGCTAGTTCAATTATCTGAAGATAGCTATGTTCAAAGAGATTTACTATTTCAATATTATACTTATGCATCATCAATTGCCGGTGGACTGAGAACACATTTTGAAAAATTAGCAAAGGATATTTCAAATAATATCTCTAAAGGAGGGCTAGTTGTAGATATAGGTTCAAATGACGGAATCTTACTTAAACCGCTAAGAGACCTGGGGATTAAAGCAATCGGCGTAGAACCTGCTGTAAACATGGCTAAAATAGCTAATGAGCAAGGTTTAGAAACAATACATGGCTTTCTTAACGAATCTATTGTAAAAAGAATAATTTCAAAATATGGTTTTGCAAACGTGATCACCGCAGCTAATGTGTTTGCCCATTTGGAAGACGTTCATGGGTTTATTGAAAATGTCAAAGCCTTACTAAATGAGCACGGTATATTCATTATCGAAGTGCAGTATTTTGCAGATATGCTAAAAGAGATGACTTTTGATAATATTTATCACGAGCATGTTTTATATTATTGTCTTAAATCAATCTCTTCACTACTTGATAGACATGGGATGGTCATCTTTAAAGTAGAACATATATCCACTCACGGTGGTTCAATCAGGGTATATGTGTCAAAAGACAAAAGAGTTGTCGAAGATAGTGTATACGAAATTAGAAAATTGGAAGAAAATATGCTGTTAGATAATATAGAAACTTATCAATCATTTGCAAATCAACTTATGGTGCGAATTGCTGAAATCCGAAGTTTCATTTTGGATCTCAAAGAAAAACGCAAATATGTAGTAGGTTATGGTGCGCCAGCAAAATCTAGTACTATCATAAATTCAATCGGATTAGACAATAGCATGATTCAGTATATTGTTGAAGACAGTCCACTTAAGCAAGGTCTCTTTACTCCAGGTAGTCACATTCCTATTGTAGATCCAAGTATGCTTGACAAGAATCTCCCAGATTTTATTATAATCTTTGCATGGAACTATTCAATAGATATAATGAAAAAATTAGAGAAATATAAGGCAAAAGGGGTTCGTTTTATTATTCCAATGCCTAAATTAAAATTAATCTAATGATGTTTTTCAGTAATAATTCTCCAACTATTGATGAAAAAATAAGGCGTTAGTTAATTATTTTCTTGAAAATTAATACGGATTAGTTTATTTATTATCTTTAAAGATATATCTTAAGAAAAAGTATGTTGATAAGATATATTATTAATAGTTTTCTTAAGAATTGGTGAAACAAGTTTTATGATGCCTGAGAAAAACAAGGATGAACCTAGAAACAATATCCTGATACATCAGACTATTATCGGTCAAGATTTATCTAATGATCTGATTTCAATAGTAATTCCTTTCAAGAAGCTTAATCCATACGTTTTGGAATGTATCAGTAATATTTCATTTCTAAACTATACTAGCTTTGAGATAATCTTACTACCTGATGAAGTTTTAGACGAAATACATCTTCCAAAGATGGAAAAAAAACTATGCATCTCCATTATTCCAACAGGACCTGTTCCACCAGGCGTAAAGAGGAACATTGGAACATCACATGCAAAAGGCTCAATAATCGCGTTCATAGATGATGATGCATATCCAGATCAAAACTGGCTAAACAACGCAATCAAACTTTTCCATGATCCCACTGTTGCTGCTGTTGGAGGCCCAAATTTAACTCCACCCTCAGATGGAATTATGCAAAGAGCTGGAGGACTTGTTTTACAATCTTGGATTGGTGGAGGTGGCTTTTCTTATAGATATAAATCACGTTACCCGCGCGAAGATGATGATCTTCCTACTGTAAACCTGCTTATTAGGCGCGATGTTTTAAATGATCTTGGAGGTTTTGAAGTAAAATATTATCCTGGTGATGATACGTATCTTTGCTTACAAATTACAAAGAAATTGCATAAGAAGATTATTTATTCTCCAGATGTGATTGTTTATCATCACCGGAGGCCGCTATTTATTCCACATATGCGTCAAATTTGGAACTACGGTAAACACCGCGGTTATTTCGCTAAGAAGTTCCCCGAAACATCAAGGAAACCTTTGTACTTTGCTCCATCTGTCTTAGTTCTATCAATAATACTAAGCCCAATTTTATTACTACTTCCCGTGATTCTAAGCCAGATATACTTTGTCACAATTGCCATTTATCTAGTCGTAGTTACGATAGAAGCAATTAAAACAAAAAACTTGAAATTATTCATCTTATTCTTTATAGGCATATTAGCAACACATGTCTCCTATGGCGTTGGTTTTCTGAAAGGCCTCTTGTCAAAAAAACTAACAAAGTAGAAAAAATACATCCCCATCAATATGTTCTTCCATAAAAACTAGTTTTCACCTAAAGTGAACAACTACAATCTAAAAAAATATTCTTTCCAAATACAGACATATATCATATAATAACCTATTTATTCAGAGGCGATGTAGCGCCAATGAAATTAAGAGAAGGTATGCGAGTATTACTAGTAGGGGCAAAGTGTAGATATAACCTAGAACATTATACCTTTTCAGCGTTAAAAAACCTAGGTTGCCAAGTAAAATTCTATGGTTATTATAATGGTTTAGGCCACTGGGAAGATCCAGTTAGAATTTTAGGAACCCGCTCTCCACAATTCAGGCGATTCATAACTCCTATCGCACTTGGGCGTATAAACAGAAATCTAGTTACAGAAGCAATACGTTGGAAACCAGATATTATTCTCGTTATCAAAGGAGAAATAATCAGTCCTGAGGCTTTGAAGAAACTTAAATCATTAGGCTGTCCATTAATACTATGGTTCCCAGATGATCCACGGTATACTAATAGTTATATTAAGCACATCCTACATCTTTACGATGATATTTTCGTTGTATCAAAGCAAACAGTGAAGATGTATGAGAAGTTGGGCGCAAAAAGAGCCCACTATCTTCCAATGGGTTGCGACCCATCAATCCATAGACGATTAGATCTCACCAATGAAGAAAGACTCTCTCTAGAACGAGACTTATGCTTTATCGGAACTTTTAGCAGACATCGTGCCAAAGTCATAAAATCACTAAAAAAGTATCGGGTGGGCGTTTGGGGATCTTTCTGGGGCTTTGGCCTAGGTATAAAGGATAAACATTCTTCAGCTTATGGACCAGAAATGGTCAAGATTTACAATTCTTCCAAAATAGCTTTGAACATTCATGACCAAACAGACTACGGTATCAAGACAAACATGAGATTATTCGAATCTATAGGTTCAGGTTCATTCGTATTATCTGATGGAGAGAATGGGCTAAAAGATCTTTTTGAACCCAAAAAAGAAATAATCTGTTACACTGATACCAATAACCTTGCCGAACTTGCTGAATACTATTTAGCAGAAACCTCTGAAAGAAGAAAGATAGCAGATCTTGCTTATAATAGAGCTCATTCTGAACACACTTATAATAAGCGGCTTCAGAAGCTTTTTCAGTCAATCTAAGTTAAACTAGATAAGTTAGACATTCAAATTCAATATTCTTAACCAAAAGTTCGCAATAAGTAAGCGGCCGGAACATTTTTTACTTTGAATTTATCTTAACTATTTGGTGATAAATCTAAACACAAAAACTAATTCTAAGTTTCACCCTCACCGCTTAATCATCTAATAAAATAGTTTTCAATAAAATCAAATAAACCTTATTAAAAATTATAAAACCCATTACTTAATTTAGTTATGAAAAACTTATTACAATATATTATTTAGCAAAATAGTTAAACGTGACAATTATTAATGTGCACTGTCTTTTTAGGGATAAGCGATGATTAAAAAAGTTGTGATACCTGCAGCAGGAATGGGCACCAGACTGTTATCAATAACGAAAGAGATTCCGAAAGAAATGCTTCCGCTATATATGAGCAATTCAAATGACACGATTTTTCTTAAACCTATGGTTCAGATTGTCTTTGAGCAGCTCTTCAACTCAGGGTTCAGAGAATTCTGCTTCATCGTGGGCCGGGGAAAGAGAGCTATTGAGGATCATTTCTCGCCAGATCGTATTTATCTAACCCAACTTGACTCGAAAGGTCGCACTCAACTTTCAGAAGACTTGGGTGAATTCTACAATAAAATCGAATCTTCAACTATAATGTGGATTAATCAGCCTGAAGCTAAGGGCTTTGGACACGCTGTTCTGCAGGCAAAATCGTTCACAAATAGTGAACCTTTCATGGTTCATGCTGGAGATACTTACATAACATCTAACGGTGAGAAGCATCTCAAGCAAATACTTGAAAGTCATGAGGCGGCTGCAACACTGTGCTTGCTTCCAGTCGATGACACCAGGCACTACGGTGTAGCGGAGATAACCGGCTCAACTCCTCCATATCCAGTAATTAAAGTAGAGGAGAAACCGGAGAACCCTAAGACAAACCTCGCTTTAATGCCTGTTTACGCCTTCACTGAAAAGATCTACGAGGCACTTAAGGAAACTAGGCCGGGGAAAGCAGGTGAGATACAGCTCACAGACGGAATACAGAAACTAATAGAGTGGAATGAGAAAGTACTTGCATATAAGCTGGAGAACGCGCTTCACTTCGACATCGGAACACCTGAGAGCTACTGGAACGCCCAAAAACTATCCTACCAACACCTCGCAAAAAAAAGTTAAAACGATAACCTACAAAACAGCCTTCTCCAGAAAACATAATCTCGCGCAACTACCCCTGACACACTACTTCAAACCATCTTTACCTACAATATCACCCTAACACCATCTAACCAAGATAGGTCCATTCATATCAAAACTCCATGGTAAACCCTACTTGGGCTGTGAAATAATTTTTATTAAATACAGTTTCAGCCAGATGATGAAGCGTTCACAAGATTCGCCTCACCGTTCATATCATAGAGCAGGAAGAAGCATATTCACACATAATGTTCATACAAATCAACAAAAACGATATTGCTTTTCATCTATCATTTAAGATCAGTCGGTCTACTCTAGGAAAACAGCCGTAACATAGCAGAAAACAAAAAACAGAAAAATATATCGATCTATTTGAACATCATGAACGTTAATTGAATGATATGAACGCTATTTGAACATCATGAATACTAATCAAACATCATGAACGCAGGAGCAAACTCCACAAGGCTTAAGCCTAGTCAAATGATGTCTGAAAAAACCCTGATCGCAGATGCGGGGTTTTCTATCTGATTCCAACATATACTAACCATGATTTCGCTATCGCTAAACATCTTGTCTCTGAAATCATGCTGAAGTGCCGACTGACTGGTGGGCTTCTGAATACAACATTTCTGTTTGTTTCAAAGGTTGTTTGTATCACAGCTTCAAACACCCCTTGGTTCTAAACATTATCTACATTTTTACGAGGGGTAAACTAGATTTCTAAGCTCTTTAAACCGATCAGTAAAGTCAAAGAATAACGATTACTGAATACATAATAACTCATATATATTATATGCATTGCATAGATTATATATATTGCATAGATTCTATGCATAATGTATACAAAAGCCATTTATAGAATCTATAAATCACTAAAATAATAGAAATATATGTAAAACTTATATATTTGCAAGTTCTAGAAATAACTTATGCCCAAAGAAACTTCCGAAGACGATAAGGCTAGGACTCTTAGCGCGTATGCTCAAGGACTATCATACAGTGAAATAGCGGAATACTCTGGAGTATCTGCTTCAAACGCGCACAATATAGTATCTGAGGCACGTGGAAGAATTCATGACTTAGATGTTCTCAGAGGGTTCTACGTGGATATGAAGAAAAAGAATCTAGCACCAGTCGACGCGCAGCACTCCATAGCAGCGCAGGACCGATTGGACAAAATTAACATGACACTTGACAATACACTCAAAGCAGTTGAGTTCCTAGAAGAAACAGGGTATAATGAAAAAACCAGGCAGTATATCACAGCAGGCATAGAGATGAAAAAGCTTGAGGATAATGCAAAACTCCCATGCGACAAACTTCTGGAATGGTATCGATTCACCGAGCCCAGAAGAGAATCCGAGGAAAAGCAGATAAGAGAATTAGTGAAACAAAAACATCAGTTAGAGCAGGAACTGCAAGACCTCAATGAATTAAAATCCATAAAGAACATTCTAACCGCAAAAGGCGTCATATTACCCAAACTAACCACGTTCCTAGAAAATTTCACCTACCTTGAACACTTAGGATTCACCCAAGAAATCGCCAGCTTATTTGCAACTGAACTCAGCAAGACCAACATGAGTCCAGAAGCCGCAGCAAACAGAATAGCAACCATCCTAGCACAATCAAAAACACTAGAGGAGCAAATAAACAAACTAACCTCACAAAAAGACGCTCTCCAAAAACAAAAAGAATATCTCGAGACCGAAATTACCGGAAAGAAAAACCTCCTCATCAAGGTTGAAAACAACATAGAAACAACGTTAGGAAACGAAGAAGAACTGATTAATCAAGAAGCTAAAAAGTTCAAAGACAAAGCAAAAATAGAAAAAGACGCGATAATGAAAGATCTCACAGAAGATATCGAAAAACTTGAAGCATTAGTTCATAAAATCGCTGAAAGGCAAAAAGAGAAAGAAGCTTTGGAAGCGGGCATTGAGGATACTAAATACAATTACATATTTGGTATGGCCATAATACAAATACTTCGCGATCCATCTTCAACAAGCCTAGTGCAACTAAGGAAGATATATGAAACATCGAAGAAAGCAATAGAGCACAGAGAAAAAGAATTGTTCAATCTCGCTTCATCCGACACGAAAGAAACGAGTGTAATAATAGCTAAAACGCTAATAGAATATGCAAAGCAAGAAATTGTTCTCAAAACTGATTATGACAGACTCAAGTTTAGTAACGAGCGTAACGAAAATGAAAAGAATGAACTGAAAAAAAGAGTTACACAGCTTGAAAATAAGATTGATGCATCCGCTCACGCTTATTTGTTTAAGACGGAGAGTGAGATAAACAGGCTCAATTCAATGGATTTACAAATGAAGGAGTATAAGAATACTATTAATTTACAAGCTTCAGAAATGGAGAAGATCAAGAACACAAACTATGACAACAAGTCAGAATCAGCGCCGAAAGATAAATTCGCCGAACATTTAGATCGACTTGCTGAAAAAAGTAGGCAACTAAAAGAAGAATCCAAAGAAAAATCGAATACCACTAGTCACTTTGTCATGAGATCTCTGAACAAAACAAAGAATGACAATCAAACCGAAAATCAGAAACAGCCTTAGAAACCGAACTCCGAAGAAACCACAGCCACGGTTGAGCAAGACCTAGCTCATGTCCTTTGATCAGGTCAACTATATTATCAACGAAGCAATCAAGGCGAACTAACTACTTCAGTCTAAAGAATATAGCTCGGCGAGTAGTCTTTTTGCATTCTTAAAATACTTCACTTGTCCCACTTTATATCCTTCTCACTCTGCTAGATAGTTTCTGAGTGTCCTCATCAAGCATCAGGTCGATATACTTCATGATCTCCTCCTTCGTAGACTTCTTATTCACAGCCTCTTCCATATATTTCACATTCTCTATTATCGTCGTACAATCGACAAAGACTTGCTCAATCTCAACCTTACCGAAAGATTCTATGAATAAGATGTTATTATTATCTTTTAGATTATAACCCCTCTAATTCATATTTAATTAAGAATATGGAAAAAAGACAAGACATCTCAAGACACTCTATTTCCATAAATAACTATATTCTTCGACTGAGACTGGTGAAAGCAAAACATCAAGACTAATACATCGATAGGTGAGGCAATTGCAAAAAATCTAGTATTTGTGAAGATTCACACATCTGTTCATAGCTTTTGATGTCTGATTCGCAGTGCAATGATATTTCAACTTTGATCGAGTTGTTTCGATTGAGCAGGTTTTTTCCTAATCACTTTAAGTATTCCAACGAACACTAGTAGGAGGATCACGCCTGCTATAACGAATGGGGTTAATGATGTGATTTGGAATGGTGTTGAAAGACTGGGTGATTGAATGCTTAAAGCTTGAAGAGATACTATTGGTGTTGTTATGAGTGATTCGTCTGACCTGGGGTTGTTATCATAGAATGTGTTGTTGAATGAAGTTAGTGTTATTGTTTGATAACCATCTTTTGACGCCACGAGAGTTGCGGTTGTAGAGTAGAGTTTGGAGCTTGGAAGCCACAGGTATATTGACTGCTCTGATTGCGTTATATTCGCGGTGATGCTTGTATCTTCGCCAACGTATGGAGGCGCATAACTGATCTTTATTGTAAGCAAGTAGGGTATACTCTGCGGGTTACTCTTCACGATGATTGCGTCGTAGGGAGGGTGTTCCACATCTCTTCGGTCAAGCCTGACTGCGTCTGAAGGATTTGGTCCTCCACTCGGGTTGGATACTCCTGTTTGGACGATTGTATCTGGCTGGACTTCTAAAACTTTGAAGGCTAACGCTATCTTCACTGTTTGGTTTAGATTAATTCCATACTTCTGAATTTTATCCGGAGTCGCAATAACGGTAAACAAATCACTAAGTGTTTCTATCTGTCTTTCAGATGTTTGTCTGCATGTGGCAGGAGATGCGTAGACGTTCTGGCACAGAGTATATGTTCCAGTAACTATACTCCATATACTGTTTATGTTGAGCTCAGTTGTCTTGCCATCAGTGTTGTCTGTAGGTGAGTGCAGAGCCCAGAGAATACCTGCTACTGCATTCTCCTCTGAGTTACGTCTGTAATAGGATGTGCCAAGTATGTTTACAGTGCGGTTTACCGGTTCCGCATTGTTTAGGTTCCACTTGTAGTTATCATCAATCTGATACCATGCATCATAATTATTCGGGTTTGTAATGTTGTGCGCGTAGTTGAATGTTGCTTGGGCAAAGAACTCTGCAAACCCCTCTATCAAAGAATCTTTTGAGTTTGGATTCATATAGCCGTCGTGATTCATTCCAGGATGGTTCGATGAAAAGTACTTCTCGCCTCCAAAGGCAAGAAACATAATGTAGTGGGCAAACTCGTGGTATTCACGGTTTGGTATATCATTTAGCCGCTCGCTGTTATATGTGCTAATTGAGATGAAAGGAGCTGATTCGCTCGCCCTGAAAAATGTCTTGCCTGCGAACGCAACAACTGGAAGACTCTTCCTATACCCGTGAAAGTTAAGGTTATCTGAGTAGAAATTTATTGCGTTGAAAGTGTTGACGTAAACCACACCTAAACTACTGGCGTGAAGATAATTTCCAAGGGTTAGGTCTGTCTTGGCCCATGCTGGAGCCTGAGAACTCAAAAGCATAATATTTTGATTTAAATCAGATTTCGATTTAACAGTGAAGAACGGGTTTGGATAATCGTATTTGGCAGCCTGAAGATCTGTCGGTGAAGCAACAGCGCTTGTGTTATCTTTCACGACAAAGTAATCTGTCTGAAGCGTAACTTGCACGAAACCCCAGCCTGACATACTTGAATTAATGTTCTGCCCGCGAATCAAGAAATTTCCAAGGTAATCCGTATAGTAAACATCACTAAGCGGAGCAAACAACCTCACATCATTGCTCTTAGCTGAACTCCAGAATAATTGAACCTGCACCCCTCGCAACGGCCTTCCCAAGGCATCATTCACAATACCTGTGAACTGTTGATTTGTATCTACAGTTTTATTAGCTAAAACAGTAGTGCTAGTGGTTGTTGTGCTGCTCGTTGTATAGTTCGAAACTTTAACAATTATGCTAAGAGAAGCACTGCTAATCAATTGATCCGGGTAAAAATTAGATCCAGAGCTTGTAACACTCACAACGAAAGTGTAGTTTCCAGGTTTAAATGAGCCGTTCATTTCCATGTCTGATGGATCCAAAGCCTGAATAAAGTAATAAGAACCATCAGATGTGGTACTAGGCGCCATTCCTTCACGACGCACATCTGCCACACCGTTAATGTAGACCTTAATCGAAGGAATATGCGAACCTATATCTATTGGCAAGAACTTTCCAAACAGCTTCACCATTGTGTAATTATACAGCGTATCATGTTTCGGAGACCTCGCAGGTATAGTCACGGTTTCTGTCACATTACTATTAATAGTTAACTTTGGTACTAAATATATGTTAATAGAAACTATCGTCGTTGAATAGATAATTTTTGGGCATCCTCTGCTGGGGCATCCTGTGACACTATACGATATTCTAATTGGGCTAATGAATGTATTATTCACCTTCTGGCGAATAGTGCTTATATCTGTGGAAAGAGTTGTTGATGTTTTATTAGTGTAAATTTCTTTTGAGACGTCGGCATATCTAAGCCCGAAGTAAAACGAAACACCACTGGCATTCATATTCGGTGAACTCCGCGCTGTAGCGCTTAAGCTAATTGTACTATTGCTTGGAACTAACACGTTATAGCTCTTAATAACTGAATCATTATTATTTGAATCACTAATGTTCCTTGGGAGCATTTTCGCTCCATTGATGGTAAAACTTATCGGACCTTCAGAGTTATTTACAATTCCAAAGGTGGAGCTCTCAACCCCATCGGCCTTAGGTATAGGAAGTGAAACAAAACCAAGCATTTGAATAGGCAAGAGCAACCAGAGAAGCAATAACGTTAACATTAGATTCTTCAAACTTGAAATTCTCAGATGCAAACAACCTTAATTCATAAACAAACCCATTGCGCCTATTAAACACATTGATTACGTTCAATCATTGTTTGACTCGGAGAAGTTGACCAGATAAGCGTCATGCAAGCAGTTCATGAAGGCGACAGAGTGATGCCATTAATTGACACTGCTAAGACAGCCAACCGTGATTAACCATGTTATTGAAACTCCTCTTATGTTCGAGAGGTTCTTGTTAGATCCATTCTGTTTTTATCTCTTTCATTTTAGAAAAATGTTCGTCGTCAGACACGACTACGCATGACTTTTGCTCTATAGATGTGGCTGCAATTACCGCGTCGGCTGTCGGAAGGTTGTGATATCTACATCTTAAAATGGCTGCAGTCTTCGCTATATCGGCATCTAGATTTATTATTTTGAACCCCGAACTTTCTATCGCCTTTACTTCTATGTCAGCCGTGTCTCTCCCTATTCTTTGGTACACAAACTTGTACACCTCGTGAATTACGATGGTGGGAACGACCGCTGATTCCTTGCGAAGCTCAACTATCTTCGACTTGACTTTCCGCTTCAGCTCATCATTATCCGCTAGAAAGATCGTAAGAAAGAACCTTGTATCTACAGTCCTGACCAAGAGCTAAATCCTGTCCTCTGACCGCATTTTATCAAGTTCTCTCCGCATCTCTTCAACTGTGATCTTGCCTGATAAGGTGCCAACAAGATCCTCAATATCTGGCGCCGTCTTCATAACTATGCTGTCCCTATTCTGAGAAACCGTCAACCTAGTTCCCTCACGTATACGCAACTTCCTCCTATACGCCGCAGGTATGGTTACCTGACCTTTCCTAGTCACTTTCACGACAATTTCCAACAATCTTCAACATTCTTACAAAGACATAAAGTAGTACTTAAGTCTAATGTAGTACTTCAGTCGACGACAGAATAACACATAATATTTATCACAGAAAGACCATACTCAAAGAACAGCAACACCCTCAAGCATATCAATTCCTACTCAAATTTAGTTCATGTGGGATTCAACTATCTAACATTCCCACCTAGAAGACAACTTCGGTCGAAGAAGCAGGATACCCCACCCCATAATACTTCACACCACTGGGAAGCATCTTAGGATCAGGTTTCCGGAACTCTGGCCACTCCGTCGCAACCACACACACATCACACTCATTCAGAGAATCTTCAACGGATCCAGCGTAACTAACCCTTCCACTAAGCACACTCTTAGCATTATCCATAGCCTTAGGATCATACACCGTTACTCTGCAACCTGCTTTCACCAGAAGATCAACTATCTTCAAAGCCCTTGACTCGCGAACATCATCCGTACCTTCTTTAAACGCTAGTCCAAGAACAGTAACCCTTCTCCCACGCAAGTCTCCAAGAGCCCGCTCAACCAACCTATAAACAACCGATGGTTGCTCATCGTTAACCTCCTCAGTCGCGTTAAGCAGCCTAGTCTCCACGCCGAAGCTCTTAGCTCTTCGAATAAGTGCTGTAACGTCTTTCTTGAAGCATGAGCCACCGTAGCCTAACCCGGCGGTGAGAAACCGGCCTACACCTATTCGTGAATCTAGTTCCATCCCCCTCCTAACCCCTAAGTAGTCTATTGAAAACGCACTGCAGATGTTGGCAACCTCGTTAGCGAATGACACATCCTTCGCCAAATACGCGTTCCTAGCGTACTTTATCATCTCAGCCTCCCTAAGACCAGTCACCATAACCGTTCCTGGAAACCCACTGTAGAGCGACGCGACAACATCACCAGAAACCCTATCAGACTCCCCAATCACAATCCCAGTGTCTTTCGGATTTAGAAAATCCATAATCGCCTGCCCCTCCCTTAGAAACTCCGGGTTTACACACACACCAAAATCCAAAGACAACTTCGCACCAGACATCTCAAGACCTGGAATCACCACTTTCTCAGCGGTTCCAGGTAGAACCGTGCTTTTAACAACCACAACATGCCTCCTCCCAGCACAACGCTTCAAAGCCAAGCCAACCGACACCGCAGCCCTACTAACCTGCGAAAGATCTATGCTCCCATCCTCCCCATAAGGCGTCCCAACACAGATAAAACTCAAATCTGAAGCCGAGACCGACTCCTCAAGACTCGTGGAAGCAGAGAGAAGCCCCGATTGAACAACTTTCTTTAGTAAATAATCCATCCCCTCCTCGAAAATAGGTGAAACCCCACGGTTAATCTTCTCAACCTTAGCCTCATCAATATCCACACACCTAACACGATGCCCCTTAGAAGCAAAGCAAACCGCAGTTGTAAGACCAACGTAACCAGTGCCGACGACAGTAATATTCAAAACCTATCACCACAAACAAGCAAACCCCCTGAATAAATCATTAACCAAATTATCCAAAGGAAAACAATTAGTAGACGCTAAATACAGATATTTAGCCACCCTTAAGAGCATAGGAGAAACACTTGTCAGAGCCTTTAATCCACTTTGCAATACCACTCGCATCCTTAGTCTTAGCGGGGATAGGCTACAGAAAAGCGCTGGTCTTCTCCATATTCGCACTTATACCCGATGCCGACGCTTTGTTTCACATACACCGGTCACAGTCACACTCACTAATACTGCTAGTAGTGGTAACCGCCGTAGCTTATCTTCTCCTGATAAGAACCAAGTACAGGACCTACTTGCTATTCGCCTCACTAGGCGTAGCCTCACATATTCTACTAGACATCTTCGGCTGGTACACCCCAGCACTATGGCCACTATGGGACCAGTCAATCCAGATCAATGCAGAGTTAATAGCTCACATAGCAAGCCAACCCACCTTCACCTTCAACTTCAAGATACTTACTATCCCCACAATATTCGAACCCTTCAAAGCAGTTGACGCCCCCATATTCACAAGTGAAGGCCTGATAATCTCCACACTACTGCTCGCAGCAGTATCAGTGAAGACGATCAGAAACAAGCTGAAGAAACACGGTGAGAAAGTCAGTTAATCTCAGTCTATTTGTAGCATATGTGAGCGACTCAAGAGTCAACTAAGACAGTGCATACCGATTTAACCCTATTATCCACTTAACATCTGCTTGATTAAAATCATATTTACCAAATCATACTGATAGTTGCGAGATTGCGGTAGTAAGCTGAAGAGTACTCCGTAGTCATCGTATCTTCGCAATCTAACTTCCTATCACATTTACCGGCATTTTACCAAGAGTGAGAGATATTCATAATGACTTCAGTACTCAAATCCCATGAAATGCACCGACTTGGAATACCTACTTCCTTCAATAAGTTATCATGCAATTGTCTAGAGGTTAAAATGTCTCATAGGATGAAGATCCACCATGCTAGTGGAGCAAAAGTAAGCACGATGAATCTATTTAATTTACATTGTATCCTGAAAACGAACAGATGTTCGCAAACCCCACCAGTACCAATTAAGATTATGTACCGCATTTCCTATTGACGTATTTCTATGGATTTAAACTCAGTCAGGTTTATGTTAAATCTTAAGGTACCTACTTCTTAATGAAGATACTTTGATTAAGCTTACTTCTTTGATGCTTTTAACTAAGCCTTGCTTTGATTAGTATCTTCTGCGGGGGTTGTGGTTGTTGTTTCACTGACATCTATCGGCTCAGGTGGAGGTGTAGTAGCCATAGTGTAGCCGATCCAAGCTACTATAGCTAATATCATTGCCACAGCAAGGAACGCTGTTAACTTTAATATTACTAGTGAAATCGCTGGATCTACAAGGAAAAGAAGATAGCCGTAAACAACTATTCCTGCAACACCTATTAGTAAAAGTATTCCTCCGACAGATTTATCACTTGGCAAATACTATCTCAATAAAGTTCCTAAACATCTATATTTATGCTTTAGGCTCAATATTTCAACGTTCACCTCGTGCTATATCGATTGCTTGAGCGAACGGATTGGTAAGACCATCATCATAGTCACATTGGGATAAGTCGCGTCTTTTTCTTGTCTGAGGTGTCTTCAGAAAGAGTCTTATTCCGAGTAGCTTAGCAATGTCTTTAATTGTGTCCGAAGAATCGATAGTTAAGATCGAATCCGAATAGATTGGGCTTGGAATCGTATCGAAAGAGACACGACAACTCCGACTAGTCCAACTCTAGTTTAGAGCCCTTAAGCATTTAACATCTAAACCAATCTTTTGAAGAGCCCAAACCGATCTTGTAGAAGCTCTCAACTGGTCAAGGTTAATTAGCATCCACTTCTTTCATAGTATCTACTTGACCAATAGACAAACCCTGCTGCTTGTATTACTAGACGACATTCTCCCTTTTTGGGACAACTACAGCTGACAAACGATGGTGAACGAACGTATCTTTTCTAAGATTAAGGAAGTCCAACTTGTTTGAACTTCTCGAGTGGTGAATCTTTGGAAAAGGCTTCCCTTACGCCGCGTTCATCTGGAAAGTACTTCATAGTATTACCACTTCTGAATTGAGCATTATATTTCATCTTCGCCCCTAGCCTAGTTGGG
>Ga0214473_10001491_pt1 | contig 30675 bp, 48 predicted proteins | sample RVTome_7_FD_203509 | JGI IMG/M metagenome (GOLD analysis project Ga0214473, IMG submission 203509) | Soil microbial communities from uranium-contaminated site in the Upper Colorado River Basin, Wyoming, United States - RVT98D197 | ecosystem: Environmental > Terrestrial > Soil > Contaminated >...
GGCCGAGCACCCGTCATGGCGACGTGGAGGTTTCCCGGGTTCGATTCCCGGTAGCGGAGCGCACAAGCACGACGGCCACGGGCATCGGCACCCCCGGGGAGACGTAGAGCCAACGAGAGGACGCACCATGGCACAGGATGGGCTTGGCAGGCTTTTCAACATCATCAAAACTGCTTCGGGGCTGGACATTCCGTTGTCCAATGCCGGGGCGGTGACGTTCGTGTTCGGTGACGCCGGTACCGGCGCGGCTATCGCGACCGTGACCCAGACCGACTCACGGGGGGTCGAGTCCGAAGCGGACTTGAACGTGTTCACCGTCTCCGGGACCGCCGGATCCAACGGTGTGACCCGTGCGTATGTCGGCCCGGACGTCGGCGGGACGTGGCTTGAGGACGGCGCGGCTGTGTTCGCGGACAACCTGTTCGACTTGTCCGACGAAACCACCAACGACACGGGTGTGTTCACCGTCCGCGCTACTCAGCTCAGCGACGGGTACGACCAAGTGCAGGTCACCGTCGACACCGGGCTTTGCCTGGCGATCATCCATGACCTCCACGTCATGCGGAAGCCGACCAACCTCAAGTCAAGCCTGACGGCGTAAGGGGAAGCTGACATGAGCGTGCTCAACCCGAACGCAGCGTTCCTCAAGTCCGTTCTCGGCCCTGCGGTTGAGAAGTCGACGGGCACGCTGGCCGCGACCACGGTCCCCCTGTTCACTGTCGCAGGTGGGCTTGTGGCCGTGACGTCCATCGTTGGTGACGTCACCACCGCTATCACGGTGGCGAATAGTTACAAGCTGCAGCACAACCCGACCGCCGGTAACACCGTGGACATCGTCACCGCGACCGACATCGGCACCACGGATTCACCCGCCGGGACCGTCCTTGGTTTCAAGGGCTCCGATTCCAGCATCATCGGTATCGGTGCTGCGGGCAGTGATGCCGCGCAGGGTCTGACGAGTCCTCTGATCCTGTCAGAGGGGCAGATCGAGTCGGTGTCGGCCGGTACGGACGGTGTCATCAACTGGATCGTCACGTGGGTTCCGTTGCAGGACGGCGCAACCCTGGTCGCGGCCTGATAGTGGTTAAGCCAGCGGGGGAGTCATAAACTCTCCCGCTGGCACTCGACCAAGGCTAGGGAGTGAGCGATGCCGAAGATCACTGGTACGGGTACGCCGTCTATCAGCGGTGTGCCCGTACCCCCCCAATCGTTCGATCAAGGACAGTTTTTCAACAAGGGCGAGAAGGATCCGGGCGTAGGCGAGTCCGGGCCCGAACCGGTCACCGTCGACGACAAGGGCAACGTCGTTTTCCTGCCGCCCGAGGATCCGGAGGAGGTACCGCCATCAGTTGGGAACAGCTCGTCACCATCGGCAGGCAGCAACGAGAAGACGCGAGACAAGCCGAAATCGACCGGGAACACCCGAAAGCCTGCCCGAACGACGGGGAACCGCTTCAAGTAGGCCCCGACGGGCGCCTGTTCTGCCTGTTCGACGGGTGGCGTCCGAACTAATTCCATATCCAGTCCTGACCGCTGCGGTGGTCTGACCTAGAAAACAAGGGTGAGGGAATGGGCATCAGCTACGCGACGCGTGAAGACGTGTCCGGCGCGCTTGCTTTCAACGAAACGGCACGACTGGCAAGCCAGATTGACCGGGCGTGCCAGTCGGGATCCCGTTCCGTGGAGGCGTTGTGTCATCGGGTGTTCTACCCAGAGAACGTCACCCGTACCCTGCTGCGGGACGTCTACCGGGACGGGTACGAAACCCTGTGGTTGGACACCAATGAGCTGATCTCGCTGACGTCGATCACGGACGAGGGGACGGCGGTCGCGGCGGCCGACTACGACCTGGTGCCCGTGTCCGGGCCCCCGTTTACCGGGATAAATTTCGGTGGGTCCGTGTCGTCCGGGGAGTTCGCCATCGTCGGGGTGTTCGGGTACCGGGATGATCAGGTACCTGCAGGTGTCCTCGAGGCCGCGATCTCGTCCGCGTCGGCAACGACGATCGACGTCACCGATGGGTCACTGATCGGCGTAGGTGACCTCCTGACGATCGATAGCGAGCGCCTGCAGGTAACGGAGCGGACGTGGTTGAGCAGTGCGCAGACGGGCACCCTGACCGCGTCCAAGGCGGATGTGACCCTGGCCGTGGCGACGGGTTCCGCGTTCCACATCGGTGAGCCGTTGCTGATCGGATCAGAGCGCCTCACGGTGACCGATATCAGCGGGAACAACCTCACGGTGAAGCGCGCGCAGGAGGGCACCGTGCTGGCCGCGCACACGACGGCGACCATCTACACCAGCCGGACGCTTACGGTCGTTCGTGGGGCACAGGGGACGACAGCGGCGACCCACCTTGACGCGGCCACTGTGACGAAGCTGGAGTATCCGGGTTTGGTCCGGTCCCTCACGATCGCTCTGGCGTGCAACCAGTTGCTTCAGGAGGGCAGCGGGTACGCCGACAAGCAAGGCAACGCGTCGACGAGTGTCGAGGCGACCGGCGGTGGCCTAGCCGGGATCCGCCGGGACTGTTACGCCCTCCACGGGCGTAAAGCCCGGATGCGGGCTGTCTGATGGGGATCAAGATGAGTAAGGGGCCGAACCTCAAAAAGGCCGCTACTGCGGTCAAGAAGGGGGTCGAGGAAGCCCGGGAGGACATCGCGCAAGAGGCGTTCGACGAGATCCAGCAACGACTCGGGGCGGTCCTGAAAAACCCGACCGGGTTCTATGAGTCGCGTGTGCAGGTTTCCAACCAGTCGGACACCATCGCGGTGACGGATGGTGGGGTGGTCTACGGGCCGTGGCTTGAGGGTACATCGAGCCGGAATCAGTCGACCCAGTTCAAGGGATACCGGGTGTTCCGTACCGTGCTCAACGCGATGGATAAGAAAGCGGAAACCGTTGCGGATAAAGCCATCGCTCGGGCGGTGAAGAAAATATGAGCCTCAACATCCAAGCCGTTGTCGATGCGGTCGCCAGTCACGCGCTGGCGTCCGGTGAGTTCGACCGGGTCAACATGCATGAACCGAAAGTCGCTCCCGGAAACGGGATTACGTGTGCGGTCTGGTGTGACCGAATCGTCCCGGTCCGCATGTCCGGCCTGAACAACACATCGGTGAGTCTCGTGTTCAACCTGCGGTTGTTCACGTCGATGCTGGCCGAACCGCAGGACATGATCGACCCGAACCTGATTGGGGCCCTTGATGTTCTGATGGCCGCGTTCACCGGCGACTATCAGCTAGGTGGCCTGGTACGCGAAGTCGACATCTACGGGATGCACGGTGTCGGTCTCAACGCTCAAGCCGGGTACGTCACCCAAGACAAGCGAATATACCGGGTGTTCACGATCACGCTCCCCTTGACGATAAACGATGTTTGGAGCCAATCGGCATGACTAAGCAGAGCGGTCTTGGGGACAACTTCTATGTCGGTGGGGTGAACCTCTCCGGGGACATCAACAGCCTCGGTTCGATCGCGTCGAGCCGTTCGGTGATCGACGTAACCGGTATCGACAAGAGCGCCAGGGAACGTATCCACGGGATCAAAGATGGCGGGTTCCAGTTCATTTCGTACTTCAACGATGCCGCCGGTCAAGCACACCCGACACTGTCAGCGCTCCCCACGACGGACGTCATCTGTTCGTACTGGCGAGGAACGACCCTCGGTAACCCTGCCGCGAGCTGTAACGCGAAACAGATCAACTACGACGCATCCCGGGCCGATGATGGTTCTTTCACGTTCGCTACGGCGGTCGAGGGTGACGGGTTCGGGCTTGAGTGGGGCCGGTCCTTGACCGCCGGTATCCGTACCGACACGGCGGCTACCAACGGTGCGAGCATCGACACCACGGCGAGCGCTGATTTCGGGGCACAAGCGTACCTGCATGTTCTCGCTGTGACCGGGACCAGTGTCACTGTGGCGATACAGGACTCAGCCAATGACACCGATTTCGCGGCGATCGGATCTCCGATGACGTTTACCGCCGTGCTCGGCGCGGCGACCGGTTTTGAGCGGATCAGCATCGCGAACACGGCGACGGTCCGCCGGTACGTCCGGGCGGTCACTACGGGGACGTTCTCCAATGCACAGTTCGCCGTGAATTTCGTGAAAAACGAAATCGCTGGGGAGGTTTTTTAGATGGCGCGCATGGATCCTCGGACAACAGCCCGGTACAGCATCGGTAAACCCGCCGCCACGCACCGGCGGGACGCGACCTGCCTCGAGGTCGGGTGCAAGTACCTGCGGGAGGGATGGCAGATGCACGTCATGGACGGAACCCCCATGGGTGAACGTCAGGCGTACCTGATCCGGGAGTCCGGGCGTAGGTACAGCACGGCACCCGAACCGGCCGGAACCCTGTACACGTTCGAGCCGGGGCAACGGTGTTTCGGGAAGCACACGGTTCCCATCGACCGGCCCGCGATCTACCTCGTCCGCCAGGGCGCCGGGCTTAAGCGGCACGTCAACCCACTCGATTGGGTGGATGATTTCTCGACCCATCTCGACAAGATCAGGGAGCAGTGACTTACAGTGGCGAAGGAATCCGGGCTCGGCTTCACGACTTTCAGCGTCGACAACTCAGCCGGAACGCTGAAAGCGATCGTCGCTGACATCACGAACGCGTCGTGGCAGACACCACGCGCGGTACAAGACATCACCGGCATGGACAAGTCAGCAATCGAACGGCTGCACCTGCTGGCTGACTTCTCGGTGGACATGTCGGGGGTGTACAACGACGCAACCGACTTCTCCCACGACGTGTTCAAGATTCTGTCCGGTACCCGTACGAACACGATTGTGGTGTCCGGTCAGACCCTCACGAACGAAATCTTGCTGACTGACTACAAACTCACCCGCGCGGACGACGGATCGTTGACGTGGCAGGTACCAGGTGTGTTGCAGTCCGGTACCGTTCCGACGTGGTCTTGAGCGATGGCGTACACACGGAAGTCGTCGGTTTTCAAGGTCATGTTCGAGGAGCCTCACCCGTTCGCGGGTCTGACCTTGTGTACCCGTTCGCTGCGGATCGCTGAGTTCGCTGAGTTCGGGATCACCATGGAGCAACTGGGTAAACCGTTGGACGGTAGCGGTACTGGCATGTTCGATGGTGTGTCGGCTCTGACTGAGCTACTTGACTCGGCTCGGGCGATGTTCGCTGACGCGCTCGTGTCATGGGACATGATCGAGGAGGACGGCACGCCGACCCCGCCGACGGTCGAAGGGGTCAACCTCCTCGAGGATATGGAGTTCCTCAACCTTGTCGGCGAGTGGTTGAAAGCTATTGGTACACCGGGTGATTCGTTGGGAAAAGACTCGAGCTCTGGCGAGACTATCCCGGAGCTATCAGCGCTGATGGAACCGTTGTCAGCAAGCCAGGTGAGCTAGCCGAAGCGGAACTGATACTCGGGCTGTGCGAGCGGTTCGGGTGCATGCCCGAGGAAGCAGAAGCGATGGACGTGCGGCATTTACGGATGATCCGGATCATCGACGAAGGGACGCGGCAGGACGATGGCGAATGAGATCAGTATCGTTGTCCGTTCCCAGGACGCGGCATCGGCTGGCCTACTCAAGATCAGCAACGTTGCTGAAGGTCTCGGTACCGCAGTCGATAACGCGTCGGCGGCGTTCGAGTCGATCGAAGCGGTCCAGAACATGGCCCGGGACAAAGCGGAAGCGCTGGCCCGCGCACAGCTTGATGTGGACCGGGCAATGCAGGATGTTGACCAGGCCGCGCTCGATCTCACCCAAGCCCACCTTGATCTGAACCAGGCACAGATCGACGGTAAACAAGCCGGGGTCGACGTCAAGCAAGCCCAAATCGACGCGAAACAGGCGATGTTGGATGCGAAGGTTGCGCAGGAGGATTACAACGCTGCGGTCAAGGAGTACGGGCCGAACAGCAACGAGGCGAAGCAGGCGAGCATTGACCTCACCCAGGCCAACGCGGATCTCACCCAAGCGAACGTGGATGTAGAGCAGGCAACAGCCGATAAGGCCCAAGCCGAAGCGGACGGCAAGCAGGCGACCGAGGACATGCAGAACGCTGCGCTCGACGCGAAAGAGTCTCAGATGGGACTCAACGAAGCGCAACGCGCGATGGATCCGTCGATGCTGACCCAGATTTCGCAGAAGATGCAGATGTTCGCCCCGATCATGCTGGCCGCTGTCGGGGTCGCTCAGATCCTCGCAACGGCCATCAGCGGGGTGAACCTCGCGAACATCCGGGCTACCGCGTCGACCATCGCGGCCACCATCGCGACTAAGGCGAGTGCTGCGGCGACGTGGCTGTTGAACGCGGCGATGCGCGCCAATCCAATTGGGCTTGTCATCACGGCTTTGGCCCTTCTCGTTGGGGGCCTGATCTTGGCGTACCAAAAATCGGACACGTTCCGGGCAATCGTGGACAAAGCGTTCGCCGTGGTAAGGCAGGCAGCAACGTCGATGTGGAACGGGATCCGGTCCGCGTTCGGTGCCATCGCGGGTGCGATGACGTCGTTATGGGACCGTAGCCGGACGTTCCGTTCGATCGTCGTCTCGGTATTCAACGGCGTAGTCGCCGCCGGGCGGACGATGTACAACGGTCTCCGCGCGGCGTTCGGTTCCATCTCGTCCGCCGTCGGCGGCGTTGCCAGCAATATCCGGGCGGCGATGAAGAATGCCCGGGATTGGTTCGACTGGATTGTCCGCGTGGCCGGTTCGATCGTCGGCCGGATCGGTAACGCGTTCGGGGGTCTTTTCAACGCCATTACCGACCCTGTCATCCGGGCTGTGAACTACGCCGTTCAGTGGTTCAACTACCTCGTGGACTACGCCCGGTCCATCCCGTCCCGGATCGGCAACAGCCTCAAGGGGATCATCGGGCTAGCTCACGGCGGTGTCGTCGGGTCGGCCGCCACGGGTGGTGGCCGCTCGGGCCTGACGCTGACCGGTGAGGCCGGACCCGAACTGCTGCAGCTCCCCCCGGGCACCCGCGTCCGCTCCAATCCGGACACCCGGCGGATGATCGGCGGCGGCGGCTCAGGCGGGACCGTGGTGCTGGAGTTCGCAAGCTCAGGCAACCGCCTCATTGACGCCCTGGTGCGGGAACTGCGGACGTCGATCCGCGCCAAAGGCGGAGACGTACAAGTGGTTTTGGGGACGTCATGACGTTCCCGGACACACCGCTACCGATCAAGGTAGAGATCGACGCCGACGGCACATGGGCAGACATCAGCGCATACGTGTACCAGCGCGCCGTCATCACGATCAGCCGTGGAAAGGAAGACGAAAGCGGCGTAGTCGGCCCGTCACGGTGCAATCTGACCCTGAACAACCGGGACGGCCGGTTCAGCCCGAGGAACCCGGTAGGGGCGTATTACGGGTCGATTAGCCGTAATACTCAGCTTCGGGTCAGTGTGACCCAGGTTGAAGGCTGGCTGATGATCAATCAGCCCACGGGCACCACGGTGACGACGTCGCATGTCTCCGCACCGGATAACTCGGGACTCGATATCACCGGTGATCTTGATATCCGGTTCGAGGCCGACCTTGATTCGTGGCGTGACGCGCTGGAATTGGTGAGTAAGTGGACGGAGTCCGGTAACCAGCGGTCGTATAGTCTCCGGTTGCTGGCGGATGGAACGTTGAGTTTCGCGCACTCGACGGATGGAACGGACGCTAATACGTTCACCGTTACCTCTGATCCGGTTCCCATCACCACGGGTCGCCTCGCCATCCGGGCAACCCTGGATGTGAGCAACGGTGGGAACCGGGTGCGAGAGTTCTTTACCAGTGATTCGATTGATGGAACGTGGACCCAACTCGGGGACACGTCCACCATTTCCGGGACCACCAGCGTGTTTGCATCTACCGCGACGCTGCACATCCTGGATAACCCGAACTCATCCCTTGACGGGTCTCTGATCCACGGGAAAGTGTACGCGGCGAAGGTACTGAACGGTATCGCCGGAACCGTCGTCGCCAAGCCGTATTTCACCACTCAGACGGCAGGGGCGACATCGTTCAACGATGGGGCACCACGGGTACTGACCGGGGACACAGCGACGTCGTTTCACGGGATCGGTGACGTCAACACCCTCACCTGTCTTGACGCTGACGCAGCCGATATCGCCGTCGGTGACTTCGTCATCCTCACCGACTCGGGCGGAACCTACAAAGAGGAAACAGTTTTCACGGTCACCGCTAAGGCTTCCGCGTTCGGGTTCACGAACATAGATTTCACCCCGGACGCCGCCGCAGCGATCGCAGCGAATGACATCATGAAAGAATGCGGGAACGTCTGGACCGTCGTAGGTGACCTTGAAATCACCTACGACGATAGGCGTTTCGTCGGCGAAGTATCCGCATGGCCGCAGAAATGGGACACCACGGGCAACGATGTGTGGACGCCGATAGAGGCATCTGGGGTGACACGTCGCTTGATTCAAGGACAACAGGCAGTCAAGTCCACCATGTACCGGGCAACCATCGCCGAGTTGTCCGATGTCGTGGCGTATTGGCCCTGTGAGGACGAGTCAGGCGCCACCGTTATCACGTCAGCCATCCCGAACGGTCAGGGGATCACCATCACGGACACCATGACCGTAGGCCAGGATACGGGCTTCAAGTCAGCTTCCCGCATTATTACCATGGGTACCACTAGTTTTCAGGGTTCGGTGTTCCCTGCCGCTACACCGCAAGCCACCCCCATCATCGATGTTCGGTTCCTGATGGAATTTCCTGCCGCCGCTACTCTGGCGGACAACTCAGTTATCATGCGGGTGAAAGGCAATGGGACCGCGCGTTTTTGGGACGTACGGTATGAGACAGGTGGTTCGCTATCTGTTCAGGCGTACACTGTGGCCGGGGTATTGATCGACACGACAGGTGATATCGCGTTCGTGGTTGACGAGGATCTATGCCAAGTGCAGCTGCACCTAGCCCAAAATGGGGCGGATGTCGACATCCGAATATCCGTCCAACAGCAAGGGAGCGCAACGGTAGCGTTCAGTACCGACACGTTTACGGGGGTAACTATTGGTGTTCCTGTCATCGTGCAGATGAACCCGGACAACTTGACGACTTTCAACACTGTTCCCGTGGGGCACATAGCGATCCGTAATGCTGGCACAGATTTCTCATCATTCGGGGCGGTCAATTGTTTCGCCGGTGAGAGCTCAAACGAGCGTATCCGGCGGTTGACTTCGGAGGAAGGGCTCGACTACTACCGTGTCGGTGGGATCGACACGACCACCCTTGGTAACCAGGTTCCGGGTAAGCTGATTGACCTGTTGCGGGAAGCTGAAACAAGCGATGTCGGCGTGCTGTATGAGCCAAGGGACGCCCTAGGGGTGGCGTTCCGTTCTAGGGAAACCATGTACTCACAGCCAGCTTTCGTTGAACTTGATTACGAGGGTGCGCACTTGTCAGAGTTCGAGCCGACCGAAGATGACCAGACCACGGTCAATTTTGTTGTGGTGTCCCGTATTGGTGGGGGAAACGGAACGGCTGAGCTGACCAGCGGTGCCCTGTCCACGGCCACCCCACCGGCCGGTGTCGGTAAATACGATACAGAGATCAGGGTTTCCGCGTTCGATGATTCAGACCTTCAGAACCAAGCCAGTTTTCGTGTAAACCTGGGAACGGTGGATGAGGCACGGTTCCCGGACGTCACCCTGGATCTAGCGAGGTCGCAGTTGTCTGCGCTCTCGGCTGATATCTGCCGTCTTGATGTGGGGGACGGGGTGAGCATCGTCAATCCACCAGCAGGGATGCCCCCCGATGCGATTAACCAACTGGTGCTTGGGTATAAGGAGTATCTGAACGCGTTCGAGCGGACGATCACGTTCAACCTGGCACCGTCCTCCCCGTGGAAAGTCGCCTACTACATCGGGGACACCCCCACCACGAGCGACTACCTGTACACCACGGACGGAACCCTGCTCAACGAGGCGCTCGACAGCACAGAGACCGGTATCGACGTCATCACCGCACTCGGGCCCGTATGGTCAACCACAGCTGACGATTTCGACATCATGGTGGGCGGTGAACGCATGACCGTCACCGCTGTTTCAGGCACCGGAACCACACAGACGTTCACTGTTACCCGATCCGTCAACGGGATCGTCAAGTCCCATGCGAGCGGCGCCACCGTGGAACTGTTTTTCGTTGCCCGTTACGCACTCTGAGAGGATTGACTCATGGCTGTACCCCTAGCAGGCAACCCGGTCCGTGCCTCGGATGTGTCCGAGGCGACGGCGAAACGGGTGCAGAAGACCGCACCCGAAACCGTCACCAGCAGTACGACGGTGCAGAATGACAACCATTTTGCGTTCGCGCTACCCGTCGGGTTGTGGCGAATCGAGTTGTTCCTGCATGTGTTCGGTGCTGCTTCGACAGGCGACATCCGTACTAGGTGGACGAATACGGGCACGATGACGGCTCGCGGTCGGTCCGTGATCGGTCCGGCTGCGACGATCACCGATGTCCGAGACGGGAACACGAACGCATCGGCACCTGCAACACAGTTCTCGGATGAAGTGGTCTGCGGATGCGACGCCACAACCCGTGGCGTGGTGCATGAGGATCTTGAGGTAGAGGTCACGGTAGCGGGAACCCTTACCCTGCAATGGGCACAAGGGACTAGCAATGCAACCGCTACCACCATGGACACCGATTCACGCGCGTACATCACCCATCTCGAGGATTTCGCATGACCATCGGTAGACTACGTCTCAAATATTCACACGCATACCTAAGGGAAGGAGAGCCCGAATGGCATGGCGTGTAGCGCAGACGCTCGAGGTGCTACTTGGTGAGATCAATACCCGGTCGCCGCGCCGCTCGAAGGTGAGCGATGGCTCGATAGGTGACGCCGCCCATGCCTCGCGCACCAGCGATCACAATCCCTGGGTCAAGGACGGCGCTATGGGTGTGGTCACCGCCCGGGATTTCACCGACGATCCGGGTGATGGGTTCGATGCCTCGTCGTTTGCCGAGTGGCTGCGACAGCGGTGTCAGGCCGGGACGGAGCGCCGGGTCAAGTACGTGATCAGTGACCGGCGGATCGCGGGCAGTATCGGTGGGTGGGCTTGGCGGCCCTACGCGGGGCTGAACGCGCACACCCGGCATGTGCATGTCAGCGTCCATAGCGCGAAAAGCCTTTACGACAGCAAGGGTCCATGGGGCTGGTCTGACCGGGCCCCGGCGAAACAGGAGGACATTATGCAGCCCAGTGATTGGGAAGACCACAAGCTCACCGAGGCGGACGCTCGCGCCCTGGGTGATCCGAAGCGGGAGGGTGAGCTGGTGGGCTGGTCCTCCCTACTGCGGTTCCCCCCGGCCGTGGAGCGGCTACGCGCCGAACAGGCCGCCCGGGACTGGGCTGTGCGCGCGGAGCTCACGGCACATCGGACCATGCTGGCCCAGATCCTGGAGCGGCTTCCGGCCGATCCGCCATGAGTGCTGGACCGGGCCCCGGCAACGGGACCGAACTGCACCAGATCGCGTTATCGGTCGCGCGGATGGAAGGCAAGCTCGATGGGGTCCTAGCCCTGGGCGTCGACCACGAAACCCGGATCCGCAAACTCGAGCGGACCCTGTGGGCCGTGGGCGGCGCCGGTGCTGCGGCCGGTGGTGGGGTTGCGGCGCTCGTATCGAAGCTCAGCGGCGGCGGTTAGACTCGTAAGCTACCGGGCCTTGAGTGCTTGGTGTTCTTTCGGGAGAACAAAGGTTGACGGTTGGTGCGCCGACCCCCTTACTGGCTTTTAAACCAGCGTGGGGGTCGGCATCGTTTTGCCCTGACCAGCACCTTTACGGGAAGCCGTTCCGCTTACTAACCCGTAGTAGACGCGGGCGGTAATCCCGATGTAGCGTCCGTGCCACCAACTGATCCATATGGCCTAACCCCCCCGAAGGGAAGTCCCGACCATGAAACCGACCCCCCGTACGACCCGCCGACAGCGCATGGCGTGCTGGCTATGAGGCACGCCTGCTACCCACCGGCATACTGCGATGACCCCATCAGCCCCGAATACACCCCGCCGTGGATGATCTGGACCTGCCCGGAGTCCTACTGCCGCCAGCAATACCGGCTGGACCCCACCGTGCACCGCTGGTACCGGCGGCTGACCCGATGACCCCCACAGAGCACGATGCCGCTGTAGAGGCCTACTTTCACCAGACCCATAGGGAACGCCACGGCCGCCGAGACAGGCGTGCACGGTGCGAGCTAGCGGCGTTCGGGACGATCCTGCTTGGCATGTCCGGGCTGGCATTGGCCGGACTGTTCGGTCTGACCACCCCCTGGTATCTGATCAAGATCGCGCAGGTGACTGTCTGTCTTGACGTCGCAGCCTGGTCACTCGTCATGATCACCGAAGCGGTTCGGGGCGGTCGGCATGGATGAACTAGACGGGCCCGACCCCGATGTCGCATCGTTCGGACCCGTGCCAGGGTTCGCGCATATCCTCTCTGACACGCCACTTATCGCGTCCATGGTGCTCGAACCGGACGGTCCCTGGCGTGACCTGGCACCGCACATCCTGAGCAGGGTGACGCTACGCCTCGACCGCGATCCCGCCGGTCCGCTGACGGTCCTGTTACCCGACCGGGTGATCGACCCACCAACCCCCCCGTGGGTCGCTATGCGACGCGATTTCATGGCGGGGCGGTTGCGGCTGGACCCTCCCGGAAAACCACGCGCTACACCCAAACCAGGCCCGATGTGGGGCCCGCATCCGTCGCACTGCTGCGCTACCCACTGGTGCAAGTACGGCGACCTCCGATGCCCGGTCGTCACCGGAAAGGTGACTCAAGATCTTCCGTGTGGCGCGTATGAGATGTGTGAGGCCGACACATGATGGCGTTCGCATTCCTCCTGATCGGTGCTGGCGTAGGTCTGTACTTTTTTCCCTACGGATACCTGAAAGATGACGACCGGTGAAGCATTTCGGTGCTGAGCAGAACACGACAACCGAAATCGTTTACGACTGGCGGCACTACGCCGCGTGTCTCGACCACGAGCCGGAACTGTTCTTCCCCATCGGTATCTCCCCGAACCAGACCGAGGCAGCAAAACGAGTCTGCCATCTAGAGTGCCAAAAATCGGTGCGCGACGAGTGCCTGGCGTTCGCTAACGAGGCACGCGCCGAAGGGATATGGGGCGGCACGACCCAGGAAGAACGGGACGCCGCACGCCGGAAAGCCGCACGCCAGAAGGGGAAAACATGATCACTCTGAACGCACGGCTCGTCGGGGACGCCGAACCGAACACCCCCGAATGGTACAAGATCCGCCGATCCGGGATCACCGCAACCGACCTACCGAAAATCCTTGGCCTGTCCGGGTTCGGCAACGCCCGGTCGGTGTGGCACGACAAGAGGGGGGAGCTACCGGCCGATGACCTGTCCGAGGCCGGTCAGTGGGGGCACCTCCTAGAGGACGTCGTCGCCCAGGAATGGGCGCGGCGGAACAATCACACCGTGTCCCGCGTCGGCGTCCTACAGAGCCGTAGAGCGGCCTGGCAACTAGCGTCATGCGACCGGCTGATAGACGGGCGGAACGCCGCCCTCGAAGTCAAAACCCGGTCGGCGTACACCGCCGGACGGTGGCGCGACGACATCCCCGATGACGTCCTCGCGCAGGTCGCCTGGCAACGCATGGTGGGGCAATTCGATTACGTCGACGTCGCGTGCCTGATCGGTGGGCAGCAACTGAATTCCTACCGGTACGAAAAGGACTCACAGCTCGAGGACTACCTATTCCGTGTCGGTGCCGATGCGTGGATGGGGGTCAAGATAGGTGAACCCCCACCGGTCGACATGGATACCGTGCTGATTGACCTCCTGAACCGGCTATATCCCGACCGGTCAGGGGTCAAGGAAATCGGGCACATCGAAGCCGTGTCCCTGCTCACCGCGTACAACAAGGCGGCCGAAGCGGTCAAGGCAGCGAAAGCGGTGAAAGACGCTGCGAAAGCAATGGTTCTAACGGTGATGGGTGACGCCGAAGTCCTCACCCTCGAGAACGGGGCCGGGGACGATGCGCCCCTGTTCACCTACCGGTCACAGACACGACACTCGCTCAGCGTAAACGACCTGCAAGACAACGACATTGGACTCTATTACGAGGCGCTCGTAGGTGGGCACATCACTACCAGCACAAGCCGTGTCCTACGGACCGGGAAGGGGGGCAAGGATGTCGAAGCCGGTTAAAACTCTCTGCCTAAGGTGCGGGCTGGTTAACTGCTACCTGCCTTGCACTGTATGTACGGTATGCGCGATGTTCGGACCACCGCTGGACCCAGAAAAAGGAGAAATCTAATGGTATCGAATCTCCGTCAGCAGGCCCGTGGTCAGGTCGCGACCCGTGACCCGTCTGATCTGAAGACGATGGTCGGGAAGATGGAAGAACAGTTTCAGCTAGCCATGCCGAAAGGGATGGAAGCGAAACAACTGATCCGCGATTTCATGACCGTCTTGCAGGTGACGCCGTCGCTGGCGACCTGCGAACCCCGGTCGATCCTCGGCGCGCTCATGACGTGCTCACAGCTTGGCCTACGTCCGGGTGTGCTCGGGCAGGCGTGGGTGGTCCCGTTCAAGGGCAAAGGGCAACTGATCATCGGGTATAAGGGACTCGCGACCCTCGCACAGAGGACGTCCGCTATCGCTTCTATCACCACCCGGATCATCCATGAAAACGACTACTACGATTACGAATTCGGGTTAGACGAACGTCTCGTCCACAAACCCGCGATGACCGGTCCACGTGGCGAACCGGTCGCTTACTACTCCGTCGTGCGGACCAACACCGGCGGCAAATACTGGGAGGTCATGAGCCGGATCGAGATGGAGGAACACCGCGACATGTTCGCCATGGGACGTGCCAAGGGCACCATCGGCAAGGCAGGCCCCCACTTGAAAGGTGTTGTGGTTGGCCCGTGGGTCGACAATTTTGACGCCATGGCGAAAAAGACTGTCGTCATCAAAGCGTTGAACCTCGCACCCGCCTCGACCGAGCTACAACGCGCGTTCGATGTAGACGGGTCAACCCGTTTCGACATCTCACCCACGGCCAACGTGTCCGAAGTATCGGTGATCGAAGACAACGGAGAGGACGCCGTAGACGGCGAAATCGAGGACGACACACCCCCGCGTGACCCGGCGGAACCCACGGCTGAAGAGTGGGCGCGTATGCAGGCGGAGGGTCACTGATGGGAACGCGTGCCGATTTCTACTCAGAGGACATGACGTGGCTCGGCTCGATTGCATGGGACGGGCACCCGGACAGCATCGACATTGATCTACTACGGTCGACTAGCGACGCCGTCTACCGGGCCAACGTCGCCCGGTTCCTGGCCGGACGCAACGACTCGACCCTGCCGGAGCGTGGCTGGCCGTGGCCGTGGGATGACTCGGGCACCACGGATTACGCCTACGCGCTGCGCACCGGAGCCGTGCACGCGAGTGGCTTTGGCGGTCCGTGGTTCGCCGTGGACCCTGACGCCGACTACTTCGGGGAGTCCGAAGAGCCGACCGGCGACCCTGCCGAGTTCCCGAATATGGCCGATCGGAAGAACGTTCGGTATGACGAGGGTAGCGGCGTGATGATCCTTCGGTTCGGTGGTCAGAATGGCTGAGCTGAAAGCAGTGCGGATCCCCGTAGACGCAACCGAACTCACGGAAGCGTTCGCTGCGATCAACGAAGCGACCCGGAAAGCGCATGAACTGATCGCAGACATGCGCGCCGAACGGGCCCTACTCGCGGCCGATCTCAAGGCCGTACATGACGCTCGGGCCGGTCTACGGGACGACATCAACGAACAGTCATCCGAACTCATCGGTGAGTGTGTAGCGGCGCATCTAGCCGAGTTCGAGCCGTCCGTGAAAGCTCAGATGGATAGGTCAGTCGCGAAGGTTGACGAGTCGTTCACCCGGTTGCAGAACATCTACCTCTGCGGGAACGGACCGGATCCGAAACCTATTGAGGACATGGTCATCCAGAAGATCGCTGCGCTGATTGTGGAACGGCGGGGACTATGACTCAACCGGCGGTCGGATCAGATCTCACCCCACGAGAACAACAGATCATCCGGTTGGTCAGTCAGGGACTCACCAACCGGCAGATAGGCCGAGAGATGTACGTATCGCACCTCACCGTGAAATCGCATCTACGGAGGATCTTTCACAAGACGGGGGCAACCAGTCGGGCCCATCTGGTGGCGCTGGCCACTAGGGTGCGAGTCCCGTTAGAGGTCGCCTCGATGATCCAACAACTACGGGACGAGACTGCACTCCCGGCATACCCGCGCGGAACACCCGGACGCGACCGGCAAGAGGGGGCTCTGTGGGTTCTTGACCGGTTGGTAAACCAGTTGGTTGCCGTACCGAAACCACAGCAGATGACGAAATTCGTTCACGTCCCCACGGGTACGGAACCTCGTGCGTCCTACGACATCATCAACGCACCCACCATTACGGATCCATCGTGAGTGGCGCATCGTTCGATCAATCCGCGTTCGCTGCTGCCATCGCTGCGGTTATCCATGCCCGTGGCCTGTCTGATCGGCAGACAGCAGAGCAATCCGGGTTAGCGCCCTCGACCATCACTAGGGCGATACGGCAAGGCAGGAAGCCCGATGTTGACAGCCTGGCCGCTCTTGCAGACTGGGCAGGTTTGCCGGTTGATGCGTTCATCGTCCGAACCAACACCCTCGGAACGCCCTTGGTGTACGACGTCCGCCGAATGGTTGCGGCGATGCGCGCATCACTTGCTGCTGCGGAGGCGCTCGGGCTAATGCTGGGCAGTGAGCCATCATGACCTACTTTCCCATGCGTGGTGACTTTGGGGCGGAGCATGCCACCGATCTCATCCCGATAGTTGAGGCCACAAACTGTTCCCACGGATGCCTGAAAGCCGGTCCACCAGCGGATATCGCCGAGTTCGGGCCCGGCGGTAACTGTCACGTCCTGGCAATGCTCATGATCGGCGGCGTACCAGTCGAAGAGCTGACTGTGGTCGAGGATCGGATCGACTGCTCCGCCCGCGTCGACCCGGCAACCGCCGGTATGGAGCCGCTGCTATGACCGCCATACCGCACGCTACCCGCCCGTGCGGTGAGTGCCCGTGGCGGACGGATGTCCCGGTCGGCAAATTCGCATCATGCCGGTACGACGCGCTCAGGGACACGTCTGGTGCCCCTGAGCGCGAAGTCGGGCTCGATGCCCCGATGTTCGCCTGTCACGTCTCGCAGGAGGGCAAGGACCGGGCGTGCGCGGGCTGGTTGGCCGTGGCCGGTGTCGAGCACATCGGGATCCGGTTAGCCGTCGCTATGGGCCGCCTACCGGCCGACACCCTAGAACCAAAACCAGGGTGGCCGGAACTCTACGAGGACTACGACGCGATGGCCGAAGCCAACGACCTACCGACAGCCGACATCGGGATGGGGCAAGAGTGAAGGGTTACCGGCGGATCATGCGTCAAGCGCGACGCCAGGAGGCATGGGACCGGTTGCGGGAGACGGCTTACCGGCCGATCTGCTGGCTTACCGGGCACCGTTGGTTCCGTAAGATGGACTTGCACGGCGGTGCACTCTGCGGGCGGTGTGGGGCGTACCGGGCCCCTCTGCTGACGTACCGGCCGCCCCGGTGAAGGGCCCAAGGGGTGCGCCGCTGCAATGGGACTTGCCGTTGCCGTTCGTGGTGCCGTTGTCGATGAACGATCCACCACCCATCAGCCGGGGTGCGCGGATGGCACGCTCTGACAAGGTCCGTGCGTTCCGGCATGCGGCGTTCGTGTTGGCCCAACACGCTGGTATCCCACGGCTGCAACGGTTTACGGTTGTCCTGAACTGGCGTCCGCCGACGAACCGGCGGCGGGACGTCGAGAACTATTTCGCCACAGTGAAACCGTGCGTTGACGGGATCGTCGACGCGGGGGTGGCACCCGATGACACCCCCGAATTCTACGTGTCGTCCACACCGGTCCTCCACAAAGCGATCAAGGGTGACCCCGGACGCATTTGGCTGACCGTCATCGACCTATCCGACCAACCAGGAGACAAGACGCTGCGGGAAAACCCTTACTGCACAAGGTGCGGTGACGAACGGGGCGGCCCGTATGGGCACGAAACCAACGAATGCACGTGGAACCGGAAGGACCAGAAGTGACTGAGCTCAAGATCGACGGCAAGCCGAACAGCGGTGCGATGCAAGCACTTGAGAACCACATCACCCGCCTGTACGACAAGCCCGGTATCTCGATCATGTGCGTGATCGAGCTCCGGCATGACACCCGAACCCAGGTCTCACCAGGGTCCGACAAGAAACAATCGGTGACGGTAAAGATCATCGGGTGTGAGGTCGCGAACATCGAGCAAGAGGGTGCCCTACGGGAAGCACAACGCGCGCTGTACCTCCACCGCACGGCCAAGGGCACCATCGACGAAAACGGATCCATCACCCTCGCCGACGACACCATGCGCATGACCGGGGGACTGCTCAACGCGATCGAGGTCGCCCGGCTACGCACCGGGCTACTCCAATGGGCGACCTACGCCCGGCAAGCCGTCGGGTCGGCGCACAAGCTCACCGCGTCAGAACTGACGCACGAGCTTGACGCGGTCGCGTCCGGGCTCGCAGCGGTCCTCGCCGGTGCGAGCGCCATCACGGACGCCGACTAATGGCTGACCCGGTACCGCTGTGGAAACAGGAACAGGAACGGGTTGCTGCTGTGGCCGCCATCGCGCCGCATGAGTGTGAACCGTCACCGTACGTCCGTGACCTCGAGGCCAAGGTCGCCGCGATCGGCGCGGAGAACATGCGCCTCGCGACCAAGCTCCGCGCGATCGGTGCGGAGAACGCGCGACTGATCAACGAGGCCAACGCCAAGATTCGGGTGTGCTGCCAGACACCGGTCGAAGCAGAGCACAAATTATGGTGCATGTTCTATCCGGCCCCGGTCGACATCGACGCGGAGAAGGCGCGGCGCCGGACGGCCGCGCAACCCCGCCCGGAACCGCAGATCAGCTACGCGGACGACCGGACGGCACAGACCCACTTCGGGCCGGAGACGGATGCGGAGTTCGCCGAACGTCACCCGGTAACTGGCAGCCCGGTTCTGGATCTACCGTCCGCTATGCCCGACCGCACGTCACCGTACGTCCGTGACCTTGAGTTCGCCGACCGTCATCCGGTAACCGGAAGTCCGGCTCTCGATCTACCGCCCATCATCGACGCGGAGAAGGCGCGGCGCCGGACGGCCGACGCCGACGCCGCCCGCGCGTACATCGTCGGGCGCCGTCGGGCTGAAACCGAGGAAGCGTTCCACCGGCGGATGGTAAAGACCCATTTCGCCGCCCTGAACGACCCCGATCCCTGCCCGCAGTGCAGTGCCTCACCGTACGTCCCGGTCGATGTCGATTGGGCGACCGCGCTCGTGCTCGCCACAACCGTGTTCGCCGGGGTGACTGGGGCGGTGGTTGTACCCAACCAGCGGCGTGACTTCGTCGAGACCGCGACATGGTTCTACGTCAACCTGCGGATCCCGCCGGGGGAGGGTGACGGGGGGTAGGGTGTCCCGATGATGTCCGAGCGTGCCCGGATCGGTGGAGGAAGAATGCCGACTATTACACCCGTTCATGTACCGGCGGGGATCCTGTTCGATCCGTGGTTGCGTGATGTTGAGGTGAGGGTTTGGGGCGCGTATCGGTCCCAAGCCAACACCGACCTAGAAACAGATGTCACGTGTGGTGAGATAGGCGAATTACTGGGAATTAACCGGCGGACAGTAAGCCGGGCATTAACAGGATTAGAGAAAGGGGGATATATAAAACGGCTTAAGGACGGTGCACGCCCTAAGCGTCGGTTGGTGGAGCCGTGACCATCAAGCACATAATGGAGGTGTTGAACAATACCCCCCCGGCGGTAACCCCTGCCGAAAGATTGGTTTTAATCGCCATCGCAGAGAAAGCGCATAAGGATACGCGCGAATGCTGGCCCGGATTGGAGAAACTCATGCGGCATACGGGGTTGACCCGGACCGGGCTACAGCAGGCGTTCCGGCGTCTCTCAGCTAGGGGCCTTGAGGTTCGGATTGCCGTGGCCAAGGACAAGGACGGGCGTCCGGTGTACGCGTATCGAGGGAAACAGACCCGGTATCGCCTGCCCGAACTACCCGAGTTATCCCCACCGATCCGAGAGGATTCGGAGTCCGATAGCGACCCAACCGAAGGGCTCACCACAGATACCCCTTACGAGGAAGCAAAGGGCTCACCAGATGCAACCCAACCGTCAGAGAAAGGGCTCACTGTGGTGACAGACCCCCCGAGAAAGGGCTCACCACAGATACCGAAAGGGCTCACCACAGATAGCCCCAAACCCTTAAGAACCCTCAAAGAACAAGGGCAACCCTCAAACCCCTTTACTCGCCCGGCGATGCCGGACGACGCCGACGACGTCATCGATGCGGAGGTAATCGACCTCGATCCGGGGGCCGATCTCGACCTGTTCGGGGATCCGATCGAGCCACCTCCGGCCCCGTCACCTGTTCCGGTGATCGTCGCCATGTACATCGATGCCGTTCGATCAACCGAAGGTGTCGCGACGTCGACGATGATCGGCGCCATCGGGAAGAACGCCAAGAGGCTGATCGACGTCGACAAGATCCATCCCGCTGTGGTGGCCGTTGCTGCGCAACGAGCTGGAGAACGACGCGCGAAAGTCCTCGATCCGTTCCTCGGCGCAGCCCAATCGAGCTATAACCGTCACGGTGATAGTCGGCGCGCACTGTTCGCCGCATGGCAGAAAATGCACGATGGCGCCGTAGCCGAAAACAATGCCAGCAACCCGCAACCGATCAACAAGCAGATAGGCCAGTGATGAACCTTCCCGAAACGATCCAGCTCTGTGCCGTCCTAGCCGGTGCGATCCCCCATCAGAAATTCGATGAGAACACCCCTAAGTTTTGGCACCCCGTTCTAGAAGATCTCGACTACGCGGATTGTATTCAAGCCGCTAAAAAACTCGTCCGGACTCAGCGGTTCGTCGGGCTGAATGACATCTGCAACGAAGTCTCGTTGATCCGTGCCGACCGGGCACGGAAAGAGGTCCGGGAGTTGGTCCCGAACGTCGACCCCGACCGGACGGCCGACTACCTCACGGAGGTCCGCGCCATCGATGCGTCGTCGGCGAACGGGACGCTCGACATCGACCGGTACCGGGCCGGGGGGTACACCGTGTCGGGAGTGACGCCGTGGCGCGCTCAACGGGCGGTCGCAGACAAGGCCGATCCGGAACGGTTGCTGAGCATCATCGAGTCAGGGGTTGAGCTACCGCGTGTGCCGACCGAGGAGGAGGTTCGGGCCGGTACCGCTGCGGAACGGGCAGCGTGGGAACGGGTCCGCGCGGAGCAACTCGCCGGTCTGGAAAAGATCATGGACCGGCCGGATGAGGGCCGGATGCCAGCCGAGTACTACGGGCGTGAGCCGTTCATCATCGACCCCCGCGTTGCCATGGGTGAGCCGTGAACGCCGATCTGAGCCGCGATTGGGCGCAGACCCGACCGCTAGGACCGTCGTACGGGCTTGAGTCCCGCAGATGCGCGCACCGGAGCTGCGGGGGGTGGTTCCTGGTCGACCCCCCGCCCGACCCGGACGCACCAGAGGAAGCCCACGACTACGCGAACGCCCATAAGGCCGTATTCGGTCACCTACCGGAGGAAACCACATGATGCCAACCGAAGATCTTGACGCGGTGATCCGTGCCGCGCTCGCGATTGAGCTACCGCAAGCCCCGTTGACGGTCCGTGACCGGCTGGTGCGGGTGCTGGTCGCCCGGATCGAAACCAGGGACGCGCAGCTCGCGGGGCCGTCCTGGCGGGGCCCCCGGCGGACACGCGCGCAGTTGCTCGAAGCGCTCGGGGTCGAGAGGGCGTTGCCGATTCCGCCCCGGCGACGGACGCGCGACCGGCCTGAGCAGATCGCCGAACGGGTCGCGCTGCTGGCACGGGACTTTGCCGAACCCCCGGAACCCCCCTCAGCGGGTCAACCTTGAGTGCTACAAGCCACGGACCCCCCGCCCGTGGGCCCGAGGGTCACCGTGACGAATCTGAGCCGTCTACGGCCCGTACCCGGACCCCGGTGATGATCCGTCACGGACGCTGCGGGAAGTCGTGGACCGGGGCGAACCGGGGACATTGTTCCGGATGTTGCGAAACGTTCACATCCGGGGCATTCGATAAGCACCAGCACATATCCGCCGGAACGGTCACCTGTTCCACGGATGGCCTGATCGGCAAACCGCAACCGTGGGGCACCCTCTGGGCACTCCCCGGATCATCGGCCGACTACTGGCAAGCCCGACGCACCATGGAGCAACCATGACCCACCTGAGCATCACCCCGAACATTGAACTTGACCCGTGGGAAGACCTCGCAACCGAGTTCGCGGACGCAAACCGGTTCGGCACCATCAGCCGCATCGGGCTGCTACCGGGCGGCATGGTGTCCGGGCGACCGGCGCTGATGCTCGCGATCACTCTCCCGGACGGGCGGGTTGTGGCGGGTCAGACGTCATGGGCGATGGCGAAAGCTGCTCTGCGAGCGCTCGAAGCGTCGCCAGTCGCTGAGCTTGACGAACTGGAAAACCCGTCATGAGAGAGCAACTCATGATCTGGCTCACCATCGGCACACTGCCGCTGATCATGGCGGTCTACGCTGCGACACATGGTGAATGGGGGTACGCGTCCGGGTTCGCCTTACTGGCCGTGGCATGTCTCCTCGTGTCTGGTGCCAAGGTCGTACCGCGAACGTTCCACGCCCGTCACGCTACTCGGAGGAGATTCCGCCAATGAGTACGTACCGGCTTGTGTTTCAGGGGGTGAAAACGTCGGCGCTCTGGCGGTACATGACCGCTGATCCACGCATCGAGCGGTACGCGATACAGACCATACCGAATAGCCGTATACCGGAACAAGATTGGTATACGGTAAAGACCCTGCCCGACGAAAACCCGTGGGGGCAATACGAACAACTCAAAGGATGGGAGAACGCTGATACAGGTTTCGTCCGGAACGTACGACTACAGAAACTCATCACCCGAAACCCCTACACGTGGACCGAAATACCGAACCCGACCGCTTTTAGGAAGGCGCTCACATGATCCGCAAGACCATCATCGTACTCATCACGTTCGCGCTACTCGCCATGGGAGGTTCATCCGCCCGTGCTGCTGCTGACATCACCCGACCCGGATCCTGTTCCGTGTCAGCGAACTGGACGATCAACCTGTCCGTGAACTTCAACAACACCCACGGCAGCCCCAGCCGGGGGGTCGTTGACTACGTCGTCCTGAACTCTCCCGGACCAATCCAGCCATCCGGTAGCGACGTCAATTTCTACAACGTTGCCGGCCAATTCATGGATCAGTCAACGGATTGGTTGCGTGACTTCTCCAAGCCGGGCTACGTGTACCGGATGGACCCCGAACTCTTCGGCCTGACAGACGAAGTCCGCAGGGTGGTCATCGACCCCTTCACAACCACCCTCGTGAGCTGTTCCGACTACAGCTCACACGCCACGATCTACAGCGCGAACTAGCTATCGGCCCCCGCTACGGGATCCCTTATGGTGCACGGGGATTCAGGCTCTCACGAGTCCAATGCGTACCGCCCGTGCAGGTCGGGCCGGGGGCACTCCAACCACCTAACAACCGAAGGACAGACATGGCAAAAATCATGACCCCCGAAGATCTCGTCACCCTGCGGGACACCATCGATGGGTACCTCCTACAGTGGGAAGCCAGGCTGACCGACGCCACCCCGGACACCACACCACCCCCACCGGACGAGCTCTCCTCGTGGTCCACAGGCGTGTTCACCGAACACAAAAAACCAGTCGCAGAACAATGGTTCAAGAACATCCACCGGCGCCCCGGTAAGCACCTACGTCACGTGTGCGCGTTCGTCACCCACAACGAGGACGAGAAGAAACTCACGAATAACTGGTGGGCGGCATGCGTCCCGGCGCATACCGGCCTGTCGCTGCGGGTTCCCCTCGTCCCCAAGGCCGATACTGACCTGAAAAAGGACCGATCGGCAACCTGGCGGACCATCGCACGGCAAGCCGCGCAGGTTGACCCGCACGCCCTGATATGCCCCGGGTGGGAGATGAACCTCCCCGGGTGGGCCTGGCGGGTCACCCCCTCGAATCTGTCGGACTGGCGGGCAGCGTGGATCCGCTGCTACCAGGCGATGAAAGCTGAAGCACCGGGCCTGGTGATCGGTTTCAACCCGAACGGGGGCCCGGATCAGACCGGGATCGCTATGAGCCGTGTCATCGAGGGCCTGCCCGTTGATGCGGCCGGTCCCGATCAGTACGACTGTTGGCCGGGGATGACATCAACGGCGAACACCAAGAAACTTTTTGAACAGCCCGGCGGACTGGACTTCTGGCAAGACTGGACCATCGACCACGATGTGGCGTTGATCGTTCCCGAATGGGGGGTGTCGTCCGGGTCACGGTGGGCCGGTGTGTCCGGGCGTGACAACCCCCACTACATCCGAATGATGTGGAACTACTTCCAGAACTCCCCCAACCTGCTGATGGAGAGCTACTTCAACGAGTCAGCTCCCTACCTGAAATCCGATCTACTCGGCCAAAACCCCGACGCAGGAGAGCTTTACCGGGAACTGTGGAGAACCCTGCCATGATCCCTAAAATCGGTATGGGGAAAGAGATCAAGGTCAACCGTCAGATCATGTTGGCTCCGTCGTCCCTGTTCTGGACGAGGACAACCAGACCATGGACGAGAGCATCGTCTACATGAGCGGCGGACAGATGCACGTCGTTGATGTCCATGTAGACAGGATCATGGAACGACTGACCGGGATCGATACAGATGACCGGGACGGGTCATGAAAACCGTTCACGTGTACCCGATTTCGTCCGATGGTACACCGCACCGGTTCGCCCTCTCGGGTGATGCGGTCGTACTGCATGTCGACATGGCGACCGATCCGCACTGGCTTAGGCTCTGGGTAGAGATCCCGATGGAATTCGGGCCCGAAGTGGTGCGGACGTTCCAGGTGTACCAGATTGGGCAGCCGATCCCCGATGAACACCGGTACATCGGGACCGCCATACGTCCGTCGATCGGCCCGTATGACTCCCTTGCCTGGCACCTGTACGAGCACTGGTGAACGCGTGGCCGCGCGCGGCCGGTCTGGCGGTCGCGTTGGTGATCACGACGGTTAACGCCATCGTGATGATGTGGTGACGTCCGGGGCATCACCAGAGCCCTGACATCCCTTCAGGAACGGGCGGAGGCCGATCAACACACGCGGCTTTCGCCCGTTCACCAGGATCTGTGGTCCGCCACCGGGCTAGCCTCGAGTAGTCACCGGACATGTCCACACTGATGCCGTGGCGACCGAGCGCGGACGCGACCATAGCGACTGTGCCCGTTCCGCCGAACGGGTCGAGAACGATGGCCGGTCGGGTGGGTGCGGCTGGCGTTGGGCACGCGCACTGCTCCCCGGTGATGGTGGCAACCGATGTCGGCCTGCTCCCCTCTCTGCCGTCTGTGCCGTGCGCGCCAGTGAGCGAGGTTCGGTGGCTCGGTCGCGGTGCATAGGTGTTCGCAACGCGGGTGACCGGCCGCCGCCCTTCGCCGCACGCGGTGCATATTCCGGACGGTGACCACCCCTTGATGATCCGTCGTGGCCATTCCATCGGGAACGCCGCGAAGTGATCGACACCGAGCATGGGCGGAACGGTGAGCGGTTGCGTGGGGACCGACCAGACCGAACCGGGAAGCTTGCCTAGCGGGTTGAACATCTCAGGGTCGCGGCGCAAAGTCCGATGGCTTAATCCGTTGTGACTGTCCCGAGATACGACATCTGCGCTCGACTTCGCACGGCCGACTGACCCCGGTTCGCGTATCTCGTCGACAGCGGCGTAATACCGTGGGTGCGCGGTGAAGTGAAACCACTGCTCATGTGACCTGCGGACCCGGTCTGTGACGGATTCGGGGAGCCCGTTGGGTTTTGACCAGATGACTTCCGCGCGCAGGATCAGCTCGAGCTCGTCGATGCAACGGATCGCGTACCGCCACGGCAACCCCATCAGCGACTTGGGCCGCATCTCGTCTCGCGGCCGCAGTGGTGGGACCGCGCCTTTCCGCGCGCTGGTATCTGTGGCGTAGGTGCCGCGCCCACCAGAGGAGTATTTGTCGCCAAGGTTGACCCAGATCGACCCGGACGGCTTCAGCACCCGAACCATCTCAGCGGTGGCCGTGATCAGCGCACCGATGAACTCACCGGGGGTCGCCTCGGATCCGATCTGACCGGGGTAGTGCACGCCGCCGTCCGTATACGAGCGGAGCCCGAAATACGGTGGACTTGTGACGATCAAATCGACGCAACCATCGGCCAACGGCAACGCCAACGCATCGCCGCCAAGCAGGGTCACGGTCACAGCGTCCCTACTCCCGTGACCGGGGGGACGGGTACCCGCTTACCTGCCGGACGCCGACCGGCCGCATCCCCGGCATGGCGAGGCCCCTGTTTGCGGGTCTTGGCGTAGGCCGCTAACGCGTCGGCATCCCAGATTTTCCCGCAGGTCAGGTGGGCGATAGGCGCCGGGAACCCGGGGGTTCGGGCGAGTTGGGTGAACCGGGCGTGGCTGACACCAAGGATGGTCTGTCCTTCGGCTGCTGCTGCGACTCTCATGATGGGATCTTATCTGCCAACCAGGGGAATAGACATCTGTCCTACTCGGCTATAGCGTTGGCACTGTACGAACCCGATCCGCTTCCCGAAGGAGGGGCAAGATCATGAGTACCAAGCTCCAAGCCACCGAACAGAACGCCTACAACGCCGTTCAGAAACACATCGGACGTACCGGCGGCACACTCTCGCAAGCCTCATTCTCCTACGGCTACCTCTACGGCTACCTCTCGTCAGCCGTCCGCACCGCAAAGACCATCGCTGAAGTGCGAGCTACCGCCCGGGGTCTAGAACGGGCGTGGACCGAGCACATCGCCAAGGGTGCACTAGCGGACGACATCTCAAGCAATCGGGCAGGATTCGACGACAACAAGACCTGCGAATACTGCGGCCTGCCCGGATGCGAGCGACCAAAACACCGGTTCACCATCGAACAGCACGGCGACCGGTTCCGGGTGATGCACCCGCAACTACAGGGACGGTACGTCGCTGAGACCGAAACCCGTGAGAGAGCACAAGCGTTCATCGACAAGACATGGAGAAACGGAAGATGAGCCAACTTGCGTTCTTGCACAACCCGAACGGGAGAGACACCCTCGTCCGGATCGTCACGTTCGATCACCGGCGTGAGGTCTACGGGGTCGTACCCGTCAGTACCGGGCCGGGCACCCCGTACGAATTCCACGACGGAACCCCCGTCACGGTCGTCCGCGCATCCCTCACCTGGATCACCCCCCCGGTCTACAGCGACCTCGAATGGGCCGTGGCACACATCATCGTTAAAGCCGTGGATGTCTACGAAGATTCCGGTTGGGGTACCTACCAGGAGGGCGCCGACTGGTTGCTGGCCGGTACCGGGCCGGGCACCCAACGGAAGAACGGAGGCGAGTAGATGCTGCAAACGATCACCGCGACCCGGGAAACCGTTCGGACGGTCAAGATCCCCGCGCATGTGTGGATCACGGTCACCCGGTACGGGCAACGCCCGTTCCGGGCCGCTGAGGTCACTGAAACGCTGCGGGAGAACACCCACGCTGGGTCGCTCTACTTCGTCCGCGCGTACGGGCCGGTGATCACGCTCGCCGGTAACCCGCACTCGGCCCAGCGCGGCGATTTCGTGTGGAGCTCAGCGGCCTACGTGGCAGCGGACGCGCCCCGCCGAGACACCCTCGCGGACATCCCCGAAGGCCTGCTCGAGTTCCTGGTCGGGCGCGGGGGTCTCCTCGCGGCCGGTACACCCATCGAACGATTGGCTGAGATCTGATGGCACCGAAACGGAAGGGGACCTACATCCTGTCGATGGTGACCGGCGGTCGACCGGTGATCATCGAAGCGGATTCGATGAACGCCGATAACGGGCACTTTCTGTTCTTCGCCGAGTACGGCGTTTTCCGGTCGATCGCTATGAGCCAAGTCCTTGAGTTGGTCGCGTATGCGAACGACCCGGACCCGTCGGACTACACCGACCCGGACGATGGGTCACGCTGAGATCTGATCAGGAATCGGAACGGATTCCTATAGACAGTGGCTAGGTTGGTAACTAGGTTAGGTGCTGTAAGTGAACCGCACAGCACACCCCCCCCGAAGGGACAGATCATGACCAGCACCGTCGCCACCCGCCCGAACCTCACCATCACCACCCGACCATCAACCGGTGTCTCCGTCGTTGCGGACGGCAAGTCGGCCCGCAGTATCAAGGCCGTCCGGTTCATCACCCTGACCGGGGCAGAGGCACAACGGACGTTCACCAGCACCGACACAGACGGCAAAGTCGGCACCTACCGGGTGACCACCATCCGCGTCTATGAAGACGGATCGGTATGGGCATGGGCCGCTCAGATCACGAAAAAAGGACACCCGTTCAAAAACGGCATGGGCGTCACCATGGGCGGGGTCAAGGACATGGCACGGATCTACGGCCAAGACGTCAAAGACGTCGTCAACGAGGCAGATGACCTCGCCCGGATGTGGGAGACCGACCACGCCGCCGCACTCGACGAGAACGTCGACTACGACCTGACGCGCCAGTCGACGATCAACTCTGACTACATCGAAGCACTCGCAGAGCAGGCCATCCGCGACCGGGGCGGAATCGTGCCAAGCCGGTTGGATGACATCGAGGCCGCACTTGGCCTTGAACCATTCACCCCCCCATCGATGGCACCGGCCACGGACACCACGGTCACGTATGACGTGCTCTACTCCGTCCCCGTACCAGGCTTGGACGTCCGGGCACTCGCGCTCGCCTACGTCACCGTCGGCCCGATCGACGGGAAGCCGTACACCACGATCGCGGACATCCCGAAGATCATCGAAACCAGGAAAGGCTACCCAACCGGTCACGTCGAAATCGTCAGCACCGAATCCGTTCAGGACGACATCGACCCGGCCGCGCCGGTCAACTCCACGGACGACACGCTCGATCCCACCACCGAAGCCTGAACACCCACGGGCCCCGTCCCTGTAAGCACTCGGCCCGGACGCGCGCTCACAGATCGGCGTCCGGGCACGCACCCCACCACCCCTATCCCCGAAGGGAACGGATCATGACCACAACGAGCGCTGATATCAAGGTTCAGGTTCAGGCGTCACTGGCCGAGTGGGTCATCGAGTACGACGTTGACGGGATCGTTACCGCCATCATCGAAAAGTACGGCCTGGTACACATCGACACCATTCCCAGCGAGGAGTACTGGCCGATGGTGGCCCGATTCGATCTAGCGCCAGTCGACTACGACGCATAACCCACCACCCCGCAACCACCACCACCCCCCCCGAAGGGACCACGGATCATGTCCGATGAAACACTCGCCCACCTCAACACCAATACGTTGATCGGCTTCACCGAAAAGCGCGGCCGGGCATGGCATTACCGGAAGGCAGAACAGGGCACCGAATCGAACCACTATCCGGGTGCGATCCCCGTCGCGGACGTCCACCGTCGCCTGTTCGATTTCACCGTAGACCCCTGGGACGTCGCTGTTAGCCCACGACTCCCGAAGAACGCCGACGCGGTCACCCGGTTGATGCGCTCATGGACCCCCGACGACGAAAGAGTCGCGTGGGTGCGGTCCGACACAGGCAAGCCGTTGGGGTACTTCTCGCCCGGGTACACAGGTCATGCGTACGGCGAATGGTTGCTGAACACCATGGACCGCCTCAACCTCCCGGTCGGATCGGCCGGTCTTCTCCGGGCCGGGGCGGTTGCGTGGGTCCAAGCTGAGCTACCCGAGAACGTCCAAGCCGGGGGCACCGGTGTGGCGTTCCGGCCGCACTTGTTGAACACCACATCGTTCGATGGCTCAGTGAAGACGACATTCAAAAAAGCGTTCACCGTCGTTGTCTGCGACAACACACACCGGATCGCCATAGGCGAGAACGGCGACGAATACGCCGTCGGGCACTCCCGGTACAGCCTCGGGCGACTAGCCAATGCAGGCCAAGCGCTCGGTCTCCTCGACAAAGCCGCAACCGCGTTCACCGCCCACATCGAAAACCTCACCCAGCAGGCCGTCAGTGACCGTCAGTGGGCCCGGTTCCTCGACAGGTGGGTACCAACCACCGACGCACGAGGAAAGACCCTAGAGGGGCGCGGAGCCACCAACGCCAACCGGAAACGGGACACCCTGCAGAAGCTATGGATGGACGACCCACGGGTCAGCCCGTGGACCCGAACCGCGTGGGGGGTCGCTCAGGCCGTTAACACGTTCACCCACCACGAAACCGGCGTCCGAGGCGACCGAGGCGAACGGAACACCATGTCGACGATCCTCGGTGACATGGCCCGGGTCGACGTCGACGCGGCGATGGTTCTGCAAGAGGTACTTGCCTCCTAAACGATCATGAGTCGGCCCGCCGTACGAACCGTTTTCAACCCCCGAAGAAAAGGACACACCATGATCCACAACGACCCTCACCCGCTGGCACTACGCACCGTGACCCTCACAGTCCGGTCGGTCACCAGGGCACGCACCCC
>Ga0214473_10001492_pt1 | contig 30668 bp, 21 predicted proteins | sample RVTome_7_FD_203509 | JGI IMG/M metagenome (GOLD analysis project Ga0214473, IMG submission 203509) | Soil microbial communities from uranium-contaminated site in the Upper Colorado River Basin, Wyoming, United States - RVT98D197 | ecosystem: Environmental > Terrestrial > Soil > Contaminated >...
CCGGAGCGGGCGACGCGGGCGCGGTCCGCCGACAAACCCAACGGCCAGCCCCCACTTCCCACGGCCCTTCGGGCTCTTCCGGGATAGCTTGATGGCGCGACAAGTCATTTTTTCAGCACCCTGCTAGACTGGCGGTTCACGCGCTTCTGGAATTCCTTGCTGGATCGTTGGTAGATCAGTCGGTGTTGCAGGTCCCACCCATCGTTACTTGTTCATATAAGTCCGATGCCATAGCTCTAAAGAGACGAGCAGGTAGATATGTCTCATATACTGCTCTTTTCCTTCCATGTGTTTTTTATAAATCTGCCTGATATAGCCCTGATCAAGGTAACGGGACAGGGATGAGTCGCTGCTGAGGAGACAGTCCTCGACGAGAGGCTTCATGGAACCCCGTAGCCAATCGGCGATTGGATGTGCAAATCCCTTCTTTTTACGATAGATGGTCTCTTGAGGCAGCCATTTCGCTAAAGCTTTTTTGTGCAGGTATTTACCGGTCATCCAGTTCAGCTTAAGGGTTGGCGGCAGGCTCTCGATGAACTCGACCAGGCGATAGTCCAGGAAAGGGACGCGGACCTCTAAAGAATTGGCCATCGAGGTTTTATCCGCCACCATGAGTAAGTCGTCCGGCAAGCTCGCGCGTGTGTCAATGTAAAGCATTTGCGATAATGGATCGAGATGCCGAACGTCTTTCTGGAGCCTCCGTAGCGCCTCCATTGTGCCGTAAGGGGCTGCCTCAAAACGCTCTTTGAGCGTGCCTCTGTAAAGGTGCGCTTTCATGTCGGCACTGAAGAACGAATAGATCTTTGCAAACCGGGTTAAGATGTCGGGCTCCGCCAGTGATGCGATACCGCGTTTCAAACGTTCCATGCGACCAGGAACTTTTGCGATGATCGGAGCGAAGCCGTCGGTAATCAGGCGCGGCAAACGGCTGTAAAGGGTCGAGAGCTTCACGCCGAGGTAACGATCGTATCCTGCCCACGGCTCGTCAGCGCCTTGACCGGTCAGAGCGACTTTGACACGCTCACTCGTGATCCTCGCGAGGAAATAAAACGCGGGGGCAGGTTCATGCCCGACCGGCTCTTCCAGATCACCCATGTATCTTTCGAAATAGGAAGCGTAATCCTTATGGCTCAGCATCATGGAATAATGTTCCGCTCCAAACCGACGAGCCATCTTCCTGGCGTCCTCAACTTCGTTGGTCTTCGCACCCTCTTCGAAACCGATCGTAAACGTCTGAACCGGTTTGGCGGAATATTTACTCATGATGGCGAGCAAAACCCCCGAGTCGATTCCTGAACTAAGGAACAGCCCCAATGGCACATCGCTCCTCAATTGCAGCCGAACAGCGTCGTCGAGTAGTGTTTGGTATTCCTCGATTAATTCCCCTTCGCGCCAGTTTTGCCTTATACGCGGAACCCAATTCCAATAGCGCCTGACTTCAATGTCGTTCCTTGTTGCCCGCATCAGATGGCCCGGAGGCAGTTTGAAGATACCCCTGAACAAGGTCTTGGGTGATGGGACATAACGGAATGTGAAGAGATCAGCCAGAGCATCCAGATCAATATCCCGAGGACAACCCGGCACTTGAAGTAGGGCCTTGACCTCTGACGCAAATACGAGCCGGTCACCGATTAAAGTATAGTATAGGGGCTTAATCCCGAGATGGTCCCTCGCAAGAAACAGTTCCCTTTTACGTTTGTCCCAAATGGCGAAGGCAAACATTCCGTTGAAGCGGTTGACGCAGCCTGCGCCCCATTGCTCGTAAGCGTGGACGATCACTTCGGTGTCCGATAGGGTCCTGAAGGTATGGCTGAATGACTTAAGTTCATTGCGAAGCTCGATGAAGTTATAAATCTCCCCATTGAAAACGACCTGTAGCGTTCCATCTTCATTGGAAATCGGCTGGGTACCGCCTGCCAAATCAATAATGCTGAGTCGACGATGTCCTAAGCCGACTTCTCCATCGACAAGCAGACCACTTCCATCCGGACCACGATGCCGCAGATTGGATGTCATTTTCGATACAATAATCTCATCAACCGGCTTGCCCGATCGATTAAACACACCGCAGATTCCACACATGATGCGTCAATACCTCCTGCCATGTAAAGGGCTGGAGAAAAGCTTCACTGGCCTATGGAGCAAAGTCTTGCATCGTAGCAAAGATTCAGGACCGGTCGCCATACATACCAAACCCGTGCTTTTGACGTCCTGACACACTAATGTTCTTGAAGCCGTGGATTTGAAACCACGACCGCACCTCAGTTTCTGTGTGCCAGTGGTTAAAGCGGGGGGCAAAGGCGTCGAAGAGATCAAGAGTGATTTCCTGTGTTGTTCTCGAACGAAATTTGATGGCGCCGCTCAAGTTCAAAATATGTGCTGCCATTTTGTAAAATGGGGCTAGTATTTTGCAGAAGTGAACGAGTGACTTTAATGAAAGAAATCTCTTCAGATATCGTCCACTCCCCAAAAACATCCTAACTGGAAGAGCCCTCTTGCCATAGACCCAGACATAAAGTCTGCCACCTTTCTTAGTGAGGCGGACTAGACTATCAAATGCCTCCTTCGAACTCGGTGTATGATGAATCACTCCAGAGCTGTAAACGAAGTCAAAGGTCCCATCCTGCAGCGGAGGTTGAACAAGATTTCCTTGTACATATTGCACACTTTCTTTAGCTTTTTTGGCATACTTAGAACGATTACGATAAGCAAGCCCTAGGCCATCGTTCAGATCTAGTCCAACCACTTCGAAGCCGAAGTCGCTTAAGGCCGCAGTTAGCGTGCCATTTCCACAACCAGCATCTAAAAGACGTTTGCCAGCTAACTCGTGAGGTTTCAAGTCCATATCTCCCAGAAAAACCGACTTTCTTTCATCTAATGTCCATCCCCAGGTCTTATCGCAGTTGTAGTTAAAAAGTCCCCATTCCTGACTGAATGACCTACGAATGTTTTCATAGTTATCAACTCCGTCAGTCGCTACGGAGTAACAGTTAATATGCTGATAATCGTAGACACTTTTGAGCTGTTCACGATGCTGATCGATAAACTCTGGAAAGCGCTCAATGCCACCTTCCAAAAAACGAGGAACGCCATCGATTATCGGGTAAACACCACATCTGCATTTCAATAGGCCGGAAATCACTTCTTGTCCATGCGGATCGATAGGAATGCACCCTTTACCAGATTCACCGGTTTCGAAGGGCAATAGCCCTAGTTTGCTCTTACAGTGAGGGCAAATTATAATCTCAAGCATCTCCTGATTCATGCTTCAATCTCCTGTGGGTCATGATCAGCTTCGGATGGGGCTAGTTCTATCTATTTTTCAGTTACTCGTTTTTTGTTTTATACCTAGTAAGATAGGTTGTCAACCTCTTCAGGCGCTTCATTTGCTCAGTCCTCAGATATGCTACTACATTCGATGGAAGCAGTATTGGTCGCCCTACAATTAAGCTTTCCATAAAACCATAGAGCGCAGCGATGCTGCCTATCAGAAATGGAGGATCATTGATACGATAAACACATCGAGCCAAAAAAAATAGCACGCCATAACCCAGTGAATGAAATCTCCGACCTTCGCGAACTTTTGCTCTCAGCGGCCGTGCCTGGGCTGAACCTGTTCGGCGTTGCTCGAAGACTTTGTAGTTGGGGAACTTTCTAACCTTCCAGCCAAGCATTTTCGCGTTTATCTCGGCTGCGGCGTCAATTCCGCCATGTTGTAAAGGGAGATAGCCTCCAACAGCATCTAAGCATGCCCTTCGGAATAACTGTACCGCGCCTCCGACACTATCAATGGTTTCATCAGTAGTGAAAAACTTTCCATTAATGTTGGTAAAAACGATTCCACCTGCAATGCCCAGCATCGGATCCTTTTCAAATTCACTCAAAATGCCTTCAAAATAGCAAGGCTCCAAGACGATATCAGCATCCAAATTCCCGATGTATTGGTAACTGTACTTTCGAGCTTCAGCTAAACCGCGATTAAATGCAGCCGCTTTATTGGCAAAACCTCGCGTCTGTCTTCGCTCTATATCAATAAGTCTAATGAACCGCTGGTGAGTCGCGTATTGTCTAACAATATGAGAAGTGCGATCCGTTGAACCATCATTCACAATTATCCACAAAAGCGGTCGAATAGTCTGCGCAATCATCGACTGGATCGTTCTCTTGATTAATGCCTCTTCATTGTACGCGGGCGTAATAATAATATATGTTGCAGATTGCTCGAATTCCACAATATCTCCAGTAGTTGCCTAAATACTTAGAGAATGATGCCCTAATAAGCCAGCGAGGGAGTGAATGTGCTTCAATCAAACATCACAATGTTTCCCACTGCTTTTCAAAGCGGTTTATCCCACTTAAAGTGTCAAAACCAAATTGATCGGGATGTTGCGCACAATGTGCGAGAAATGGTGCGAGGCTTCGCTCATTTCGCTTTGTGAACAGCTTTGGGTGACCTATGAGAACGAATGGGAGCACCGTGTCCTTACGACAATCGTACTTGCTTGATGCCCTATGCAAGGCATTTATCAATTGCTTGCTCCCGCACTGGTTAAAGTCGGCTTTCCAGGCGTGTTTCTGCAGGAGAGCGGCCAACCATCCCTCTCCCTGAGTGCCAGGGGCAACAGCAGCCAACCATCCCTCTCCCATGGGGGTGGCATGCGCTCCATCTTGTGAGCTGCTGCGTCCGTTTTGGTGCACTTTGTGACGCAAACTCATGAAGGCACGGAAGATGCGGTTGAGCGTTACAAATGCGCCGATCCAGCGTCTTTCGCTGTAGATGGGCAGTTCCCAAAGGGAACTGGTATCATCTCGATCACTCATATCATCTTTTTTCACTCGCCAAGGAACGATCGGGCTATACGTCTGAGAATAATCGAAATTCACGATGCCCTTTCGGCGCCCGTACTTGAAGATGGAGGTATCGATCTTGATGTCATTGTTCACCAGGGCCCGAACCACGTTCGTGGACGGGCTGACTGACCAGTTCGCTGCCCGAAAACCAACACAGCGGTAGAGCGGATCCACTGGTTTAAGCAGCGTTTCCAGAAACTGTTTGCCGATTCTGACCATCCAGTCCATCCGCTCGTAAGGCAAGCCGGCGAAGTTGTACTCTGACCAATCCTGGACCCAGCGCCCGTTGTCGTGCCCCGCATTAAAATAGGATGAGTGGATGTGCAACTGGACGTCGTGGCCGGTATTGATCGCGCCGCGAAGCTGGTCCACGATAGCATCGTAGCAATAATCGTCGCGTCCGGTTCTATTTTTGTATTCCTTGAATTTCAATATCTCGGCTACATCCGCCATGATGGTCAGTTTGGCCCCATATTCATCACACAGACGAAGCAGCCTGTTAGTGGGTTCGATCATCAAGTCGTGGGGATAGCCCTCCCCATTGCCGTGGATCTCGTAGTCGAGCGTGAAGACTATTCGTAGCATTGAATTCTGTAACCTCAGGTTTCTAACAGCAAACTGCTATGCTTGGAGCAGAGCATTGAGAACCCGTTCAGCGGTTCGACCGTCCCACAACTCGGGTATCCGGCCGCGCTGTTGCCCCTCTTGCAGAATCTCTTCAATATCGGAAGCCAATTGTTCCGGCCGTGTAAGCTTGTTTGTGCCCACCTCGATCGTAATGGGTCTCTCAGTATTCGGCCTCAGGGTCAAGCAGGGGGTGCGGAGATAAGTAGACTCCTCCTGCAACCCACCGGAGTCGGTCAGGACAAATCTTGCCTTTTCCGTCAGGCACAGGGAGTCACGATAACCAATCGGGTCAAGCAGCTTCAGGCTTGGTTCCCCATTGAGGGGAATGCCGTATTGGACAAACATTTTCCTGGTGCGGGGATGGACAGGGAAAACGACGGGCACCGTCTTGGCCAGCCGTGTCAGCTCATTCATGATCAATGCAAGGGTGTCTTTGTCATCCACATTGGAAGGCCGGTGTAATGTGACATAAGCAAAACCCTTTGACTGAAGGCCTAACTTTTCCGGTAGTGGAGAACGCCGGGCCCGCTCCAGGTTTGCCACCAGCGTATCGATCATAATGTTCCCCACCAGGCGAATTCTGGAAGGCGGAATGCCTTCGCGCTTGAGATTCTCGTCCGCATCCGGCGACGGTGTTAGAAGGAGATCCGCTAAGGCGTCAGTCACCAAACGGTTAATTTCTTCAGGCATCGTACGATCAAAGCTTCGGAGGCCAGCCTCGACATGAGCGACCTGGATGCCGATCTTGGTCGCGGCCAGCGTGCACGCCATAGTGGAGTTGACGTCACCTACGACGACAACCCAGTCCGGCCGCTGATCATCAAGGATCTTTTCATAAGAGATCATCACCTTCCCGGTCTGTTCGGCATGGGTACCACTCCCCACACCTAAATGAATATCCGGCTTCGGCAAACGAAGGTCCTCGAAAAAAGCATCGGACATATTGGAATCGTAGTGCTGTCCGGTATGTACGAGGACGGGGTTGGCCCAATCCGCTTTCTTTAACGCGTGGTAAAGAGGAGCCACTTTCATGAAATTAGGTCGAGCCGCACAGACGAGGTGAATTTTCATCGCTCAGTTACCATCTCTTTCGCGTCTTTCACGAAAAACCTTATCAATTACATCACTTCTTCTATGGCGTTCATAATATCTCTCAAAGCGGTTCTATCACTGAAGTCGAGCATTTTCTCCTTGGATCGACGGATCGGTCTGATCTTTGATCTCACATCGTCAATGGTTTCTATGAGGATAAGCCGTGATTTCTCGGCCAAATATTTATCCACTGCACCAAGTTTTCCGCGAAAGATACTGTATACGGGAACCCCCAGCGCGGCGGCCTCTCTGTTCATCGTCCCTCCACCGCTCACCACCAAATCAGAATGCCATACGAGGTTAAGGCCGTCCACGGCACGATCGGGGACAATAATCTTTCTTTCCTCACACCACTTGGGCCATGTCCGGTATATCATCTCTTTCTGAGTTTTCTCATTTCGAGGCAATATCACCATCCTGACGTTCGGAGTCCTTCCGAGAAATTCCACAACTTCATAAAACAGTTTTTCGCTTTCGGGGTTGTGGTAGTGGGCTTCAGTCGCCGGCGGACGTATTGTTGCGATGATGTCCTCTTTATTAAGATCCAGCGTTTTCAAGAATGAGGGGTCCGGTCTGAACGATGGGACATAGACATCTTCTTTGAGTCCCCGATAACCACGAAGGCCCCTCTGAAAATGCCTGGCTTTACCAGGATCATCGATGACTTCCGGTGCGATCCCTAAAACCGGTTTGAGGAAAGGGAGACTATTGACATGCTCGTAATCAAACATCAGAACTGTCGGGATGCGAAGCAAGGAAGAGAGCAGTATCAAAGACCGTGACCCATGCGATAGCGACAAATCCGGTTTTTCTCTAAGAACGGTTGGAGCAAGCTGGACGCTCCTCCAGAGCGTACCGAGAATCTTAAGGAGCTTATTGGCGCCATAATGCTTTCCTATCGTGGTGTGACTTAAGTTGTGGTAGTCAGCCAGGCTACATACCTGGAAACAATCCCTGGTTGTTATGAATACGGAGTGCCCTCTTTTCTCCAGCTCATTCTTAATTGGCAAAAACAGCGGTACGTGCGGAGAGTTATCCAAGTCTATCCATACCTTTTTATGGGTTCCCTGATCTCTTGGATGCGCGCTTGTTATTTCAGGAAGCATATTCTATTTTTCTGGCAGGGGCTATCTCTACCCCACTACCCACCATACCATCCACAGATGTCCTCTTCTCAAATATGGCATACCCATTGCGTAGACCAGGATTGTGTTCGACCAGGACGTAATTTGAATCTCTGAGTAGTTCATTATAGTTCTCGTGGTTATAACGCCGATCTATATCGTCAAGCACCACAAACCTTGCTCCGTGCAGTTCTTTGCTTAGAGAACCGGTACCAGCCAATTGATCTATCAATTCAGAACCATCAATTAATAGAAAATCTGGGAAGCTGATTTGATTCTCTGCCATAGTCTTATTGACGATCCTGTCAAGTTCTTGGGGAAGAGTCTCTGGACAATAAGCTGAAAGTCTATACCACTTGACAACAGGGACGTCGGGGGGTCTCCTGCGGTTAAGGAATCGGTGCTGCTGAGTGCTTATGCAAAATACAGATGGTTTGCTCTTGTTCTCGCGGGCACCCGCTAACAATGCCTCGGTGCTGCCCTCTCCCAACGCTGCGCCAATTATTAGTACTACCTTGATATCTTCCTCCCGTGCCAAGTCTTGAATCGCACGGAACAACTCGTCGTTCCTCCTTGCCGATATACGATACGGTAGAAAGTGGCCGAACTTCGCCTCAATATGGTGCAAGATAACCCTGAGCGGGCGTTTGAACATTACTCGCATTTTCGAATATAGTAGTGTTCTTCTAAACACACTAGCAGCACTCTTGCTTCCACACACGCTATGCCGTTCTTCTACCCGGCTCCTAGGGGGGGCCTCTTTCTCGCCTCTATGTCCTTCTCCGTTACCGCCTGTGCCGCCTTGATCTTCGTGAAGAGATGGAGCCTCCTGGCAAACGCATTTCATCAAGGTATCGGCCAAATCAGCTTGCCCGCACTGTCTCAGCATGATGCAGAGGTGCTGAATCCACTCCTTGATGCATCGGGTAGGCAATTGATGAATACTAATCCGAGTATGTACCCCTTCATCCCACCGGACGGACTCCGTGCTTCTGCGATTCTTCAAGACATTAGTTGCCAATCTGGCGCGATCGAGCTCTCGATGACGCAGCCACGGAAATTGGCCGGCACGCTTGACAGCGTCATTTACCCTTCCTAAGCAAAGCAGCGCAATGATGAAATACGCCCACTCTACTGGATCAGGATCGAGTGCTTTGTATTCAGCAAGAGTAAATTGGATCGGCTTGGTAATCCACGAAAGTGCCAGCGGCGCATTACCTTTGTAGAGACTACACAGGGCCAGTCTCAATTGAGGTTCTGGCATGTGGCAGTAATAATTCACGCATTTGAGATACAGACTTTCTGCTGCGTCATACTTGCAGGCCCACAGCTTTTCGTCGCCTTGACGGAGGAGCTCTAGAAGTGACCCATTCGGAATTATGTGAGGCCTTGCCGGTCCTCGCGATCTGTCAACGATACGAAGTGGCTCAAACGGACTCAGTTGGATAATCTTTTCGCTTGGTGTGATAGTTTTGTAAAGCGTAAGCCACTGCATGATTTGATCTCGCTGTTTAGCGGTGTGACGAGAGTGAACTAGCAGATGACCAGCGTTAGTAATTCTCTCAAGCTCGTCTATATTTCGATATAAGTAATCAAGCTTATCTAATACATCGTCTTCGTCAGCAAAAACGCAATTTACCATATCAACGAAACCGGCAGCTTCAAGTCCAGGCGATTTTTCTGTAATCAAACAAGCTTTACAGGCAGGAATCTCAAAATGCTTGCGAACAACCTCTCTTGCGACCGTGCCGCAGGCTGGTACGAACCAAGAAGAGTTGAGCAGTCGTGCATAGGGCTCACCAACCACAAATTGTGTTACTGCCTTTTGGTGGCTATACCCTGGGTGCGGGCAAATTAGTGAAGGATAATGCATCGAGACAAGCCTCATGATCTTTTGCCGCCAGGGATATAAGGCATTTTTGTTGCCAGTACACAGCACCGGGATGTTTTTCACCTGGCCATAGTCACGATATAGCTCGGCATCAACAAAATTAGGCCAAATGAAAAGATTGTCCACAATCTCTGGTAGATGGTCTGGCGTAGTGGTAGCAATGGCGAAGACAGTGTGTATACCCCAATAATCCATATCAGAAAGAAAGCCTGCGCGGCCTTCGCCAAACGCATCCGCATTAAGAAATCCTGCCTTGGGGATGGAGGCACAAGCTCGCACGTTTATTATCTTCGGTCGTCGGCAAGAGGAAAAAGGAACACCGCTCTCAAAGAGCGTTAGATCTGGTTGGTACTTGTCGCAGATCTGTTGATAATCACAATCGTCATTGATCACTGTGACTTCGAAGAACTCTGCCAAGCATTTCACATGTTCTCGTGTATGCGCCAATAGAAATGCAGGTAAACGGTCATCGTACTTATACTGAAAAAACACAAGTCTGGGCTTTGTGTAAATGTCGTCCATATCGTCCTTTCTCTGGATCACGTGCATCATGCTTGATTACGCAGATTCTTCACTGCAGCATTCACTCTGTTGGCGGACTCGCAGAAGTGTCGTCCGGTCATAGGTTCTGTCATAGCGTCAGGGCGTTACGGCCAGTCCCAAGCGTTGCAGCCACGGCACGGTCCATAACACTACCCATTGACGTTATTTGCTTGTCGTAGGGTCCGAGGGAATAAAACGGAATATGGTAATCAACCGCTGCATGGGACGGGGAATCTGATCCAGGGAGATGAGATTGAGGAGAACTCGAATCGAGTAAACACCACTCAGGATCACCGCCAATGTCCCGATGCCGGTCGCCAAAAGGGTTGGTAGGATATAAAAGCCGCAGAACACCACCGCGATCAAGGAGAGGAAGAGCAGGCCCGTTTGTCTGTTCGCAGCTGACCAGCGAAAACCGCTGAGCCACCGAACGATCGGATAGATCATAAGTCCGTGAAAGACGTACGATCCAAAAAACGCAATGCCGGCCCCGTTTAAACCGAAAGATTTTATACATATCCACGAGAGACCGACGTTGACAACCGTCCAAGCCAGTTCGGTCCAGAAAAAGTAGTGTTGCGCCCCTTTTGCCAAGATAATGAAGCCCATCGGCCAGGTGATCACGCGAAGTGCCATGCCAAGACAAATCCAACGCAAGACCTCCACCGCTGCATCGAACTTGGCGCTATAGAATAATTCGATCACAAAAGGTGCGAATGTCAGGGTGGCTATCACACCGGGCCCCGCCAGCAAAAGGCTCACCTGCGCTTGCTCGTTCACCACGCGGTTGCACGCGGCATTGTCTTTGGCAACAGCAGTCAGACGGGGGTAGAAGTCTGCTCCCATGGCCTGCAAAATGAACGCCACGTACAGTCCGCCCAGAGTCCAAGCAGATTGATAGAATCCGGCTGCGTCGAAACTGACCATGCGGAGCACCATAATGCGAACCGCGTAGGCAGCTCCCATGACGAGAAACCCACTTGCCATGAATGCAAAGCCAAGTTTCAAGAGCAAGGCTAATTCCTGCTTGATTTGGAAGGCCGTCATCGCAGGAGGCTGTATCTCCACCTTCCGGCTGTACCACCAGGAGGTGACGATCATCATCGCGGCAACCCCTACAAGGGATGGCGCCACTCCCTTTTCGCGGAGGACATAGACGATGGGGATACTGATTATCGTGCCGAACAGTGCGCCCAGCACCCCCATCATGGCAAGATCAGAGATGCGGCGCATTCCTTGGATCAACGCTCCTTGACTCGCTGATACTAAACGGAACAAGACGGCGAGGGACAACACCGCCACGGCGGCGGCGTGTTGATCGCTGCCAAACGTTACGGTGGAGACCTGACTGGAAAAGACGACCAGTAAAACAGCGCCCAATACCCCCAGAACGAGCGATGCCCGTCGCAGCACGACGACGGTCCGAGCGATCCGCTCTGTTTCTCGAGAACCGACTGCCTCGGCAATCTGGCGTACGCCACTGCTATTGATGCCCATACCAGCGATGCTCTGAGCCAGGTCGACAATCGACCCGTACACGCTCAGCAATCCGAAGCCAGCCGGCCCCAGAAACACCGCCATCGCCTTGGTACGAACGATTCCAATTGCGATGTTTAGCACCGACGAGCCGCCGATCAATGCCGAAGACTTTAGAATCTGGCCATAGGTATGCTTCTCAGACGTGGCCACCCCTGCCGTTCGAGGCATATCTTGTAGCGAAGGAGCCGAAAGCGAATTGTTACAAGGATAGGTACGCTGTGTCATGGCTGAAACACCACATCCACCCAGTAGTTTGAAGTGTTCCACGTCTGGGTTGGAAAGCTGCTGGTGGACCCGTACGCGTAGACGCCGTTCCCACCGGAGACGCCGTTGGCGAGGGCGTGGAGCGGGGGGCTATCCACGCCGTTCGTCGCGAAATAGTTCTGGTTGTCGCTGTAGTGGCCCGTGTTGGTGTGATACGAGGCCACGTAGACCGTATTTGCAGTGATGGCCACCGGGATGAAGAAGTTTACCTGCTGCCAGCCCGAGGCCGTCTCATTCGTGAAGGTGGCCGTGGCCAGCAGTGTGCCGGTGCTCGTCCAGAGGTTCGCCACGTGGGTGCCGGTATTGGTGCTCGCCTTGTAGAACCGGATGCCGGTGATCTGGCCGTTCGAATCCGCCCGGAATTTCACACCCAGTTCCACGGGGCTGTCTGGACCGGCGTCCACGATCCCTGGAACCGTCGTGCTATTCCAGATGCTGTAAGGTCCTGTTGACACAGCAGCGGTGGTAAAAGACCAACTGAAATCATTGGTCAGCGGATTGCCGACAACATCCTTCACACCGTTTGTCCCTCCTTTAACCGTGGTTGTATAGGTCGTCGAAGTCACCAGCGGACCAGTTGGATCCAGGGTCGCGGTCTTTGTGGTCGCGTTATAGGTAACCGTAGCCGGCACAACTGCATTCAATGGGTCTCGCAGTTCGATGGTGCTCGTGTTGATTGTCGCTGGATCCATCGCCTCGCTGAAGGTGGCGGTGACATTTGTCCCTGTACTGACGCCGGACGCGCCATTTGCCGGAGAGACCGAGGTTACCGTGGGCGGGGTGATATCAAGGACATAGGTGACTTGGTAATCTCCATTATCCGCCCAGAAGAACGCATACTGGAGCCCCTTCACTATTCCCATCGAATAGGCAACCTGGCTGCCGTTATGCGTGATACCGGTCACCGTTTGACCAGGGGCGATTGGCACCATGGCTTCCAGACCGTTCGCTCCCTGGCCGACACTGATCGAAAAACTGAGGGTGCTCCCGTTCCAGGACGTCGAACTGAATCTCGAGGCATTGCGACCATCCAACCATGCCAGCATCTGGCGGACGGAGATCACTGGGATTCCACGGGCGAGGGCAGAATTAACGATCGCATCAGACCCGCTCGATGCGTCTGTATCGGTGTGCATATTGGCCACAAAGGCACCATAGTAACCTTCAGGTCCGACCGCCCTGTCGAGAAGTGTATCGATCGTGAATGGGTAAACTTGACCGGATTCATCGGTCATCTGGGTCACAGCCTGATAAACGTCGATCAAGGTGCCGTCAGAGGCGGCAAACCGCATCGGCATACCGGATCCGGTGAAGAAACCCGGACTATTATTGACCCAACCCGGCGGCCAGTAATAGTAGGTCGTGTCAAGACGGATCCCATGCGTCAGCTCCACTAATGGATGAGTTGCGTAATCACTCCAGGGGACACAGTGCGTCCGATTTGTCACAGGGGAAGGGAGGCTGGAGTACTTTGCAGTCCATTCATCGAGCTGGGAAGAGAAAAAGGATTCCAATGAGGTCGGGGTGTAATCGTCGCAGCCGGTGGTGACATGCAGCCCCACCTCGAAGCCGGCGTTGTTATACGCAGATGCCTGTGCATTACTGAGAGGAGTATTGGTATAAATGTATGAGGTGCTTCTTATACACTCCCAGTTATCCACTGAACAACCGGGAGGGCTCATAGATATATAAGAATCAAACCGCCCCGCTGTTCCACCATTTGCATGGTCATCTCCGGCCATGATCACGACCGCCGTCAAGCCGCGCGGGAAGTACCAGAACCGCGGCAGCGGTCTTTTGTTGAAGTTCATCTCGATGATGAGATTTGCCAGCAGGCGCTGCTGCTCGTCGGCCTGGGGAATCGCCACCTTGTTCAGGTCGACCCAGTTGGGCTGTGGGTCGAAGCTTGCTGCGCCATAGAACAGGTCGTCGGGACGGATCACTGGAAAACCGTCTCTCTCCTGACCAGCCCAGGCAGGATTGCCTTGACGCGTGTAGACGACAGAACGAGCGAGATCATAGGTGAACGCTGCCGCCTGACCGCCCATCGTCCCGACACTTTCCAGTGTGACTGCCGGGCTGGAGGTCGCCGTTGTGGCGTTAGAGTAGAGTGTGGCAAGGTTTATAGCACCGCTGAGACTGTAGAGGTCCGCCGTGCCGTGGTACTGAATCGTCTGATTCACGATCCCGACGCCGGGACCGGAGGACGTATTGACCAGAAGATAAGCATTTGAAATCGTTGACGACAGATCGGTCAGCCCGAGCAGACCGGCGAGTTTCTTATCCGGGCGCATGGCGATTAAATGCCCTCCTGCGCTGACCCAGTTACTGAGCATCGTGACCTGGTCTGAGGTGAGCACCATATCGCCAAGAATGACAACGTCATACGAAGCGAGCACCGTGGAAGACACCAATGAGATATCGCTCATGGCAAATTCATTAAAACCTTCAGCCCGGAGAATCTCGGCATAGTATCCGCTGAAGGGGTTTGAAGCAGATGAGATGATCAGGATCGGAGGACTGAGGTCGATGACGATGCTCAGGGCCTTGGTGGTGGTCTGTCCGGGATTGCTGGAATCGGTCACTTGGACAGTGAAGCTGAAGGTGCCGGTAGCCGTGGGCGTTCCGGAGATGCCTCCCGTGCCGCTGTTGAGCAAGAGGCCCGTCGGCAGCGAGCCGCTGGCGATCGCCCACGTGTACGGCGTGGTTCCGCCGCTGGCCGTCAACGTGGCCGAGTAAGAGACGTTCAATAGGCCGCCGGGCAAGGAGGTGGTGGTGATGGCGAGCGGCGCTGGCTGCACCGACAGCGTGGTGCTCCCGACGACGGAGCCGACCGTCGCCGAAATGGTCGTGCTGCCGGGGTTGACGGCCGTGGCCAGACCGGTGCTGGTGATGGTCGCCACGCTCGTGTTCGAGGAGGCCCACGTCGTCTGACTGGTCAGGTTCTGCGTGCTGCCGTCGGAGTAGGTCCCGGTGGCGGTGAACTGCTGCGTGGTCCCGGTCAAGATCGTCGGGGTACTTGGCGTCACCGCAATGGAGGAGAGCGTCGCGGGGGGCGTCGCGCTGAACACCACGTCCACCCAATAGTTGGCCGAATTCCATGTCAGGGTGGGAAAGTTGCTGGTCGCCCCGTACGCATAGACGCCGTTCCCGCCGGACACGCCGTTGGCGAGGGCGTGGAGCGGGGGGTTATCCACACCCGTCGCGAAGTAGTTCACGTCGGCGCTGTAGTGGCCCGTGTTGGCATGATACGAGGCCACGTAGACGGTGTTGGCGGCGATGGCCACCGGGCTCGAGAAGAGCACCTGTTGCCACCCCGAGGCGGTCTCCCCCGTGAAGGTGGTCGTCGCCAGCCGTGTGCCACTGCTCGTCCAGAGGTTGCCGACGTGAGTGCCGGTGTTGGTGCTCGCCTTGTAGAACCGGATGCCCGTGATGAAGCCGTTCGAATCGGCCCGGAATTTCACGCCCAGCTCCACGGCGCTGTCGGGCCCCCCGTCCACCAGGCCGGGGACCGCCGTGCCGGGCCAGATGGTGAAGTCTGCAGCGACGCTGACGACGATGCTTAAAGCCTTGGTGGTGGTCTGCCCGGGATTGCTGGAATCGGTTACCTGGGCAGTGAAGCTGAAGGTGCCGGTAGCCGTGGGCGTTCCGGAGATGGCCCCCGTGCCGCTGTTGAGCGAGAGGCCCGTCGGCAGCGAGCCGCTGGCGATCGCCCAGGTATACGGCGTGGTTCCGCCGCTGGCGGCCAGCGTCGCTGCGTAAGCCACGTTCTGGGTTCCACCGGGCAAGGATGTCGTCGTAATACTCAGCGGTCCTGCCTGCACGGTCAGCGTCGTGCTGCCGGTGATGCCGCTCAGCGTCGCCGAAATGGTCGTGCTGCCGGGGTTGACGGCCGTGGCCAGACCGGTGCTGGTGATGGTCGCCACGCTCGTGTTCGAGGAGGCCCACGTCGTCTGACTGGTCAGGTTCTGCGTGCTGCCATCTGAATAAGTCCCGGTGGCGGTGAACTGCTGCGTGGTCCCGGTCAAGATCGTCGGGGTACTTGGCGTCACCGCAATGGACAAGAGCGTCGGGGGGGGCGTCGCGCTGAACACCACGTCCACCCAATAGTTGGCCGAATTCCATGTCAGGGTGGGGAAGTTGCTGGTCGCCCCGTACGCGTAGACGCCGTTCCCGCCGGAAACGCCGTTGGCAAGCGCATGGAGCGGGGGGTTATCCACACCCGTCGCAAAGTAGTTCACGTCGGCGCTGTAGTGGCCGGTGTTGGCATGATACGAGGCCACGTAGAGGGTGTTGGCGGTGATGGCCACCGGGCTCGAGAAGAGCACCTGTTGCCACCCCGAGGCGGTCTCCCCCGTGAAGGTGGTCGTCGCCAACCGTGTGCCACTGCTCGTCCACAGGTTCGCGACGTGAGTGCCGGCGTTGGTGCTCGCCTTGTAGAACCGGATACCCTTGATGAAGCCGTTCGAATCGGCCCGGAATTTCACGCCCAGTTCCACGGAGCTGTCGGGCCCCCCGTCCACCAGGCCGGGGACCGCCGTGCTGGGCCAGATGGTGCAATTCGGGCATGCAGCCGTGACCGTCACGCTGACACCCGCCGAAGGGGTCTCCAGATTTCCGCTGTCATCGACCGCGCGACTCCTCAACATGACCGTTCCCAGCGCGCCCGGCGTCCACGTGTAGTTCCAGCTTTCGAACCCCACAGCCCGATGCCATGAAGTTCCCCCATCTACGGAGACCTCAACCCCTCCCACTGTGCCGGTGCCCGTGTCGGCGGCCGTGCCGGTGATCGTGACCGGGCTCCCCATTTCTACGCTTGAACCCGGAGCCGGTGACGTGATCGACGATGTGGGCGCAGTCGTATCGGTCGACGCCGTAGCCGGCAACAGGCCCGGCTGCAGTGTCACGGGCTGAGCCCCCGTATCCGCGAAGAGGTTGACCGTGGCTTGCTGCATCCGCACATCGGGCGCGGCTCCGGCGCGATCGTGGTTGTCATCAAGCCCCCACGACCACTGAACCGTTCCGGCACCGAAGACCAGCGCCCCACTCGCGTGGCGATAGAGTGTGAGGGCATGATTGGCCGTGCCAGACCCGTAATTCGAGCCAAAGTCAAGCAGGCGGCTCGGAACCGAAACAGTGGTCGAGGACATCCGTATCAAACCGGACGGCCGAAAACCATTGTCGAGGTCTTCATCCCATTCGTAACCGAGTGTCCCGTCGGGCAGCGTCGCAGTCTGCCCCGGTTGGAGCGAAGCGACGCTCGTATTGCGCCACAACCGCCTCTTACCTTCCGGCTCCGGCACGGTGATGGACGTCGTCGCGCCGTCGTTCACCATGAAGATCGTACCGGTCAGAGCGTTTTCCGGGCGTCCCCCATCGGCAGGCGGGCTGAAGCGCGGGTCTCGCCAGGTACCGGTCCACACGTCCGGAAGTGGATCGATCTTGGCGTTGGCATGAGTTTCCTTGTAAGAGACCAGCGTCCGGTACGGCGTGATCGAGCCATCGATGCTGTTTTCCCAACGAGTTTTCCAGAACACCTCGTTCCCGCTGAAAAACGCGAGGTGGACACCCGCGTTCCGCGCGGCTTCGACATTGGCTCGCTGCGCCGCGGACCAATATTCATCATGGCCGACTGATAGAAACACGCGATGGTTGAGAATCTGGGAGCCGCGTCGATCTGTATCGATTCCGGTGAAGTAGCTTACGTTATAGCCGTTGGCCTCCAGCCATCGGACCATTGGGTATTCGGCGTTAAAGACCCAATCTTCGGCACAACATCCCCTCGTCGTGAAGGGACGGTTGTAGCTGACCTTGTAGGCGCGGCCGTCGGGGGAACCGACATACAGACTATTGCCACCATACCGGTTGTACGCCTGCCAGGTCGTGTCTGACGTCTGGAATAGAATGTCGGATTGGCCGGCGTCATTGCGCACGATGAAGAAGATGTGGCTGGCGCCCCCTGTGTCGGTACGTGTGGCGAGGGCAAAATAGATTCCTGACGTCGCGTTTGCAGGCACGGTCCATGATGCTGATTCCGCCCAGTTGCCGCAATCGATCAATCCGGTTGATGCCTCAGTGAGACAGTTCGGCTGATTCTGAGGCAGCGGTGCCGACGGCAGCACCGTCGCAACCTTGCGGGCACCCATCCCGCCGTAGTAACCCATCCGGTAGATATCAAGCGTATAGCTGGTGGCATTCGTGTCGATCTTGAAGCGGACCATCTCTCCAACGTTGACACTGATATCGGTCGCGAAACCCTGGATGCTGGGGTCGCCCGCGCCGCTGATGTCCCACGTGCTCGCTGGCGTGCCGGGCAGGCAGTTTTCTGTTTCGATTTGATTCGCCGGCGAGGCGCACGAGCCCATGGCGTCCAACGGATGAAGAAAATTGACCCCATAGAGGACTGATCCCATCATCAATGCCGTTATGAGTCCTTTGCGCGTATACGTTTCCATGTTTCTCCCCAGTATGAGACCGGCCGGTTATTAAGGTTAGGTTGCTCTGAATCTCGTCTCTGCTAACAGATCCACTCAGGGTGTATTAAAGCGAATTCTTCTCCCTGACTGTTGCCGGATTTCCGACTGCGACGACAGCTTCGGCGATGTCGGTCACGACGTTGGAACCCAATCCGATGAGGGTACGCTTTCCGATGCGAACATGCTCACGGACCTTGACTCCAGAACCGATGTAACATTCCGGGCCAATGCTGACGGATCCGGAAATGGACACATTCGACCCGATGCAGCAATAGTCGCCCACCACGCTGTCATGGGCGATCACCGTGTTGGGCAGGATGATGCAATGATCTCCGATCTGGACTCCGCAACTAACGACAACATGAGGCATGATGAGCGTGTTGTATCCGACCACCGCGTCAGGCGCCTTGACCACAGACGGGTGGCTGATCGTCGCAAAACGGGAGTTCTCGATTCCCAGGCTCTGAATGATCGCCTTGCGTCTCAAGTAGCCGCTTGGACTGCCGGGGACTGCGAGAACCAACGCGTCTGAATGCTCTTTGAACTGTTCCCTCCCGCCCAAGACCTTGATCCCGCAATAATCCTTCCCGTGCAGGGAATGATCATCATCGATGAAACCCACGACGTCCCACTCCCACCTCGTCTCGTTTATCGCGAGAATGGAAATGAGCGACTCCTTTGCGTTGCCGCCGAAGGGGAAAATGAGCAACTTCTTAGACATTGTTATCTCTGCAATTCCTTGATGACGACTTCGGCTTCAACCTCGGTCATGCCGGTGTAAAGTGGCAGAAGAATCACGGAATCTCTTGCTTGTTCGGAGCGCGCGAGCGAGAACTTGGCAGTGTATGCAGGCTCCTGGTGCGCGTTCATGATACCGCGGCGAGTCGAAATCTCCGCATCAAGGAGGCGCTGCATGAGCGCGTTGCGGCTCACCGGAGAGTGATCAAGCACTCTGACTGGGTAGCTCTGCCAATTCGTTCTGCAATAATCCGGCTCTTGAGGCGGCTCCAACCAGGACACCTCCTTCAGTTTGCGAGTATAGAGGGCGGCAATCTTTCTCCGCTCTTCCAGGAAGCCCGGCAATCTCTTGAGCTGTTCGATGCCGATGGCTGCCTGAACATCGGTCATTCGGTAATTAAAGCCCGTGGTGACGTATTCCTCGAAGATGACCTTCCGTGAGCTATGCCTCACGGTATCCGGCACACTCATGGCATGTTGGCGGAGAAGACGAAACTTCCTGTCATGGTCGGGGTTGTTTGTTGTGATCATTCCCCCGTCTCCGGTTGCAACAATCTTCCGCGGATGAAAAGAAAAACAGGCGATGTCGCCGTGCGGCTTGCCAATTTTTCCCCACGTGCCTGCGATATTTATTTCACTCCCTATTGCGCATGCCGCGTCTTCAACCACGGGAAGGTTAAACCCTCTGGCAAGAGAAAGTATGGCTTTTACGTCGCAGGGCATTCCCATTTGATGGACCGGCATGATTGCGGCTACTCGTCCGATTGAAAGTCTCTCCGACGGATCCCCTCCCCCGGTGAAGTTTCTCAAAGGCGATTCGCCGACGGCAAGTCTCGATGTGTCCCTGTAATATAATTTCCCATCACGCACCTCGCACTCCTCGCGCAAACACTTCCCGAGACTTTCCGGTGACATATTGTAGGTATGCGGATCGATATCGACAAAGACCGGTTCGGCCGAACAATACCGGATAGAATTTGCCGTTGCGATGAACGAGTGGCTTACCGTGATGACTACATCTCCCGGCCTTACACCGACGGCGAGAAGTGCGAGATGTAGGGCTGTCGTGCAGCTTGACACGGCACAGGCGTACGGTGAGCCGACGTAAGAAGCGAAGGCTTCTTCAAACTGCTTGACTTTCGGACCTTGCGTCAGCCATCCCGAAAGGATGACTTCCTTTACTGCAGCAACTTCCTCTTCTCCGAGGAAAGGTCTCGCTATGGGAATCATTGTTTTTCTTACCTCACTGATACAGTCTCTTCGCATTCCTGCAGGCGCTGTTTGAGAAACGCCTTGAATTCGCCGTTGAATTCCTCCCGCTTCAACGCCATGTCCACCGTGGCCTTGAGGAAGCCGAACTTGTCGCCGCAGTCGTGACGGGTCCCTGCGAAGCGGCAGCCATAAACGACCTCTTCCGACAGGAGTCGGCGGATGGCGTCGGTCAGCTGGATCTCGCCCCCCTTGCCCGGCTCAAGCTTTTCCAGGATTGGGAAGATACGGGGGGTCAGAACGTACCTGCCGATGATCGCCAGATCCGAAGGGGCCTCCTCCCGTTTCGGCTTTTCCACCATATCGACCACCTCAAAGGCCCGCTCTGTTATCCGGTTCGTTTTGACGCAGCCGTAGGCGGAGATCTTTTCCATGGGGACTTGTTCCAGGGCCAGCACCGTCCCCTGGTATTTGCGGTAAACATCGAGAAGCTGGGCGAGGCACGGCCGTTCCGCATCGATGATGTCGTCGCCAAGGAGGACGGCAAACGGTTCGTCGCCCACGAATTCCCTGGCGCAGAGAATGGCATGTCCGAGCCCCATCGCCTGTTTCTGGCGAACGTAGAAGATCTTGACCATTTCCGCAATTTCCCGGATCTGTGAGAGCTCGACGTTCTTCCCTTTGTCGTAGAGAATGGCCTCCAATTCAAAGGAGATGTCGAAGTAATCCTCGAGCGACCGCTTTCCACGGCCTGTAACGAAGAGGATCTGTTCGATCCCCGAGGCAACCGCCTCTTCCACGACATAGTGGACGAGGGGCTTGTCGATGAGGGGGAGCATCTCCTTCGGTGAGGATTTTGTAGCCGGGAGAAATCTGGTACCGAGCCCGGCTACCGGGAAAACCGCCTTCTTGACCTGCATTGCCTTGCCTCCTTGATCATTTACGGAACCCATACGCGTAACGCCCGGCCCTTATGAAACCACCCCCTTGCGGGAAAGGATCTCTTTTCGCCAGGCGATCAGGCGCCTTAATCCCTCTTCTACGCTCACCTTTGCTTTGAAGCCGAGCAGGTTTTCCGCCTTCTTCGTGTCGGCCAGCCGTCGCGGGACCGGATTCACCGAACGTGCGGGTAAAAACTCCGGCTTGAGGGTTGATTCGGTTACCTTAAGCACCGCTTGAAGAAGTTCCAAAAGGCTGGTCTCCGTCCCGCTTGCGACGTTAAAAACTTCGTCTGTAACGTCGGATTCCATCGCCATGATATTGGCATTTGTAACGTCATCGATATAAACAAGATCCATGGTCTGGGAACCGTCCCCATAAATCAGGGGAGGCTCTCCGGCACCGATCTTGTCCAGCCATCGAATGAGGACTTCCGTATACTTCCCGTGAATGTCCATCCGGGGGCCATAGACATTAAAGTAGCGCAGGGCGACATACTCGAGGCCATACATGTCCGAAAAAGAACGCGCCATCCCTTCACCGGCCATCTTGGCGGTTCCATAAAGCGTCCGGTTATTGAAAGCGTGATGATTTTCGTCGGTGGGGAATACATCGGCCAATCCATAAACTGACGCCGACGAAGCGTACACCAGCTTGCCCACCTTCTTTTCCACCACCGTTTGAATCACATTATGGGTGCCCACAAGCATCACTTCCATCGCTTCCCGCGGGTTGTCTGCACAGGCAGTGATCCTCAAGGCGGCCAGATGAAACATTCCGTCTACTTCCGTCGCAAGGTCCCTGAGCAGATCCAGGTCACGGATGTCACCTTTCACGAGCCTGACCCTCTTATCCTTCAACGCCTCTTCTATGTTGTGCATGCTTCCCCGAACAAAATTGTCTAACAGGATGATCTCAGCGGCCCCTCTTGCCAGCAGCCGATCGGTTATATGGGACCCCATTAATCCGGCGCCGCCCGTTATCAAGAACCTATTGTCTTTAATTTTCATGAATCTTCCTCAAGCTCCTTTAGAGAGATTTAAGGGCGTTCTGAAGCGAATCTGCCGCCCTCTCCTGTTTAGTTGTCCTCCGGAGTCCAGAAACCCAGAAACCACGAGCAAATCCTCATTGTTTCTACCCGGCAATTTGTTCTACGATGGCTTTCCCGATCTGGATGGAAGCCGTCGCTGCCGGCGAAGGGGCATTGCACACGTGAATCGATTTGGGCCCCCGTACGATCAAGAAATCATCCATCAATCGACCGTCACTCATCAGGGCTTGAGCTCTCACCCCTGCGCCTCCCGGGACGAGATCGTCGGCCCGAATTTCCGGAATCAGCTTCTGCAGAGTACGCACAAACGCGGCCTTGCTCAAGGAACGGACCATCTCTTTGATCCCTTCGCCCAGGTTCTTGCCGACAAACCTCCAAAAGGCCGGATAGGTGATCACGTCAAAGAAATCCCTGACGCTGAAGTCGGATTTTTTGTAACCCTCCCGTTTAAAGCTTAGAACCGCGTTCGGGCCCGCGAGGATGCCTCCGCCGATCGTACGGGTGAAATGCACGCCCAAGAATGGAAAGTTTGGATTGGGAACCGGATAAATGAGATGCTTGATCAGATACCGTTTCTCTGGTCTCAACTCGAAATACTCCCCTCGGAACGGGATTATTTTCATGTCCGTCTTCATCCCCGCCAGTCTGACCACACGATCACTCTGCAGGCCCGCACAATTGATCAGATATTGCGAATGATACGTGCCGTTGGCGCTTTCAATGACGACGCCTTGCCCATTCTCCGAGATGGTCTCTACCTCTGCGTTCAGGCACAAAACTCCGCCCTGTTTTTCGATCAAACGCGCGAAGGTCTCCGCAACCTTCCTATAGCTGACAATCCCCGTCGATGGCACGCGAAGCGCCGCAATACCAACGGCATGGGGCTCTATTTCCTTCAATTCTTCCTTGCTGATCTCCGTCACCTCTAGCCCATTGGCTATACCACGCTCATGGAGGGCCTTGAGCCGAGGCAACTCCTCGTCCTCTGTGGCCACGATGACCTTACCGCACACTTCGTGTTCAATCCCATGGGTCTCACAAAATTCGATCATCGACCGATTCCCCTCGCGTGCAAACTTGGCTTTTAGGCTGTCCGGTTTATAGTAAATTCCGGAATGAATCACTCCGCTGTTGTGCCCGGTTTGATGAAACGCCCAGCTCCTTTCTTTCTCCAACACCAGGAGGCGCGCATGGGGAAATCGTCGCACCAACGCCATGCCGGTGGAAAGACCTACAATCCCGCCTCCGATGATCGCATAGTCGTACAATGGCATTTAAGGATAGAGCTTCGCTTCTGGAATCGGAACGATAAATGGTCCTACCCGATTCCGAATACACGAAATCTGCCGCATGATCTCATCTTCACGGTTCGCCGCAACACTCGGCCGATTCACTACCGATGGTCCTATGAATCCCATATTTCCCGCAACCAAGATTTTCATGGTCTCAATCTTTCATTATCCCCTTCCAGAAGCGGGCGATTTCCTTCGGTAGCGGGTGCCAATATTGACCTTCATATTTGCATCTCACGTAATCAAGCAGTTCTTTATAAAACTCCATCGGATACTCGTCTATCGTGCACCTACCATTATGACCATTCATATAATCGGGATGAGTAATCAAAAGAACCATACCTCCTCTTTCAACGATCCAATCAAGTTTCTTTTTCCAAATGTCGATATTTTTTTCCTTCATAAGAACAAACAACGTGAAATCCTGCGGGAGTGTGTAAGGAAGCTCAACATAACCTCTCTGGCCATTATCCCCATGAACAGTAAATGGGAAGATCGTCTCCATCCCGCTAGGTTGTGGTTCGAATGGATCGGTATCAAATGTCGACGCATCATATTCTATATCCAGTTCATGCATCCAATCGAGATTACGATGCATCGACGGTGAAACAAAACCGACGGACTCCCATCCTTTCAGATACTGATTAATATGGATGGCTTGCTGACTAAACCTTTTTCTCGATAGGAATAAGTTTCCGTCATGTTTCAGGCCATGTACTCCTATTTCAAATCCCTTTTCAACTAGATCCTGACGTAGCTTAGATGACACCAGATATCTTTCAGGAACGAAGTTAAACGAAGACCGGAAACCAATTTCTTCCTCAAGTTGCATTAATTGACGACACTTGCTTTGGCCCAGATCAGTTTCAACATCATGCATAAGAACAAAAGCGAATTGTTTCTGTTCAGGCCACCCAGACCAACCTTCTGGCTTTTTATTTGATCTTTCGTTTATGGGCCATACATCTTTATATAATGGTGCCCTTACGACAATTAGTGCTCTTCGCAGAAGAATCTGAACCCTTCTGGGGATGAACGGTTTTAATATATAAAAAAGCCTTGTTGGATAATTGATCATCGCTCGAAATGAAAGATAAGGCTATCCTATGTGTCTATACAATACCGAGCCTGCAATCCTTAATAAAGGAATCGGCATCCTATGAAAGATCTTTTTACGTCCGCCGGATAGCCTGGAGGCTTCGCTGACGAAACGCTCTCTCTTAATGTCATATTTGTAATAGGGAACGCTCCGCTCCTGAGCGCCCCACCCTCTTTTGAATTGCAGGAGACCGTCATTCTCTGGCTCTGTTCTACCAAAACAGAAGCTCTTATATCCATTCTGAGAGTACCACTTTATTGCCTCCCACATGACTAGGTTGTTTGCCCTCAGGTGTTGATAATTCCTGTCTGAGGCGCCGTATTTGTAGATGGCATTTTCACCGAAGTGGAAATAGATAGCGCCGGCGATATATGTGTCCTCATATGATGATAGGGCTACAAATCCCTTGTCCTTCGACAACACATGTTCATATACCTTCTCGAAAAAGCGAAACGGCTGCGGGGGCAGGCCGTGGTCTCTTCTGGTTAGGCAATTCAGACGATAAAACTCTCTGACAGAATCCAGCGAATTAAAGATTCCGACTTTAACACCATCCTTGATGGCCTTTCTGATGTTTCGTCTTGTGCTGTCACGGAGGGCTGAGAAGGTTTCGTCCTCTTTTTTTGAAACATCGAGTGTATGGCCATAGCATGTGTAGGAAGGGGATACTTGCTGGGATAGGGAGATCTGGCATCTGAGTTCAATGGAATTCCAGGAGGCTTTTTTGCCGTATGCAACGAGTTTATTCAGTAGGGGATGGAAGGTTTCATCTGAAAATCCCTGTTCAATTATAGGTTCACAGTAATCTGTAAAAGGGAGGGATACAGCCCTCTTCCCAGTTAAGATACTCTTTATTTCCATACAAGAGATTAGGGCCAGGATTCTTCCGGTGTCTATCATCGCAAAATAAAGAGGTTTGTACCCATACGATTCATGCAACACCCTTGCCCAGTTTGAGGAGTGGGAAAAGGAGTAGTTTTTTGTGGAAAGAACTAATTCATCCCACCCTGGATAATTAAGGGGATTTATGATCTCTAGTTCTTGACGCATTCCGCCACACGCTTCTGCTGACTTTCCGTCAATCCAGGATACATGGGTAATGAAAGAATCTCCGATGTGACTTTTTCTGTAATGGGGAAATCCCCCTTCTTGTATCCTAAGTCCGCATAAGCATTTTGAAGGTGAAGAGGTAATGGGTAGTGTAAGCCTGTGGCTATATGATTTTCTGAGAGATGTTTCTGTAGTTGCTCTCTCTCCTTGGCGCGTATCACATATAGGTGATAAACCGATCTCACCCATTCTGGTTCAAAGGGTTTTATAAAATCATCTGCTTTCTCAAGAAATTCGTTGTAGCGATACGCAATCCGACGACGGTTTTCATTCCACTCGGAAAGATGCTTGAGTTTTATATCTAAAATTCCTGCCTGTATTGCATCGAGCCTACCGTTATATCCTTCCATATCGTGGAAATACTTTTTGACCTGTCCATGATCTCGCAAGATCCGAATCTTTTGCGCGACCTCCTCGTCGTTCGTTGTGACCGCCCCCGCTTCTCCACAAGCCCCAAGATTTTTCCCGGGATAGAAGCTGAAGGCCGCAGCCTTACCCACAGAACCGGCGTTTTCCCAACGGCCTTGTAACTTGGAATGATATGCACCTCCGTGCGCCTGGCAAGCGTCTTCAATCACGATCAAGTTGTATCGCCCAGCAAGTTCTAAAATGGGGTCCATGTTGGCCATCTGACCGTATAGGTGCACAGGGATGATCGCTGTAATCGGCTGTCCCGTCTTTCGTTTGATCGGTCTACCGGTTTTATCGTCAATATCACACTGGGTTTCTAGGTACTCACGGAGTTTTTCATGATCCATATTGTAAGTGCGTTCGTCAATATCTATAAATTCCGGCGAAGCGCCCGCTTGAGTAATGGCCTCCGTTGTTGCGATAAATGTGTTCGGAACAGTAATGACACTATCACCATTTTTGACCCCAACAGCCATTAAGGCAAAGCGTAAAGCATCCGTCCCACTGCTTACTCCGACGCAATAGTTCGTATTACAAAAGGCCGCAAAATTCCTTTCAAAATCGCTGACCATGGGTCCGCCGATAAAACCTCCAGACCCCAAGGCTTGCTTGAAAACAGCTATTAATTCCTCCTCCAATTCCAAATGGGGAGTAATCAGGTCCACGAATGGAATAGGATTATTGTTGCTTATCATTGTTCAGGCTTCTTAAAAATCTGGCTGGATTTCCGGCAACAATGGAATTCGGAGGGACATCTTTTGTCACCACACTACCCGCGCCCACAATGGCGTTCTCCCCGATGGTTATGTTTGAAAGGATCGTAACCCCCGACCCAATGGAGGCGCCCTTCCTTACCAACGTTTTTTCCACCTTCCAGTCTTTTTCGGTCTGTATTCCGCCTTCAGGCGTTGTGGCGCGGGGGTAGGTGTCGTTGACAAAGACAACATTGTGACCCACGAAAACGTTGTCTTCGATGGTGACGCCTTCACAAATGAAAGTGTGGCTCGAAATCTTGCAGTTTTTCCCTACCCTTGCATTCTTCTGTATTTCAACGAAGGCCCCAATTTTAGTATTATCGTCAATATAACATCCATAAAGGTTAATAAATGTTGATAATTTTACATCCTTACCCAAGTACACATCATCTGATATGGAATTGAACTTCATAGGTTTATCAGCTTCCCACCTTTCTCCATTGATTCTGTGCATGCTTCCAGCATCTTCACGACTCTCAAACCCGAATATCCATCATTGAAAGGGGTCTCATTATTCAAAACGCAATTAACAAAATATTCCGCTTCTATTTTTAAGGCTTCAGTTTGTTCCAGCTTGGGTACCCACATGTCACCGGAACGATATCCCACCAACAAGTCGTAGACCCCTGCGCCGTTTTTTACCTCGATGCCTTTGTCATATAACTTAATTTTCTCGTCCGCTTCCAAATCATTCCAGACAAGCATTTTTTTCTCGCCTCCAATGAGCGTCGTTCTAACTTTAACAGGCGATAGCCAGTTGACATTGAAATGGGCAATTATATTGTTAGAAAAGTACGCGGTGACATATGCAATATCGTGTAAACCATTCCCCAAATGCGCCTTTCCATTTGCCGCTATAGCCACAGGCTTATCTTTTATAAGAAAATCCATAATTGACAAATCATGCGGGGCAAGATCCCATACGACGTTCACATCGTGCTGAAAAAGACCAAGATTCACTCTCGTAGAATCATAATAATATAACTCTCCCAGCTGGCCATCGTCGATAAGTTGTTTGATTTTCCTGACCGGGGCGGTAAAAAGAAACGTGTGGTCCACCATAATTTTAAGATTTTTCTTGTCTGCCAGTTCTATTAATTCCTTGGATTGAGCCCCGGTTGATGTAAAAGGTTTTTCTACAAAGATATGCTTTCCATGCTCGAGTGCTTTTTTAGACAGATCAAAATGTGTCGATACCGGAGTGGCGATTACCACCGCATCGATCTCTCCTGATTTCATAATCTCATCAGCATCGGATACCGCATCTATATTGGGATGCGCCTTGATGGCACGCTTCAATGCCTCCGGTCTTCGATCACAAATGTTAACCACTTTCGCATTTTCCAGTGAGTTAAAATTTCGCACCAAATTGGGGCCCCAATAACCATATCCTATTACGCCAATACGAAGCATTTTCCTACCTCCAGGTCAAAAGTTCTACACTCATAACCATTTACACAGACTTATTTTCTAAAATCAGAGTTACATTCCATACGCGAATTCTAATATGCGCCTTTGGCGCTTAGAACAGCCCATGGCGTTTGTAACAGAATCTTTACGTCCAACCACAGGGACTGTTCCTTCATGTATCTGATGTCTAGTCTCACCATTTCATCGAAGGTCGTCCTGCTTCTTCCCCTGACCTGCCACAGCCCTGAAATCCCAGGCTTTACTTCCAAAACTCGTCGTCTATGCCACACTTCATACTTCTCCAGCTCATAAGGAATGGGGGGCCTTGGCCCAACAAGAGACATATCCCCCTTCAACACGTTAAAAAATTGCGGAAGCTCATCAAGGCTTGTTTTTCTGAGAAATTTCCCTATCGGGGTAACCCTCGCATCGTTTACGATCTTGTATACTCCATTACCACCTGAAAGATTCTTCCTGGAGCCATTTCCATTCTGCCCCTCTATGAGATTCCGTACATATTCTCGGTGGATCGTTGAATCATTATTCACATACATCGTTCTGAATTTTAAGAAAATGAACCTCTTCCCGTATAAACCGATTCTTTTCTGTCGAAATATTATTGGCCCACTGGAAGACAGCCTAATCGCCACTGCAATCAATACAAAGAACGGGGAAAAAATGATTATGCACACGAGACTTCCCAGAATATCCATGATCCTCTTCATAAAGAAATAGAGATTCTTAGACATTTTCGGTCTAGTTAGATCCGGATAAAATACTCGATTATCTACAGGAGTCTGTTTTTGACCATTCTGCTTTTGATCATTTGAGTCCTCTGGTGAGTCCTCTGGAAAACCATGAATGGAGATTTCGATTCGATTTACTTGATCCAATTTCAATCTGTCAGAAAGATTCCGATATATCTTATTTTTTAGAGTATCCCTATCAATGTCGCAAATTTCTGTAAGGAGAACACCAATCACAGAATTATTCTTATACCAGCCCTTTAGATCGGTCTCCCTCAGTGAACAGAATAATACAGCGGTTACGTTTCTTATTGCCTCATTTTTCTCTTCTCCTGACAGCTTTGTGATATCTAAAAGCATCATCAAAAAAGGATTCTTTGAACGTGCGGTTCTTTGTCTCTCACAACAAAGCCGTTCAATAAAATAGCCTTCAACATAAAGACCATATTCCGGGTCGAGTAAATATGACATCGGATGATCGGGATCAAAATAACCGTGTTCACGTTTTGTGTTGTTCTCTGTTCGCATCATCTTCATCCTGGCTGATCCTTTTTTAGGAAGCTCGGATTAAGTCCACTCAGTCCGGAGAAACCCGTGGGTTGACTTGACGCGCTGCCGCCATTCTGGTGCATAAGCACTCAGCGAAAAGGCCCGTCTACCGCACTGAACGACCTATGTAACTAACACCCGACGACGTGCTCAAGACTCACAACAACACGGGCCTGATATGAGAGTGCCTGCAACAAGAGCAGCGATCGTTGATGGTCATTCATCTCCTGCTCAAAAATCGCTTCCAGCCCTTGAAGAGGACCCGCTTGAATTCTTACAGCCTGTCCTGATTTCAACACGGGCGAGTGTATCTGAACATATCCATTAGAGGCTCTCGACTTGATTAACTCGATGATCTCTTCATCTACGATTGCAGGGACTTGTCCAAAGGCAACCAGTCTTCGCACCCCGTGGGCATAGCTTACAGCTCGGTAATGGGTGCCAAGGTTGAGCTTGGCGAAAATGTATCCCGGAAACAGAGGGGTAACCACCGTTCGCCTCATCCTCCTGATCACCTTTTCATTCCGGATTCGAGGCGAGAACGTCTCAACGCCATACCTCATGAGATTCCGTTCCACGAGATTTTCCTGGCGGGGCCTGGTATTTACCACGTACCATTCCATTTTCTTATTCATCCTCCCGCTCGGCGGCGGAATCCGAACTCCCCGTCCCCACACGGTCTGTCCAGTCTCCTAGACCTCCCCAGTTTTCCACAATCCCATTCCCCCGGATGCAGCTCACCTGGGCCCCTTCCCGGTTATGACGCCTCGAATGGTTTGGAAACTGACCATGAGGTCGAAAGAGGGGCTACCGTACATGATAGTAGTAGGTCGATCGGGGTATCTTGGCCCCATTGAGCACGGTGCCCACCAATTTCGGTCTCGGGAGCAAACCCAAAGCCTTTTGCAGCGCGCTTTTGGGGGTCATCCCGGAACGGACAACCACGACGACT